>WNFC01000923.1_pt1 | contig 68796 bp, 67 predicted proteins | sample 5400541 | NCBI WGS metagenome assembly WNFC01 (sample SAMN13153342, study PRJNA577476) | soil metagenome | isolation source: 120 cm saprolite under Douglas fir tree site 2 hole 2 replicate 1 | place: USA:California | collected 2015-04-18
CGCGAGCGCAAGCTCGAGGAGCTCGAGGCGCTCGAAGTGGAGACGGGAGAGCGCTCCCACACACTGATCTCGGACGACGACCTCGACGTCGACTGGTCCGACGTGCCCGAGCACCTGATCAAGCGTGAGGACGTCACTCCCGAGAACTTCGGACGCATCGCCGCGCAGACTGCGAAGCAGGTGATCCTGCAGCGCATCCGTGAGGCGGAGCGCGCGATGATGTACGACGAGTATGTCGACCGCGTCACCGAGGTCGTCACCGGAATCGTCCAACAGGCCGGCGATCGCAACAACGTCCTCGTGGACCTCGGCAAGGTCGAGGCACTCCTGCCGCGTTCGGAGCAGGTCGACGGCGAGCGCTACGAACAGGGCTCACGCATCAAGGCGGTCATCACCGAAGTTCGGTCCGGCACGAAGGGACCGCAGGTGATCCTGTCGAGACGCGATCCCGAGCTGATCAAGACGCTGTTCGAGCTCGAAGTCCCGGAGATCGCGGACGGGCTCGTCGAGATCCGCGGCGTCGCCCGCGAGCCGGGGTACCGCTCGAAGATCGCCGTCGAGTCGCACGCCCAGGGCGTCGACCCGGTCGGCGCGTGTGTCGGCCCGCGAGGGTCGCGCGTGCGCATGGTCGTGTCCGAGCTTCGCGGCGAGAAGATCGACATCATCCCGTGGAATCCGGAGCCGGCTCGATTCGTCGCGAAAGCGCTCTCGCCCGCACGGGTGCGTGAGGTCCTCGTCGACGACGAGACGAAGGAGGCGACGGTCATCGTTCCCGACGACCAGCTCGCCCTCGCAATCGGCAAGGAAGGTCTCAATGCACGCCTGGCCGCGCGCCTGACCGGGTGGAAGGTCGACATCCAGTCCGACACCGAGTTCGCGCAGGCGGAAGCCGCCGCGGCCTACGGCGGCGGCAACGAAGGCGAAGAGTTCACCGGCCGTTGCTCAGCGGTGCTCTCGAACGGCAAGCGTTGCCCGAACGAAGCCCTGCCCGGATCCCGTTACTGCGGGCTCCCCGCGCACCAGGCGCTCGCGCTCCAGGACGGGAACGGCGCGGAGCCGGTCGAGGGTCCGGTGGCGGTCGCCGCAGATACGGAGGAGGCGACGGTCGCAGCCGAGGCCGGCGATGTCGTGGCAGAAACCGCGGCGGAGGAGGCAACGGGCGTTGCAACCATCGAGCAGGTTCCCGCCGGGATTCCGGTCGACGAGTCGTCTCCCGAAGGCGACACCGAGGAGCATCCGCCGGCTGCGTGAGCGAGCCGATCAGAAGCTGCATCGGCTGCGGGCGGAAGGCCCCTCAGGGGCAGCTTCTGCGCTTCGCGGCGGCGGACGGACAACTCGTGCCGGGAGCGGGGATTCCCGGTCGCGGGGCCTACACCTGTCGCCGGCTCGCGTGCTTCGAGCGCGCGGTCTCGCGGCGGGCGTTCAACAGGACGCTCAGGAAGACCGTCCGGATCGATCAGAAACTCGCATCCCTCTACACTTGAACATCTGATGGCCAACGAATCAGGCTCAAATCGACCCAATCGGCCCATGCGCCCCCGCCAGGGCGGCGCGGGTCAACGGCGCAAGCGCCGCGTCGTGATCGACAACGCGGCTGCGCGCCCACGCGACGCTCGCCAGCAGCAGCGCGAGCGCGAGGCCGCACGGCCGAAGACGCCACGCGAAGTGGTCGCCCCGACCGGGCCGATCACGGTGCCGTCAGGTGTGACCGTCCGCGACCTCTCACAGGCCCTTGGCGTGCCGGCGCCCAAGATCATCATGTTCATGATGGGTCTGGGCAAGGCCGTGACGATCACGCAGACCCTGGCCGACGACGAAGTCCAGCTGATCGCTGCAGAACTCGCCCCCGAGCGCGAGTTCACGATCAGGCACGCGGCGGACGAGGACGAAGAGCCCGAAAGCTACGAGGACAGCGAGGACGATCTCGTGCCGCGCCCACCCGTGGTCACGATCATGGGCCATGTCGACCACGGCAAGACAACGCTGCTCGACGCGATCCGCAAGACCTCGGTCGTGGCAACAGAAGCGGGCGGGATCACCCAGCACATCGGTGCGTATCAGGCCGAGCACAACGGCCGCAGGATCACGTTTCTCGACACGCCGGGTCACGAAGCCTTCACGGCGATGCGGGCCCGAGGCGCGAAGGTCACCGACATCGCGGTGCTCGTGGTTGCAGCGGACGACGGCGTGATGCCGCAGACGAAAGAGTCGATCTCCCACGCGCGCGCGGCCGACGTGCCGATCGTGGTCGCGGTGAACAAGATCGACGTTCCGGACGCCGATCCGAACCGCGTGCGCAGCGAGCTCTCGACGGAGGGCCTGCAGCCGGAGGAGTGGGGAGGGACGACGCAGTTCTCAGACGTCTCGGCCCGAGAGACTCAGAACCTCGACGACCTCCTGGAGAAAGTCTTGCTGGTCGCGGACGCCGAGCTCGAGCTGACCGCCAACCCCACCGCCGAGGCTTCGGGCCCCATCATCGAGTCGCGCCTCGACGTCGGTCGCGGCCCTGTGGCGACGATGCTCATCCACCGCGGCACCCTCCGCGTCGGAGACGCGATCGTTGCCGGCGACGCCTGGGGGAAGGTGCGTGCGCTCTATAACTTCCGCGGCGACAAGGTGAAGGACGCCCGCCCGGGCGATCCGGTCGAGATCCTCGGGTTCGACAAGCCGCCGCCCGCCGGCGAGCTCGGACGTGTGGTGGAGAACGAGCGGCGCGCGCGCGAGCTTGCAAACGCGCGTGGCGAGCGGCTCCGTCGCGAACAACTTGCGCAGGGATCGAGAGGCGTCTCGATGGAGAGTCTCTTCGAACAGATCGAGGCCGGTGCGGTCCAGGACCTGAACCTGGTCCTGAAAGGCGACGTGGTCGGCTCCGTCGAGGCCGCCGTCTCCGAGCTGGGCAAGATTCAACACTCGGAGGTCCGCGTCAACGTCATCCACCAGGGCGTGGGCGGCATCACCGAGGGCGACATCATGCTGGCGTCGGCCTCAGGTGCGACGGTGGTCGGTTTCAACGTGAGGCCGAATGCGGAAGCGCGCGCGCTCGCCGAGCGCGAGGGTGTCGAGATCCGCACGTACCGCGTCATCTACCAGCTGACCGAAGACATCGAGCAGGCACTCGTCGGAATGCTGAAGCCCGTGGAGAAAGAAGAGACGCTCGGCGAAGCCGAGGTGCGCGCGCTCTTCAAGGTCTCGCGTCTCGGAACGATCGCCGGCTGCATGGTCACGAGCGGCGTCATCCGTCGTTCCGCGCAAGCGCGCGTCATCCGCGACGGCACAGTCATCATCGAGACGACGATCGCTCAGCTCAAACGGTTCAAGGACGACGCGCGCGAGGTCGCGGAAGGCTTCGAGTGCGGGATCCTCCTCGACGGCTTCAACGACGTCAAAGAGGGCGACATCATCGAGGCGTTCGAGACCCGGGAGATCGAGCGGACGACGCTCGATCAGCCGCCGGCCGCCACGGCCTCCACCTCGTAGCCGCTCAGAGCCCGGACATGGGCGCGGGCTACATCGGCATCCTCAGCGTCGAGCTGCACTTTCCCGAGTCCGGGTCGCTGAAGGGAAAGCGGAAGTACGTCAAGTCCGCGAAGGCCCAGCTGCAAAATCGGTTCGGAGCGTCGGTCGCCGAGGTCGATCACCACGAGCTGTGGCAGCGGACGCGGCTCACCGTCTCCTGCGTCGCGCGAGAGTATCGCGAGGCCGAGAAGCTCCTCGACGAGGCCGAGCGCTACCTGGCCGGGCAGGAGTTCGAGCTCGTCCGTGCGGACCGCGACGTGGTGACGCTCGACTAGACGGTGCCCTGGACGATCATGGCGGCGCCGGCCACGAGCAGGACGAACCCGACGGCGCGAAGCAGCTGGCGCTCGTCCAGGCGTCCTGTGAGCCTGGCGCCGAGAAGCGCACCCGGCACCGAGGTCGCGGCACCGACTCCCAGCAGCGACCAATCGACGCCTGTCGGCAGGTGCCCGAAAACGCCCGCCACGCCTAGAGCGAAGCCGACGGCCGCGTTCGTGCCCACGGCGAGAAACGGGTCGGCGCCAAACCGTAGGAGCGCCGGCAGTCTCAGGGCCCCGAGGATGAGGCCGACGAAACCGCCGAGCAGCCCGATCAACGCACCCGTCAGGATCGCCGCTCGTGCGCTGACGCGGCCTGCCCCCGGCCGCCTCCCGTTCGCCTTTGAGCGGAGAAGATCGACCGCGAAGACGACGAGCGTCACGCCGATCGCGATGAGCAGAGCGTTGCTCGGGACGGCGCCCGACAGGAGACCCCCGATTGCGGCGCCGACCATCGAAGGTGGCGCCATCCACGCAAAGAGGCGCCAGTCGATCCGCCCGGCCCGAATGTGGGCGAGCGCTGCGGCAAAAGCCGAGGCCGCCGAGACACCGATGTTCGCGCCGGCGCCAGCCGCTGGGCTCGAGGCAACGAGGACGAGCACCGGGAGGCGGATGTTTCCGAGTACCAGACCGACGAGACCGCCCATGACTGCGGTGGTGAAGCACCAGACTCCGACGAGGACGAGGAGAAGAGCGTTCACGCGCTTGAATATCCCCTATGCCCGATCGGATGCGCCGCGTCAACGAATCGGTTCGCCAAGTCCTGTCGGAGTCGATCGGGCAGCTGAAGGACCCTCGCATCGGCTTCGTCACGATCACCGGAGTGGAAACCTCGTCGGATCTTCGACACGCGCGGGTCTATCTGTCCGTGCTCGGGGCGGAACGAAAACGTGCACAGACGCTTGCCGGCCTCGAAGCGGCGCGTTCGTTGCTGCAGGCACAGCTCGGGCGCGAGCTACGCCTGAAACGGACTCCCCAACTTGCCTTCGAGTACGATCCGTCGGTCGAACGTGGGGTCCGCATGACAAAGCTGATCGATGAGCTCGCCCCAGACGACAGCGAGTGAACTGACTGCGGTCGCGGACGCGATTCGCGAACACGACCGGTTCGTCCTCACGACGCACGAGAATCCGGACGGAGACGCCCTCGGCTCGCTCCTCGCGGCCAACCTCGCGCTGGAGCAGCTCGGGAAGGACACCGTCATGGTGCTGCACGGCGACGCGCCACTGCCGGGCGAGTACGGGTTCATGCCGCTCGGTGAGCTCGAGCGGCGCTGGCCCGATGACGTGGCGGAGCGCGTCCTGCTCGCCGTCGACTGCGCCAACGAGAGCCGGATCGCCGACCCGGAGGTGCTGGGCCGCGTGCCGCTCTCGATCAATATCGATCATCACCACGACAACACGAGGTTCGGCCGGATCAACCTGATCGTCGCCGATGCCTCTTCGACCGGCGAGGTGCTCCGCGACGTCTTCCGCGAGCTCGGCGTCAAGCTGACGCCGGACATCGCCGAGGCCCTCTACATCGCGCTCGTCACCGATACGGGCCGGTTTCAGTACACGAACACGACGCCCAAGGCCCTGCGCCTCGCGGCCGAGCTGGTGGAGGCGGGCGCCAACGTCCACCGCGTGTTCCAGGGCGTCTACGAGTCGGTGCAGTTCGCGAAGCTCAAGCTGCTTGCGCGTGCTCTCGAGCGGGCGCAGGTCTTCGAAGGTGGGCGCATCGTCGTCTCCTATCTGCTCCGCACCGACTTCGCCGAAGTTGGTGCCCCGGAGCCTTACTCCGAAGGGATCATCGACTTCCTGCGAGCGGTGGAAGGCGCGGACATGGCCGTCCTCATCCGCGAGCCGCCCCGCCAGGACGGCCCGGCCAGACGCGTCAGCCTGCGAGCGAGCATCGACGAGCTCGACGTCTCGGCGATCGCCCGCAAGTCGGACGGAGGCGGACACCGTCAGGCCGCGGGCTTCTCCAGCGAGGCGTCGATCGAGGAGATCACGGACTTCGTGCGCCGAGAGTTCCTTGCCTCCTCGCGCGCTTAATCCCGCCGGCATCGTCCTCGTGGACAAGCCGGCCGGGCCGTCCTCCTTTGCGCTCGTCTCCGATCTGCGCCGGCGAACCGGCGCGCGCACCGGCCACGCCGGGACTCTCGACCCCTTTGCGACTGGACTGTTGCTCTTGTTGTCCGGTTCGGCAACTAAGCTGGCTTCATGCTTCGTCGGCCTCGACAAGCGCTATCTCACCGACGTGGATCTGACGGCGCGGACCACGACGGGGGATCCGGAGGGAGAGGTCGGCGAGCGTCCGGAGCCGCCGACTCGGGAAGAGTTGGAATGGCGGCTCGAGGGCCTCCGCGGTGAGATCGAGCTGCCGATCCCGGCCGCGTCGGCCGTGAAGATCGGCGGCGAGCGCGCCTACAAGCTCGCCCGTCGCGGCATCGCCGTTGAGATGCCGCTGCGACGCTCGCGGGTAGAGACGCTCGAGGTCATCGCGTATACCGGCGACGAGGTGCGGCTCGATCTTCGTGTCAGCTCCGGCACGTACGTCCGGGCGATCGCCGACGCTCTCGGCGGCCACTGCCGGACTTTGCGTCGAGTCGAGATCGGTCCTTTCTCGGTTGACGAAGCCGATCCCGAACGGTTCATTCCGGCCGACGAGGCACTCGCGCGACTGTGAAAGTGGCTCACCGTCCAGAGGAGCTCGCTGCGGAAGAATGTGTCGCGGCGATCGGCAGCTTCGACGGCGTCCATCGCGGGCACCTTCGCGTGCTGGAAACGGCTCGTGCTGCCGGGGGACCAGTGACGGTCGTGACCTTCTGGCCGCATCCCCGGCTCGTGCTCGGAAACAGGGTCGAGCTCCTCTCGACGCTCGAACGCCGCCTCGAGCTGCTCGATGAGGCGGGCGTCGACGAGGTCCTCGTCGTGGAGTTCACAGCCGGGCTCGCGGCCCGCGAGCCGGCGGAGTTCGCCGAATCGGTGCTGCGACAGATCGGAGCGAACGTCATCGTCGTCGGCGAGAACTTCCGCTTCGGACGTGCGGCCGCCGGCGACGCAGCGCTGCTCCAGCGCCTGGGCTTCGACGTCCGGACCGTTCCGACACTCGAGGGCGTGTCGTCGACGCAGGTCCGCCGCCTCCTTGGCGAGGGGGACGTCGTCGGCGCGGCGGGGTTGCTGGGGCGACCGCCCGAGCTCGAGGGGACGGTCGTCCTGGGAGACCAACGGGGCGGGACGCTCGGCTATCCGACGGCAAACCTCTCCGTCCCACCCGAGCTCCTCGTCCCGGGGTACGGCATCTACGCCGGCTCCGCGCTCGGCCATCGAGCAGCGATCTCGATCGGGGTGAATCCCCATTACGGAGGCGGCGAACGCCGAATCGAGCCGCATCTGCTCGATTTCGCGGGCGATCTCTACGGTCGGCGCCTCGTGGTCGAGCTCTGGCAGCGGCTGCGTGAGGAGCGTGCGTTCTCGAGCGAGGACGAGCTGGTTGCTCAGATCGCTCGCGACGTGCAGCAGACCCGCACCGCGAGGCGGCCCGGGTAGCCGGCAGGCTCCCGGCGACCCCAGCGAGCGGCACGCAAGTTTCCGCAAAGAGCGGAATCTTCTTCCACGTGAGATCCGAATCGGGAGGCCAACCCAACCTGACGGTGCTCGAGACCGTCCGCTGTCTCGAGTGCGGGGCGGTCTACGCCAAGCCGTCAGGCGGGGGCACGGTTCAGGAGAACCCAGGTTGTCCGGACTGCGGCTATGTGGGTTGGGTCGGCGCGCGCACTGCCGTCTTCAGCGAGTCGTGGCAGCCGCCCCACTTCGCCGCGGATCGCCTGCCGCACCAGCACGGCTGACGACGCTGACTCCGCCGAAATAATGGTGCGGCGCCGGCCAGCGCCTGACCTTGCACCCCCGGGATTCGAGCCGTTCGAGCGCGGCTTCGTCCACGCCGGGTTCGGCGTTGACCACATCGAGCGCAGCATGAAACCGCGGGCGTTCCACTCCGGCGCCGGCCGCGAGGCCTTCGTCGAGGATGCCCGCCACGACGGTGAGCAGCGCAGTCCTCAGGCGCGTCCCTCCCGCCGCGCCGGCCGCAAGCGAGAGCCCGTCACCGTCGAACGCGAGTAGCGGAGCCATCATGCTCTGCATGCGCCCACCGGGCTCGAGCCGGCCGCGGAGGAGGTCGGCTTCGCCGAGCATGCTGTTGAGGTGGAGATCGAGCCCCGGGACGAAGTCCCCGGACCCGAGCCCGAGGCTGGACGTGAAGGCGCACGCGTTCCCCTCTCGATCGACGACCGACACGTTCGTCGTGTCGCCGTGCAGATCGGCTGCCGTACCGAAGGCGTCGAACAGTGCGAGAACGCGTTCTGTGTCGTCGAGACCGTTGAGGCGCGGCAGGCGCTGCACGGTTTCGGGCACCGCCGACAGACCGCCACGCGTGGCAAGCCGTCCACCGGCATAGGCGACCTCGATCGGATCGGTCCAGCGCGGTTCGTACGCGTCGAAGTCCGCGCGAGTGAGGAGACCGCCCCGCTCCTCGGAGAGAGCGAGCAGCTCAGCGGCGAGTGTGCCGCTGTACACCGCAGAGGCGTCGTGGGCGAGCGCCTCGAGCGCCGCCACCAGTCCGGGTTGTTCGAGCCGAGCGCCGGCCTGCAGCAACTCGCCGCCGGGCGCGTAGATCCTCGCACCTTCGTTCATCGTCATCACCGGCGCGAGCATCGCGAGGCAGGCAGCGTGCGCAGGAGGAAAGTCGACGCCGTCGCGCGCGAGCCGGAGCGCAGGTTCGACGAGCCGGCCCCACGGCAGCCGCCCGTACTCGCGCGAGAGCACCTCGAGGCCCGCCGGCAGCCCGGGCACTGCGCACGACGCCGGTCCGACCGCGTAGTGAACGAGCTCCGCGCCGAAGGGGACGTCGAGGTGGATCAGCTCCGCCTCCTGCGGCGGTACGCCCAGCCCGGGCACGGCGACGAAGCAGTCGAGGTTGCGAGCTCGTTCGCTGGCGGCGTCGAAGTACACGGCATGGCCGCCGCCGAGCAGGCCCGTCATCACCGTCTCGGCGACGCAGGACGCAACACAGGCTGCGACGGCGGCGTCCGCAGCGTTGCCTCCGTCCTCGAGGATCTCGATTCCCGCAGCCACCGTCGCCGGATGGCCGCCAGCAACAGCCGCGTGCATCGACCGGGACGCTACCGCGCGACTACACGGACCGGCACGGTCGATAGGTTGCAGGGGTGGCTGATGCAACCGAGCAGCTGCCGCTGGTGCATGCCCGCGGACTGGTGAAACGCTTCGACCAGCTCCTCGCAGTGGACGGAGTCGACTTCGACGTGCAGCGTGGGGAGGCCTTCGGTTTTCTGGGACCGAACGGTGCCGGCAAGACCTCGACCATGCGCATGATCGGGTGCGTCTCGCCGCCGTCAGGAGGAACGCTCACCATCCTCGGGCTGGACCCGGTCACGCAAGGCCCCGAGATTCGCGCCCGCCTCGGCGTCGTCCCCCAGCAGGACACGCTCGACATGGAGCTGACGGTCCGGGAGAACATCATCATCTACGGCCGTTACTTCGGTTTGCCACGCGGCGACCTGGGCCGGCGCGCCGACGAGCTGATCGACTTCGTCCAGCTGAACGAACGGGCGAACGACAAGGTCGAGCCGCTATCGGGTGGCATGAAGCGGCGGCTCACGATCGCGCGCTCGCTCGTGAACGATCCCGACGTGATGCTGTTGGACGAGCCCACGACCGGGCTCGACCCACAGGCACGGCATACGGTCTGGGACCGGCTCTTCCGGCTGAAGCAGCGTGGCGTCACGCTGATCCTCACGACGCACTACATGGACGAGGCCGAGCAGCTCTGCGACCGATTAGTCGTCATGGACAAGGGCAAGATCGCCGCCGAGGGATCGCCTCTCGACCTCATCCGCCGCTATTCCACACGCGAGGTCGTCGAGCTTCGCTTCCGTGGGGAGAATCGCCCGGAGGAAGTCGCGGTCGAGCTCTCCTTGCGCACCGACGGCTTCGTGCGGAGGCTCGAAGCGTTGCCGGACCGGCTGCTGCTCTACACAGACGACGGGGACGCGACCGCCTCGCACGTTCACGAGCTGGGCCTCGAGCCGGACAGTGTGCTCGTGCGGCGCTCCACGCTCGAGGACGTCTTCCTGCACCTGACCGGTCGGACCCTGGTGGACGAGTGAGCTCCCTGGCTCTACCCCTGCGGGTGTTCGAGTACTGGCTGATGCAATACCGGCGCGTCTGGCGTGGCACGGCGATCACGAGCATCGTCAACCCCGTGTTCTATCTCGGCGCCCTCGGCGTCGGACTGGGGACGCTCGTGAACAAGTCCAGCGGCGCGTCGCTCGGCGTCCCGTATCTCGACTTCGTGGCGCCCGGGATGCTTGCCGCGACAGCCATGACCGTCGCTGCGGGCGAGTCCTCGTGGCCGGTGATGGGGTCGATCAAGTGGACGCGCCAGTACCTCGCGATGCTCGCGACTCCACTCGGCACGCGCGACATCGTGCTTGGCCATCAACTCTGGATGACCGCACGGGTCGCGGCGACCAGCGCCGTGTACCTCGTGATCATCGCGGCCTTCGGCGCGGTCGAGTCACCGTTCGGAATCCTCGCGTTGCCCGCCGCCGTTCTGCTCGGCGCGGCCTTCACGACCCCATTTGCGGCGTACGCCGCGACGGTCGAGTCGGACGCAGCGTTCGTGCCCGTCAATCGCTTCATCGTCGTCCCGATGTTTCTCTTCTCGGGAACGTTCTTTCCGGTCTCACGGCTGCCGCTGCCGCTCGAATGGCTTGCCTACGCAACGCCACTCTGGCACGGGGTCGAGCTCTGCCGCATGTTCACCCTCGGCCACGTGCACGTCCTCCCCGCGTTGGGGCATGCGGCCTATCTCCTCCTCTTCGTCCTGCTCGGCCTGATCTGGGCACAGCGAACGTACGCGGAGAGGCTGCTGAAGTGAGCACCGCCGCATTTGCCGGGAGCCGGGGCCGTCTGCTCTTCGAGCGCAACCTGATGGTGTACCGCCGCTCGTGGATGGTCATCTTCTCCGGCGTCTTCGAGCCGCTCTTCTACCTCTTCTCGATGGGCATCGGCCTCGGGCATTTCGTCGGGAAGGTCCCGCTCCCAGGTGGACGGCTCGTCGAATATGCGAGCTTCGTGGCACCGGCGCTGCTCGCCTCTGCAGCTATGAACGGCGCGATCTACGACGCGACGAACGTGTTCTGGAAGCTCAAGTACCTGAAGACGTACGACGCGGTACTCTCGACGCCGATCAAGCCGGCCGACATCGCCGTGGGGGAGACCGCGTGGGCGCTCTTCCGAGGGTTCCTCTACGCGATCTCGTTCATGGCGGTGGCCGGAGCCCTCGGCCTGATCCAATCGGCCTGGGGCCTGCTTGCGCTGCCGGGTGCGGTCGTGATCGGTTTCGCATTTGCGGGCCTCGGCGTGGCGGCCACGACGTTCATGCGCACCTGGCAGGACTTCGAGCTGATCGGCCTCGTGCAGCTGCCCTTGTTCCTGTTCTCCGCGACGTTCTTCCCGATCACCACGTATCCGAATGCGATCCAGTGGATCGTTCGCTTCTCGCCGCTGTACCACGCCGTTCAGCTCCTGCGGGCGCTCAACCTCGGGACGGTCGGCTGGGCTCAGCTCGTGAACGTCGGCTATCTCCTCGTCCTCGGGGCCTGCGGATTGTTCATCGCACAGCGGCGCATCGGCAAGCTTCTCCTCAAGTAACCCGCATCGTTGCTACCCTTTTCGTCGACCGCAGCCGCGGCTTTCCGCCTGCTTCCGGCGGATTGCTGGGACTGACGACGATGGAGGTGAGATGGGCCTTACGAAGGAAGTCAAGCAGGAGATCGTCCAGCAACACGGGGCGAGCAACACCGACACGGGGTCGACCAAGGTGCAGGTCGCACTCCTCACGAAGCGCATCAACGACCTGACGGAGCACCTGCGGGCGCACCCGAAGGATCACTACTCCCGTCGCGGGCTGCTGAAGCTCGTCGGGCGCAGACGGCGCTTCCTGACCTATCTCCAGAAGCATGACCTGGAGGGGTACCGCGCACTGATCAAGGAACTGGGGCTGCGGAGGTAGTCCCGTAAAATGGATGCCCAAGCCAGGCTGAAGCCTGGCACGGGATAAACGTGGAAGGGTGGAGATTCGAGCGAGCGCCGCTGACGACGCTGACTCGAGTCCCCACTCTCCCGCAAAAGCAGAGTGGAGGACAACTGATGGCAATTGCCACTGAGCGCCGGGCCGAAGTCAGCGTGACTGTCGGCGGGCGCGAGATTACGTTCGAGACCGGCAAGCTGGCGAAGCAGGCGGATGGTGCCGTCGTCGTCCGCTCCGGCGAGACGATGGTGCTGGCGACCGCACAGGGCCGGATGGAGCCACGCGAGGGCGCGGACTTCTTCCCGCTCACCGTCGACGTCGAGGAGCGAATGTACGCGGCCGGCAAGATCCCCGGCGGCTTCTTCAAGCGCGAAGGGCGACCGACGGAGCGAGCGATCCTGACGGCACGCATGATCGACCGCCCGATCAGGCCGCTCTGGCCGAAGGGCTACAAGAACGAGACCCAGGTGATCTGCACGGTGCTGAGCGCCGATCTGATCACCGCGCACGACATCCTGTGCATCAACGGCGCCTCGGCCGCGTTGATGATCTCGCCGATGCCGTTCCTCGGCCCGGTCGGTGCGGTGCGGGTCGCGATCATCGACGGCGAGCTCGTCGTCAATCCCACGCTCCCGGAAGTAGAGGAGCACAAGGAGCTCGATCTGATCGTCGTCGGAACACCCGACGCGCTCACCATGGTCGAGGCGGGCGCAAACCAGGTCAGCGAGGAGAAGCTTCTCGAGGCGCTCGACCTCGCGCACGACGAGATCAGGAAGCTGTGCGACGCGCAGGTTGATCTCCAGCGCCAGGCCGGCAAGGCGAAGTGGCTCGATGCCGGCGTGACGGAAGAGGTCGAGCGGGAGTTCGGCGACAAGATCCGCGAGCGAATCGGTGCGGAAGGCCTGCGTGCCGCGGACGCCGTCGTCGAAGAGGCGCTCGGCGAGCTGAGCATGGACTCGACCGAGGACGACGTCCTCCGTCAGGTTCAGCGCAAGATGAGCCTCGCGACCGTGCTCGAGCAGATCCGCCTCGAAGCCGTGCTCCAGCCGGTGCGTGAGCAGTTCGAGAACGACCTGCGCGCGCTGACCGACGCGGAGCAGGACTCGAAGGAGCTGAAGTCGGCGAAGCGACAGCTGCTCTTCGATCACATCATCGAGACGGTCAAGCTGCCGTTCCCGGTCGGCCCGTCGGTCGGCGAAGGCGACGCGGCGACCGCGAAGGACTCGATCACCAAGAACTACGTTAAGAAGTCGGCCGAAGCGATCTACAAAGAGCTCGTGCGGCGCAAGATCGCGGTCGACAAGCATCGCCCCGACGGCCGCAGTCCGGAGGAGATCCGACCGATCCAGTGCGAGGTCGGCGTGGCGCCGCGTGTGCACGGCTCGGGCCTCTTCACTCGCGGGCAGACGCAGATCATGTCGCTGCTGACGCTCGGGACGGCGAAGGAGGGCCAGCGGATCGACGACCTGTCACTGGAGACCGACCGTCGCTTCATGCACCACTACAACTTCCCGCCCTACTCGGTCGGGGAGACCGGCTTCATGCGCGGCCCGAAACGCCGTGACATCGGCCACGGTGCACTGGCCCAGCGTTCGCTCGAGCCGGTGATCCCGTCGACGGACGAGTTCCCGTACACGATCCGCATCGTCTCGGAGACGCTCGAGTCGAACGGTTCGTCGTCGATGGGCTCGGTCTGCGGATCGACGCTCGCGCTCATGGATGCCGGCGTGCCGATCAAGGCGCCGGTCTCCGGCATTGCGATGGGCCTCGTGAAGGAGGGCGACGACTACGTCATCCTCACCGACATCCAGGGCGCAGAGGATCACCTCGGCGACATGGACTTCAAGGTCGCCGGCACGCGCGAAGGCATCACCGGCCTGCAGATGGACATCAAGATCACCGGCGTTACGCGGGAGATCATGCAGGCCGCGCTCGAGCAGGCGAAGCGGGCCCGCGAGATCATCCTCGACAAGATGCTCGAGGCGATCCCGGAGGTCCGGTCGGAGCTGAACGAGAACGCACCACGTATCTCGACCGTGAAGATCGATCCGGAGAAGATCGGCGTGGTGATCGGCAAGGGCGGCGAGACGATCCGCGCGCTCGAGGCCGATCACGAGGTGCAGATCGACATCGAAGAGGACGGCACGATCCTCATCTACGCGACCGACGGCCAGAAGGCGGCCTCGGCGATCGCTGCGATCGAGGCCCTGACGAAGGAGCCCGAGGTCGGCGACGAGTTCCGGAATGCGAAGGTCGTCAAGACTACGCAGTTCGGCGCGTTCGTCGAGTTGAAGAAGGGCACCGACGGCTTGCTACACGTCTCGAACGTCGGCCCGGGCCGGGTCGGCCACATCGAAGACGTGATCAACCGCGGCGACATCCTGGACGTCCTCGTGCAGGAGGTCGACAAGGCCCGGGGCCGGATCGGCCTCAAGCTGATCCAGAAGCACGAGAACGGCAACACCGTCAGCCCCGAGGAACTGATCGAGCGGGCGAAGGACGCACCGCCTCGTCCCCGCGAAGAGGAGCGGCCGCCCCGCGACGGCGGCCGTGGCGGGCGTGGCGGCGGCGGCCGGGGGCGCGACCGCGAGCGGCGCTAGGCTCGCGCCGACAAGCAGACGCTGCGAGGGCGGCCGTTGGCCGCCCTCGCCAGCTTCAGGCCTAGGATGCGCTCGTGTTCGCGTTAGTGCACATCACGTTTTCGTGTGACGAGCCGGGACGCGTCGCGGAGTTCTGGCGGAAGCTGCTCGACTACGAGACCACAGCGGCGGGCAATAGCTGGTTGGCGACCGATCCCCGCGGCGAAGGCCCCCGGCTCCTCTTCAATCGCATGCCGAAGTCGCCGACGATCGAGCTGCCCATTCACCTCGACGTGAACGTTCCCGACCGCGAGGCGGAGCTCGCTCGGGTGCTCGAGCTCGGTGGACACCTCGTCGAGACGAGGTCGCACAGCGTCGGCGACCTCGAAGAGAAGTGGACGGTGATGCACGACCCGGAAGGGAACGGCTTCTGCATCCAGTCGCCGCCGAATGCACTCCCGTATCGATCGATCGCCAACGTCACATTTGCCTGCGCCGAACCAAGGGAGCTCGGGCGTTTCTGGGCAAACGCCCTCGACTGGCCCGACGAGGAGATCGACGACGGCTTTCTGCAGCAGCTCCGCGATGCGGGCGTGGGCGAGCGCGAGCTCACCGGCTTCTACGTGACCCGACCACCAAACAAGGGCCGGCCGCGCTTTCTCTTCCAGCGCCGCGAGAAGTCGCGGCCCGACTCGTATCCCATCCACCTCGACTTCGCGACGGACGACCGCGAGGCGGAGATCGAGCGTCTCACAGCTGCGGGGGCGTCGGTCGTGGAGACGAAGGTCGGCACGAACATCACGTTCACGATCATGCGCGACCCCGACGGAAATCCGTTCTGCGTCGGCTAGCCCCTCTGGCCGGCACCGGCGGACGCCTCGACAATCCAGCCCTGAGCCCCGGCTCGCGCGAGCGTTCCCTCGATCCCCAAACCTGGTGAAGGTCGACCGTCCGCGCGCTAAGTCAGTCCCCGGACGCGCCTGATACGCCCGGCCAGCGATAATGGCGGCGTGCAGAAGTACGTCCTCTCCGAGCTCGACTCGGGCGAGCGGGTCATCTCGGAGCGGATTCCGAACGTCCGCTCGGTCGCGATCGGCTTCTGGATCGGCGCCGGCTCGAGGGACGAGACGGAAGCCAAGGCCGGTGTGTCCCACTTCATCGAGCACCTTCTCTTCAAGGGCTCGCGCGGCTACTCGGCACAGCAGATCGCGGAGATCTTCGACGGGCTCGGCGGCGAGCTGAACGCCGCGACGTCGCGCGAACACACGATGGTCTACGCCCGCGTTCCGGACGGACACGTCCAGACCGCGCTCAACGTGATGACGGACATGGTGTTCGCGCCCGCGTTCACCGACCTCGACTCGGAGCGGGCCGTCGTCCTCGAGGAGATCGCGATGTACGAGGACACGCCGCAGGAGCTCGTCCACGATCTGTTCTCGGAGGCCGTCTTCGGCCACCACGCGCTCGGACGACCCGTGATCGGCACCGCCGACGTGATCTCGTCGGTGACGAAGCGGGTGCTGTCCAGCTACCACCGGCAGATGTACGCGGGCGGCAACGTCGTCATCGCCGCAGCCGGGAACGTCGAGCACAACAAGTTCCTGCGCATGCTCCAGCGCGCGCAGAGCCAGCAGCGGCCGCCGGCCGGAGGCCCGCGCGTCAGGCGGCCGCTCGTGAAGGCGCCGCCGCCGGGCTTCCGCTTCGCCAAGAAGGACACCGAGCAGTACCACGTCTGCCTCGGCGCGCCGGGAATCGCGCGCTCCGACCCTCGCCGCTTCGCCGCGTCGATCCTCGATTCGATTCTCGGCGGCTCGGCGTCGTCGCGGCTCTTCCAGGAGATCCGGGAGAAGCGGGGCATGGCCTATTCCGTCTATTCATTCGCCTCGCAATACACGGACACGGGCCTGGTAGGCATCTACGTCGGCACCCGCGAGGAGAACCTCGGGCCCTGTGTCGAGATCGCAGGCGAGCAGCTCGCCGACATCGCCGCCGGCAATCTCCAGCCGGAAGAGATCGCGCGGGCGAAGGAGAACCTGAAGGGGCGGATCCTGCTCTCGATGGAGTCCACGTCGAACCGGATGACGAGGCTCGGGAAGTCGCTCATCACGGACACGGAGCTCCTCTCGTTCGAGCGGATCATCGCGGAGATCGAGGCGGTCGAGCCCGAGGAGGTCGCCGAGCTCGCCGGGCTCCTCTTCGCCCCGGAAAAGCTTTCGATCTCCGGCATTGGCCCGACCGAACGGATCTTTCGGGCCGCTGCACGCCGCATCAACCCGGCCGTGCTCGCCCGCGCTGCATGAATATCCGCGAAAAATGCTGCGCATTTTCCGCGGGCCGAGTTAGTACCTTCGCTCCGCTCGGTAGATGAAGATCACCCTCAACGGACGCCGAGGCAAGGTCGGGCTCGTCCTCGGGCCGGCGCTGGAAGAGGCAGGGCACGAGCTGGTCGATCTCGACGCGGCCGAAGCCATGATCGATTTCACGAGCCCCGAGGCGGTCGAGGCGAACGTGAGAGCTGCGCTCGAACGCGGGATTCCGAGCGTGATCGGGACGACGGGCTTCGACCACGCGAGCGTGGACGCGGCGGCGCGCGAGCGGGGAATCGCATGCTTCCACGCGCCGAACTTCGCGGTCGGCGCAGTGCTGATGATGCGGTTCGCGCGCGAGGCCGCAGCACAGATGCCACGTGCCGAGATCATCGAGCTGCACAACGAGGCGAAGAAGGATGCTCCGTCCGGGACCGCGAAGGCGACCGCGGAGCTGCTGGGCGGGGAACCGACGATCCATTCGGTGCGCCTACCAGGTCTGGTCGCCCACCAGGAAGTCCTCTTCGGCGGGGACGGCCAGCTCTTGACGATTCGCCACGACACGTTTTCGCGCGAAGCGTTCGTGCCAGGCGTCCTGCTCGCTCTCGAGCGACTCGACGGACTGCCACCGGGCCTGACCGTCGGGCTGGACGCGCTGCTCTGAGCAGGCGTGGCTGAAACCTCACGCGTAGCCGAGTCGGATCTCCGGGAGCTTCTACCACTCGTGCGCGCCTACTGCGATTTCTACGACGTCGCTCCGACCGACGACGCGCTGCTCGAGGTCTCGCGCGTGCTGATCGCCGATCCGGACCGGGAGGGACTACAGCTGATCGCGCGCGACGACGGAAACGACGCGGTCGGCTTCGCGACCGTCTACTGGACCTGGGACACGCTGATCGCGGCCCGCACAGGAGTCATGCACGACCTCTTCGTCGTTCCGTCGGCCCGCGGCACCGGCATCGCGGATCTCCTCATCGCAGCATGCGTCGACGAATGCCGACGGCACGGAGCCGCGAAGCTGAGCTGGCAAACGGCGCGCGACAACATGCGCGCCCAAGCCGTGTACAAGCGCGTGGGCGCCACGAGGGACGAGTGGGTCGACTACTGGCTCCGCGTCAGTCCAGGGTCTTCGTGAAGCGCGTGCCGGTCTCCTCCAGCCCGACTCGCCGATAGAACGCGTGCGCGTCCTCGCGACGCGTCGCCGTCGTCAGGAACAGCAGCACGCAACGGCGGGCGCGCGCCTCTGCCTCGAGCTCGCCGACGAGCGCGCGGCCGATGCCCTCGCCACGATGAGACTCGTCGACCACGAGCGCACCGATCTTTGCAGCAGGGCTTTCGTGCTCGATCGTCGGCGAGGCGTGCAGGTGAGCGAGACCCACCACCTCGTCTTCGAGCACGGCGACGACGACGCGGTCGCCGACGATCACGAGCCGCTCGAGTCGCGACGGCACGGCCGTAGCCTCGGTCTCGTAGCCCAGCTGACCGAGCAGCGAGGCAATCGCCGCCGCGTCGTCCGCCCTGGCATCCCGAATCGTCAGACCCACGCCGAGTAGACTAGTGGCGTGCTGGGCGAGGCCCTGACAGCGATCGTCACACCTTTCAAGCCCGACGGCACGATCGACTTCGAGCGTTTCAGCGAGCTGGCGCTGCACCTCGTGGAGAACGGGTCAGACGGAATCGTCGTCGCCGGGACGACCGGGGAGAGCCCGACGCTCACGGACGACGAACCATGCTGGGCGGGCGGGCGACCGTCGTCGCCGGGACCGGCACCTACTCCACGGCTCACTCCGTCCACCTGACGCGTGAAGCGCACGAGCTCGGTGTAGACGCCTTCCTCATCGTCACGCCGTACTACAGCAAACCCCCCGCGCGCGGAATCGTCGAGCACTTCCGTGCGATCGCCGACGTCAGCGACAGGCCGATCGTCGTCTACAACATTCCCAGTCGGGTGGTCGTCAACATCGAGCCGGAGACGATCGTCGAATTGGCCGAGATCCCGAGCGTCCGGGCGGTCAAGCAAGCGAATGCCGACCTCGTCCAGGCTCGGCGCATCGTCGGTGAGACGGACCTCGCGCTCTACGCGGGAGACGACGTTCTGATCCTTCCGTTCCTCGAGCTCGGAGGGATCGGCGGTGTTTGTGTACACACGCACGTCGTCGGACCGCAAGTCCGGCGCATGATCCGGTCCTTCCACGAGGGTGACGTGGACACGGCGCGCCAGATCCACGAGGACCTCCAGCCGGCTTACGAGCTGCTGCAGGTGCAGGTCAATCCCATTGCGATCAAGGCGGCGCTCAATCTTCTTGGCCATGGCGTCGGCGGCCTCCGTCTACCGCTCGTCGAGGCGAGCGAGGGCGAGGTCGCGCTCGTCCGCGACTGTCTCGAGCGGCTGGGCGTCCTGAGCGGCGCGCCCGTCTAGCTCCGGGCGGTCCGCCAGCGCGAGCCCGATCTCGTCGAGCGAGTCGAGGAGGGCAAGCTCGACGTGCCGCGGCGGGAGCTTCGGTGCGGCGACGACGAGAAAGCCCACGAGCGCACTGTTGTCGCGCCGCAAAGGGAGAGCGACGACGACTCCGCTGCGTCCGAGCTCCGCTCCTGCGGCAACGATTGCTTCACGACCGCCTTCCGCCTCCCGTACCAGCAACCCGGTCAGAGCCGCAACGGGAAGAGGGTCGTCCCCGAGTGCCTGCTCGACCGAGCCGCCGAGCCCGTCCTCGTCCCATGACATCAGAGCGATCCAGTCGTGGCGCCACACCCGGGCGACGGTCTGCGCCACGCGCACGAAGACGCGGTCGCGTTGCTCGCCTGTGCCGAGAGCGCGGTGGAGCGCAGCGCCGGCCCGCTCCGCCAGGAGGCGAATGAGAGCGCGCAAGGTCAGCCCGGCAACGGCGATGCCTCCGCCGGACGCCGCCAACCAATCCTGGGCGAACCCGAGTCCGGCGAGCGCGATGACAACGCCGCCCAGCGCGACCAGCTCCGGCCGCTCCTTCAGCTCCCCCGGACCGCTGAGACCGATCTGGTAGGGAGCCGTCGCGCCACGCAGCTCCGACAATTCCTCCGCCGAGAGAACCGTCGCGGGATCGGACCCGCGCTGGACCGCGACGAACGCTTTCGCCACCGTCGGGTGGAACTGTGTCCCGGCATGACGTTCGATCTCTAGCAGCGCGTCCTCTTGCGTAAGGCCGTCGCGATACGGGCGATCGGTGGTCATGGCGTCGTAGCTGTCGGCGACGATCAGAAAGTGCGATGCCAGCGGGAGGTCGTCGCCGCCGACGCCGTAGTAGCCGCGGCCGTCGACGCGTTCGTGGTGAAGCTCCACCGCCCGCGCCTGCGTGGCGACGAACTCGAAGCGCTGCAAGAGACGCGCGGAGAGCCGTGGGTGGCGACGCATCGCTGCCCACTCGACGCCGTCGAGCCGCCCTTGTTTGCGCAGGAGCGCCGCGTCCACAGCGACCTTCCCGAGGTCGTGTAGGCGGCCTGCCCATCTGAGCCGGTCGATCTCGGAGAACGGCAGCTGGAGCGCGCGGGCCAGTCCGTCGACGTAGGCGGCAACCCGCAGTGAGTGTCTGTACGTTGAGGGATCGCGTTCGTCGACGATGTTGGCGAACGTTTCGAGCGCTCGCAATGTCTCGCGTTGGAGGCCTGCCAGCCGCAGTTGCACTTGCTGCACTGCGAACGCGACGGGCACCAGGACGGTCACGTCCCACGGGTGGCTGATCGCAAGGAGCGCGAGCGTCGCGCCGAGGCCGACCTCGCCGGCGCCGGCCACGAGGCGCGGGTCGAAGGTCTCGCGCCGGCGGACGACGTCGAGCAGGAGGGCCCGCCCGGTCAGATAGACGAGAGCGAGGACGACGAGAGGAATGAGGTCCGCAAGGAGCTGAAGGCTGCCGATGTGTCCGCCGGCGACCTCGAAGGCCAGCCCACCCGCGCACGCGGCGATCGCGCCGGCGCTCGCGTCGAAGGCGATGTTGCGCAGAGCCCGGCCGCGGAACATGCCTCCTGCGAGCACGCCCGTAGCGGCCACCAGAGCTCCGGCCCACGGACCGAGCATGATGATCGCGGCGACCTGCACGGAGGCGGCGAGCCGGAAGCGCTCCCACTGCATGGGCTCGCGGGCACGCTCACGATCCGATTCCTCGAAGAGCTCGACGAGGATGACCCCGGCGAGGAAGAGGGCAAACGCCGTCTGCTCGATCCCCGAGAGCCGCGTGAGCGAGATTCCGAGCACTCCCAGGCCCAGGGCGCTCGTGACCAGCGTTGAGCGAAAAGGCCGCATGCGGCCCTTATCGGCCAGAACCGGCCTCCCGCTTAGTTCAGCGGAGGCGACGGTTCGGTGAGTTCCCTTGACCTTGAAGGTGGGTTAACGGCCGGCCGGCAAAGCCGCCCGGCCTTTGAACGGCGCCGCCGAGTCGGCCCTTAGACTGGAGGCGAATGGCTGATACCTGCAGGATCATCGCTCTCGGCGGCCTCGGCGAGGTCGGGAAGAACATGACCGTCTACGAGCGCGACGGCGCGATCGTCGTCGTCGACGCCGGCCTGGCCTTCCCGCGGGACGAGCACCTCGGCGTCGATCTCGTCCTGCCGGATTTCTCCTACCTGCGCGAGCGGGCGAGCTCGATCAAGGCGGTGATCCTCACGCACGGCCACGAAGATCACGTCGGCTCGCTGCCGTACCTGATGCGCGAGGTCGGCGTCCCCGAGGTCTGGGCGACGCGGCTGACGCTCGGGCTGGTCAAGTCCAAGCTCGACGAGCACGGGCTGTTGCGGGCCGCCGAGCTGCGCGAGGTGCACCCCGACGACCCGGCGCGCGAGCTCGGGCCGTTCCGGATCTCGTTCGTGCGGATGGCACACTCGATCCCCGATTCGGCAGCCGTGGTGCTCGAGACGCCCGCGGGACGAATCGTCCACACGGGCGACTACAAGCTCGACCACACTCCGGTCGACGGCCTCAAGACCGACGTGGGGAAGCTCGCCGAGCTCGGCAACCTGGGCGTCGACCTGTTGCTCGGCGATTCTACGAATGCGGAGCGTCCCGGCTTCACGCAGTCGGAGCGGATCGTCGGCGAGGCCTTTCGGCAGATCTTCCCGCTCCGTGAAGGACGGGTCCTCGTCGCCTCGTTCGCGTCGAACGTACACCGCATGCAACAGGCCGTCGACGTCGGCGTCGACCTCGGCCGTAAGGTCTGCATCGTCGGGCGTTCGATGCGCAAGAACACGAACATCGCGCGCAACCTCGGCTACATGGACGTGCCCGAGGGCGTGCTCGTTCGTCCGCCTGAGCTGGACGAGATCCCGCCGCACGAGCAGCTGATCCTCTGCACGGGCAGCCAGGGAGAGCCGCTCTCCGCGCTCACACGTATCGCGTACAACGACCATCCGGCCATCCACGTCGAACGCGGCGACACGGTGATCATCTCGGCCAAACCCGTGCCTGGGAACGAGCTTCGCGTGCACGACACGATCAACCAGCTCGCGAAGACCGGAGCGGAAGTGCTACATCAGGAGATCGCGCCCGTACATGTCTCGGGTCATGCGTGCGCCGAAGAGCTACGCACGCTCTTGTCACTGGTTCGACCCAAAGCCGTGATGCCGATCCACGGCGAGTTCCGCATGCTGGCCGCACATGGTCAGCTCGCACGCGAGGCGGGAGTGCCGGCGGCGAACATCGTCCTGGCCGAGAACGGCACGGTCGTCGAGCTCTCGCGCGAGGGCGTTCGCGTCGTCGGTGAGGTCGATACGGGCGTCACCTTCGTCGACGGTCTCGGCGTGGGGGACGTGCACGACGTGGCCCTGCGGGACCGGCGCCGCCTGTCCGAGGACGGCGTCCTGATCGTGGTTGCGACGGTCGCAGGCTCGGACGACGGCACCGCGGGCCCCACCGAGCTGATCGCGCGCGGCTTCGGCGACGGCTCGGGCGAGTTGCTCGAAGAGCTGCGCGAGGAAGCGGACCGAGTGCTACGGGACCTATTGCACAATCAGATCGTCGAGATCAAGCTCCTACAGGAGCATCTACATGATGAACTTGGACAACTCGTTTACGACCGAACCCACCGCAGGCCGATGATCCTTCCGGTCGTGGTAGAGGTCTAGAGACCGATGGCGATCAGAGCCAGAGAGCCCGGGTGGGCCGACGTCCTCGAGGACCAGGCCGCGGAGTGGGCCACCGCACGCCGCCTCGTCGGCCAGCTCGGAGCATGCGAAGCCGCTGCGCTCGCCTTCTGCCGGCTGCTCGAGCGCTGGGCGCGCGGCGACGCCTATCCGTCCACGCCGGGCGCACGTGACGCGGCGCTGCGACACGCGGCTGATCGCGCTGAGACCGCGCTTGCAGGGCTCGACCGTCCTCTCGACCGCTATCTCCTCGAGCTCGAATCCGATCGCGCGGAAGGCCGCTCCTGGTACGGGGGGCCCGGTGCCGGCGAGTTGCTCGAGTGGGAGCCCGTGCTGAAACGTGCCGGCGTGGCCGTGAACGCGACGCGCGTCGCCCAGGCCTACCTCGAGCTTGCCGTCCTCGTGCGCGCACTGCAAGGCCTCGCCGACATGGCCCGCATCGAGTCGGTGCCGGATCGTTCCTCGCTCTGGGCCGGCCTGTTCGATCTCCGCGAGAACCTCGAGCGCGCGGCGGTCGACCTGCGCGCCCTTGCTGCCTGAGACAAGCCTCACAGTCGTCGGCTCGATCAACCTCGATCTCGTCACGAGGGTACGGCGCCTACCGAGACCGGGGGAGACGTTGAGCGGCGCGACCCTCGAGCCCGTGCCGGGAGGCAAGGGTGCGAATCAGGCTGTCGCCGCCGCTCGGCTCGGGTCGCGCGTCCGCATGGTGGGCTGCGTCGGCGCCGATCCGATGGCCGTGGAGGCGCTCGCCTCCCTGCGCGCGGCCGAAGTGGACCTCGAGGTGCGTGAGGTCGAGGGACCAACCGGCGTCGCAATCATCCTCGTCGCCGACGACGGCGAGAACGTCATCGTCGTCGTCCCAGGAGCGAACGCTCAGGTGGGCGGCTTCTCGGTGACTCACGCTGGGCGCGGAGGGCGCGGTACTCCTGGACCACGGCAACGAGATTGCGCGCGCACGGCCTCCGCACGTCGTCGCGCTGGACGGAACGGCCGCGGGGGACGCGTTCACAGCCTGTCTCGTCGTCTCGCTCCTCGAAGGCCGGGAGCCGGAGGAAGCACTTCGACGTGCTTGCGCGGCGGGCGCGCTCGCCGCCTCGAGATTCGGGGCGCAGCCTTCACTGCCGACCGCCGCGGAGGTAGACGCAATACTCAGAGCGTGACCGTCCCTCGCCTTCGGCTCGCTCCCGTGGGGGAAACCATGTTTCCCCCACGAGCCCCCTTCTTTAGAAGTCGCCTCAGCGTGTGCGGCGTGGCGACCGCCGCCGCACGCGCTGAGGAGAAAGAGTGGGGAAACCTCCCGGTTTCCCCTTACGCCCCTTCCACCGCTCATAAGCCATAAGTCGGCGTATGAGCCCGACGCCCGTCCTCATCGACTGCGATCCCGGGCACGACGACGCGATCGCTCTGCTGCTCGCGCTCGCCTCTCCCGAGGTGGAGGTGCTCGGCGTCACGTCCGTCGCCGGCAACCAGACGCTCGACAAGACGACGGCGAACGCGATCCGCGTGCTCGAGTTCGCAGGCCGTCCCGACGTTCCCGTTGCCGCTGGCGCGGACCGGCCGCTCGTGCGTGAGCAGTTCGTCGCAGGCGAGGTTCATGGGGAGACCGGGCTCGACGGTCCCGATCTTCCGCCTCCCCAGAGTGATCCGGTCGAACAACACGCCGTCGACTTCCTTGCCGAGAGGATCCACTCCAGCGAGCGGCCGGTGACACTGATCCCGGTCGGCCCCCTGACGAACATCGCACTCCTGCTGGCACTGCATCCCGACGCGCGTCCTGAACGGATCGTCCTGATGGGCGGCGCGATTGCCGAAGGCAATGTGACACCGGCGGCCGAGTTCAACATCTGGTGCGATCCCGAAGCCGCGGCACGTGTCTTCGCGAGCGACATCGACGTGACCATGATCGGCCTCGACGTCACGCAGAAGGCGCTCTTCACTCAGGCGCACATCGGCCGCCTCGCGGGGCGGGTGGGGGAGATGGTCACGGAATTGCTGCGCTTCTACAACACCTTTCACCGCTCCGTCTACAACTTCGACGGCTCACCGATCCACGACGCCCTCGCCGTCGCGTACGTGCTCAACCCCGATCTGGTCGGAACACTCGAACGCAACGTCGAGATCGATACCGAATCCGAGCTCTGCCGCGGTCGGACCGTCGTGGACCTGTGGCAGAGAACGGACCGCGAGCCGAACGCGCACGTGGGCGTGGAGGTTGACGCGGACGCTTTCGTCGAGCTCCTGATCGAGCGCATCAACTCGTTCGAGTGAGTCTCGTCTTCGCCGCGATCGCCCCGCACGGGACGCTGCCCGAAGCGCCCGTGCCAGGCGCCGAAAGGACGCATGAGGCGCTCGCCGAGCTCGGGCGGCGCTTCGACGCGGCCGCACCCGAGGCGACCATCGTGCTCTCGCCGCACAACGTGCACGTCGAAGGACATTTCGCCGTGGTGCTCGCAGGCACGTTGTCCGGCTCGCTCGCAGAGTTCGACGCACCAGAGGTCAAGCTGTCCTGCCCCGTCGACGTCGAGCTCGCGACGGAGGCGATCGTGGCGCTGCACGACGACGACATTCCCGTGGTCGGCGCGAGCTTCGGGGCGAACGATCCGGGAGCCGCGGTCGCGCCGATGGACTGGGGCGTGCTGATCCCGCTCTGGTTCATGGGCGGCCGTTCGGAACCGCAGGTGCCCGCTGTCGTGGTCAGCCCCGCTCGAGACCGCCCGATCGAGGAACACGTCCGCGCGGGGCGAGCGCTCGCACGCGCTGCGGAGGAATCGTCCAAGCGGATCGCCTTGGTGGCAAGCGCCGACCACGGGCACGCCCATGACTCGAATGGGCCATACGGTTTCGATCCTGCCGCAGCGGCCTATGACGAGGAAGTCGTCCGCCTCGTGCAGGAGAACCGTCTGAGCGGTCTTCTCGAGCTCGATCCGGCCTTCGTGGAGGCTGCCAAGGCCGACAGCTGGTGGCAGCTGGCCCTCCTCCACGGAGCGCTCGGGGACGGCTGGCGGGGAGATTTTCTCTCTTACGAAGCATCAACCTATTTCGGGATGCTTTGCGCCGCCTATGCGCCTAATTAAAGACGGGGGCTTCCCAGGCCGAAATCGTCCTGGTAATGCCAACCAGTGGAGAGTTGCGGCTGCGGACGTTCATCCTTGCGCTGATTGCGCTCGGCGGGATCTGGATCGCCCTGGTGATCCAGCGAACCCACCCTGTGCCGGCCGCTGCATTCGCTTCGGGCCCTCAGCCCGCCGAGTCTCCCACGCCGAAGCTCGTGCGCGTGCCCGGGCTGAACCGCCCCGTCGCCGCGACGCCGGTCGCCGACGTCTCGCCGCGCGTTCGTCCTTTCACTCGCGTGCCGACGAAGCAGACGCCGGACGTGCCGGTCCGCCTTGCCGCCGGAAAGTCCGCTAAGCCCGCGCCGTCGGCCACAGTCGTCGTGCCGCAGCAGGACCGCTCATATGCGGAGACTCCGGCGCCGCCGCTCGAGCCGCTGGCGATCTCGGACGCCCAGGTGGTCTCCGTCGATTCGTCCAGCGCACGAATCACGTGGAACACGAACGTGCCCGCCCAGACGCAGGCAGCCTACGGTCTCGACGCGCCAACGATCTGGGGACAACCGAGCGGCGACAGTCTCATCGAGCATCAGACGGTCCTCGCGGGCCTCGAGTTCGGCACGACCTACCAGGTCTACCTTCACGCCGTCGACGAGTGGAACCGCGCGCAGACCACGACCGTGACGGTCACCACCCAGGGCATGCCGAATCGCAGCGTCGCGTCGACGAACGGCAGCCAGATCATCGTCGACAACCGACCTTTCTTCCCTACCGCCGTCTGGGCCCAGTGCTCGGACGGCTTCGACAGCAACATCAACGACGGGATCAACCTCTTCATGGCCGACGGCTGCAGTACGGATGACAGCACGCTCGCGAGTCGTCTCGACGGCCGCGCCTATTCGATCGTCAACTCGGAGTACGCCGGGACCGCCGACGGACGCGGGTTGATCGGCTGGTACTACCCGGACGAGTGGGATGCGTTCCTGCAGAGCACCGTGACGAGGCAGGATCTCGCGAAGAGCATTGCGCCGCCGCAGACCGGCCGCATCAGCTTCTTGACGCTGACGAACCACTTCTACAGCCTCGCGACGCCGCTCCCGCAAGGAAAGGGCATGTACCCGACATTGATGTCGATCCCGGATGTCGTCGGCTTCGATCTCTACCCGCTGCAGGTCTGGTGCCGTCCCGCTTTCGGCGACGTGATGGACGCGCAGCGCGAGCTCGGCACCACCTCAGGCGGGAAGCCGACGTTCCAGTGGATCGAGGTCGCACCGATGGAGCACAAGTGCGCCGAGGACAAGCAACTCGACCCGACGCCGGCGACGGTGCGCGCAGAGGCATGGCTGGCAATCGCCGGCGGCGCGAGCGCACTCGGCTACTTCCCGAACCACTGGCCGGCGGACATCGGCGAGGAGATCGCCCGGACGAACCGGGAGATCAAGTCGTTGAGCCAGGCGTTGCTCGCTCCGGTCGGCACCGCGACGTCTGATGCAAGTGCCGTCCGCGTGTCGACCCGAACGTTCAACGGAGCGACGTACGTGATCGCCGTGAACACGAGCAGCGCCGCGGTCCAGGCGAAGATCTCAGTAGCGGGCATCGCAGGCCGCTCCCCGGTCGTGGTCGGCGGGGGGCAGGTCATCGGGGCAGACGACGCTGGCTTCTCGGACAATTTCGGCCCCCTGGCCGCCCGCGTCTACATCATCCCGCCGGCCGGCTGGTAAACCAACAGGCGCGTCCAGCGCCAACGTCGAGGCCGGAAGCTAAGACCAGGCGAAGCCGGGCTTAGCTGGAGGCGACCCGATGCGGGCGCGGACGCGCAGCGCCCGTGCCCGCACGGAAGAGAACAAGCTCTAGCCACCCACACCAAAGGAGTGCGCGGGCTCCGCCCGCGCACGTTACGCGCGAAGCGCCGTTCCCGTTCCCTACCCGAAAGCGCAGCTTTCGGGTAGGAGGCGGAGCCAAGACGGCGAAGTCGCGGTCATGGCGCGACGCCGGAAGAAGCGCACGCTGAAGCCGCGCCTGCCTGCGCGCGTCCGCACGAAGCGGCGCAAAGGGAAGGTGAAGAGCCAGCAGCACTCCGAGCTGATCGGCCTCGGGCTCGTCGCGCTGGGGCTTTTCCTGGCGTCGATCCTCTACCTCGGCTGGGGTGGAGGGATGGTCGGCGGCTGGATCGCCGACGGCTTCCTCGCCGCGATCGGCACAGCCGCGTATGTCGCGCCGGTCGCGTTCGTCGCCGTCGGCGCGCTGATGGTCGCGCGGAGTGCGCTCGTCGACGTGAGCCCGTTCCGAACCGGTCTGGCCGTGACGAGCTTCGGACTGCTTGCCGCCCTCGGGGCGAATCACGGCGGCGCGATCGGCCGCGGGCTCCAGGGCATCTTCGGGCTCCTCGTCGGCGCGACCGGAACCACCATCATCGGCGTGCTGGCACTGGTGATCGGCGGGCTGCTCCTTTCCGGTGCCTCGGCCGGTGCGCTCGTGCGACGCTCGGGCCACGCCGTCCGCCGAGCGCACAGCCGTGCCCGGCGCGCACAGCCACTCGCGCATCTGCAGCCGGCACCGGTGATCCCGCTTCGCGCGCACGAACCACCGGTCGACGTCGTGCACGACTTTCCGGACGTCATCGGCGACAGCCAGCCTCCGCCGCTCCTCGTCGAGCCCGCGTCGACGGAGGATCCCGACCAGCCGAGCCTCTTCGACGTCGGGGCGATCGCGACCCACGAGGAGTATCAGCTTCCCGACCGCGGCATCCTCCGTCGCTCCTCGGGTACGAACGATGTATCGGGCGACATCGCGGAACGGACGGCCGCCGCGCTCGTCCAGACGCTCAAGCACTTCGGCATCGACGCGACCATCGTGGGCCAGATCTCCGGCCCGCGCGTGACGCGGTACGAATTGCAGCTCGCGCCCGGGACGAAGGTCTCGAAGGTCGCTGCCTTGAAGGACGACCTCTCCTACGCGCTGGCCACGACCGAGATCCGCATCCTCGCGCCGATTCCAGGGAAGCAGGCGGTCGGCGTCGAGATCCCGAACCTCTCCCCGAATCTCGTCACGCTCGGCGACATCTTCGACGACCTGCCTGCGACTGCGAGCCCGCTCGCGGTCTGGCTCGGGAAGGACATCTCCGGCACCGCCGTCTGGACCGACCTCGCCCGGATGCCGCATCTCCTGATCGCCGGCACGACCGGCTCGGGCAAGTCGGGCTGCATCAACACGATGCTGACCTCGGTGCTGTTGCGCTCGACCCCCGACGAGGTGCGCATGATCCTCATCGACCCGAAACGCATCGAGCTCGGGTTCTACGAGACGATCCCACACCTGCTGACTCCCGTGGTGTCGAGCCCGAAGCAAGCGTCGGCCGCGCTCACCAACGTGGTCGCGGAGATGGAGCGCCGCTACGAGAAGCTCTCCATGCTCCGCGCGCGCAACCTCGCCGAAGCGAACCGGACGCTGCGGCAGCGCGGCGAACAGTCGCTTCCCTACCTTCTCGTCGTGATCGACGAGCTCGCCGATCTGATGATGACGTCCCCGCAGACCGTCGAAGACGCCGTCATCCGGCTCGCCCAGAAGTCGCGCGCGGTCGGCATCCATCTCGTGCTCGCGACGCAGCGCCCATCCGTCGACGTGATCACCGGAATGATCAAGGCGAACGTCCCCTCGCGGATCGCCTTCGCAGTCTCGTCCCAGACCGACTCTCGCGTCATCCTCGACACAGCGGGCGCCGAAAGCCTGCTGGGCCAGGGCGACATGCTGTTCAAGCCCCTGGGAACGTCGCGCCTGCAACGCGTGCAGGGCGCGTACGTGTCCGAGGAGGAGATTGCGCTCGTCGTCAGCCAGTGCGGCAACCAGCGCGAGCAGGAGCTGGACGAGTCGTTGCTCGAGCTGCCGGAGCCGTTCGCCGAGGATGTCGACGCAGACGACGGTGAGTTCGATCCAGACGAGGATCCGCTGCTCGAGAAGGCGATCGACATCGTCGTCCAGACGCAGACAGCCTCTGTCTCGCTCCTGCAGCGCCGCCTCCGCGTCGGCTACACGAGAGCCGGCCGACTGATCGACATGCTCGAACGCCGCGGGATCATCTCCGGCTACGAAGGGTCGAAGCCGCGCCGGGTGCTCGTTCCCGAGGGCGAGCACGTGGCCCTCTAGGACAGCCACTTCGGCGAGATTTCAGGCCGCTCAACCTCACCTCTTTCCCAACTTCGGCGTAGGATCGGCGTCGAAACCGGAGCTGCAGTTTCCTATGGGAGGAGAGGTTTTGAGAGGAAGAACGGTAGTGCTATCGGCCATCCTGGCCACGCTCGCACTCACGCTGTTCGCGGGCTCGAGTTTCGGCACGGTCGGCTCGCCGACCGTCCGTAAGGCCGCGCAGGTCACGTACAAGATGGCCGTCGTCACCGACGTCGGCGGTCTCAACGACCACGGGTTCAACCAGGCGGCCAACGCCGGACGCCTGCTCGTGCAGAAGAAGCTCGGCTTCCAGACCCGGGTCTTCGACACCCGGTCGGCGGCCGAGCGCCTGCCGAACCTGCAGGCGGCGGCGCAGGACGGGTACCAGCTCGTCTTCGGAACGGGCTTCTTCATGGGCGATCCCCTCGACAAGGTCGCGCCCAAGTTCCCGAACGTGAAGTTCGCGGGAATCGACGTCAACTACAACACGGATCTTCCGTCGAAGCCAACGAACGTGCGGGGAATCCAGTTCAAGGAACAGGAAGCTGGCTACCTCGTCGGCTATCTGGCAGGACTCGTGCTCAAGCAGCAGCCCGGTCCCGACGTCGCCAGCGCGATCGGCGCGAACACGGTGCCGGCGATCGTCCGCTACTTCGGCGGCTACCGAGCCGGGGTCAAGAAGGCGGACCCGAAGGCCACGGTCATCCTCAGCTACGCGAACGATCCGACCTTCAGCGACCAGGCGAAGTGCAAGGAGGTCGCGCTCAACCAGATCAGCCAGAAGACGCAGATCATCTTCACGGCCGCCGGCGGCTGCGGGCTCGGCGCGCTCGATCAGGCGAAGGCCCAGGGGCTCTGGGGGATCGGCGTCGACTCCGACCAGCTGTACCTCGGTCCGGAGATGCTGACGAGTGCCCTCAAGGACGTCGCGAAGTCGGTCTACCTGACATCGCAGGAGTTCAAGAAGAACCCGGCCGCCTTCAAGACGGGCTTCAACAAGGTGTTCAACGTCAAGAACGGTGGTATCGGCTACGGCAAGGTAAGCGCAAAGCTGAAGAACCGCGCAGCCATCATCAAGAAGGTCGACGCGATCAAGAATCTGATCGCGGCCGGCAAGATCGTCCCGCCGGCGAAGTAGCAGCCTCGGCACGCTGAGAGGGGCGGGCTCACCCGGTCTGCCCCTCTTGTGCCGCCATAGAATGGGCTCCGGATGAGCGACGGCCCGATCCTCGAGCTGCGGTCGATCACGAAACGTTTCCCCGGGGTCGTTGCCAACGACGGGATCGACTTCGACCTCTTGCCCGGCGAGGTGCATGCCCTGCTCGGCGAGAACGGCGCCGGCAAGTCGACGTTGATGAACATCGTCTACGGGCTCTACAGGCCGGATGCCGGCGAGATCCTCATCCGTGGAAAGCCGGTCACGCTCGGGTCTGCCCGCGAGGCGATCATGCAGGGGATCGGGATGGTGCACCAGCACTTCATGCTGATCCCGGTCATGACGGTCGCCGAGAACATCGTGCTCGCCAGCGAGCCGACCCATGGCGGGGTGCTGCTCGACTATGCCGCGTCGGTCGAGAGAGTCCGCGAGCTCTCCGAACGGTTCGGGCTTGCCGTCGACCCGGAGGCGCGCGTGCAGAACATCGGCGTCGGCCAGGAGCAACGAGTCGAGATCTTGAAGGCGCTCTACCGCGGAGCCGAGATCCTCATCCTCGACGAGCCCACAGCAGTCCTGACACCCCAGGAGGCGACCGAGCTGTTCGAGATCATCCGCGGGCTGCAGGCGCAGGGCAAGTCGCTCATCTTCATCTCGCACAAGCTCAAGGAGGTCGTCGAGATCGCAGATCGGATCACGGTCCTGCGACGGGGACGGAAGGTCGAGACGATTTCCCGCGAGGGCGCGACGGAGACGGGACTCGCGCGCATGATGGTGGGCCGCGAGGTCCTGCTGCGTGTCGAAAAGAAACCGGCTGCCCCGGGCCAACCGTTGCTCGAAGTCCAGGACCTCAGCGTCCTCGACGATCGCGGCCTCGGCGCCGTGCGCGGAGTCTCGTTCGACGTGCGTGCCGGGGAGATCGTCGGCCTCGCCGGGGTGGACGGCAACGGCCAGACCGAGCTGATCGACGCTCTCGCCGGCCTGCGGCGTCCGAGCGGCGGTGAGATCCGGGTCCGGGGCCAGGACGTCACCCGGGCCTCGGCGCGGCGCGTGCTGGATCTGGGGGTCGGACATATCCCCGAGGATCGACAGCGGCGGGGCCTCGTGCTCGAGTTCTCGCTGGCGGAAAACCTCGCCTTGCACAACTACGACGAGGAGCCCAACTCTCGTTTCGGCTGGCTGTTCCCTCGGCGACTGATCGCCAGGGCACGCAACCTCTTGCGCGAGTTCGACGTCCGCGGCGGCGGTCCTCAGACCCGCGCGTCGGCTCTCTCCGGCGGAAACCAGCAGAAGGTCGTGATCGCGCGCGAGGTCGGCGGTGACCCAGACGTCCTGATCGCCGCTCAGCCGACCAGGGGGCTCGACGTCGGCGCGATCGAGTACGTGCACCGCAGGTTGGTGGAGGTACGCGACGAGGAGAAGGCCGTGCTGCTCGTGTCGCTCGAGCTCGACGAGATCCGCGCGCTCTCCGATCGCATTCTCGTGATCTACGAAGGGCGAATCGTCGGCGAGTACGACCCCGAGGTCGCTGAGGAAGAGCTCGGGATCGCAATGACCGGTGGCGGAAGCGCGGCCGCCGCGTGACCACGGCCGAACTGCGTTCGATCGAGGTGGCAACCTGAGCGAGCCAGAGCAGCCCGCGGGCGGCGTCGAACCCGACGAAGCGCCCGTCGCCGAGCGGGCGGCCGAAGGCTACGCGCCGAGCCCTGCCGCGAGGCTCGCGATGTACCAGCGCGCCGGTGGCATCGTCACGCCGCTCATCACCGCGCTGTTCGCCTTCCTCGTCGGCGGTCTCGTCGTGGTCGCGACCACCGGGAAGAACCCGCTCCGTACGTATCGCGCGATCTTCGACGGAACGGGACTGAATTGGCTCTTTCCGTGGGTGAGTGGAGTGGCCCGTCACGATGCCGCGCTCAACCTCCAGCAGACGCTGCTGGTCATGACCCCGCTGATGCTCACGGGTCTGGCCGTCGCCTTCGCGTTTCGCTGCGGCCTCTTCAACATCGGCGGCCAGGGCCAATACACGGTCGGGACGGTCGTCGCCGTTCAGACAGGGATCTGGTTCGCCTCGATGCCAAGACCGGCGCACATCCTGATCGCGATCGTGCTCGCCACCCTCGCCGGAGCGGTCTGGGCGGGGATCGCAGGGGTGCTGCGCGCCACGGTCGGCGCACACGAGGTGATCACCACGATCATGCTCAACTGGATCGCGCTGTGGGTCGCCAGCTACCTGATCGGCTTCGGGGGACCGCTACAGGACAAGAGATTCGGCGGGGTCAACCCGAACACACCCGACATCGCGGCGAGCGCGAAGCTGCCGGTCTTCTGGGGTGATCCACAGCTGCAGGGCCTTCACATCGGCTTCTTCATCGCACTGGCCGCGCTCGTCGTCTTCTGGATCGTTCTCAGCCGTACCACCCTCGGTTACGAGGTGCGCGCGGTCGGTTTCAACGCAGAGGCGGCGCGCTACAGCGGCATCAGCGTGCCCCGTAGCTATTTCCTGGCGATGGCCATCTCGGGTGCCTTCGCAGGGCTCGCCGGTGCGATCGATCTGCTCGGCTACGAGTTCCACCTCGACCTGACGGTCGTTCAGAGCTCACAGATCGGCTTCTTCGGGATCGCAGTCGCGCTCCTCGGACGCAACTCGGCCGTCGGTGTCTTCTTTGCCTCGCTCGTCTTCGCTGCGCTCCTGAACGGCACGTCGGCCCGCGCCCTCGACCCGTCGATCTTCGACCCACAACTCGCAGGCAACCTCACACGGATCATCCAGGGCCTCGTCGTGCTGTTCGTCGGAGCCGACCTGCTCGTCCTCTACCTCTGGCAGGCGCGACGCAAGCTCGGACTCGCAGGCCGGGGCGGCCTGGCCGGGAAGGAGCCGGCGGCTTCATGAGCGTCCCTCGCCTTCGGCTCGCTCCCGTGGGGGAAACCATGTTTCCCCCACGCGCCCCCTTCTTTAGAAGTCGCCTCAGGGGTGGTGGCGATGCGACCGCCGCCACCACCACCCCTGATGAGAAAGGAAGGGGAAACCTCCCGGTTTCCCCTTACGCCCCTTCCACCGCTCATAGGCCACAGGTTGGCCTATGAGCGTTCGAGCCGAGACCGTTCAGCAACGAAGCGGCTGGGAGCGGGCCACGGGGCCCCGAGCGGTAGGCATCCTCGGCATTGCGCTCGGCGCGCTGTCGTTCTGGCTCGCGCTGCCGCCGGTTCATGCGCGCAACGCCGTCGTTCCCGTCGCCGTCGGAATCGTCGGTGCGGCAGCGGGGATCTGGGCCGTCTCCCGCCGTGAGCGCCGGGTCGGCTGGGGCGCAATCGCGGCAGCTCTCCTGGGGATCGTGGGCGCAATCCTGGCAACGAAATCGAGCATCACGCACCTCGACATCGTCGTCTTCTGGGGTGCGCTCGTGACCGCGACGCTCCGGTGGGCCACGCCACTGACCTTTGCAGCGATCGGAGGCATGTTCTCGGAACGCAGCGGCGTGGTGAACATCGGCCTCGAGGGGATGATGCTGACGGGCGCTTTCTTCGGCGCACTGGGCGCGGACAAGACCGGTTCCTGGGCCGGAGGACTCCTGATCGCGATGGCCGCCGGCAGCGCGCTGGCGCTCGTCCACGCCTTCTTCGCAATCCAGCTGCGTGCGGATCAGATCGTCGGTGGGACGGCGATCAACTTCCTCGCGCTCGGCATCACCGGCTATCTCTACGTCGACATCTACGGCCAGCAAGGGACGCCTACGAACCTTCCGGCGATCCCCGATGTCCACTTCGGCTGGCTGCAGCACGTGCCTCCACACGAGCTCGGGAGCTTCCTCGACAACTCCTTCGGCCAGATGAACCTGATGGTGTGGCTGATGTTCCCGCTGTTGATCGTCTCCTACATCGTCATGTTCAAGACGCCGATCGGCCTCCGCATTCGTGCGGTCGGGGAACATCCACGGGCGGCCGACACCGTCGGTATCTCGGTCTACGCCGTCCGCTACTCGTCGGTCGTCGTCTCAGGCGTGCTGGCGGCGCTCGGCGGCGCCTATCTGTCGATCGGCTTCGTCCACTCCTTCTCGGAGGGCATGACGAACGGTCGCGGGTTCATCGCGCTCGCGGCGCTGATCTTCGGAGGCTGGCGGCCGTTCGGCGCCTTCGGGGCCGCGCTGCTGTTCGGCTTTTCCAGCGCGCTCGCGCTTCGGCTGCCCGACGCGTACGGCTCGTCCGCCGGCACCCTCTTCCAGGCGCTTCCGTACGTGTTGACGCTCGTTGCCGTGGCCGGGGTGATCGGCCGCTCGATTCCGCCTGCCGCGATCGGCCGTCCTTACAAGAAGCAGTAGGCGCGACACAGCTTGAGCGAGCGCGAATCCACCGGCGTCGACCGCGACGGCACGCCGACGCTGGGCGAGGATCCCGAGGCCTACGCGCCGTCCGTCGCCGGGCGGCCGGCGCTCTACGAGCGCGCCGGAGGCATCATCACGCCACTGACGACCACGGCAGTCGCCTTCCTGATGGGCGGCATCGTCGTGCTGGCCACCGGCCACAACCCGCTGCGAACCTACAAAGGGATTTTCGAGGGAGCCGGCCTCAACTGGTTCTTCCACTTCGGGTCGTACCTGCTGTTCGGCGCCGACCTGCTGATCCTCTACATCTGGCAGGCGCGCCGAAGGCTCCGGCTGACCGGCGCGGCGCCGGCGGCGAAGGGATCCGCGTGAGCGTCCTTCAGGCAAAGAGTCGAGCCCGCGCCTGGGTGGCCCTCTTTCTCGGTCTGGTGGGCCTCGCTGTGCTGCCGGCGGCGATCGAAGTTTCCCGCCGATCCAAGCGGGTCGGCCTGCTGGACGCCGGCTACGCGATCCCGCTTGCGTTCCTGCTCGGGCTCGTGGCCTTCGTGATGGCGCGCCGGGCGAAACGGAACCTCCAGTGGCTGCAGCTGCGGGAAGGGAAAACGAAGGTCGCGACGGTTGCGGTTTTCGTGGCGGCGGTCACGCTCTTTCTGGCGCTGGCAGCCGCGCTCTCGGTCGGTTTCTACGAGCTGGTCGTGGCCTACCAACATTCTCGCTGATCCCCCCTTTCAGCGCCGCCCACAACCGCCCTAGGCGCCGACTCGGCGGCGCCGCTCAGAGGCCGGGCGGGCTTTGCCCGCGCGGCCGGCTCAACCACCGTCTGGTCGCCGGGGCGGACTTTCAGCGCCGCCCACAACCGGCCTAGGCGCCGACTCGGCGGCGCCGCTCAGAGGCCGGGCGGGCTTAGCCCGCGCGGCCGGCTCAACCACCGTCTGGTCGCCGGGGCCGACTTTCAGCGCCGCCTCCAACCGCCTAGTATGGGGCGGCCGCCGTGTTCGAAATCGGTAACAGCCTCCGTGAGGCGCGTCTGCGCCAGGGCCTCGACTTTCCCGAGCTGGAGCAGGGAACGAAGATTCGAGGCAAGTACCTGCGTGCCCTCGAGGACGAGCACTTCGACGTCCTGCCCGCGCAGACGTACGTCAAGGGCTTTCTGCGCTCATATGCCGAATTCCTCGGGCTCGACGGTCAGCTCTACGTCGACGAATACAACTCACGGTTCGTTGTCGGGGAGGAGGAACCGCAGTCCCGCCCTAGACGCTTCGCCCCGCCCTCGCGGGGCGTGCAGGTTCAATCACGCGTCGTTCTGCTCACGCTGCTCGGCATAGCCGCAGTGACCGCGCTCGTCATCGTTGCGTGGACGCGCGGCGAGCCGCCGAGCTCGACACCCGTCGGTCTCGGGCCCGCGAAGCCTGCGCCGCATGAGGCTGCGCCACCCGCTACGACACGGGCACAGGTACGTCTGCTCGTGAAGGCGTCCCGCGGGCCGTGCTGGCTGCAGGTGCACAAGACGTCCGCAACCGGTCCAATCCTCTTTCAGGGAACGCTTGATCAGGGACAGAAGCAGTTGTTCACCGCGCGGAAGCTCTGGATCACGCTCGACCGGCCCGAGAACCTCGTCACCATTCTGAACGGGCACACTCGCCGCCTGCCCGTCGGTGGCGTGAAGACGCTGATCGTGACGCCTCGCGCCATCCGCCCGGCCGTGTGACCACGCGCCCGCGCGGGTTCATCGTCATCACCGGCAGCGAGCTCGTCCGCGGCGAGAGACGCGACCTGAACGGCCCGTTCCTGGCGAACGAGCTGCTCCGGCACGGTGTCGAGCCGGCCCGGATCTTGATCGTCGGTGACAAGGAAGAAGAGCTCGAGGACGCACTCGCCCAAGCGCTCGGCGCCGCCGACCTGTGCGTCGTGTCCGGTGGGCTCGGCCCGACGCACGACGATCGCACGGTCGAGCTCGTCGCGCAGGCCGCGGGAATCGGACTCGTGCTCGACGAAGACCTGCACGAGGAGATCGGCGGGATCTCGCGCGCCTTCGCCGCTCGGCTCGCGCGGCCCTATGTGGACTTCGAGCCCGGGGTCCGCAAGCAGGCGACCATCCCCGAAGGCGCACGCTCGCTCGGCCTGGCCGGGACCGCGCCGGGCCTCGTCCTCGAGCATGGGGACACGGTCGTGGTCGTGCTGCCGGGCCCTCCGGCCGAGTTGCAGCGCCTATGGAAGAAGGCGCTCGAGGCTGAGCCCATGCAGTGCGTGCTCGCGCGTGCACAACCACCCGAGCTGCGCCACTTGCGGTTCTTCGGCGCGAGTGAGTCGACCGTGGCAAGGGCGCTCGCCGAAGCAGGGGGCGACGGCGACGGGGTGGAGGCGACGATCTGCGCCCGCGACTTCGAGATCCACGTCGACCTGGTCGTCGAGCCGGGAGCAGAAGCCCGCGCCGACGAGTTGACGCAGGCACTCGTGACTCCACTCGAGCGCTACCTCTTCAGTCGGGACGGGCGCCCGATCGAGGCGCTCGTCCTCGATCTGTGCCGCGGCCGCGGGCTGACCCTCGGGACGGCGGAGTCGTGCACGGGCGGCATGGTGGCCCAGCGGCTCACCTCGGTCCCAGGCTCCAGCGAGGTCTTCGTCGGCGCCGTGGTGGCCTACGCGGACGAGGTCAAGGCCCGCGAGCTCGGGGTTCCACGGGAGATCCTGGAACGACATGGCGCAGTCTCGGCCGAGACCGCAGCGGCCATGGCCGCCGGCGCGCGCGAGCGCCTGGGTTCCGACCTAGCCGTCGCGGTCACGGGCATCGCCGGCCCGGGGGGCGGGAGCGACGAGAAGCCCGTGGGTCTCGTCTTCCTGCATGCGGAAGGACCGGACGGCTCACGCAGCGCGGACTTCGTCTTCCCGGGCGACCGGGACTCGATCCGGCGCCGCGCGGCGGTCACGGCGCTGCACCAGCTGCGGCGGCTTTTGGAACAGACGCGCGACGAATCGGCGTGAGTCTCCCGGCTAGCGTGGAAGGTCGTGATCGCGCGCGCCTGTTCTGCGGCCTCCGCCTCCCCGATCAGGCGCTCGACGCGCTGCAGCAGTGGCAGTCCGAGCACATCGAGGACGGCCGGCCGGTCGCTCGGGATCACCTGCACGTCACGCTGGCCTTCCTCGGGCACCGCCGGGTGGCCGAGCTCGAGCCGATCCTCGGCGCACTGCGCGAGGCCGCCGCTGCCGCTGGCCCGATCCGGCTCGTGCCGGAGCGCTACCGTGAGACCCGGAGCGTCGGGATGCTGGTGCTGAGGGACCCGGGCGGCCAGGCGACCCGTCTCGCGGATGACTTGCAGGGCCGCCTCGAGCGCCTGGGAGTCTACGAGCGCGAGCAGAGGCACTGGCTGCCTCACCTGACGGTCGTCCGCTTCCGGGAGCGGCCACGGCTCCAGCCACCGCTGCCGGACCTGGGGGAGTTCAGTCCGTCCGATGCCGCTGCCTACCATTCAGTGCTGCGGTCCAGTGGAGCGCAGTATGTCGTCGTCGAATCGTTTGCCCTGGGAGGGTGATGTAAGTGGATCGCGAGCAGGCTCTGGACGCCGCCCTCGGGCACATCGAGCGGCAATTCGGCAAAGGCGCAGTGATGAAGATGAACGACCACACCGGTTCGCTCTCGCTCGACCTCGCGCTCGGCATCGGCGGGCTGCCGCGCGGCAGGATCGTCGAGATCTTCGGCCCCGAGTCGTCCGGGAAGACGACGCTCGTCTATCACGTAATCGCGGAGGCACAGCGCCGCGGCGGCATCTGCGCGTTCATCGACGCCGAGCATTCGATGGACCCGACGTATGCGAAGCACATCGGCGTCAACATCGACGACCTCCTCGTCTCACAGCCCGACACCGGGGAGCAAGGGCTCGAGATCGCCGAGCTGCTGATCAGATCGGGTGCGCTCGACGTCGTCGCGGTCGACTCGGTTGCCGCACTAACCCCGAAGGCGGAGATCGAAGGCGAGATGGGCGACACGCACGTCGGCCTGCAGGCGCGCTTGATGTCGCAGGCACTGCGCAAGCTCGCCGGCACCCTGAACCGCACGGACACGATCTGCCTCTTCACGAACCAGCTGCGCGAGAAGATCGGCGTGATGTTCGGAAACCCGGAGACGACGCCCGGGGGCCGCGCGCTGAAGTTCTATTCCTCGGTCCGCCTCGACATCCGCCGCATCGAGACGTTGAAAGAGGGCGTCGAGGCGATCGGCAACCGAGTGCGCGTGAAGGTGGTGAAGAACAAGGTCGCGCCGCCGTTCAAGCAGGCCGAGTTCGACATCATCTACGGCTCGGGCATCTCGTGGGAGGGAACCGTGCTCGACGCCGGGCTCGAGCGCAAGGTCGTGACGAAGTCGGGCTCGTACTTCAGCTTCGGCGACGAACGACTCGGCCAGGGACGCCAGAATGCGACCGCCTTCTTGCGTGAGCATCCGGACGTCTGCCAGGGGATCCTCACCCGCATCCAGGCCGACCTCGGTCCCGACCAGGTCGCGTCGGCGCGACTGCTACCGGTTGCCGTAGACGCAGCCGAGCAGAACGGCCAGGTCAAGGGCGACGCCAAGGCGACCGTCGAGAAAGCCGCGTCCCGGAAGTAGTGCCAACGGTCACCGGGCTGCGCGCTGACCGGCGCGGCCACGTGGCCGTCGATTTGGACGGTGCGCCCTGGCGCACGCTGCCGGTTGACGTCGTGGCGCGCGCCGGTCTCGCGGAGGGGCGTGCACTCGACCGCCCCCTTCTGCGGCTGTTGCGTAAGGAGCTTCGGCGCGCGGAGGCGCTTGCGGTCGCCGGACGGGCGCTACGGCGCCAGGATCTCTCGGAGCGCGGTATCGCCGAGCGGTTGGCCCGGGCCTCGGTCGCGCCGGCTGCGGTCTACGAGTCGCTCGCCGTGCTCTCACGCGCAGGGCTCGTCGACGACTCCCGCTTCGCGCGCACCCGCGCCGCGAGCCTGGCCGAGCGGGGCTTCGGCGACGACGCGATCAGAAACGACCTCGAGCGGCGTGGGGTGGGACCGGAGCCGATCCGGGAGGCGCTGGAGAGCCTGGACCCCGAGGCCGTGCGAGCCCAGCGGCTCGTGGAGCGGCGCGGGCCGGGCCCGCGCACAGCCCGCTACCTGGCCGGGAAGGGGTTCGGCGAGGAGGCGGTGGAGGCCGCCGCCGGCGGCGACTTTGCGCCCGACCCCTGAACGGCGCTAGGATGCAGATGCATCATCCGACGTTTTGCCTGCATAGGAACGTTTTCCGAATCGTGACTGCACTTTCGAAGACCATGTCCATCTCTTACCAGCCAGACACCGAAAGGCTCTTGACAGCGGCGATCTAGGCGACCGCTTTCCGAGCCGCGGTGTCGGCTCGTTTCACCGATTCGGGATCCCCCGTGCCGGCCGGACCGCCGGGTGCGCTCCGCGGTAGCAACCGCGGACAACCGACCCAGGAGCTGAGCCAAATGCAGGTCGCCATCGGGATTCTGATCGGCCTCGTCGCGGGGGGATTGGGAGGGGCAGTCGCGGTGGGCGCGCTCGGCAAGTCGCGCCTCGGCGCAGCCCAGCAGCAGCGGAAGCAGGTGATCGACGACGCCCAGCGGGAAGCGGAGACGCTTCGACGCGAGGCGCAGATCACCGCGCGCGAAGAGGCTGTGAAGCTGCGCGCGGAGATCGACCAGGAAGTCGCGGAACACCGCGGCAGGATCGTCAAGGTCGAGGAGCGGGTGCTCGCGAAGGAAGAGGAAATCGACGGAAAGCTGACGGAGATGGCGCGCCGCGAGCAAGGGCTCGCCGACCGGGAAACACATCTGCGTCAGCTCCAGGAGGAGCACAAGGACGCGCGAGAGCAGCAGTTCATCGAGCTCGAGCGGATCTCGGGGATGACGGTGAACGAGGCGAAGCTCAACCTCCTCGAACGCTCGGAGGATCTCGTCCGGCACGAGCTCGCGCGACGTGTTCGGCAACTCGAAGAGGAGGCCCGCACGGAGGCGAAGAGGCGGGCGCGCAATCTCGTCGCGGACGCCCTCCAGCGAGTCGCCGCGAGTCACGCCGCCGAGACGACCGTGTCCGTCGTCGAGCTGCCTTCCGACGACATGAAGGGGCGCATCATCGGCCGAGAGGGACGCAACATCCGTTCCCTCGAGCACCTGACGGGCGTCGACTTCATCATCGACGACACGCCGCAGGCGGTCGTGCTGTCCTCGTTCGACGGCATCCGGCGAGAGGTCGCGAGACTGACGCTCACGAAGCTGATCGAAGACGGACGAATCCATCCGGCCCGAATCGAGGACACGTACTACGCGTCGAAGGCGGAGATCGAGGACGCGATCGTGCAGGCCGGAGAGCAGGGCGTTTTCGAGGCCAACTGCGGGGAGTTCCACGAGGAGCTCGTCAAGATCCTCGGGCGACTGCGCTATCGCACCAGCTACGGGCAGAACGTGCTCAAGCACACGCTGGAGGTCGTCCACCTTGCGGGGATCATGGCGGCGGAGGTCGGCGCAAGCGTGAAGGTGACGAAGCGCGCCGCGCTCCTGCACGACCTCGGCAAGGCAATGACGCACGAGATCGAAGGCTCGCATGCATCGATCTCCGCCCAGCTCGCCCGGCGGTACGGCGAGTCGCAGCACGTCGTGCACGCGATCGAGGCGCACCACTACGAGATCGAGCCACAGACGGTCGAGGCGGTGCTCCTGATCTCAGCCGACGCCATCTCCGCGTCACGGCCGGGCGCGCGCGGCGAGAGCCTCGAGCACTACATCAAGCGGCTCGAGTCGCTCGAAGAGCTGGCGGCCCAGAAGCCGGGAGTCGAGAAGGTCTACGCGCTGCAGGCAGGACGCGAGATCAGGGTGATCGTGAAGCCCGGCGAGGTGGACGACGACGCGGCCGTGCTCCTCTCGCACGAGATCGCGCGCGAGATCGAGGACCAGCTCGAGTATCCCGGCCAGGTGAAGGTGACGGTCATCCGCGAGAGCCGAGCGATCGACGTCGCCCGGAACGTCGCGAACGGCGGCGGCCAGCACGAGTCACTCGCTCCGCCGGAGCCCGCGCCACAGGTCGCACCACAGGTCCAGCCGGATCAGGCGGCCTGAACCTACGTCCGTTTCGCAAACGCAGCGGTGGCGCCGAGGGCGATGAAGACGGTTCCCGACCCGTAGCGCACGGCTTTGCGCTGACGCTGAAGCAGGCCGCCGACGGCTCCGGCGGCGAGCGCGTAGAGCGAGTCGGTGACGAGGCCGAGCCCGACGAAGACGAAGCCGAGCACGAGCGCCTGCGACCACACACGCCCGCGATCGGGTGAGACGAATTGCGGGAGCAACGCAAGGAAGAAGAGCGCCGTCTTCGGGTTGAGGACGTTCACGATCGCGCCACGCGCGAATGCATGTCGAAGCGGCTCGCTCTCCCGCTCGACGTGCGTCTCCGCATCTCGCTCGAGCAGCTTGCGGACCCCGAGATAGACGAGGTACGCAGCGCCCGCGAACTTCACGACGCTGAAGGCCAGCGCTGACGCGACGATCAGCGCCGACAGCCCGGCGGAGGCCGCGGCGACGTGAACGAGCGTGCCGAGATGAACGCCGGCGACCGACGCCAGCCCGACACGGCGACCCTGCCCTGCGCTCTGGACGACGATGTAGAGCACGGCCGGCCCCGGAATCGCCAGTAGCGCGAGCGCGGCCAGCCCGAAGAGCCACAGGGAGGTCGAGTCCGGAAAGACCACGGGTAGCATTCTGGCCCGTGCGCCGGTACCACGTCACGACCTTCGGCTGCCAGATGAACGCTCACGACAGTGAGCGGATCAAGGGCATGCTCGAGGAGCTCGGCCTCGGCGAGGCGACCACGCAGGACGAGGCCGACGTCCTCGTCTTCAACACCTGCACGATCCGCGAGAAGCCCGATCAGAAGTTCGCGGCGCATCTCGCACAGGCTGCGGCGGTCAAGCGGCGCGACCCGGAGAAGGTGATCGCGGTCGGGGGCTGCTACGCGGAGGCACAGCGAGAGCGGCTCTTCGATCTCTATCCGTACGTCGACGTCGCGTTCGGGCCGGGCTCGATCCCTCATCTCGGCGAGTGGCTTGGAGCCGGCGGGCTCGGCGTCGAACGCGGGCGATTCGGCGTCGACGACCGGACCTTCGCGGGTGAGCTGCCGATGCACCGCGAGCGCAGGTTCCAGGCCTGGATACAGATCTCGATGGGTTGCAACTCGAAGTGCGCCTACTGCATCGTGCCGGCCGTTCGCGGACGCGAGGTGAGCCGACGCCCAGGTGAGATCGTGGCGGAGGTGACGCGGCTCGCAGGCGAAGGCGTGCGAGAGCTCACCCTGCTCGGCCAGAACGTCAACTCGTGGGGCCGAGATCTCGCGCCCGAGATCCGGACGGAGTTCGGCGAGCTGCTCCGGGCGTGCGACACGGTCGAGGGCATCGAGCGCATCCGTTTCACCAGCCCGCATCCGAAGGACTTTCGGCGGCCCGTGATCGACGCGATGGCCGAGTGCGCCACCGTCTGCGAGCACGCGCACCTACCTTTGCAGTCCGGCTCGACCCGCATCCTGAAGGCCATGCGCAGGACGTACGACCGCGAGCGCTACGCGCGGCTGGTGGGAGAGCTACGCGAGGCGATCCCGGATCTCGCCTTGACGACCGATCTCATCGTCGGCTTTCCGGGCGAGACCGAGGACGACTTCCTCGAGACCATCTCGGCGGTCGAGGAAGTCGGCTTCGACAGCGCCTTCACGTTCGTGTACTCGGTGCGTGCGGGGACGGAGGCGGCGGCGATGAGCGAACAGGTCTCGGAAGAGGTGAAGCGCGATCGCATCGAACGGCTCGTCGAGGTCGTCCAGCGCGTGGCCGCCTCCCGCAACGCAGAACGCATCGGGCGGACGGAGGAAGTCCTCGTCGAGAGCCCCAGCCGCACCGATCCGCACCTGCTGCGTGGCCGCACTCGGCGTAACACGACGGTGAATTTCGCGGGCGCCGCCGTCGCGGGCGATCTCGTCGAGGTCCGGATCGAGGCCGCGACGTCGACGACCTTGCGCGGCGTGCAGGCCGTGCCGGTTGCTGCATAGTGGCCCTACCGGCCCCGTTCACCGGTGTCTCGCCCGCCAGCACGCTGCGCGCTGCCGCGTCCTCAGTCGCGGTCGGGCGGGCCAGCCCGACCACTCCCTGCGTCCTTGCATCGCTTGGTGCTGACGACCGAGCCATCCGCCAACGAAGCCGGCAGGGCCACTGATGCGGATCCTCGTCACCGGCTCGAGCGGCCAGATCGGGACGAACCTCTGTCAGCGCCTGCTACGCGACGGGCATGACGTCTTTGGCGTCGACAAGCGGCTGAATACCTGGAGGGACGACTTCCGCTATCTGCTGCAGGACCTTTCGGGGCACTACCCGTCCTTCCCGGGAGGGATCGGCGGAGGCGAGTACCCGGAAGTCGACCTCGTCGTCCATCTCGCCGCCCACGCGAAGGTGCACCAGCTCGTGCGCCAGCCCCACCGCGCGCTCGAGAACGCCGTCATGACTTTCAACGTCCTCGAGTTCTGTCGTCAGCAGAATCTCCCCATCGTCTTCTCGTCGAGCCGTGAGGTCTACGGCGACGTGCACAGGTTTGCGTCCGAGGAGGCAAGCGCCGACTTCGCGTACACGGAGTCCACCTACTCCGCCTCCAAGATCGCGGGCGAGGCCTTCGTGTACTCGTACGCGCGCTGTTACGGCTTGCGTTATCTCGTCTTCCGCTTCTCGAACGTCTACGGGCGCTACGACAACGACCTCGCCCGCATGGTGCGCGTACTGCCGCTGTTCATCCACACGATGCTTCGCGACGAACCGGTGACGGTCTTCGGGCAGGAGAAGACGCTCGACTTCACGTACGTCGACGACTGCATCGACGGGATCACGCGCGGCATCGAGGCCCTGGCCGCCGGACGCGTCGTGAACGAGACGATCAATCTCGCCTACGGACACGGCAACTCGCTCGTCCACGCGGCCGAATTGATCGCAGCCGAGCTTGGCGTCGAGCCGAAGATCGCATTCGCGCCGTCCCTCCTCGGGGAGGTCACACACTACGTCGCCGATCTCACGAAGGCGCGCGAGCTACTCGGGTACGAACCTTCGGTGCCGCTCGAGGACGGCATCGCGCGCGCGGTGTCATGGTTCAACGAGCACCGCGCAGCGCATCCCGAGGAAGACGGGCCACTGCCGGGGGACGCGCTCTTCCCGCAGGATGCCGAGATTGGCTGGAAGTCCGGTTCTGCAGTCGGTTCTTCGTAGCGTCGTTGCCATCTTCGGCCCGACCGCGTCGGGCAAGACTGCGGTTGCCGAGGGGGTGGCCGAGCGTCTCGGCGGCGAGGTCGTCTCAGCGGACTCGATGCAGGCCTACCAGGGGCTGCCGATCCTCACGGCTCAACCGGAGCGTCCGACGAGGCTGGTCGGAATCTGGTCTCTCTCACACGAGGGATCGGTGGTCGAGTACGCGCAGCTCGCGCATGCAGCGATCGACGAGATCTTGGCGGCAGGCCGGACGCCCGTCGTCGCCGGCGGCACCGGCCTGTATCTCCGCGCCGCGCTCGCGCAGCTCGAGCTGCCTCCTGCACCAAGCCCGGAGCAGCGGGCCCAGTGGGAACACCTCTACGACCGTCTTGGCCCGGAACGAGCGTACGACGTCCTCGCTCAGCGGGATCCCGGCGCGGCGACGCGGCTGCATCCCAATGACAGACGGCGAGTCGTCCGGGCGCTCGAGCTCACCGAGCTCGGCTCCTCGTTGCGACCGACCGCCGACCGGCTCTGGACCTCCGAGGTCCGCCAGCCCACGTCGATCTTCGGCCTCGTCGTCCCTCGCGACGTGTTGACGGACCGAATCGAGCAGCGTGCCCGGTCGATGTTCGAAGCAGGCGTCGTGGCAGAAGCGCGAGCCGCACTCGCAGGACCGATCTCGTCGACCGCGATCCAGGCGCTCGGCCTCCGCGACGTCGCCGAGCTTCCGCACGACGAGGCATTCGAGCGGCTCGTCGTTCGCACGCGGCGCTATGCCGCCTACCAGCGGAAGTGGATGCGACGCATCCCGGGCCTTGTTAGCGTCAACGCCGATCGTCCCGTGGACGAGATCGCACATGAGATTGTCGAAGTGGCAAGCGCTCGGCAACGACTACCTGCTGGTCGAGCAGGCTGAGCTCACGCAACCGCTGACGCCGGACGCCGTCCGGGAGCTGTGCGACTACCACTACGGCGTCGGGTCGGACGGGCTCCTCGAGGTCGTGTCCGCGGAGGGAGCGCGAGCCGACATTCGCATCTGGAATCCCGACGGCTCGACCGCCGAGCTCTCCGGGAACGGCCTGCGCATCGTCGCGGCCTGGCTGGCACGCAGGTCGGGTGCCGAGCGTGTGGCGCTCACGATCGGTTCTCGCGAGGTCGAAGCTGTAGTCGGCGCAGACGGCGGCATCGCGGTCGACATCGGACCGGTCGAGGTGGGGGACGCGGAGACGCTCGATCTCGGGGACGAGCGGGTCGAGTTCACGCCCGTGTCGGTTGGCAATCCTCATGCAGTCGTCCGCCGCGAGCCCGAGCGCGAGGAAGTGCTCCGGCTCGGCCCGCTGATCGAATCTCACCCGCGTTTCCCGGGCCGCACCAACGTGCAGCTCGTTCGCGTCGACGGACCGCACGATCTGACCGTCGGCGTGTGGGAACGCGGCGCCGGCGAAACACTCTCGTCTGGAACCAGCTCGGTCGCGGCAGCGGCCGCCGCCGTGGCCAACGGCTGGTGCGAAAACCCGGTCGAGGTCCACCTTCCGGGGGGAGATCTCCTCGTGGAGCTCGACGCGGGCGGGGGAGCGAGGTTGACCGGTCCGGCGGAGGAGATCTGCCGAGTCGAGCTCGTCTAGAGGCCGTGCTCGCGGAGGGCGTCGTTCAGGCTGACCTTGAGATCGGTCGACTCGCTGCGCCAGCCGATGATCAGGGCGCAGGCGAGGTGATAGGTGCCGGCGGGAAAATCCTTCGGCCTCGTCCCCGGCACGACGATCGCGCGGGGCGGAACGACACCACGGTGCTCGACGGGATCGTCGCCGGTCACGTCGATGATCGGCACCGACGAGGTCAGCGACACGTTCGGTCCGAGCACGGCGCCGGCACGGACACGGACTCCTTCCGTGAGGATTGCCCTTGACCCGATGAAGGCCCCGTCTTCGACCACGACTGGGCGTGTGCCCGGCGGCTCGAGCACTCCGCCGATCCCGACGCCGCCGGCGAGGTGCACGTCTGCCCCGATCTGCGCTCCCGACCCGACGGTCGCCCACGTGTCGACCATCGTCCGCGGGCCCACCCAGGCGCCGATGTTCACGTAGCTCGGCATCAGCACGACTCCCGGCGACAGAAATGCGCCGTAACGGGCGACGGCGGGCGGGACGACCCGCACGCCGAGCTTGTCGTAGTGGTGCTTGAGCGGAATCTTGTCGTGGTACTCGAAGGGCCCGACCTCCTGCGGCTCCAGCTCCCGAAGACGGAAGTACTCGAGGATCGCCTCCTGCGCCTCGGGATTGACGCGCCAGCCGTCGCCGTCCGGCTCGGCCACCCGCAGCTCGCCGCGATCGAGCGCTTTGATCAGCTCCGCGACCCGCTCGGCGTTCAAAGCACGTCCTCGAAGATCTCGGCCGCGCGCCGGCAATCTGCCTCCGTCGGAACGAGGGCCAGCCGCCAGTAGCCTTCGCCGGCGGGACCGAAGAAGGTTCCGGGCGAGACGATCAGTCCGTGCTCGATCAACCTGGTTGCGAACGCCTCCGAGGGTTCGCCGTCGGGCACTTCGAGCCAGAGGTACATCGTCGCCTCACCACCGGCGACGCGAATCCCCTTGCGCGCGAGCGTCGGGAGCAGCGCGTCGCGCTTACGCCGGTAGGCCGCACGCGTGCGGTCGACGTGCTCCTCGTCGTTCCAGGCGACCACCGATGCGCGTTGCACGAACTCCTGCGGCGCGGTCCCGACGGAAGGCCTGAACTGCTTCAGCGCCGCGATCAGATCCGGGCTTGCCGCGACGAACCCCGAGCGATACCCGGTCATCGAGGACCGCTTGCTGAGCGTGTTGAAGACCGCGACGTTTCCCCGAGTGCGCGTTTCGAGCGCGGAATGCGGAGCCACATCGAACCAGAGCTCGGTGTACGCCTCGTCCGCGGCCAGCAGGAAACCGTGCTCGGCGGACAGGTCGGCCAGGCGCTCGAGGAGGCCCATCGGCGCGACCGCTCCGGTCGGGTTGTTCGGATAGTTGATCCACACGATCGACGCGCGCTGCCACGTCGCGGCGTCGACAGCGTCGAGATCCGGCAGGAAGCCGTTCTCGTGGAGCAGCGGCAGCTGCAGGACCTCGGCCCCCGCAAACGCGGCGCCGCGCTCCGGTACCGGATAGCCGGGCTGGGTCGTGACGACGAGTCGCCTGTCACCGTCGCGATCGATCAGGACCTGGGCGAGCAGGAAGATCGCTTCCTTCGAGCCGTACGTCGGAATGATCTCGGTGTCGGGATCGAGCTTCACGCCGAAACGCCGCGAACACCACTCGGCGACAGCTGCGCGCAACACTGGCAGTCCCTCTGCGAGTGGGTACGTCGAGATCTCCGTGATGCTGTCCGCGAGCGCCTGCCTGATCATCGGATCGGTGGGCTCCCTCGGATCGCCCTTGCCGAAATCGATCAGCTCGACACCCTGCGCTCTGAGTCGCCGCTTGGCCTCATCGAGCTTCACGAAGGGGTACGTCCCGGTCGCCGTGAGCGCGGGGGAGAGGGAAAGCGGCGTCATGGTGGGATTCTGCCGAGTTGCCATAATCCAGCCGTGACCCAACGCCAGCCGGACCCCGCGCTCGAGCGCGGGTTCATCGCCGCGGTGCTGGCCCAGGGAGTCGATTCCGAGGGGGAGCTGGCCGAGCTGCGTGAGCTCGCGGACACAGCGCTCGTCGAGCCGATCGGGGAGCTCGTCCAGCACCGTGCCCGCCCGGAGCGGCGCACCTACCTGGGGAAGGGAAAGCTCGAGGAGCTCAAGCGCTCCTACAAGGAATCGGGTGCCGAGGTGCTCCTGGTGGACGACGAGCTCGACCCCGTCCAGCAGCGAACGCTCGAGGACGCTCTCCAGGCACGCGTCGTCGATCGCACGCAGCTGATCCTCGACATCTTCGCCCAGCATGCGACAAGCGCCGAGGGAAAGCTCCAGGTCGAGCTGGCACAGCTCGAGTACAACCTGCCGCGCATGCGGGGGATGTGGAAGCACCTCGAGCGGCTCGGCGGCGGTCTGGGCTCGCTCGGAGCCGGCGTCGGGACACGAGGCCCGGGCGAGTCGCAGCTCGAGACCGACCGCCGCATCGCGCGCCGCCGGGTCACGCTGCTGCGCCGGCGCCTGAAGGATCTCAGCAAGCAGCGCGAGGTACGCCGCAAGGAACGTCAGCGGTCGGAAGCGCCGACTGTCGCGCTCGCCGGCTACACCAACGTCGGCAAGTCGACGTTGCTGAACGCCTTGACCGATGCAGACGTCTCCGTCAACGATCGGCTCTTCGAGACACTGGATCCGACGACGCGCTCGTTCGAGCATGACGGACGTCGCTACCTCGTGACGGACACGGTCGGCTTCATCCGCCGCTTGCCGACGCAGCTCGTCCAGGGATTCGCAGCGACGCTGGAGGAGACGCTCGTCGCGGACCTGATCCTCCTCGTCGTCGACGCCACTGCTCCCGACGAACGCCTCGAGGAGCAGGAAGCGGCCGTCAGGGCCGTCCTGCACGAGATCGGCGCAGACGATCTGCCGCTCGAGCTCGTGGTCAACAAGATCGACGGGGTCGACGCTCTGCGCCGCCGTCGGCTCGCGAATCGATTCCCGGGCGCCGTACAGATCTCCGCCCTGACGGGCCGGGGGCTCGGCGAGCTCCGTGCGCGGATCGCGGAACGCTTCGCAGATCGTTTCGAATCCGTCCATCTCTTCATTCCCTACGAAGACGGGGGAAAGCTCGCCGAGCTCTACGCGCTGGGCGCGCCGATCGCCGAGCGCGAAGACCAGGAGGGCGGTGTTCACGTTCGCGCGCGGCTGCCACACCGCGAGGTACGCCGCTTTGCGCGCTATCTCGTCGCCGAGGCGCGCGTCGAGCCGGTACCCGTGCGGCGCGCGCGTTGATCGAGCTGCCGATTCAGCGCCTGCGGGAGGACGCGATCGTTCCGGCGCGCGCCTACGCCGGCGATGCGGGCCTCGACCTCTCGGCCTGTGAGCGGATCGAGCTCGGGCCGGGGGAGAGGGCGCTCGTCGGCACCGGCCTCGCCGTGGCGATTCCCGAGGGGTATGCAGGCTTCGTCCAACCCCGCTCGGGGCTGGCGGCCCGTCACGGCCTCACGGTCGTGAACTCGCCCGGGCTGGTCGACTCCGGTTACCGCGGCGAGCTTCGGGTCGTGCTGCTCAACACCGACGCCAAAGAATCGTTCCTCGTCGAGCCTGGGATGCGAATCGCCCAGCTCGTCGTCCTGCCGGTCCCGGAGCTCGAGCTCGTCGAGGTGGACGAGCTTCCCTCGAGCGAGCGCGGCGTGCGCGGCTTCGGATCGTCCAAGACGGGATGACGGCCGAGCCTCGTATCCGGGTTTCGGCCATCCTGAGCTGGAACGGGCGCGTGCTCCTCTGCCGGCACGAGAAGCCCGGCAAGGAGTACTGGCTGCTGCCAGGCGGTGGCGTCAACGGCGGCGAGAGCCTCGTCGACGCTCTGCACCGAGAGCTCGCAGAGGAGATCGGCATCGACGATCGGCTGCCGGTGGAAGGTCCGGTCGCGATTGTCGATTCGATCGGGCCGCAGAGCCGCTTCGTGCCGAAGCACGTCGTCCACATCATCTTCGCGGGCGATCTCGGCGGCCGATCGCTGGAAGCCGTGATGTCGCAAGACGCCGCGGTGCGAGGGCACAGCCTCTTCGAGCTCGCCGATCTCGACGGTGTCGTCTTGCACCCGCCGATCCAGCGCTTCCTCCGCCGTTGGCAGCCGGGGGACCCCGCCGTCTATCTCGGCGCCCTGTGGGCCCCTTGACCCACTATCGGCTCGGCCTCGTCACAGATCCGTCCAGCTTCCGCGGCTAGGCTCGCAGTGAGGGTGGCGGGATGTATCCCCCACCCTTTGAGGGTGGGGGTGTGCGCCGTTCAGCGACGACGGCCGCCGCGGGTTTCCGCCCGCTTGGCCGAGACCGCATGGGCCTCGGTTTCGAGCTCGTCGGGGAGCGGCTCGAGCTTCGGCGCCACGCCGTGGCGATGGGCGAGCGCCTGCGCCAAAAGCCAGTCGGCGAGCCAGGGATTCCGGGGGAGAAGCGGCCCATGGAGGTACGTGCCGAGCGCACGCCCCACGCGGCAGCCCTCCCAGCCACTCTCGCCGTCATTGCCGAACCCGGCCACGACGCGGCCGAGCGGCTGCGCACCCGGGTCGAGGCGAGTGCGGCCCGCGTGGTTCTCGAAGCCTGCCAGCGTCCGGCGCAGGCCGGGCTCGAGCTCGCACTCCAGTAAGACGTCACCGATCATCCGCGTCTCCCCGGCCACCGTGTCAACGGGGAAGACGCCGATCCCGGGGAGCTCGGACCCGTGGAGATCGCGATAGCTGCGGCCGAGCAGCTGGTACCCGCCGCACACCGCGAGCACGGCTGCGCCCGCCGCCACCGACTCTTGCACGCCTGCTGCCTTGGCGACGAGGTCCTGTGCCACGAGTGCTTGCTCGCGGTCCTGGCCACCGCCGACGTACAGGAGATCGTGCTCGCCCGGGATCAGCGGATCTCCGATGGAAACGGAATGCACCTCGAGCTCGTGCCCGCGCCAGGCCGCGCGGCGCGACAGCACCGCGATGTTGCCGCGGTCGGCATAGATGTTCAGGTAATCCGGATACAGATGTCCGACGACGATCTTCACGCGGCGCTTTCCCAGTACGGCCGGACGAAGCCCCGGTCACCGACTATGCGTCGCAACGCAAGCATCGCGGTATAGGTGGGGAGGACAACGAGCTCACCCCCGGGAGGCGTCAGCTCGAGGCCACGATCGAGCGCGGCTTCGAGCGACGGCAGGACGTCGATCGCAGCTGCGTCCAGCCCCCCGTACTTGAACCTCAGGGCGAGCTCCGCGGCGCGGTCCCCCGTCGCGACCAACCGTGTGAGCCCAGGGATGAGCGGCTCGAAGTCCACATCCCAGATCCACGAAACGTCGCGGCCGTCGGCAATCGCGTCGTTCAACGCGACTACCGCGACAGCCGGCGCGCCACCGTCGACGATCGTTCGCACCGCCTCGTTGGCGCCTGCAGGGTTCTTGATCAGCAGCATGAGCAGTCCACGATCTCCGACGCTGATCCGTTCGAAGCGGCCGAAGGCTGCATTGAACGACTCGATGCCGGCGACGATCTCGTCCAGTTGCGCTCCGAGGTTCAATGCGAGCGAGGCGGCGGCAAGCGCGTTGTACACGTTGTAGAGCCCCGGCACGCGCAGTCGGACGACGGACGCACCCGACGGCGTCACGAGCCTGAACGAGACCGACTCGATCCCGTTCAGCTCGATCTCGCGCGCGACGACATTCAGTGGCGGACGGCTGTGGCCGCAGGCCGGACAGCGGTAGTCCCCGAGATGGCCGACGTACGCCGCGTCGTACTCGTAGGGAGCTCCGCAGCGAACGCAGTACTTCGAGTCAGCGGCATGTTGCAGGGAGGGACGCGCCGCCGAGGGATCGTCCACCCCGAAGACCAGCGCGTTGGGTCGTTCCTGCGCGAGCGCGCCGACCTGTGGATCGTCGCCGTTGACCGCCAAAGCGGCGTCGCTCGGCAACGCGCGCACCGCCGAACGCCACCGCTCCGCGACGTGTTCCAGCTCGCCGTAGCGATCGAGCTGGTCGCGGAAGAGATTCCCGAGGCAGACGGCCTTCGGCTTGACACGCAAGAGGACCTCGGGCAGCGCTGCCTCGTCCACCTCGAAGAGGCCCAACTCGGCCGCGCGTGCGTCGATGAGCGTCGAAGCCACGCCGGAGACGAGGTTGGCACCGGAGCTGTTGTGCGCGAGCCGGAAGCGCTCGCGGAGGATCCCGGCGGCCATCGCCGCGGTCGTGGTCTTGCCGTTCGTCGCCGAGATGACGGCCGATCCGAGCGGCAGCCTTGCGGCGAGCCGGTCGATCGCCCCGGGATCGAGCTTCCAGAGCAATTTTCCAGGGACCGTCGTGCCGCCGCCGGTCCTTGCCAGGCGGGACAACCGGCCCGCCACCCGCGCGAAGGCGATCTCGGCGACCAGCGGAATCGGAACGCTCAAAGCAGGGGGAGGCTAGCGAGCGGCACTGATCCCCCGGACGGGTGAACTTGGGTCGGCGCTACCGCAAAAGGGTGAGGTACGTCACCCCGCCGCTGCCTACGTTGCGATTCGTCAACTGCGGGCTCGGGAGGAGATCGATGAGGAGCGGAGGTCAGCGGCGGGACGTGCGTGCCAGCGCACTCTGGGGTAGCGGCAAGCGCGGCACCGGTTCGCGCTCGAACGCGCTCTGGGGCAACGGAAAGCGACGCACGGCACTGCTCGCGACGCTGGCCCTGACTCTGGCGTTGCCGCTCAGCGCAGCTGCGGTCCCCGGACCGAAGAACGTCGAGGCTTTCGTCGCACCCGGACTCCTTGCCTCGGCCCAGACGCGACCTGCCGACACCTTCTCGGTGATCGTCCAGGGCAAGGGTGGCAACCAGGCCGCACATGCCGTCGCCGACGTCCTCGGCCTCTCGCTGAAGACGGCGCGAACCTTTACTTCGATCGACGGCGTCGCAGTCGCCCTAACAGGCGCCCAGATCCTCGCCGTTGCCGCCGACAAGCACGTGACCGCTATCACCGCGGATGCGCCAGTGCGCCTTTCGTCCACTACGGCCACTGCAGCCGCTGCTGCCACAACGAACGAGAAATGGCCGCTCGTCACCGGCGTGCAGAAGTACTGGGCCAACGGCACGAGCCCGGCTGCGCCAGCCGCGACGATCGCGATCGTCGACTCCGGCATCGACGCAACCCGGCCCGAGTTCGCCGGCCGCATCGCGGCGAACGTGAACCTCACCACGCTTCCAGGCAATTCACCCGGGGACGGCCGCGGCCACGGCACCTTCGTGGCCGGCATCGCAGCATCTGACATGCAAGGAAAGAGTGGCGCCGCGCCGGGCGCCAAGATCGTCTCGCTCGACGTCATGGACGATCAGGGGATGGCGAAGACGAGCGACGTCATCGCCGCCGCGGACTGGATCCTCGCGAACAAGGCGAAGTACGGGATCCGCGTCGCGAACTTCTCGCTCCATTCGTCGGTCGCGAACAGCTTCAGGTTCGACCCGCTCGACAAGGCAGTCGAGCGACTGTGGTTCAACAATGTCGTCGTCGTCGCGGCTGCCGGCAACTACGGCAACGCCAATGGACCGAGCGGCGTTCCGTTTGCGCCCGGTAACGACCCCTTCGTGATCACCGTCGGCGCAAGCGACACCGGCAAGTCCGTCTCGACCAACGACGACATCGCAGCACCGTGGTCGGCCTACGGCTACACGCTCGACGGCTTCGCAAAGCCCGACCTCGCCGCTCCCGGCCGCTACATGGTCGGCCCCGTCCCGGTGACCTCCACGCTCTATACAGAGCGCGCCGATCACATCGTCGAGCCCGGCTACATGGAGCTTTCGGGGACCTCCTTCGCGGCGCCGATCGTCAGCGGTGTCTCGGCGTTGATCCTCGGCAAGCATCCTGAGTACACCTCGGACCAGGTCAAGGGCGCCCTCATGCTCGGCACGAAGCCGATGCCGACAGCCACCGACCTCTCGGAGGGAGTCGGCGAGGTCAACGCCGGTCGCTCGCTCGCCGTCGTCAACCCCCCGAACCCGAACTTGGCACTGAACGCTTTCATCGTCACGGACCCGATCAGCGGCGTCCGTGTTTTCGACGCCGCCAGCTGGGCGGCCAAGGCCAGGAGCGACGCCTCATGGGCGGATGCGTCCTGGGCCGACGTCTCGTGGGCGTCGGCGTCCTGGTCGGCCGCGAGTTGGGCCGACGCCTCCTGGAGCGACGCCAGTTGGGCCACGGCCTCCTGGGCCGACAGCGCGACCGCAGCAGCCTCCTGGGCCGACCTGAGCCTCGCCAGCGCCTCCTGGGCCGACAACGCGGCCGACGAGCCGCCTGCGCTCGACGCCGGCGCGATCGACGACACCGAGCTCGCAGCCATCCTCGCCGGCACGCTGGATCCCTAACTGCATGCGACCAACGGGGTCACCCGTTCGGGGGAACCGATCGAGTGTTCCCCGAACGGGGGATGCCCCTCTGCCCGGCCGCTTTTACGTTCCGCGGTGGGCTTCTCTTCTGCGGCCCACCGTTCGAGGCGTGGTGAAGGAGATCCTGCGATGAACGACCGCACCAGGGCATGAGCGCAGTGCCTACCGATATTTCGCTCGCCGCCGAGCCCGGTCCGGGGCGAGACGGCGAACTGCCGCGAAACGCGCAGATCTACTTCGCCCTTGTCGCGATCACTGCCGCCAGCGTCACCCTGCCGTTCATCGGCCGCCTCCAGACGACGCACGAGTGGCCGGCCTTCCTCATCCTCGCCTCGGCGGCCGCCACCGCCCGCTTGTTCGTCGTCCGCACGCCGGCCGACCAGGCCTACCACACCGACATCGTCTTCCTGATTCCAGCCGCTCTGATTCTGCCGCCGGAGCTACTCGTGCTCGTTGCGATCGTCCAGATGGTGCCCGAGTGGCTGAAGATGCGCTACCGCTGGTACCTGCAGACCTTCAACATCCTCGACTATTCGCTCTCGGCCATGGCGGCCTGGTTCGTCGGCCGTTGGCTGATCCTCGAGCACGCCGGCATCGGGAACAGACCGCTCCGGCTCTCGTTGGCGGGCCTGGCCGCGTGCGTCGTGTTCGTCGCGGTCAATCACGTCCTACTGGCCGTGATGTTGAGGCTGGCGCGCGGCTTCACGCTACGTGAGACGGGTCTCTTCGACGCCGAGTACGTCGCCACGGATCTCGTGCTTGCGGCCCTGGGTGTTGCCGTCTACGCCTTCTGGCAGACGAACCCCTGGCTCGTCCCGTTCGCGCTCACGCCACTGTTCCTGATCCACCGTTCGCTGAGCGTTCCGGCCTTGCAGGCGGAGGCGCGAGTGGACCCGAAGACCGGCCTCTTCAACGCGCGTCACTTCGCAGCTGCGCTGGCCGAGGAGATCGGCCGCGCCCGCCGCTTCGAGCGCCCGATGTCGCTGATCATGGCCGACCTCGATCTCCTGCGCGACATCAACAACACGTACGGCCACCTCGCCGGCGACGCCGTCCTCAAAGGGATCGCAGAGGTCTTCCGAGCCCAGCTTCGCCACTACGACGTCCCGGCGCGCTTCGGCGGGGAGGAGTTCTCGATCCTCCTGCCCGAGACACCTCCCGATCAGGCGTTGGAGATTGCAGAAAGGATCCGCCGCGCCGTCGCCGAGCGCACGTTCGACGTCGAGACCTCGAGCGACCCGATCCGTGCGACGGTCTCGATCGGAGTCGCGGGTTTCCCCAAGGACGGCACCGACGCGAACGAGCTGATCCACCAGGCCGACCTGGCCGTGTACCGCGCCAAGCTGCAGGGTCGTAACCGTGTCCTCGGCGCAAGCTCTGAGCCCTTGCTCGTGCCCGCCGATCGCTCCACCCGCCTGATCGCGGTACCCGAGGAAGGAGACCATCGCGCGCCACTCCCGGCCGCGGCGCAGGTTCAGCCCCTCGAGGAACGCCGAGAGGTCCGCCATCCACGCCCACACGCCGTCCACGGGCCCCGCTTCCTCTCGCTCGACCGGCGCCTGAGCCTGATCGTCGGCCTCGTCAGCGCGGTCGGCGTCGGGTTGGGTGTCGTCGGCCTCGCCTTTACGTGGACATCGAAGGACTTGGTAGGCCTGCTCACCGTCGTCGGCTTGGTCGGAGTGGGGCAGGCTCTCGCGCTCGAGGCGGACGAAGGGTCGGCGGTGCTGTCTGTCAGCGCCGTGGGTTGTCTCGCAGCCGCGTCGCTCTTCGGCTTCCGCGCTGCGTTGCCGCTTGCCCTGGCGAGCGTGGCGGTCGAATGGAGTGCACGCCGCGCGCCGCTGCACAACGTCCTCTTCAACGTCGGCGCCCTCACCCTGGCCTCCCTTGCCGCGGCGAGTGTCTTCAAGATCGCGGCCTTCTTCCCGAACGGCACTTCGCACGAGCTCGCCGCGTCAGGCCTCGGGCTGCTCGCCGGTACGGCCTACTTCGTCGTCAACATGGGCCTCGTCGCCTTGGCGCTGGCGGTGCAGGGGCACGAGCGCTGGTGGTCGGTCTTCAGGGAGCGCTTCGCCTGGCTCCTGCCGCACTACCTCGTCTACGGCTTCATCGGCGGCGTCATGGCGCTTGCGTACGAGGCGGTTCAGCTGCTTGCGCTCGCCGTGTTCGCAGTGCCGCTCCTGCTGATGCGGAAGACGCAGGAGGCGTACCTCAAGCACACTCAGCGCAGCGCCCAGAAGCTCCGCCAGGCGGCCGAGACGATCCAGTCGCAGAACGTCTCGCTCGAGCTGGCGAACAAGCTGCTCAAGGAGCGCTCGACCGCAGCCATGGAGTCCCTGTCGGCGACGGTGGACGCGCGGGACTCGTATACCGCCGGTCACTCGCGTCGGGTGCAACAGCTCGCACTGGCGATCGGCCGGGAGCTGGGGCTTTCGCACACGGAGCTCGACCTGCTCGGGCACGCGGCGCTCTTCCACGACATCGGCAAGCTCGCCATCCCCGACTCCATCCTCCTGAAGCCCGCGAGCCTCACGCCCGACGAGTGGTCCCTGATGCGCCGGCACGCAGAGGAGGGCGCCCGCATCATCGATCGCCTCGGCTTCCTCAACGACGCGGTCCCGGCCATCCGCCATCACCACGAGCGCTTCGACGGCACCGGCTACCCGGACCGGCTGCAAGGCGAGGACATCCCGCTCGGCGCCCGGATCATCCACGTCGCAGATGCGCTGGACTCGATGCTGACGACCCGCATCTACCGTGCCGCCAGGCCCGCCGCAGAGGCGCTCCAGGAGCTTCGCCGGGCGGCGGGCACCCAGTTCTGTCCCCGCTGCGTCGCCGCCCTGGAGCGGATCCTGCCACTGGAGAGCCTGGAGGGCGAGACGGACCGGGCTCGCCTTTCCCTCGTCGCCTCCTAAGCACTTCCCAAGGACAGGCCTGGGGTTGGTGCTTCGCCAAGCCTTAACTTGCGTTCTTTGCAGAACGCTCTATCCTTATTGGCATGGCCCGCAAACCGCCCTTCAGGGCGGTCGCGAAGATCGACCCCGACGCGCTCGCCTCGTTCCAGGCCGGAATCCGCAAGCGGTACTCGGACGATCAGATCCTCCAGGAGCTGCGCGCGTCCGCCGAACGGCTGGGCCGCTCGCCGACGATGCGGGAGTTCGCGGCCGACCCGGACACGGCCGTGCACCCTCAGACCGTGATCGAGCACTTCGGCAGCTGGAACGCAGCGAAGCGCGAGGCGGGCCTCGTTCCCCGGCGCTTCGCTACGCGCGAGGAGCTGGTGGGGCTCCTGCGCGAGCTGGGGGAGGAGCTCGGCCGCGTGCCGACCGCGAAGGACCTCGATGCCCGGCGCGGCTCGATGCCGTCGAAGTCGCTCTACTGGCACACCTTCGGCTCACTCGCCGAGGCGTTGCGCGAAGCAGGGTTCGACGTGCCGCTCGGGGAGGAACGGCTGGAGCGGGCGGTAGAGCAGGGAGTCGAGCTCGCACGCAAGCTCGAGCGCCTGCCGAAGTTCGCGGACTGGGCGTCAGCGCGTCGCAAGGACGAGGGGCTGCTGACGGAGTGGCAGGTGTACCGCATGTTCGACGCGCGCCGGGGTGCATGGTCGACGTTCCAGTTTCTGATCAAGGAGCGCCTCGACGAGGAGGGCATGCGCGTTGGGTCGGACGGAAACATCAGTTAACGCGTCCCCAAGAGGAAGGTGCGATGCGCGTTAGGAGTTCTTGAGCGTCAGGCAGCCGCTACGTGCAAGCACGCCAGGCGTTCGAGGCAGGAGCGGCCTTCGTCCGGCGCGCGAACGGCCGGCAGCGGCTCTTCCTCGAACGAGCGATCCGGCTCGAACGATTCGCGGGCGACGATCGCGCCGCTCTCGACGGCGAGGATCGTTCCCTCGCGGAGCTCGCTCTTGCGCAACTTGAGGCCGACGTAGCTCTCGACGAGCTCGAGGGCGACGCGCGTCGAGGCGAAGAAGAGCTCCTTCTTCGTGTGGCCGATCCAGAGCGGCCGGCCCACGCCGCGAGCAAGAAGCAGCTCCGGGCGACCCTCGTCGAGCCAGGCGGTCGCCATCGAACCGGAGAGCCGCTGCAGAGCTTCCGCGGTCCGCCCCCGCGAGCGCCCGGCGAGCGCGAAGATGATCTCCGAGTCGACCGTCATCCCGGGCTCGGCGCGCTCGATTCCGTGCTGCGCGAACAGCTCGTCGTCGTTCTTGATGATCCCGTTGTGGATTCCCACGACCGAGCCGTGGCGAACCGGATGGTTGTTCGCGGCGAGACTGGGGTGGCCCTTCGTGTAGTCGCGCACGTGGACGAGCAGCTTCGTGGCCTCGCCCGGCACGCTGATCCGTTCGAGCAGGGCCGTGGCCCCCGAGCGCTGCTTGTGGACGGCGATCGCGGCTCCGGGGCTGCGATATGCATAGCCCACGGCGTCGGCGCCCCGTTCGGCGATCCCGGTCAGGAGGGCGCGGGCCGCGACTGTCCGCTCGACCGTGCTGTCGAGGGCGAGGCTATATCCGGCGATTCCGCACAAAGTGTCTGAAAGATGTGAAGCGACCTTTTGGTCGCTCCATCTTTCTAGACGCATCGGTCGGCCTCCTTGTTAGTAGGACACCGCTTCGAGGGGTCTCAGCGACGCGATCCCTCTCGCGAGGGTTGACGGCCGCCTCAAGAGTCCGTAGGGCCGCGCCGATACCACTCGCATGCGGCCTCTCCCTGACGTGCCTTCGGACCCCGCGCTCGAACCTCGGCTCGAGCTCGTACCGGACGTCGATGAGGTCGAGGACACCGAGGTCGACGAGGCCGAGGACGCCGCCGAGGGCGAAGAGCCCGAAGACGGGGACGAGGACGCGCCGCCCGCGGCCAAGGCCGAGGCGACCCAGGACCCGCTCAAGCTGTACGTGCGCGCGATCGGCGACGGCCCCCTGCTGACGCCCGCAGAGGAACGTGAGCTCGCCCGCCGGAAGGACGAGGGCGACGAAGAGGCCAAGCGGAAGCTGATCGAGTCGAACCTCCGGCTCGTGATGTCGATCACCCGCAACTACACGAAGGCCGGCGTGCCGCTTCTGGACCTGATCCAGGAGGGCAACCTCGGACTGATCCGCGCGGTGGAGAAGTTCGACTACAAGCTGGGCTACAAGCTGTCGACGTACGCGACCTGGTGGATCCGCCAGGCAGTAACGCGCGCGCTCGCCGACCAGGGCCGGACGATCCGCCTGCCGGTCCACGTCGCGGACCAGGTCCGACGGCTCATGCGCGCGCGCCGCCAACTCGCCCAGAAGTACAACCGCGAGCCAACGGAGAAGGAGCTCGCGAAGGAGAGCGGCTTTCCCGAGAAGCGTGTCCGCGAGCTGCTCGATCTCGTCGAGGATCCGGTCAGCCTCGAGACGCCGGTGGGCGACGGCGAGAGCATGTACGCCGACCTGATCGAAGACGTTCACTCCGAGCGGCCGGACGAGTCGACCTCGAAGAAGCTCCGCCGCAACGAGCTCGCCGAAGCGCTGCTCCTGCTCAATCCACGCATGCAGCGCGTGCTCTCGCTCCGCTTCGGGTTGAACGGCGAACCACCGCAAACGCTCGAAGAGGTCGGAGCCGGGCTCGGCATCACGCGTGAGCGCGTGCGCCAGCTCGAATCCCGCGCTTTGCGCGAGTTGCGCGCGGTCGCGCCCGATCTCGAGCTCTATCTACGCACGTAGCAGGTACTACTAGGGACGTGGATCGTCGCTTTGTCGACTGTCACTCCCACGTCGTCCCGTCCGGTGACGACGGAGCGGCGACAATCCAGGATGGACTTGCTTTGTGCAGGAGCGCGGCGAAGCACGGCACGGCAGTTCTGTTCGCCACGCCGCACGTCTGGCCCTATTTCACACTCAGCGACGAGCGCGAGAACGAGATCCGCACGGCCTACGAGCGGATGCGTCCGCACGCAGGGCTCGAGCTTCGGCTCGGGTTCGAGTTGACTCCTGCGGCGGCGCTCCTGGACGAGGACCCGCACCGCTATCTCCTCGAGGGCACCAGCTCCGTCCTGATGGAGGTGCCTTTCTCCGGGCCGACCGACCTGCTCTTCGCTCTCGCCGAGCATGTCGAAGCCGCCGGGCTGGAACCGGTCATCGCCCATCCGGAGCGGACCGAAGCCGTCCTGGAGGACCCGTCGGTCGCGGACGAGCTCGCGGGTCGCGGCTGGATGCTGCAGATCAATGCGACCTCGCTGACGGGCCGCCACGGCCCGGAGCCGGAGGAGCTCGGCTGGTCGCTGCTCGAACGTGGCGTCGGCAAGCTCGTCGCCTCGGACGGACACCGCACGACACGGCCGGCGCAACTCGACGCTGCCTTCGCGCTGGCGGAGGAGCGACTTGGCGAGCGCGCGTTGTCGTTGTTCGACGGGTCCGCGCTCGGCGTTACGCCGTCACGGACTGCAGCTCGCGCAGCGTCGACAGGCGCCTGAGTGACGGATTGCATCTCCCGCAGACTTGATAGCCGCCGCAGGGACTCCAGCTCAATCTGCCTCACTCGCTCGCGGGTGAGCCCGAGACGGCAGCCGATCTCCTCGAGCGCTTCGGCTCCAGCTCGCTAAGGCGTCGCTTGCGACGCCGACCAAAGAGGAGGCGCGGGCTTGGCCCGCGGCTCCGTCCAGGTTAGGCGGTAACGGACTGCATCTCGCGCAGCGTCGACAGGCGCCTGAGGGACTCCAGCTCAATCTGCCTGACCCGCTCGCGGGTGAGCCCGAGGCGGCGGCCGATCTCCTCGAGCGTCTTCGGCTCGGAGTCGTCCAGGCCGTAACGCAGTACGAGCACCTGTCGCTCGCGCTCCTGTAGCGAGAGCAGTGCCGCGGTGAGAGCCTGCGAGCGCAGGGAGACCTCGACCTCCTCCTCGGGAAGCGGGTCGTCGCCGGCGACGAAATCGCCGAAGACGGCGTCCTCGGCTTCGCCGACAGGCTGGTCGAGCGACGCCGATGCTCGTGCGGCTGCCTTGACCTCGTGCGCCTGCTGAATCGGCAGGCTCGCCTCCTCTGCGATCTCCTCGAGCGTCGGCTCGCGGCCGAGCTGCGTCCAGAGCGTGCGCTCTGCGCGGTTCATCTTCTGCAGTCGCTCGACGATGTGGACGGGCATCCGGATCGTGCGCGCCTTGTCGGCGAGCGCTCGCGCAACGGCCTGCCTGATCCACCACGTCGCGTACGTCGAGAACTTGTAGCCGCGGCGCCAGTCGAACTTCTCGACCGCGCGGATGAGACCAAGCGTTCCTTCCTGGATCAGGTCGAGGAAGGGGAGGCCCTGGTTGCGGTAGTTCTTGGCGATCGACACGACCAGCCGCAGGTTCGACTGGATCATGTGCGACTTCGCGCCCAGGTCGCCGCGCTCGATCCGCTTCGCCAGCTCGACCTCCTGCGCCGCCGTCAGCAGCGGGTGGCGGCCGGCCTCACGGAGGAAGAGCTGCAGCGCGTCGGTCGTCGTCTCGTACGACGTCTGGAGCGGGGGAGGGGCCGGCTCCTTCTCCTTCTCTTTCTCCTGCTCGTCGGCCAGGACCTCGATCCCGCGCCGCTCGAGCTCGTTGAAGAGCGCGTCGGTCTCGAGCGCGTCGAGTTGATGAGCTTCGATCAGCTCAGCAAGCTCGGGCTGCTTGACCGAGCCCGTGCCTTCAGCGTTCTCCAGCAGTCCTTGGATGTCCTCGTGCTGGAGGATCGACTCGATCTCGACGGTCATCTCCTGGGTAGTTGTTTCCTGAGGCCCCGCAGAGCCAAACACGCACGCTCTCACGGCCCGACGGCCCCAGTCAACCCTTGAGGCTCGTTTCCGCGCAAAGAGGCGGGTTGGCGGAGTCTCGCCGCGAGTTCAGCCGACCTGCGATTTGGGGCTTTGACAGCATAAGGAGGTATCTGTCGTCTATCTGGGGAGACTGAAAGTGATGCGAAGGCCCTTTGCCGGTCTGGCTGCCGGAGCGATCTTGCTGCTCACGGCGGCACCGGCGTTTGCGCACGACTGCTTCAACCCGAACAAGCCCGAAGGTGCGGGCGTCAACTACACGATCACGGCCTTCACCGCCACCGGCCCCGTCTTCGTACAGACGGGTCCCGGCCAGGGGATCGGTGGTTTCGTGACGATCGCGGCGGGCGTGCTCGGTCCAGGCGCCCCGGCGGTCGAGGCGCACACAGTCGGAAACAGCACCTCGCACGAAGTCGTCGGCGGGCCGGGCAGCATGAAGCCGCAGCACGCCTGCGACGGCAAGGGCATCGATTACCTCGATGTCTGCCTCGGCGGCTGAACCGGCTCGAATTCCGTTCCAAGCGGCGGGCCCGGCCTTGCGCCGGGCCCGCTCCTCTGGCCTGGATTCGGGTGCACGGAAATCGGCGTTATGTCAAGTTGATCCAGATTGGCTCTGCGTACCGCCTCGGGGCCGGTCGCTCCCCCACCCAGGCGGTGCCGGCGTCTGAGTAGTCTTCCGCCGTGCGCAACGACCGCCTCCTGGCCGCGCTCGCGGCTCTCCTCGGCCTCGTCTTGATCGCGATCGGAGTCACATACATCGCGCTCACCGAGCACGACATTCCCTCCTTTTTCCCGGGGCACGTCTCGCATCCCGCGAGCCACCATCACATCAAGCACGGGATCGCGGCGATCCTCCTCGGGCTGGCGTGCTTCGCCTTCGCCTGGTTCCGCACGGGCCCGCGTGAAGCGCCCGTGACGCCGCCCGGCTAGTGGTCGCGGCCGGCGGCCAGCATCTGATCACCTACTTCCAGGCGATCGTCATCGGTCTCCTGCAGGGCGTGACGGAGCTGTTCCCGATCTCGAGCCTCGGACACGCGGTCATCCTCCCGAAGCTCCTCGGATGGAATCTCAGCCAGGACAAGCCCTACTTCCTCGCCTTTCTCGTCGCCACGCACCTCGCGACGGCACTCGTGCTCTTCGTCTTCTTTCTCCCCGAATGGGTACGCATCCTCAAAGGACTCGGCCGGAGCCTGCGAGAACGCCAGATCGGCCACGACGACCCAGACGCACGGCTTGCGTGGCTTCTGGTCGTCGGCACGATCCCTGCCGGGCTGATCGGCCTCCTCTTCGAGCACAAGCTGCGCTCCCTCTTCGCGAGCCCGACGGCGGCCGCGGCCTTCCTGGCGGTCAACGGCCTGATCCTGTTCGCGGCCGAATACCTGCGACGCCGCGCCCCGGGTGCCGAGGCACGAGCCCGGGAGCTCGAGCGAGGCGCCGAGGCCGACACGTCCGCTGAGGCCGAGAAGCGGCTCGCGACGCTCGGCTTCCGGGAGGCGGTCGGAGTCGGGACCGCACAGGCCGCCGCCCTCTTCCCCGGGATCAGCCGCGCCGGCGTCACCATCGGCGGCGGCCTCTTCGTCGGGCTCACGCATGAGGACGCCGCGCGCTACGCGTTCCTCCTCGCGACACCGATCATCGGCGCCGCGGCACTGTTGAAGCTGCCCGAGCTCGTCGGCCACCACGGCGACGGCGTCCGCGGTCAGGCTCTGGTCGGCGCCCTCTCTGCGGGGGTCGCCGCGTGGTTCGCGATCAAGTTCCTTATGCGCTATTTCCAGACGAACACGCTGACGCCGTTCGCCGTGTACTGCCTGTTCGCCGGTCTTGCCGCACTGCTCGTCTTCGTGTTCTAGAGTGCATTCCACAGCCTTGTCCACATGTTGGAAGATCGGCTGTGGAAATATTGAAAAAGGAAAACTTCGCAAATTGCGGGCATGGCCTTTTTCAACCACTTGATTCGGGTCTCGGACACGTTAGATTCCCACTTGCGCCGAGCACGGAGCGCAAGTAGGTCGAAACCGAGTCCGAAGGCAGTAGCCGGAAGGCGAAAGTCAGCGGAAGCGGTGGACGAAAGCGAAACCGGCTCGGCGAATTTTTTTGGTCCCGTTTAGGGTTTCTTACGGTGCACCTGCGACTCCCAGCCATCGAACCAGGCGTCAAGGCGTTCGTGTGGGCGCTCCTCTTGAGCCTTTACCTCTGGGGCTTCATGCTCGCGGTCGGTGTCGACAAAGGCACCTCGACAGTGCTGGGGCTGGTCGCCTTCGGCGCGATCTTCCTCTTCGTCCGCGCCTACGGCGAGACCGAAGAGCCCTAGAGCTTCAGACGGGGATCGTGCGGGGTCGGCGCGGCGTGAGTGCGCCTACGAGCATGCGTGCAAGCTCGCCTCCGACCGCCTGCTCGAGGCGACGGAATGCGGGAGGTCGGGAGTCGTCGACCTCGGTCAGGGCAGCGCGGAGGAGCTCGTAGCCTCTCTCGCCCTGCGGTAGCGAGTCCTGCGTCATGGCCTTCCAGATATCGGCCGCGGAGGGCCGGCGGCCCATCCCTGAGGAAGGGCTAAAGCCGCCCCCCGGTCCTGCCGAGGGGCGGCCCGTTCCCGAGCTAGCGGACGGTCTCCCGGTCCGCCCTACGCTCGTCCGACGTCGTTGCCGCTTCTCGCTCCGCAGTCATGGGCTCGTCCGCCGCGCGCCCGTTGACGGGTGGTGCTTCGCCGCGGCGGGCGCGAATCACGTCGCGGTCCCTGACGACCGGGCCGGTCGTATCGAACGAGAACCCGAAGACGAGCCCCGTTCCGAAAGCCAGCACCGGGATGTAGTACAGGAGGTCCGTCACGAGTCCGCTGACGTGGATGTCCTGGCTCCACGCCAGTACGTGGTTGTGGAACCAACCGCTGCCGGGCTCGCCGGCCAGGATGATCCACAACGACACGATCGCCGCGGGAACGAACGCGGTGGCCAGGACCGCGATCGAGAGCCGCGGCCAACCCCATTTCGTCCAACCCCCGAGCAGTTGCGACAGCGCCATCAGGAGACCCGCTCCGGCAACGAGGCCGACTCGAGCCCAGTACCCGCCGACGTGATCGTTGCTGATCTGCGACGCCAGCCAGATCAGCAGACCTGCTGCGGCCGAGAACACCAACGTCGTCGTTGCCCGTGTGAGTCCGTACATTCGATCACCTCGCTAGTCGGTACCAAGATTGGTACCCGGTCCCGCCCAAGACGAATCTGGGCTTCTAGAGGGCCAGGCGGCGGGTGTCGAACGAGGCGGAATAGAGCTCGGCGCGGAATTCCTCCAGAGCCCCGGCGACGTCGTCGCTGAAGACGTGTTCGACCACCCCCACCTTGGGGTCGTTGTGGAAGGGGAGGTCGACGTGCTCGTGCGAAACCAGGTTGACCGAGGTGCGCTGGCACGTAGGGCAGCGAACAGCGAGCCCGAGCGAGCCGTCCCCGGGCGCAAGCAGGAAGAACGAGGAAGGAAAGACCGGCCGCGGCCGGTCCTCGGGATAGCAGAAGAAGCTCCAGGGCCACTCCCCCGCCTCGATCCTGCGAGCAGCCACGTCGGAGAGCTCCGTGACGACTCTGTCGAGCTGGGCCGTCATGACGTTGTAGAACGCGCCGCTCTGCAAACCCAGCGGGCCCCAGTCGAGATCGTCATGGGTGACGAGCCCGTCGTGCTCCTCCCCGCACACGCATGCGAAGAGCACGTGAAAGACCGAGGGATGGGCCGCGCCCGGAAGGCGCTCGAGCTGCCGGAACTGCGAAAGGGCGACATGCGCCTCTCCCCGTGCCGGGCACGGGAAGGTGAAGCGCCCCGTCAGCGCGTCGTACATGGTGCCTTTCTAATCGGCAGGCCGGATGTCAAACCTGATCCCCTGTGACAGTTAGTACCGGAGGTTAGTACTCGATCAGGGCGTGCAGGTCGTACTTGGACAGGCGCTCGCGCCCCTTCAGGAACCCCAGCTCGATGATGAAGCAGCACCCGACCACGACACCGCCGAGTCGCTCGACGAGCTGCTCGGCGATCGCCTCGACGGTGCCGCCGGTGGCGAGCACGTCGTCGTGGATCAGAACACGCGCACCCTGCGGGACCATGTCCGGGTGCAGCTCGAGCGCGTTCTGTCCGTATTCGAGCGCGTAGGTTGCGCTGATCGTCTCCGGTGGGAGCTTGCCCGGCCGGCGTGCCGGCACGAACCCGCAGCCGATCTCCTTCGCGATCGCAGCTCCGAGGATGAAGCCACGTGCCTCGGCGCCGACGATCAGATCGGGTTGCTTCTGCGCCCCCCACTCTGCGAGCTGCTCGATCGAGTACGCGAGTGCGTCGGGATCCGCAAGCAGCGGCGTGACGTCCTTGAAGCCGACACCCGGTTGGGGCCAGTCCGGAACTTCTCGGACCTTCTCCGCGAGATTCACCGCGTCATGTTGACGCAAGCCGGCGAAGCGCGCGCCAGAACAGGAGCTGGCCGAGTCCCTGCGCGAGCTCGCCGAGTGACTCCAGGTCCTCCACCCCGGCCCGTCGCCGCTCCGGGTTGCGGGCCCGCAGGGCCGGGCCGACGACCTGCTCGATGAGTGCGGCATGGCGGTCGGCCGCCGTGCGGAATCCCCGGAGGTGGCGAGGCGCGATTCCGAACTGCGCCAGCCGGCCGCACGCGAGCGCGATCTCCGCATCCAGCTCGCGGTAGCGCTTCTCGCCCGACTCGGTGCGCGGCGTCAGCAAGCCGAACTCCTCGAGCTCGCGCGCAAGGTGCGTATCGATCCCCGCCCGCTCGCACAGGTCGTCGAGGTCGAGCTCCTGCTCCTCCTTCGTCAGAGCGGCCCGCCGCCGCTTGCGCTCGCGCGTGCCCGAGGAGGCGAGCTCCTGACGGATGACACGGAGCGGCAGGAACTCGTCGCGCTGCAGGCGCAGGATCGTCTCGAGGCGCTCCACGTCGTCCTCGCTGAAGAGGCGATACCCGCCCTCGGTGCGGCGCGGCGCCAGCAGCCCTTGATCCTCCAGGTAGCGAATCTTCGAGATCGAGATGTCGGGGAACTCGTCCTTGAGCATCCCGCAGAGGGTTCCGATCGTCAGCGGACGGGCTCGCGAGGCGATCGCCATCACCGATTGAGGAACGTCAGTCGGTACTTGCCGATCTGCAGCTCGTCGCCGTCCTCGAGCTGCGCGGACTCGACACGCTTCCGGTTCACGAACGTGCCGTTGAGGCTGCCCTGATCCTCGACGAAGAACCCGCCGTCGCGCGCCACCAGCACTGCGTGTCTGCGCG
>WNFC01000128.1_pt1 | contig 68578 bp, 65 predicted proteins | sample 5400541 | NCBI WGS metagenome assembly WNFC01 (sample SAMN13153342, study PRJNA577476) | soil metagenome | isolation source: 120 cm saprolite under Douglas fir tree site 2 hole 2 replicate 1 | place: USA:California | collected 2015-04-18
CGCGATCTCCGGCGTTATCGATTGGCAGTTTGCCCCGAAGTGGGATCTCTACGCCGGGCTGATGTTCTCGAAAGTGAATAGCGGATTGGCTAACGGCTATCTTGAGCGCAACAACATCGATCCCACAGTTGGATTGCGCTTCCGCTTCTGAAACTGGCTTATTAGACCGGCTCGCGGGTCTCTTCATCGATGAGCTGCTGACGGCAGTTTGCGCGTCGCGCTGTTCGAGATTGGTCACGGGCAGCCGGTTAGTCCAACCAGGCGTGCCGATTTCCGGCACCCGGCTTTCCGACCAGCTTCACCGAGGGGCACACGTTGCCTGCCTGCCCAGTTGTGTGCCCGTCAAAGGCGACCCGAGCGTGGTCGGCGTCCCGTTGATCGTAGGCACGCCGGTCTGGGTGTACGGGCATGTGGGCGTGCTCGGCGCCGCCGAGATCGATGGAGTCGAGGGCGGGGTCATGCCGCTGAGTGGCGGCAGCAAGCTCATCACGGGTGCCGAGAGATTCGGGTTCAGAGCAACGGACGGAGGGCTGAGGCCTCCCCCTCCGATCTCGGTCGAGCCTAGCGGAATGCCAACCGGGCCGACGGACGAGCCGGGACCCATCGAGGAAGCGAGCGGCACAGATGCCGTCGCGGACGCCGCACACGGCCCCGGCGCGGTGGCTGTCATGCCGCCGCCGTCAAAGAGCGCGCTGCCAGACAATGTCGTGTTGGAGTTCCCCGTCGCTGCATACGCGCCTATCGTCGGAGTTCCCGCGGCGGTAGAAGCTCCCATCCCGCCAGATGCGCCCGTCATCGGACTTGACGTGATGGCGGACGTGGGCGCCGGTGAAGCGCCGGCGCATGTTGCGCCGATCAAGGGCGAGGCGCCGAATGTGGTCGGACTGACGCCGGGGGTCGCGAGTTCGATCGCGCCTATGGGAATTCCGGTGTGCCCGACCGGCGCATTGGGAATGCCAAGCGGCGAGGTTATCCCAAGCGGCGGGAGGGGGGACACATTCAGGGGGGCTTACGCATAAGCAGAGCCGCAACCCAAAAGGACTGCCGCCGTCGCTATCTCAACGCGTGTCAGCATGGAATTTGACCTTGTCTCGACTCGGCGTCCCCACCGCCGCCACCTCCGCCGCGCGCGAACGCATCAGCGGTCAATCCAGCTCAGCGGTCAATCCAGCGCTGAGGGCAGCAGCCGTCGCCAAAACGATCATCGTCTTGCGTAGCATTGCACATATTCCTTCCAACGCGATTCGCGCCCAATCGGTAAGTTGATCCGCTCCAGCCATGCGGATCACTCAGCCCAACAGCTAATGCGTCGTGCGCCGTTTCCAAGCCCCTGTGCGATATGCAGCGCTCGACGACGGCAAGACCGAGCAAATCAGCGCAATCAAGGTGAACGCACTGCTGTTTGAGAGCGGCAAGCGCTGTTCGATTCCCGCACGCGTTCCCGACCGCCGCGACTGGCCCCAATATCGCTCGAAGCGCGGCGCTGCATTGGAACGGCCCTACCGCAAGCTAAGCGTCGAGCCGAGGAGCGGATGCGACGTGCGCGGCCGAAACGTCCGGTGTCGATCGCGCAATGGAAAGCAAGCCACCGCAAGATCGAGGAAGCACTTTCCATGTCGATCGAATATTTTCTGGAGAGCCTGGAGGCCCGCTCAACAGAAAAGAGAGCTACCATGAAGGAATCTGTGTTGCATAAAATGGCGAGGATTGTGGCCGTTATGTCGGTAGGAGCCGCTGCTGTTGCTATCGATGCGCTTGCGCGTGATGGCGGTGGCGGGATGCGCGGCAGTCATTTCGACAGGAGTGGCAGAGCTTACCTGGGCGACTCGGTGCGTGGAGGCCGCACGGATACCAATTTGTGGGCGGGGTTGCACCATTACGAATGGTTTCGATAAGTTAGTATCAAGGGATGTGCCACGATGTATGGCCCGGCCGTGCGGTGCAAGACGGAGTTCCAAGATCAACGAACCTGAGATGAGACACTCACGATCGCCAAAACGCAGCAGGTCCGCTCAGCCAAGGGCTAAAGATCCCGCACTGGCGTCAGACTATCCCTCATCAACAGAAGAAAGGAACAGGCGTGCCTTCCAAGACTATTACTTCGGGTCCTGTCTCGATTGATAGAGCAGCATCGTCGGGCAGTGTGTCGCGGACATCTTGGGGCGAGGAGTCGCGCATCCGGATTGGCCCCGCCGACAGCGGGGGGCAGCTCACCATTCTTGACTATCGCGCTCCGGCCAGCTTCGGGCCGCCTCGACATCTTCATCACCGAGAGGATGAGGTTTTTGAATTGATCGAGGGCCAAGCAGTCGTTTGGACGCCTGATCTTTCCTTCGTTCTTGCACCTGGTGATTTGGTTCTTTTGCCTAAGCTTAGTCCGCACACCTGGCGGGCCTATGGTCCCCAAGGTATTCGCTTCACGGTGACGTTCACCCCCAGCGGTTTCGAACGCTTCTTCCAGGATATCGAGCGGCGGCGCCTTCTTGCGAGTGACGTGACCGAGTTGAGGGCTGTCGCCGGCGATGTCGGCATGGACATCCTTGGCCCGCCACTCAGCGACGAAGAAGTACGTCAGATCATTGCCGAAGCAGAGGTCTCGTAGGACCACGCGGGCAACACGACCTCATTCAGCAGCAAAATCGTCCACCATGCTGCCGACACCGCACGGGATATCCCCCACGCTGATGTCGCTGGGTTCGCGGGTGGCTGTTCCAGCGACCGGGTAGGACTTGCCTACTGCCTGCACGTTTGGCGCCCCGCACTGACCAACTCCCGAACTTTGCGCGTTGTTTCCCAGCTTGGATCGCAGGGTTCCGGCAATTTCAACGAACAATCAGTGCGGAGGAGGCGGTGGCTGCTTCGGCTTTGGGCCGAATGCCCGTCCGGTGTCCCGCTGTGGGCGGTTCACTTTGGATGTAGCGAGTTGCCGCGCATACTCCTGGTCACCGATTTGCTTGTATTGCGGGCTTGTCAGTGAGGCAAGCAACGCCACCACGTCGTCGATCTCGGACTCCGACAGCGCCAACGGCTGCATGTCCTTGTCGAGCCAGGGGTCCGTGATTCCATCACCCTTGTTGTAATGGTCCATGACATCCCACAGGGTTTGCATCGACCCGTCGTGGAAGTAAGGTCCGGTCACGACAATATTTCGCAGGCCCGGCGTCTTGAACGACGCGATATCACTCTCCTTTCTCGTAACGAGGAAGCGCCCGAGGACCGACATTTCGCTCGTGATCGCCGCGGTGTCGATAGCCGGCAGATGTCCTTGCGCCAGCTCGCGCTCGGCCTGCTGTGCCAACGGGGCGACATGATGCCGGAGGATTCCGATGCCAATGTTGTGAAAATCGTTATCCATAAAGAGGGTCGGATCCCGCTGATTGTCCGTCAAAGCATGGCAGAGGTGGCAACGGGCTTTAGTATTGAACAATTCCCAACCGCGTTTGGCCGAGTCGCTGATGGCGTTGGCGTCCCCGGCGATGAAATGGTCGAAGGGGGAATCGAATGAAGCCAGCGTCCGTTCGTAGGCTGCAATAGCGCTCAACATATCCTGCTCATTCACGCCCCGGCCGAAGGCCTGCATGAATTGGGTCTGATAGTCCTTGTCGCTAGCGATCCTGGACACCGCATCGCCGATGCTGGCCGAGCCCATCTCGAAAGGATTCGTGATCGGCAGTGCCGCCTGCTGCTCCAGCGTAGTGACCCGACCGTCCCAAAACTGATGTTTGTTATAGAGGGCATTCAGAACGGTTGGGGCGTTGCGTTGACCGACGCGGCCGTGGATGCCGATCGACACGGGCCTGCCGTCGCTGAAGGCGCGCGCCGGATCGTGGCAGGTGGCGCAGGCGACCGTGCCATTACCCGAGAGCCGAGGCTCGAAGAACAGCTTCTGACCCAATGCAATTCTGGCAGGCCTAAGCGTGGCCGGCGAGATGACATACTGGGTCAAGACCGCGGGAAAGCCGACCTGATTTGAAGAGCGCGGCTCCGCCAATGGGCCCGCTTGCGGCAGCGGCGGCGCTTGCCCTGGCGCCAGCGCGGGCGGTGAACCGACGATAGTGTCTTCACGCACAGCCGGTGCAGCAAGCACCGCGCAACTGAACGGTAGGAGCAATAGGACCGCGGCGAATGTGGCGCGCATCAACGCTCTTCGGCTGAAATAGGGAGTGACTGGCATCCGTCTCTCCGGTCGAGGACCATCGCCTATTGAAAGGAAAGATAGCGCGCCGCGAAACGTGCTGCATCAGGATCCCTTCATTCCCTTTGGACTTGAACGGCAGCACCGTGGTTATCGGGAGTGCCGGGAAGGATCACCAGGTAGCGACGCGGGATCTTGTCCTCGCCGCGCACCACCTGACGGATTGGCCCGATTGCATTGACGATTGCTGCCCCCGCAGGGTTGGTCATGAAGCCCTGCAGTGGTTCTAAAGCGCCCGTGCCCGACGGCTCAGTCGCAACCGCAAGCAGATATGGCTTCCCTGGCTCGAGCCCGGTGACCGCGGCCTCCAATACTTGCACCAAGCCCTGATCCGACAGCGAAACGCTGGTGGGCGCTTTCTGCTCTTTCTTTGCTCCCGGCGGCGCGAGCCACAGCTGCGCCGATTGGCCAGCCACGCCGAGCGGCTGCAAGTTGCTGGTTGCCGAGTTGGCGGCGCCGCTCGCCGCGGGTACGGCGTCGGGCACGTACACGAGGGCTTGCGGAGCTTGACCGACCGGACTCGTCGCGATCACTTCGTTCTTTAGTGTATCGATTGCGGCTACCTTATCCTCGTTCTCGAGGCCGACATAGGCTCGCCTGCCGTCCCCAGATGGCCAGATACCGTGCGGCAACTTGCCCGTCGGAATGGTCGCGACTTGTTCAAAATTGTCAGTGCGGAACACTTTAACTTCGTTGAGCCCGCCGATAGTGACGTAGGCGAACATGCCGTTGGCATTGCGCACGATATTGACGTGGTTGGAGATCGGACCGGTGTCGAGGGTCTTCAAGAGCGCGAATGGCGGTTGCCCATCGAACACTTGGGTCTTGCCGGTGTCTTTCAGGGTAAACCAGACCTGCTTGCTGTCCGGCGTTGCGGCGATGTTGGGACAGAACGGGCTAGCTTGCGGAACCCGGCCGACGATTTTGTGATCGGCAACGGTGATGACTACGGTCTCTGGTGTAAAGGAGGAGCAGACATAGCCGTATTTGCCGTCGGGGGAGAAGATCGTCATGCCCGGACCGTTGGGAACGGTAATCCGTGTCTTCTCCGTGTAAGTTGTGCCGTCCAATACGGAGACGTAGTTCTCGCCGCGGACGGAGACCCAAACCTCCCTGCCATCCCTCGTAAAGAACGCTTCGTGCGGAGAGCGCCCGACATAAGTTACGTGCTTTACACTATTGGTCGCGGTATCGATGAAGTTCACGGCATTCGAGCCGATGGCGACAACGGCAATGGTGCGGTGATCGGGCGAAAACCCCATCCCGTGCACCAACAGCTGGCCCTTATAGAGCGGACTGAGATTGGCCGGCAGCGGAGTGCCAAGATGGATCGCCCCGAGCAGCTTGTTGTCGACCGGATCGGTGACGGAGACCGTGTTCGAGTACTGTTCGGCGGAGTAGACGCGGTCTTGATGGCTGATGGGAATGTCGGGATCGGAAGCGGCGGCCGGCGCCTGACCGGCGACGGCGTAGCGGGCACCCATAAGAGCTGTCGTGAGCGACAGAACGGCCACAATTGAGTTGCGTCCCATGTCACTGCTCCTTTAACAGATGTTGTGCGTTACTCGGTTTTCGACTCGCTCATTGCCGCGATCGGGATTTGATCAGGCGACGGTACCGACGGCGGCAGTGGTTGGCCCAGCGACAGCCCCATCGCAGCGATCTCTTGCAGCTGGGTGACGATGATTTCCTGAGCCATGCGCCGGAGTGGCTCATTGCGTCCGTAACGGAGTTCGGCCTTCGCCATCTCAATGGCACCCTGATGGTGCGGCACCATCATCGCCACAAAGTCGGTATCGACATCGCCCGATGGCCTGATACTCATGTCGATCATCATCTTTGTCATCGCGCTGACATTCTCGGCGAGGTACGGAGCCTCCGCGGCAGGCGCGGATCCAAAAGACTTCGCGCAGATTGCCGAGATGTAGTCTGCGATCGATTGCGCGCTGTTTGAATAGACAGTCAGATATGCTGCCGCGGCAACAGCGCCGACCGCGATCGCCGCGAGGTGCGAGCCTACTGATAAGCGAAAGGTTGGCGCCACAGCTGTGCCTCCGGTGCCAGCCGCGACCGCGACAACGTCTTGTGAGGCCCGCGAAACATTGCGCGGGTTGCGTCATTCAACGCGTCAGTGCGGCAGTTACGACCTGTAACGCGCTTTCGCGTCCCTGGGTTGACCCGCGTTGCAAGTGTGGCACACAAAGGTTGAGGTAAATCGCACGGTCAGGACGCGGACGGCTAACTGTTAGTGGAGGTTGGCCCCGCTGGGCTAGGCTGTTCTTGCCTTGTTTGACTTTATCTTGCGCAGAATTTCGGGATTTCGCCCTCCTAATTTAAGTGCAGCCGCTGCATGAGCGGGGCGACCAACTTGCTGCAGGCACCGGAGCCCAAGCCGAGGATGCCGACGATCGGTAGCCTACCCGGTTGCCGCGCGCGTGCTACCTGAGCCCATGTGGCTGCGGCGCCGCCGAGAAATGTGATGAACTCGCGCCGCCTCATTCAACATTTTGCGTCACCTTAAGCCCGGTACAGCAATTCAACGCCGCCGCCAGCATGGGACGACTGACGGTCAACGTGCATGTTGATTGCGTATTGCGGATATCAACGGGTACTGCGATCGGAGTTTCCGGGCTGCTCATTGGAATTCGAATCGTAGCTTTGCGTCGGCGAGGGCTCGTCTGCATCCGGCGCGATCCCCTCGCGCATCGCGTCTCTCGGCGCCCGTCAACGCCGCCTCGAATGCCGCTTCGGCGCGTTCCTCGGCTCGCTTCACCGACCCGGGTGTCGGCTGGTGTTCAAGCTGCGCGGCAATTGATTGGGGCGCCGTCGGTCCCGCCTCCGGGTTATTTGCGGACTCGCGCACGGCCTTTTCGAATTTTGCGATAGCAGCGGTGCATGGGCTGGCATCCACCGATGTGGTGCTGAGGAGCAATGCGACGCCCACGAATAAAACTGAAACGGCGGGCCGATTCGTGACTACGAGAGACGTGCTCATGCCTTCACCAGTCTCGTTTTCGAGCGCCCGTCGGTCAAACCTCCGTCTGGCGCCTGGAGTGTGAAATGGCATAGGAGGGCGAGCGGAAGCGCAGAACCGGGTCATCTGTCGGCTCGATACCATCGGCCATCTGCATGGGATCGAAGTTGATCTTATAGGCCCCCGATGCTTGATCTGGCGCAAACGAAGTGAGCGTAAGTGTACCGGCCTTGATTTCGCGCCTTCCCGCCGGCCACAGAACCGTCGGATCATTTTCGGAATCGCCGGGTTCTCCAATCGTCACAATCATCTCCCAGTTAACTGGGCCTTGTTTCACGCGGTCTCGGAAGGCCGCTTCAAGAAACTCTCGGGGCGCTTGCGCAAGCTGCGCATCGGTAAGCCATTTTTCTCCGTCCTCCGGCACGAAACGCCAGCGCACATTCGTCGTCTTTCCTGCTTGATCAACGAAGCGAAACGTATGTATTCCGTAGAAGGGGCAATTGGCGTAGCTTGCCGGCGGATTGTTCGTCTCCAGAAAATGAAACTGCGCAGCCTCGTCGGGATGCTGCTTCATAAAGGCGGTGAGCTTGCTCGGATCAGCTTTTCCCGTAGCCGCGTCCTTAGTGAGAGCCAGGAATTTGTCCAGAAACGTGGAAGGCGTTCTCGCGAAGAACATCGGCGTATGTATCATAGTGATATGATGCAAGGCGCCGTTTTTGAGGCGGAATTCTAGACCCATGCCACGAGGGCTCCGCTCAGAATCGGATGCCGATGGATCCCCTCCGGCAATCGAGAACCTGCCAATAACCTCGATCCTATCGCCATCGAACAGGGCTGATCGCGAGAGCTGTGCCGCCTCCTTTGTCCCGACAAAATAGCCAGTAGTTCCGAACCCCTTCGTGTGATTTCTTCTTTTCCCTTTGTGTCGGCCGTATGCCCCTTCCAACGCGTCGTTAACTGCAACAGCAACCAACTCCTCGCCGCCTTCACTCCCAGCGACAGAGGAGATTTCTTTAGCGGTTGCCTGACGCGGCTGAACCGCACTTGCTGCCGCTCCCAGTGACAGCCCACCAACGCCAGCAAGTAGCCTTCTCCGAGAGGTATCCATTTTCTTACTCCACCTCGTCTGGGGGTTGAAAATATCCGCGCATCGCGTAATGCCCGCGACACAACTGTGCCTCCGGTGACAGCCGCGACCGCGATAACGATCTTGTGAGGCCCGCGGAACATTACGCGGGTTGCGTCATTGAACGCGTCACGGTTCGAATGGTTCCATACGTCCGCAAATTTTTTTTGGTGGCCATTCTCGCCCCGCCGATGCGCCGCGCGTGCTGCCGCGCCGCCTAGCAGCGTGATGAAATCGCGCCGTTTCATTGCCCAGTGCCTCTCGTGCTTTCGAATGAAAGGAATAGCACACAGGGGACCGCTGCGCTGCGGGATTTCGATCATGTCTATGTCGCAGATGGGTCATTTTCGACCGATTCGAGCGAGGTCGATCTGCCTGCGCGGCAACTTCGTTTGCTCATCCCTGTCCACGCAACATAGCGTCCGCGCCACGCGTGGCCCAACCGGTCATCCTGCGCTCTATGGCAGCGCAGACGAGGTACATGCCGATGCCCATGACGCTGGTCACCAACAGGCCGGCAAACGCAAGCGGAACTTCGAAGCGGGATGACGCCACAAGCATCAGATTGCCGATGCCCTTGTTGGCCGCGACGGTCTCCGCAACGATGGTGCCGACGAACGCGAACGTAATCGCGACCTTCAGCGAAGCGAAGAAATACGGCATGGATCGCGGCAGTCCCACCTTCCTGATCACCTGCCAGCGGCTCGCGCCCAACGCCCGCAGCACGTCCTGCAGCTCGGGTTCAACGGTCGCAATACCGACCGCGACGTTCACGAGGATCGGAAAGAAAGCGATGAGGAAGGCCGTGATGATTGCCGGAATGGTGCCGACGCCGAACCAGATCACCAAGATGGGGACGACCGCGACCTTCGGAATGGAATTAAACCCGATCAACGCCGGGTAGAAGCTGTCGTACACCAAGGTCGATGAGCCGATCGCGATGCCCGCGAGCAAACCCACGGCGACCGCGAGCAAGAACCCGATCGCGGTCGTCATGAACGTTTGCCAGGCGTTGACGAGGATCGGCTCGCGCCACTGCCATCCGGACGCGAAGATCGCCGACGGCGCCGGCAGCACGAACTGCTCGATCTCGAAGGCGCGCACGACGGCCTCCCAGATCAAGAAAATGCCGAGGATCACGACCCAGGGCAGGATGTGACGGAGCGTCTTGCGCCGCAGCAAGAAGGGCTTGCGTCGCCGCACCGGGGGCGTGTCGTCGAGGATACCGGTCGTGGCCACGCAGTTATCCTCGCGTCAGGTTGCGCCCGATCGCGCCGCGCTGATGTGCTCGCGCAGCTCGTGGACCAGTCCAACCGAGTAGGGTTCATAGGTCATGTCGAGCTTGCGCGGTCTTGACGAAGCGACCGCGCGCTCGGCGATGATGCGGCCGGGCCTCGCACTCATCACCAGCACACGATCGGCCAGGAAGACCGCCTCGCGCAGGTCGTGGGTGACCAGGATGACGGTAGGTTTGCGGGCTAGCCACAGATCCTGCAGAACGAGCCACAGCTCCTCGCGCGTGAACATGTCGAGCGAGGCAAACGGCTCGTCGAGCATGAGCAGGGTGGGATCGTGGATGAGCGCCCGGCAGAGCGATGCCCGCTGCTGCATGCCACCGGAAAGCTGCCAGGGAAAGTGATCCTCGAATCCTTTCAGCCCGACCAGCGCGAGGAGATCGCGTGCCTTCGCCAGATAGGCCGCCCATTCGCGCCTGAGCCTCGAGCAATGCGGCTGCACGATTTCCAGCGGCAACATGACGTTGGCGAGCGTCGTCCGCCACGGCAACAACGTCGGATTCTGGAACGCCATGCCGGCGATACTCAAGGGTCCGGTCACGGCGCGGCCACTGACGATGACCGCGCCGGCGGTGGGCGGCCACAACCCGGTGACCACCTTCATCAGGGTGGATTTTCCGCAACCGGAAGGACCGACCACGGCGACGAATTCGCCGTCGCGGACCTGCAGCGTTGTCCCGTGCAAGGCGAGCGTGCCGTCGGCATCTTCGCCGTAGCGCAGTGAGACGCGGTCGAGGTCGACGAGGTGCATTGCAACTCTTCCGTCACGCGTTGCGCGATCCACGCCCGATGCCGCTGCGGGGCGAATGGTCGCGCGCATTTACACGAGCCGCCGTCGCTCCATCAGGGTGCAAATACAAAAGTCATGCCATGCTGCGATCACCCGTCGTCTGCAGACCTTTTGTTTCCGCGTGCGAGCACGAAAAGCGTTTCGCATAGCGGCTTAAAAAGCGCCGCTCGCAGAAGTTGCCCGCTGGCAATGCGGCCATGGCGAGATAGGCTGGCACGAAACGTGCTTTGACGAAGTGCAGTACGCAGTGAAAAGCTGAAGCGAAATCGACGGCATGGACCCGATGCTAGCGATCGTTGACGACCATGCCAAGCTTGAATACGCTGGCTTTTTTCACCGAACATGATGAGCAGCTGCTGCGGATGGAGGCAATCAATGATCGATGTCCGTTCTGACAGCAACGCGCAGACATTCTTCAGTATTCGCACGCTCCGCCGCCTCGTTGCATTGTCCCTCGTCTTTGCCGTTGCGTCCGTGGCCGCCGCCAAGGCGGAAACGAAGAACGTCAAGATCATGATGGATTGGATCATCCAGGGAACGCACGCGCCGTTTTTCGTGGCGCAGGACAAGGGGTACTTCAAGGCCGACGGCGTGACCGTGGACACCATCGACGCCGGAAAAGGCGCCACCAATGTCGCCGTCGCCGTCGCCGGCGGCGTCTACCAATTCGGCTGGGTCGACCTGCCCTCGATGATTCGATTCAACGCCGCAAATCCGGCTTCGCCCCTCCTCGCCGTCTACGTCAGCTTCGACGGGTCGCCCCTGGCGGTTATCACCCGCAAGGCTGCCGGTATCCGCAAGCCGAGCGATCTCGACGGCAAGAAGATCGCGGGCGGACCGGGCACCGCCGTGCACGACACGATCTCGATCCTGCTCAAGGCGGCCAACGCCGAGAACGTCAAGATCAATTGGGTGGCGGTGCAGCCGCAATTGTTCGGCCCCATGCTCAAGCGCGGCGAGGTCGACGGCACCGGCGGGTTCACCAATTCGAACATACCGGCCGCGCTGGAACTCGGTTTTACGCTCGACGATCTGTTCGTGATCAGGTACTCGGATTTCGGCGCCGACATGTATGGCCTCGCCTTGGTTACCACCAAAAAATTCGCCGACGAAAACCCGCAAACCGTGCGCGGCGTGGTCAAGGCGCTCAATCAGGGAACCAAGGACACGATCGCGTCTCCCGAAAAAGCCTTGGCGGTTCTCAAGGCGAGCGATCCCATGATGAAGCTCGACATCGAGAAGGTGCGCCTCGATATTGCGCTCGGGCTGACCAACACGCAGCACGTGATGAAGAATGGCCTCAGCTCGGTCACTCCGGAGAAATTGCAAAAGACCATCGACGCGATGGTGACGGCCTATCAGCTGCCGGTCAGCCCCGATCCGGCGACCGTGTACACCGATCGGTTCCTCCCGCCGGTGGCCGAGCGAATGCCGCCGAAATAGCGCTTTGCCGTCGCGACCCACCGACGCATCGCCTCGATAGTATCGTCGCCCGTCAGCCTTCTCCTGTTGCGCGAAGGTAATCGATGAGACCGGGGCTGATATTGGGAACGAAGAGCTCATCGACCTTCATCTTGCGCTGCGAGAGCTTTTGCTCGTCGAGGTAGGTCATCAGGGCATTCAGCGTCGGAAGGCTGCCTTCGACCGAGTAGTCCCAGATCCGCGGCGCGAAAAGCCGGCGCGTTGCTTCCACCTCGTCGACGACCCACGGAAGGCTGACCGTCAACGCATTGGTGTCGTACATCGCCTGCTCGGCCATGTCGCGCGCCCTACAGAAGGCATGATAGAAACTGACCGCGAGCCAGGGTTTCTCTTGATAAAGACTGGTCTTCAGCACCAGCGTATGCATGATCGGGAAGATGCGGGTCTTGCTGTAGTACTCGATCTCGACCTTGCGCGAATCCCGGAACAGCCGCCGAACGGTTTTGCCAAACCCGCTGGGGATCATCACGGAAACGAGCGCGTCGATCTTACCGAGCTCAAGCATCGCCTCGAGCGTCGTATCGCCCGGAATGGACTCCACCCGAATGCCGTCAGGCGGCTTGATGGAGCGGATCGGTTTGCCGGTGACCCACACGACGTCCTCGGGCTTGACGCCGTACTCGTGCGTTAGCAACCCGCGGACCCAAACTGCCGCGGTCATCTGGTAGTCCCCCACACCCACGCGCTTGCCCTTCAGGTCTTCCGGGATCTCGATGGGCGAGTCGGTCCGCACATAGAGGGCCGAGTGGCGAAAGATCCGGGACGGAAACACGGGAATCGCGATGAAGCGCGTATCGCCTTCCGAGCGCAAAATCGTATAAGATGAGAGCGACATTTCGGAAACGTCGAACTCGCCGTGGTTGAGCATACGCCAAAAGGTCTCGCCTGGGCGCAGAGGAAGAAATGTTAGATCGACGCCTTCGGGTCGCACCCTTCCGTCGATCAGCGGTTGGGTGCGATCATAACGGCCACAGGCCAGCGTCAATTGGAGCTTGTGCATTCGAAAAGAACCGACAGACTTCCTTCCGCCCCACGGCAGCGCGCAATTCCTGCTGCGCGCGTTGTTCCCGCCGCTTCGGATTTTGAACTTATGACTAATCGCGCGAGCGACGTTCTGTCTACCCTAATTTTGTTTCGAGCGGGCAACGTGGCATCCGTTTTGCAGGATAAATATGGAGTGCGCGACTGACTGGGACAGCGCCGCGACCCGCTGTCGTCGATTGGGCCGCAACCTGATGGATACGGGGATAATCATGCGAACAATGAGGACACTCGGACGTGCCGCGCTGGGTTTGGTCGTGGCCACGCTGATACCGGTCGCGCCCGTAGGCGCGGTGGACACGGTCACCATCGGCACCGTGGGCTCGCCTTCGGCCAATCTATGGCCGGTGTTCATCGGGCTCGATAAGGGCTTCTTCGCAGCCGAGAACGTCAAGCCGGATCTGATCTACGTCCCGGCGAGCGCGGCGGTCATCCAGCAGCTGGCGGCTGGCTCGCTCGACGTGACCATGTCCACCGGACTGGTGGATCCGATCCGCGCCGTCGATCAGGGCGCGGCGCTCGCGCTCGCACGCTTTGAGGTCCAAGCCCCGCCCTATGCGATGATGGCCAAGTCGAACATCAAGAGCCTCAAAGACCTCAAGGGCAAGGTGATCTCGGTCGGCGGCGCCAAGGACATCACCCGTACCTATGCCGAACGCATGCTGGCGCCGCATGGTCTCAAGCCCGGTGACTACGACTTCGTATACGCCGGCGCGACCACCGCGCGCGCGCAAGCGCTGCTGGGCGGCGCGGTCGATGCGGCGCTTTTGTTGCCCCCGTCCAATTTCCAGGTCCAGGCCGCCGGCTACAATGATCTCGGACTGACGGTCGAATACGCGCCGGAGCTGCCATTCTCAGGCACAGCGATCAACAAGGCCTGGGCTGGCCGCAATCAGGACGTCCTGCGGCGGGTGCTGGCCGCGCAGGCCAAGAGCATTGAGTATTTTTACGACGATCACAATCGTGCCGACGTCGTTCGAATTCTCGTGGCGGTGAGCGGCCAGAAAGCGGAAGACGTCGAGAAGTCCTACGATTTCTTTCGCAAGAACAACTTCTTCGATCGCACCGGCAAAATCTCTCGGGCCAGGATGAACGCCTTGCTCGACGCCTTGGTCGGCCTGGGCGACCTCCCGGCCCGCGGCAACATCGAGCGCTTTCTGCTTCCTGGCGTCGCGCAGCTCTCGGATTGATCAGGCGCCTGCGCACACCTGATGCGAGCGAGCAAGAACCGCAATGCGTGACGTCATCGCTGCGCCGGCGACCGGGCTCGATCTGCGGCAGCATTACGGGCACCACCAGTCGCCGGCAATCCGCGCCGGCGGTCTCATCTTCTGTTCCGGCATGCTGCCCGTCGACCCGCAAACGGGCGAACGTCGGCACGGGACGCTCACCAGCGAGGCGCAGGTCATTTTCGGCAATCTGAAGTTACTGCTGGAATCCGCAGGTTCATCACTCGACCGGCTCGTGCAAGTTCACGCGCTGATCTACGACAGCATCGAGTACGACGTGCTCAATCGCGTCTATCGGCAATACGTGGCGAACGGACCACCGGCGCGCACCGTATGGGCGGCACAGATCGAGGCCGGCTTCAAGGTCGAGCTCGACGTCATCGCAGCCGCTTGAGACGGTTCCAGGACCCTGCGATGTCTCCCAGACGGGAAATAATCGTGCCCGCGGTGCACGCACCCGATACGGCGAGTAGCTTCGGCCAGGCGGTATCAACGGTGGTGAGGGGCGGTGACTTTCTCTTCGTGCGCGGCCTCACCGCGATCGATCCGCAGTCGGGGGAGCGCGTGCGCGGTACGACGGCAAGCGAGACTCGGCAAATTCTTACCCACCTCAAGCAGCTGCTGGAGGCCGCCGGCTCATCACTCGAAAAAGTCGTGAAAGTGAACGTGTGGCTGCATAGCATGCTGGAGGCGCCCAACATGAACGAGGTCTATGCCCGCTTCTTTTCCGACCCGCCGCCCGCCCGCACTGTCTGTGGCGCACGCCTTCCCGACGGCGTGAAAGTGATCATCGAATGCACGGCGTTGGCGTGATGCAATGACCGAGAAGTTGCCACGCTCAGTTGTTGAACCGAAGAATCCCCGACTCAACGTCTCGCGCGGCGCCAACCTACCCCATGTTCCCGGCATCCGCGTCGGCGACTACATATTCCTGTCGGGCATGGGTCCGATCGATCCACGGACCGGTGAGCGCAATCATGGCCCGATTGCAGAGCAAATCCGAACGACCCTTTCCAATATGCGACATATGTTGGAATCCGCCGACTCGTCGCTTGAGCGCGTCGTGCGCGTGCATGTGGTTCTGGCCGATATTTCCGATATGGCGGAAATGGATCGCGTGTACCGCGAATTCTTTCCGGTTGATCCGCCGGCGCGCACGGCCTGGTCGATGCAGCTTCGGTTCGGCAACGGTTGCGAAATCGAGTGCGTGGCGTTGGCAAACTGATCGGCAAGCGGCTTCTTGCCACACAAGGCGTATCTCAATTGCAATCAGTCCGCGATCGTGTTCTGGTTTGCCGCTGACCGCGACTCGAGTGAGATTGTCGGGAAGTCGTGCCGGTGTTGACAACCCTGCAGCCCGAGGCTTCAAGGCAGCGCATGAAAACTGCCGCACAATCCGCGCTTGCGCTGTTGTTGCTGCTTCTTGTCTCGCCGATTCCCGCTTCCGCACAAAGCCCCTCGAAGGTCAGCGTGGTGCTCAATTTTGCGGCAGATGGCGGCGCGGCCGGATTCTACCACGCGCTGGAGCGCGGCTATTTCCGTGAGCTCGGCCTCGACGTGACCATCGAGCCGTCGAAAGGCTCGGCCGACGCCATCACACGCACCGCGAGCCAGGCGTCCGATATCGGGATCGGCGATATCTCGACGCTCGTCGAATTCGCCTCGCGCCGTCCCGAGATTGCGCCGAAGGCCGTTTTCATTCTTCACAACCGCTCGCCGCAGGCGGTGATCGCACTCAAGAGCAGCGGGATCGCAAAGCTCACCGATCTGCACGGCCGCATCCTCGGCCGCGGCCTGGCTGACGCGCCCTCGCGCATGTTTCCGGCGTTGGCGAATATTGCCGGGCTCGACACCAGCCGCATCGAGATTCGCCAGTTCAATCCGCAACTGCGCGACACCATGCTGCTCACGAAGCAAGTCGACGCGGTGACGGGATTCGATTCAACCGTGTTGTTCAACTTGAAAGCGAACGGCGTCGCCGTCGAAGACGCCACCGTCATCTATTACGCCGACAACGGCCTCGACGTATACGGCAACGCCTTCCTCGCCAACCCCGCCTTCTTGCAGGCGCGGCCGGACGCGGTCAAAGCCTTCGTGCGGGCTGCCGCGCGCGGCTGGCGCGATGCCATCGCCGACCCGGAGGCGGCGATGATATCGCTGGGCAAGCACAACACGCTTGCCAAGCTCGATATCGAGGCTGAACGACTGGCCTGGCTTGGTAGCCATCAGATCGTCACGCCGACGACACGCAAGGACGGAATCGGCGCCTATGATCGCGAGCGTCTCGCCCGGAATATCGCTCAAGTCGGCAAGGCCTTCGGCTTGACGCGCATCCCGGAGCTGGCCGAGATTTACGACGACCGCTTTCTCCCGCCGCGCGAGGAGCGCATCCCGCTCAAATAAGTCTCGTCACTGCCATGTCCCTTCAATCTATTCCAGCCGGGACCACGCTGATCATCCGTGGCGGCCGGGCAATGCTGCCGCTCGCCGACTGGCACGAGCCGGATACGCTCGACATCGCGATTGCCGGAAACGAGATCGCCGGCATCGCGCCCCGCTTTGCCGCGGTCGCGGACGCCCCGATCGAAGAGCTCGATGCGCGCGGGCATCTCGTGTTGCCCGGCTTCATCAATGCGCATTACCATTCGCACGACGTGCTGGCCAAAGGCACGCTGGAGGAAGTGCCGCTCGAAACCTGGCGTCTCTACGCGCTGCCGCCGCAATATCCGCCCCGCTCGGTGGAAGAGGTACGCGCGCGCACTCTGCTCGGCGCGCTCGAATGCCTGCGCTCCGGCATGACCACGATCCAGGACATGCTGACCCTCTATCCGTTCGAAAGCCGGCATCTCGATGCGGTCATGCAGGCCTACAAAGAGATCGGCATCCGCGTGGTCTTCAGCCTGCAATACGCGGATCGCAAAGGCCTCGAAACCATTCCCTATTGGAAGGACATTTTTCCAAAGGACCTGCACCCGCTCCTATCGACCGCGGCCGAGCCGGAGCGCCAGCTCGACCTGCTCGCGCACTTCGAGAGCACGTGCCTCACGGCGCCACCGCGCGCGCGCGTGCATTGGGCGCTAGGTCCCTCGGCGCCGGAGCGTTGCTCCAGCGCCCTCATGGCGCGCACGATGGAACTTGCCCGCCGCTACGATATCCCGGTCTATTCCCACATCTACGAGTCGCGCGGCATGGCGTTGCAGGCCCGCCTCACGCTCCGCGAGCATGGCGGTTCGCTCATCAAGCGGCTCGCCGCCGAAGGAGCCCTCGATCCGCTGCTCAATCTTGCACATAGCGTCTGGCTCGCGCGAGACGAGATCGATCTTCTGGCGGCGACCGGCACCGGCGTGGTGCTCAATCCGCAAGGCAATCTGAAGATGAAATGTGGAATCCCGCCGATTCGCGCCTTGCAGGATGCCGGCGTGCGCATCGGTCTCGGTTGCGACAATTGCAGCTGCTCGGACGCACAGAATATGTTCATGGCGATGAAGCTGTTCGCGCTCCTTGCCGCGGCGAGCGATCCTTTGCCTGGACCGCCGCAGGCCGCGGCCGCCTTGCGGGCAGCGACCGAGTCCGGAGCCGAAAGCGCGCGTCTCGGCCACGCCATCGGGCGGATTGCGCCGGGCTATAAGGCGGACCTGACGCTGATCGACATGAGCGACCCGACCTGGTCTCCGCTCAACAGCGCGGTGCGGCAGCTCGTTCATGTCGAGGCCGGGCGCGGCGTGCGCCATGTCATCGTTGATGGAGCGGTCGTCGTGCGCGACCGACGCCTCACGACGATCGATGAGGACGAAATTTATGATGCCGTCGAGGCGGTGATGCCCGGGTTCCGCCGGGACTTCGCCGCCATCTCCGAACGCGTCAAACGCTTGCAACCTTGGCTCGATGCGGCGCATCAACGCATGGTTTCGACCGAGCTCGAATTCGACCGGATCTACATTCCGTTTTGACGGGCTCGGGCCGTTGAATGATCGGCGCTGGCGGTCTCTCCCCCTGCAAGCGCGAGAGCAAGCATCGCGCCGCGTTTGGTCGTGCTCTCGCATTCGACCATCCTGGACGCCGCAGGGGCGGCTACGATGCGGCGCGATCGACGATGAGCGCAACCGGTCCGCCGCCGTCCGGTCCCTGGTGCTCGGCGCCGCCGGAAACATAGATTTCGGCGTGCCCGACAAGAGCCGCAAGCGCCCCACAGACGAAGGCGCGCGCGTGGCGCGTGGCGGCGATGTCGGAATCGTCCAGCATGGTATGGCGGTGACCGCGCAGCTGTCCGTCGTGGCTGGCCTCGGCCTTGCCAAGCAGAGCAACGAGCCGTGCGCGTTGCGCCGGCGGCAGCTGTCCGGCGCTATCGAGACCGAGGCGCTTGAGCGCGGCGCGCACCGGCTCCACGTCGATCGCGTCGCCCATGACGGCATGATCGATCGAGAGCGGGCCCGACCAGGACGGCGACATGCCCATCACCACGATCTCATGGTTGATGAGTTCGATGCCGGCCGAAGCGCTGGCGCGGCCGGACCACAGCGACCAGTTCGCCCCGATGTCGGTGTCGGAGAGCGCCGCCCGATCGATTTCGCCGAGCGCCACCGCTGCGCCGAGCGCGCTGGCGGCGCGCGACAGGCCCATCGACTTCAACGTGTCACGGGTGGCTACGGCGGCGCCGCGGCGGTCGGCCTCGGCGACCCGCCTTGCGGTCAAGAGCGGACATTTCACCTGGACGAAATGCACGTCCGCCGCATCATCGATGCCTGCGTCGCGCATGGCCGCGCGCACGGCTGCGGCCACTTGATCGACCTGGAGCAGCCGGCCGAGATGCTCGAATGGGAGTGGTGGGGTGGTGGCGCGACCAATCGCGAGCGACGGGCCCTCAGTCCCGTCGCCCCCAGCGCGCTCGAACACCAGCCAATGGGGAGCCATGGCGCCTTCGGTGCCTCCAGACATGACGAGGCAGACTCGCGCCGCCTCGTCGGTCGCAAGATGCCGCTCAAACAGCAAGCTCAATGCAAGCGACGCGTGACCGCGAGAAAAGTCGTTGACCAGGCCGTTGCCTTCGGTCTTGGCGAGCACCGCAATGACCCCCTTGGGGTCGATGCGTTGCGAAGCAATAGCCGCCTCGATGCCGCTCACGTCGTCGGGCGCGAAGGCCGAGATGCGATGGACGATGGCGCGGCGGGTCATGGGCGACTGATCGGCACGAGGCCGCTCTGGTGTGACGGGAGCCGCCTCGGTGCGATGCGGCGACCTGGCCTACATATTGAGCTTGAGCGTGCGGGCGTCCTTTGACGGCAGGAACGCGCGGTCGAACACATCCGCGACCGTCGGCGTGCCGGCAAGCCCGTAGGTCTCGGCCAGGAGCTTGATGGCCTTCGTCATGCGATCCGGTTTGATGTCGCCGATGCCGATCTCGTCGGTTTCCGGCGTCACGATATGAGTCTTGAACGTATAGAGGAGTCGCTGTTTCTCCAGCTCGCCGTTCATGAGCGGCTCGGTCTTCATCATAAGCGCAATCGCGGCGTCGGGGGCGGCGGCGTTCTCGATGATCGCCCGATTAAGCGCGCGGACAAGGCCGGCCACCGCCTTGGGCTTTTCCTTCAACAGCTTCTGCGAGACCATGATGCCGTTCGAGTAGAGGTCGACCCCGTAATCGGAGAAGAACAGCCAGCGGATGTCTTTGTCAGGATCGACCTTCATCCCGATCAGGTTGATGTAGCTCGTGACCGTGAACACCGCGGAGAAGTCGACCTGGCCGTTGAGCAACATCTGCTCCTGCAGGTTCGGCTGCATGTTAACGACCGTCACTTTAGCCGGATCGATGCCGTTTATCTTGGCAAGCGGAGCAAACAACTGCCCGGCCGAGCCGCCGGCAGGTGTGCCCATGGTGTGCCCGACCACATCCTTGAGCGTCTTGATCGGGCTCGACGTCTTGGTGATCAGCGCGAAGGGAGGCCTGTTGTAGATCATATAGACCATGACGGGTTGCTCGCGCGGCTTGGTCCCCGCGAGCTGAATGACGGCGTTCATGTCGCCGAAGCCGGCGTCATAGGTGCCCGAAGCGATGCGGGTCACGGTCGCAGCCGAGCCCGTCCCCTGGTCGACATCGACGTCGAGACCTTCGGCTTTGAAATAGCCCTTCTCCTGGGCCCAGAATACGTAGGCGTGGATGCCCTGGTATTTCCAATCCAGCGTGAAGCGGATCTTGGTGGGCTCCTGGGCAGCGGCGCCGGCGAGGGACAGCACGAGCCCGATGGCCAATGCGCCGAGACGACGTAGCAAGGGCATATGACGCTCCTGTGGTTGCGGCGGAACGGTCAGCCCATCGCAAATTCGTCTTTGCGATGGGCCCATCCCGTCACCCGGACCTCGATGAATGAGAAGACGACGTAGAGTGCGACGCCGAGAACCGCGAGAATCAAGAGCCCGGCGAACACGAGCGGCACGTCGAAGCTCGAGCTCGCGATCATCATCAGGTTTCCGATGCCGCGATTGGACGCGACCGTTTCGGCAATGACGGTTCCGACGAAGGCCTGCGTCACCGCCACCTTCAGGGAGGCGAAGAAATACGGCATGGTGCGCGGCAACCCCACATTTGACAGAATGTCGAACTTGCTCGCCTTCAATGCCCGCATGACGTCCTCGAGCTCGGGCTCGGTGGTGGCGAGGCCGGTCGCGACGTTCACCACGATGGGGAAGACGCAAAGGATCATCGCGGTCAACACGGCTGGAATGGTGCCGGCGCCGAACCAGAGAACGAAGATCGGAACGACCGCGACCTTCGGAATGCTCGAGAAGCCCACGAGCAATGGATATGCCACGTCGTAGGCAAGCTTCGATGAGCCGACCAGGGCGCCGAGAAACACGCCGGCAAGGATGCCGAGGGCGAAGCCGACCAGCGTGGTATAGAGGGTCTGCAGCGCGTGCGGCCAAATCGCCGGCATGCGCTGTGCCAGCGTAACGACGATCTGGCTCGGCCGCGGCAGGACAATGTCCTTGATGCCGAATGCGACGCAGAGCAGCTCCCACGCCACGAAGAAGCCGATGATGAGCGCGGCCGAAGCGAAGCGCCGGCGCAGCTGCGGGTTCATTGCACCGTCTCCTTCGCGGGGCGCATGATCAACTCGCGCAAGCGCTGGGTGAGCGTCACGAATTCGGGGTCGTAGGACAGCGCGATCGTGCGCGGCCGCGCAAATCCGACCACGCTCTCTTGGATGATGCGTCCGGGCCGCGCCTGCATCACACAGATGCGGTTCGCGAGATATGCGGCCTCCTTGAGATCGTGGGTGACGAGCAGGACGGTCGGCCGCCGCGTCATCCACAGTTCTTGCATGATCCCCCACAGCTCCTCGCGGGTGAACTGGTCGAGCGCGCCGAACGGCTCATCGAGCATGAGCAGTTGCGGCTCGTGCACCAGCGCACGGCAGAGCGAGGCGCGCTGCATCATCCCGCCCGAAAGCTGCCAGGGATATTTGTCCGCGAAGCCGGCAAGTCCCACCTGTGCGAGCAGGGCATCGACGCGGTCGCGGAACTCGCTCCTGCGCTTGGCCCGGTACTCCTGCCGGAACGGCGCGACGATCTTCAAGGGCAGCATCACGTTGTCGCGCAGCGTGAGCCATGGCAGCAGCGTCGGGTTCTGAAATGCCATCCCGACCCGAACCGGCTCGGCTGTGACTTCACGCCCGGCGACGAAGACAACGCCGCTCGACGCGTTAATGAGACCCGTCACCAGCTTGAGGATGGTGGACTTCCCGCATCCTGAAGGACCAACCAGCGCGATGAAGTCCCCCTTTTCGATGCGCAGATCCGTCGACTCGAGCGCCCGCACCTCTTTGTCGCCGCGACCATATGTATGCGTCACCTTCTGCAACTCGACGAAGGCATCGGCATGCGCGCGAGAGCCGGAAGCAGGAGCAAGCATCACGCCGCCTCACAACATCGCCCAACCGCCATCGACTGGCAGGTCGACGCCGGTGATCTGGCGCGAAACATCGCTGGCGAGAAACAAGCAAGCATTGGCGACGTCGGCATCGCTGGTGATGCGTTGAAGCGCGTAATCCGCGGCGTGGCGCTTGGCCGCCTCGTCGATGGTGATCCCGAGACGCGCCGCCATATCGGCGCAAACCTTGTCCCGGAACCGCGGGCCGTCGACCATGCCCGGCGCAACGTAATTGACGTTGATGTTGTAGGCGCCGAGCTCGAGCGCGAAGCTCTTGGTGATGCCGCGCAATCCCCATTTGGAGGCGGAATAGGCCATGCGCCCCGCGCGCCCGCGTAGGCCGAAGGTGCCGCCCACATTGACGATCTTGCCGTAGCGCTGCGAGATCATGGTCGGCAGCACGCCGCGCATGGCGTGGAAACAGCCGTTCATGTTGAGGGTGACGATGTCGTCGAATTCCTGCGGCGTGGTTTCGACGCCGGTCTTGCCGATCGGTCCCGAACCGCCGGCGACGTTGATCAGGATGTCGATGCGGCCATAGGCGCGCTTGGTCGCCTCAGCGGCGTGCTCGCATTGCAACGGGTTGGTAACGTCGCAGGGCACGATGATCGCTTCCCGTCCTGCCGTCCTCGCTTGCGCCGCCACCGTTTCGATCGCGGCCGTGTCGCGGCCGACCAAGGCCAAGCGCACGCCCTCCGCCGCAAAGGCCATGGTGATGGCCGCGCCCATCCCCTTGGCAGGGCCGGTAATTACCGCAACGCGCCCTGTGAGCATCAGGTCCATGCCCGCGTCGTTCCTCGGACCGTTCCTCCCATCGCTGTCTTGGCCGATTCTGCGGTCCACCGCGAGCGCCGATCGTGATTTGCTTGCACTCAGAACAACTTTTTCGGCAAGTCTTCGGCCGGCGGCAGGAAGGCCGGCGTGAAGATCTCACCCACCGATGGCGTGCGCGGCAGGGCGTTGGCATCGACGAGGATATCGATCGACTTCTTGAGGCGTGCGCTATCCACATTGCCCAGCCCGATCTTGGCGATCTCGGGATGGTTCATTTCATCCTTGAGGGTGGCTTCGAACCGCTCGCGCTCCACGCCAACCTTGATCAACGGCTCGCGCTTGGCCACCGCGGCGACCGACGCGTCCAGATCCTTGAGCGAGTCGAGAATTCCCCGGTTGATGGCCCGCACCAGGCCGCGCACGGCCTCCGGCTTCTCCTTCGTGAGCTTCTGCGAGACGATAATGGCATTGGAATAGAGATCCATGCCGTAGTCGCCGTAATTGATGTAGCGCAGCTGCTTGTCCTCGACGCCCATCAGCTTGGCCGAGAAGCGGATGGTGTTGAGGTAGCCGAACACCCCGTCCACCTGTCCCTGCATCAGCATCTGCTCGCGCAAGTTCGGCTGCATATTGGTGATATTGACTTTGCTGCAGTCGATCCTCGCAAGCTTGCAGAAGGCAGGGAACAGCTTGAGCGCGCCGTCGTTGGCGGCACCGCCGAGCGTCTTGCCCTCGAAATCCTTCGGCGACTTGATCGCGCTCTCAGCCTTCACCGCCACGGTAAACGGCGGCTGGTTGAATATGACATAGACCGCGATCGGCGCATCCTCCGGCTTCTTGGCCGCGAGCTCGATCAGCGCATTGATGTCGCCGAAGCCAGCGTCATAAGTGCCGTTCGCGACCAAAGGCACCGCGGCACCCGAGCCGTTGCCTTGGTCGAGCGTGACCTCGAGACCCTCGGCCTTGTAGTAACCGCGGTCTTCCGCCAGAAAAAACATCCCCTGCGGGCCCTGATACTTCCAGTTCAGCACCAGCTTGAGTTTGGTCTGTGCGCTCGCCGGGGTCGCGAGAGCGAGCGGAACGGCGAATACGAGCACGCCGAGCAGCGCGGGACATATGCATGTTGGACGGAAATTCATTGGCGCACTCCTGTCATGGCCCTGCTGGTTCGAGCGGAAGGGGCGCCGGACCCCGGTTTTCCGATCGCCGAAAGAAGAGCGTCGCTTTTTGCCACGACGCCATGAAGCTGGCACACGAGGAAGATCACTGCGTCGCGGACGAAATCGGGGGAGACGGTCGCGCAAGCATCCTCCACCAGGATGCAGTCGTAGCCGAGGAAGTTTGCGTCCTGCAGCGTGGAAAAAACGCAGCGATCGATGTTGATGCCGGCGAAAAGCAGCGTAGTGATTCCCTGCTGACGCAGCACCGAGTCGAGTTCGTTGTCCCAGAAGCCCGAGATTCGATGTTTGTGTACAACGATGTCGGAGGCATCGACCGTCAAATCGTCAACGATGGCGGCGCCCCAATCATCGCGGACCAGGATGCGGCCGCGGCCGGAGGGCGAGCGGTCACCGTAAGTCGGTGTGCCGCCGGCACGCCCCTTGGCAAGGGTCAGACGTGGCAGATTGGCGCGGTCCGCTCTCACGCCCCAATTGAGCCAAAGCACAGGAATGCCAGCGGCGCGGGACGCCGACGTCAACCGCTCGATCATCGGCAGCACGGCCGCGATCGGACTTGCATCTATGCCCTTGGCGGCAAACCACCCGTCCGGATGGCAAAAATCATTTTGCATATCAACGACGAGCAACGCCGTCGTGGCGAGATCGATATCCACGCCTTGGGGAGTCGCCGCAAGCGAAACAACCCGCTGCTTCTTTCTTGGGCGCACGAAGCTCAATCTTTGGTCAGCGCGGATTTGGTTCATGGATCGACCGTGGCCGCCCGGGGCGCCGGCGCGCATCGCGCTCGCCCGACCCTGCAAGCCCCATGCCTGCCGGCAACGTGGGGCAGACCAGTGCTCGCATCTGGCGCTGATTTCTTCCTAGAGTGGTGCTGCAACCGCCGGACCGTCACCGGCCCGAGCAAGGGCTCTCGATGGGTTCGGCCCGTCGCCGTCACCCCTCGCCCGTTTCTTTGGGGCCGGCCGCGGCTGCGCCCACCCCCCGCGTCACGGCCACCAGCGTCTGATCGCTGTTTTTGGGTTGCGGCGGGGGCATGCGCTGGATTCGACGAACCGACCGTCCCCATCCTCTGGTTTCGCCGACGATCTGTCGGTCTTTCATGACGAAGCGGCCGCGTACCAGGGTGTGCATCGGTACGCCCGTGACTTTCATGCCTTCGAACGGCGTAATCTTGCTACGGGACTGGAACTGAGCCGCTGCGATCGTATCCTCGCGGTTGAGGTCAACGAGCGTAATATCGGCATCCGAGCCCGGCAGCAGAGCTCCTTTGGCGGGATAGAGGCCGAACGCCTTGGCCGGCTTGGTCGACGTCAGACGCACGTAGTCGGATAGCGACAGCCGCCCTGCCCGAACCTGCGTCAGCATGAGCGGCATCTGCGTCTCGACCCCGGGAAAACCGCAATCTACGGTCCAGATGTCGTTGCGCAATTTCTCAGCCGGAATGTGCGGGGCATGATCGGTCGCGATCATGTCGATCGTGCCATCACGCAGGCCATCCCAGAGACCGACTTGATGCCACCTTTCCCGAACCGGCGGGTTGACGCGGATGATCGAGCGATGATCGGTATAGGCGCGCTCGTCGAACAGGAGATAGTGCGGGCAGGTCTCGCCGGTGATGTCGACCCCGCGGGCCTTGGCTTCGTGTAGTGGACGCAGCTCATCTGCGGAAGAAATATGCAAGATGTGGATGCGGGCACCCGTCCACTCGGCAAGGACTGCAGCGCGCGAGACGGCTTCAATGGCGACGACGGCAGGTCGCGACGACAAATGCGCGAGAGGATCGGTTCGCCCAGCGGACTGCAACCTCTTCTCCCTGCGAGCAATGATGGAGGCCGTTTCGGCATGAAGGGCAATTCGCAGGCCGCGCTCGGCGATGATCTCGAAGCCTTCGAGCATGGCGCCTGTGGAAGGTGACGGCAGATTGCCGAAGGTATTGCCCATGAAACATTTGAATCCAGCGACTCCGTCGTCGATCAGAGCCTCCAACTGGTCGATGTTGTCCTCCGCGAGCAGGCCATACAGACCGTAGTCGACGTGCGCTTTTCTTGCCGCCTCCTGTTTGAGGGCAAGCGCCTCGGGTGTTGCAGTGGGCGGATCGACGTTCGGCATCTCGAACACGGTGGTAACGCCGCCCATTGCGGCTGCGGCTGTGCCGGTTTGCCAATCCTCCTTGTGGGTGTAACCGGGTTCGCGGAAGTGGACATGCACGTCGATCGCTCCGGGCAGCAGATGTAGGCCGGTGGCGTCGAACGTTTCCCGCGCAGTCGGCATCGCACGCTCTTCGCCGATGGCCAGTATCTGACCATCTTTGATTGCAACCCCCGCATCAAATGAAGCGGTATCAGTCACGACCCTCGCACCCAAGATCACGAGATCGGCAATGGGCGTGGTAGGATTTGTCATTGCGCTCGATCCATTTGTTGCGATCCTCCCGCTTTCACGGTCCCCGTCATAGTCCGCCTATTCGTGACTCTGGGCGGCACCGCCGCTGTGGTCGAGCGCGCCGGCAGCAGGGCCGAGCAATGGTCGTCGTGATCCCGCGGTGCTCAGCGCGCACGGCCGATGAACCGATGCATTCCAATGTCCGGCTCCCACGCCCGCCGATGCGCATCCAGCATATGAGGAAGCGCTGCCTTGCGGGACTTCACCACCGCGTCATAGTCAGCGATGAAGTGCCGCATGAGACCGACGACCTCGCGACGCAAGGCATCTTCGTCGATGCTTTTGACCACACGATCCTTGACCACCATCCGCCCGTCAACCATCACGCTCTCTACGCCGCGTCCAGCTTCGGTATAAACGAGTTGCCGAGCCGCGCTGTTGTAGGGAAGGTAGGCGACGTCGTTGAGATCGATGAGGATCAGGTCCGCCTTGTAGCCCGGCCGGATGGCGCCGAGGCGACCGGCGAGACCGGCCGTTCGCGCGTTGCCGATCGTGGCATGGCGCAGAACCTCGTGCGCGAGGCCAGGACCCGGCTCCGGCTCGCTGACCGCGGCGGTGAGGCAAAACATCTTCATCGCCTGGAACACGCTCTGCACGTCGCTACCGCTGCAGTTGTCGCAGCCCAACCCTAGACGCACGCCCGCTTGTCGCATGTCAAAGACCGGGGCGATGCCGCTCTTGAGCTTGAAGTTGCTGAGCTGGTTGAGCACGATGCCCGCATCGGCGGCTGCCATGCGATCGATCTCCTGGCGGGAGATCCAGACGCTGTGGACAATGTTCAGCCTGGGTCCGAGCAAACCTACGTCGTCCATGTAGCTGATCAGCGAGCCCTGATGGTCCGCGAATAGTTCACGCGCGATGAGGGCCTGACCGCGTGTCTCGTAGACGTGGGTGTACACCGCAAGATCATATTTGTCGGCAAGTTCGGCGCACCCTTGCAGCATTTTCGGCGTGCAGCGCTGCGGCGCGAACGGCGCAATCGCCCAGTGCAAAGTCCCGCTGGCCGGATGGCGCTTGAATTGATGCTCGAGGTAATCGAGCTGGTCGCGAATCGAGCGCGGCTTGTTGCCCAACATCTCCTGGACCGCGGGCGGAAGGCTGTCCTTGTGGCGGACCATCGCGATTGGGGGAATATCCCAGACCATCGGGGAGAACACGACGCGAATCCCGGCCTCGCGATACGCCGCGATGACGATGTCGGTCTGTTCGTCGGTGAGCGGAGAAAGCCCGAGCATGTCTTGGACGGTGGTGATGCCGCACCGAAGGCTCTCCAGCGCGCCCACCAGAGTGCGTGCGCGCACTTCATCCTTGCTGCGGTCGGCTCCCATCGGCAAGGTGTAGAGCAGCCACATTTCCAGCGGCAGCTCCTCGAACAGGCCGCGGCACAGCACATCATGCGAATGATAGTGCGCATTGATGAGCCCGGGCACGACCAACCGTCCGGATGCATCGATGACTTCGTGCGCGCCTTCGGGGGCAAGATCGGTGCCGACCGAATGGATCTTGTCGTCTTCGATCAGGATGTCGGCGAGCGCCGGCTTATGGACGTCGCCCTCGTGGTCGTAGACTTGGCCGCCTCGGATCAGCGTTCTCTTCGACGTCATTTATCTTCGATCCTCCGATCCTCTGCACCGGTCAAAGCAACCTACGCACGCGGGCTCAGTCGCGATAGCTGCATCTCGCCACGGACGCCTGCGATCCGCCTGTTCAGTCATTTTACACCATCTCCCGAGTTACACCGTCTCCCGAGCCGGTACGGCATCAGCGCCAGCGCCGCCGCGCTCGCTGCCGATCTGTGGCACTATCACACTGAGCTGCTCCATTGCTTCGCGATACTCGGGCTGCTCACAACTTCTGAATGTTGCCATCCGCCTGAAAATAGTCTCACAATACCGTGCGGCGTTTTAGTTGACAGTGACCAATGGCAAAATATGGAATCGGAGCCTCGCCCCCGCGCAAGGAGGACGATCGATTTCTGCGTGGCCGGGGACAGTATGTCGGCGATATCCGCATGGCCGGCACTCGCGACGTCGCTTTTGTGCGCAGCCCCATTGCCCATGCACGACTTAAGCGAATCAACATCCCCGAGCAATTCCGGAATGTCGTTTTCACCGCCGAACATCTGACCGGCGTCAAGCCCATCATCTCGGCTCCGCCGCTGAAAGGTTTCAAATATTCCGTCGAGCCGATCCTGGCGGCTGACAAGGTTCGCTACGTCGGCGAAATGGTCGCCATGTGCCTGGCGTCGACCCGCGCGCAAGCAGAGGACATTGCCAGCGCCGTCACGCTCGAATTGGAAGAACTGCCGGCGGTCACCGACATGCTGGAGGCTTGCCAGCCCGGCTCGCCGCTGGTGCACGAGGAGTGGGGCGACAACATCTTCGTCGAGTTCAGCGAAAACGGCCCCGTCGACGAGGTCGCCAAGACCGCGGCGATCAAAGTCACGCGGAACATCCGCACCGCCCGTCATTGCATGTTCCCGATGGAAGGGCGCGGCATCATCGCCTTTCGCGACCGGCGGCTTCGCTATCTCACCCTCATCACCTCGACCCAGTTTCCGCACTCGGTTCAGACTGGCCTGTGCGGGTGCCTCGGGCTGGAGGACGGCGAGGTCCGGGTCATTTCACCCGACGTGGGGGGCGGCTTCGGATATAAAGGGTTGTTGTGCCGTGAAGAAGTCGCACTCGGCTGGCTCGCGCTGCAAGTCGATCATCCCGTGCGCTGGCTCGAAGATTGCCGGGAGCATCTCAGCGCGAACGCGAATTGCCGAGAGCATCACTATCACATCAGCGGTTATGCATCTCGCGACGGCAAGCTCCTGGCGATCGACTGCATCGGACACGTGGATGCGGGCGCATATTCCTCCTATCCGATTTCTTCGGCGCCCGAGGCGGCTCAAATCGCCAACCTGCTGCCAGGACCGTATGTCTTCCCGACATATCGGTGCCGTTCCGCTGCCGTTGCGACCAACAAATGTCCGATCATTCCCTACCGGGGGGTGGCACGATCGGGGGTTTGCCTGGCGATCGAAATGGTGATGGACGCCATCGCGCGCGAAACGGGGCTGGAGCCGTATGAAGTCCGACTGCGAAACATGGTGCGTCCCGAACAGATGCCGTTCGACAACGTGGTCGGCAAACATTTCGACAGCGGCGATCATCCCGAATGCCTGCGGCGCGCGGTCGAGGCCATCCGTCTCTCCGAGGTGCGGGCGCGCCAGCAGCGTCGCGACCCCGACGGCCGGCTCATCGGCGTCGGACTCTCGTTTTTCGTGGAGCAGGGCGCGCACGGAACTTCAGTCCTCGCCGCATGGGGACGTCCGATCATTCCCGGCTACGAGCAGGCCAATGTGCGGCTCACTGCCGACGGCAACGTCGAAATCCGGGTGGGCACCCATTCCCACGGCCAGGGACACGAGACGACTTACGCCCAGGTCGCACACGAGATCCTGACCGTCGATTTCGATCGGATCAAAGTCCTGCAGGGCGATACCCTCTATACGCCCTATTCGACATCGACGTGGGGCTCGCGCTCGATGGTGCATGGCGGCGGCGCGGTCGCGCGCGCCTCACGCGTCCTCGCCAAGCGGGTCGCCCATATCGGCGCATGGCTGCTGCAGACCGATGCAGCGAAGGTGCGGATCGAGGACGGCAAGGTTATCGCCGGAAACGGGAGCATCACTTTGCGCGAGGTCGCGCGCGCGTGGTACCTGCAACCGCAAAACCTGCCCGCCGACGTCGACACCGGCGGCCTTGAAGTCACCGAGGGATATCGTGCCGAGCGCGACAGCGGAACCTTTACCTACGCCACCCACGCTGCGGTGGTTGCGGTGGATCCTTCCACCGGCCTCATCGAAATCCTGGATTATGTGGTGGTCGAAGATGGCGGCACCCTCGTCAACCCGATGATCGTTGACGGGCAGATTTGCGGCGGGACGGCGCAAGGCATCGGCACGTGTCTTTATGAAGTGATGCCGTTCGATGCCCAAGGACAGCCGCTCGCCTCGACGCTTTTGGATTACATGCTGCCGGGCGCGCCGGAAGTGCCGGACATCCGCGTGCTGCACATGCAGACACCCTCCCCTTACACCGAATTTGGGATGAAGGGCCTGGGCGAAGGCGGTGCAGTCGGCCCGCCGGCCGCAATCGTTTCGGCGGTCAACGACGCACTACGGCCCCTCAACGTCGAGATTTATGATTTACCGCTCACACCCGAGCGCATTCTCTGCGCTATCGATGCCCCCCGCAGCGCCGCAAACGGCTGATTAAACGTGAAACCGAGGAGCGTCCCTGCCGAGACTGGGCTCCGTGCCGGCCCGACGAAAAGCCCGAGGCCGTGAGGTCGTTCGGCCTCAACAGGCGCGCAATCCGCAACGGAGAGTTCAATGAAGGTGCGTGGTGCAAGACGATTCCGCGAGCAGAAATGGCTGCTGGATTCCGTCGTCTCGACGATCGGCCTGGATTGGGATCTGCTGCGCATGGCCACGGTCACGGCGCCGATCGGTTTCGAGGGCATGGGCGACTGGGCAGTGGTTGCCGGCAAGGCAAAACGCTTCGACGATATCTCGCCGAGCTTCGAGGAGGTCGCGGCCGGCCGCGAGGCTCGCGCTCATGAAGCTGAGCAGCACGGCAATGAAGTCACGGCACGGGAATCCTATCTGGTCGCCTCGATCTACTACGGCGTCGCACAATGGCCGATCGACGAAATCAACGATCGCAATCTCGCGTTGAATGCGAAGAAATTGGATTGCTACGCGCGCTACGCGGTGCGCGCGCACCACAAGATCGAGCGGATCGAGATTCCGATGGGCAAGCATATTGTGCCCGCTTGGCTGCATCTTCCCGTGGCCGGTAAGCCGCCCTACCCGCTCGTGATCATGCTGCCCGGCATGGACACCTTCAAGGAAAAGCTGGTCTGGGCCTACGGCGATAAGATGCTCGAGCGCGGCTTTGCGGCGCTGGCAATCGATGGGCCCGGGCAATCCGAACCCCTGATGCACGGCCTCAAGGTGACGGCCGACAACTTCGCCGATGCCGGCCGGGCTTGCATCGCCTGGATCGACACGCGAAAGGATCTCGATCGGGACCGGATCGGTGTTTTTGGACGAAGCTTCGGCTCTTACGCGGCGACCGTCCTCTCCAACGCGATCGCCGACCGGCTTCGCGGCGTGGTGGTCGGCCTTCCCTGTTTCGAACCGGGCTTCACCAAGATCTTCGAAGAAGCGTCGCCGACTTACAAAAATCGTTTCATGTTCATGGCCGGCTACGAGGATGAAGCCGAGTTCGACAAGTTCATTCAGGGATTCGACTTGCGAACGCGGGTATCCAATCTTCGCTGTCCGTTGATGGTTCTTGGCGGAGAGCTCGATGAGTTGTCGCCGATCAAGCACGTGTTCGAAGTCTGCAAGAAGGTACCGGGGCCGGTCGAGATCGTCGTCTATCAAAACGAGCGGCATGCACCCGGGCGGCTTCCGTCGTCGCAATTAGGGCCCCATTGGTACGCGGTGATGGCGGACTGGCTGGCAGCGCGGGTGCGCGACCGTCTGCCGTTCGAAGGGACGCATTATCGATACGTCACCGCGTCCGGCAAAGTGGAACAGCGTCCGATGTTGTGAGGATCGAATTATTTGCCGACGCGTTCCAGTTGCATCGGCGCTCGCTCGCGCGTTGACGTCGCTGAGCACGAACGCTTGTCTAACTTGCGTAGTGTGGCACGCTCATATTTACTGCTATGCCCATAACACGCACATCTCCAGGCACCGGCGCGATCGCGGTGCGTGATCTCACACTCTGGCCGATTGAGAATGAAGGGGAGGATGAGAGATGAAACGGCACCGTTCCATGCTCGCACGAAGCGCAGCGACCGCCTTGGTCGCAGCCGGCTTGATCAGCACCGCCGCCGCGCAATCCACAATCGACATCGGCCTGGTGCAGCCGCTTACGGGTGCATTCGCGGCGGCCGGGACCGACGTCGTCAACGGCGCGAAAATTGCCGCCGACGAGATCAACGCGAAAGGCGGCGTACTCGGTAAGAAGCTCGAGCTCATCATCGAAGACACCAAGAGCAATCCGACGGAAGCTGCAGCGGTGACCGAAAAACTCGTCGTTCGCGACAAAGTCCCGGTGCTCATGGGCGCATCCGCATCGACGGCAACGCTGGCGGTGATGCCGAAGCTGATGGAATACAAGGTGCCGATGCTGGTCGAGACGTCGTCATCGTCGAAAATCACGACCTCCGGCAATCCGTATATTTTTCGCATTGCGCCGCCGTCGGAGGTCGAAGCGGCCGTGTTCGCAAAAATCGTCAAAAAGATCGGCATCCAAAAGGCCGACTTCCTCGTCGTGAACAACGACTGGGGTCGAGGCACCGCCGACGAATTCAGCAAGGTTCTCAAAGACAGCGGCATTGCCGTCGGCCTGGTGGAGCGCATGGATCAGGGCGCGCAGGACATGAACGCCCAGCTTGTCAAGCTCAAAGGTTCCGGCGCCGACACGCTGTTCGTGACCACAGCCGTCGAGCAGCTGTCGCTCGTTCTCAAGCAAGCCGCCTCGCTCGGCCTCAATGTCCGCATGATAAGTACTGGCGGATCGCAAAATCCCGATCAGTTGATCACCAACGTCGGCAAGGCCGCCGACGGCACCTGGCATTTGGTCTTCTTTACGCCCTGGTCGCCGGAGGCGACGCCCGACCCCGCGGCCGCCAAGGCGTTCGTTGCGGAATGGAACAAGAGGGCTCTGCCTTTCGGCGGCCTGACCTCGAGTTTTCGCGGCTATGACGGCATCCGCGCGATCACGGAGGCCATCAGGATCGCCGGCAAAGCTGAGCCGGAGGCCATTCGCGCTGCGCTGTGGAAAGTGAATATTCTCGGCCTCAACGGCCCGATCAAATTCGAAAAGGACGGTCCGAACGGCCAAGAAAGCGGGCAGAGCACGCCAAATGTCTATCTGGTGAAGATCGACAGCGGGAAGGTGACCGTTCCGAAGATCTAGACGAGCGGTCCGGGCACAGCCGGGCGTCAAACATCTGCGGCGGCGAGTTCGTCGCCGCGCTATTTTTGATGATCATACCGGCGGCCACATCGGGTTTGTCTACAGCGTCACATTCATGACCTCGGCGGGAATGCGCCGTCGGCTTCAAGCGCGCGCTCACCGGACAGAGGTAGACGTCGCGACCTTTTCACACATACATAAAGTCTCCTCCCCCTCTCTATCTCGGCAGCAGAGCATGCCGAACGGCAGCGTGCCGATGCTCGCGCACTCGACTCGTATTTGGATCAACTTGACCGCTGTGAATGAGCGTGTGAATGTTTCAACGTACGCGTAACAACGTTAATAGTGGGAGACGCCATGGCCACGAACCCGAAAGCAGTGGAGCTCGCAAAGCAGGGAAAGGTCGAGTACGAGTGGGGCACGCTCTGGCCGCACTACCACAAGGAGAAGATGAACTGGGGCGGAGGATTCAAGACAAAAGGCGACGTGGACATTCTGTTCCTCTCCGGGGAGACGGGGCGCGATCCCTTTGAAGATGCTCCGTGCAGAACTCCCGAGGAAGAACGGGCGGGTAAAGGCAAGGTGGTATCTCACGACGTCAAGCAACAGACGCGCCAATGCCTGGAATACATCAAGAACAAGCTGGAGATGATGGACGCCTCTCTTAAGAATATCGTGATGTTTCGCTATTACCTGCCGCGGCGGGAAGACGTCTTTGACATGCGCGACGAGATGTACCGCTTCTTCGAGGAGTTCGAGCCGGATCTCCGGCAACATCCCAGGCCAGCCACGCTGCTCAGAGGCGTCGGGATCGATCTGAAGGAAATGCTCGTAGAGATCGAGGCCTGGGCGGTGGTTCCCAGGAAGAAATAGAAATTTTCGCGCTCGCGTTCCAGCAACCCACCGACGCAAGAAGACCCAGGCGGTCTTCTTGCGTTGCATCGTCGATGGATTTTGATCGCGGTCGATTCTACTTCTTGTCGGCGTCGGCCGGCGGCGGGATGAACTCGACGCCGGTGGGAACGAACTCGTTGGTATAAAGCTGCTGCGCGGCGAGAGGCGTGGTCACGCCGCCGTACTGCTTGAGCACCTCGACCGTTTCCTCCCAGTCCTTTTCGGCCATCCAGCCGAACGGCTTGCCGGCTGTGTTCGGCGAGATCCAGCTTTGCCAGGACATTTCAGCCTCACGTCGTGCGATGGCCGGCTCGATCGCCGGCGAGTATTTCCGGGCGATGGCGATCATCTCGTCGAGATTTTGGCGTCCGTACAAGAATCCTTTGAGGCTGGCACTGATGAATGCGCGGACCAGCTCGGGCTCCTCCTTGATCAGATCGTTATGAACCACGATGCAGTTGCTGACCGCGGTGACGCCGCAGTCGGCGTACCAGAAGATGCGCGCCTTGGTGTTGCCGCGGATTTCCACGCTTGGGACTTGACCCAAGGCGTAGCCGGCGATGGCAGGAACCTGCCCCGTGATCAGCGCGGGCGGACTGCCTGCTGGATCGATATTGGCGACGCGAATCTTGCTGCCGTCGAGCCCGCAGCCCTTGACGAAGGCGGGCCACTGCTGGAATTGGGTCGAGCCGGCGGCAATGGCGATGGTCTTGCCTTCCAGATCCTTCGGCGTCTTGATGTCGGAGTCGGCGAGCACCACGACCGCCGTCGGATTGCGGCGATATAGTCCGGCGACCGCCCTGATAGTCATGCCCTTCGACACGGCATTGCCGACAACATAACCATCGGCGAAGCCGAACTGCGTCGCCTTGCTGGCCACGAGCTGGGCGGTGCTTCCGGATCCCTTGCCGGGGCCGATCTCGACGTTGAGACCGGCTTGTTCGTAAAAGCCTTTCTCCTGCGCCACCATGAAGCCGGCATTCGGCCCCTGGTAGATCCAATCGAGACGTACGGTAACCTGCCGCTTGGTCTGCGCGCGCGCTCCGCACGCGAGCGACACCGTGGCGAGACCCGTGACGATGCCGCTGTCACGTATGAATTGACGCCGGGAGCGCAGCTTGTCGTGTGCCATTATTGCGAGGTCATCACAGATGGCGTTGGGGGTCAATGACCCGCTCGTCTCGCGCCCGAATCGAAATGCGAACGAGCTCGTGACCGATTGGCGCATGACCGACTGCATGTTCAACCCCGCTGCCTTGACGCTCAATGTCCGCCATGCTTGTCTTTTTTTGCTGTGCAGCGCAGTTGAAGCAAAGGCAAGGAAAGGGGGGATGACATGCCATCGCAGAGCGACATTTTGCATAAGCATCCGGTGTCCGGAACGATCGTCGAGGAATGGATCATTCCTGCGCGCGGCTATGCCGCCTTTCACATGAAGAAGGGGCAAGTGCTGCGCTTTGTCGACATCGAAGGCAAGCAGGTGCCCGATCTCGTTTGCTTCAATGCTCAGGATCTCGGCGAAGCGATCAACATGGGAAACTCGCTTCTGATCAACAAGCGGCGGGAATTCATAAAGGGCAATGTGATTTACTCCATTCGCTGCCGCCCGATGATGACGATCACGGACTATTCCAACGCGTTGAGTTATTCGTATGGGCCGATGTGCAGCGAGGAGGTCAATCGCATCCGTTACGGCGTCCCGAACACCCCGAATTGCCGCGGCAACCTCGCCATGGCACTCGGTCCGTGGGGTTTCAATTATCGAGACATTCCCAATGCCTTCGTTCCGTTCATGAACGTCGAGGTGGACGGGAACGGAACCATGGAGATACGAGAGCCGACCAGCGTGCCAGGCGACTACTACGATCTACGGGCGGAGATGGATTTGCTCATCGGGATTTCGAACTGCCCGCAGGAGCGCAATCCGTGCAACGGATGGAACCCAACGCCCATGGGCGTGATCATCTATCAATAGCGCCCGCGCTCCTTCGCGTTCACGCTGCTTCGCAGTCGCCGCACCTGACGACTGCGTGACCCTTCGCAAGGCACAACATGATCGTCGACGTTCATGCCCACGCCGCCTCCGAGGATTTCATCCGTGAGACGGCGGCAAAGCCCAGCTACGGCATGCCCTATGAGGTTCGCGCCGACGGCAGCTACGCAACCCGCGGCTACGGCGAAATGGATCGGCTGATGTGGGACCTCGATGGGCGGCTCGAAAATCTGCACCGTCGCGGGATCGACTTGCAGCTGATTTCGCCGTCGCCACGGACCATCTCCGATCACGAGCATGTCATCGGCGTCGAGATTGCTCGTCTCATGAACCGGGAAACGGCGAATCTGGTCAAGCGCGGAGGCGGCCGGCTTGGCGGCATGGCCGTCGTCCCATTGGGCGAGCCGGACAAAGCCGCCGACGAGATCCGCCGGACGGTCGGGGAGCACGGGTTTCAGGGAGCCTGCATACCCACGTCGGCGGCGGGCAGGCCGCTCGACCTGCCGGCGTTCGCGGGCGTATGGGACACGCTGGAGGAGCTGGGTCTGCTCGTCTTCATGCATGCGACAACAGCGATCACACGCGAGTCGCTCGGCCAGTACACTCTCAACACGGTGATCGCGTGGCCGACCGAGGTGACGATCGCAGCCATGCGGCTGATCTTTTCCGGCGTGATCGAGCGCCATCCCGAGCTCCGGTTGGTATTGTCCCACGGAGGCGGAACGCTTCCCTATCTCGCCGGGCGCCTCGACCTTGCCTATCACGCGCCCAAGTACGAGGCGAACCCCGCTTGCCGGGCCAACATCACGAAGCCGCCGAGTCACTACCTCACCCAGTTCTACTACGACACGGTCGTAGCAAGCCCTGCTTCGCTGCGCTTCTTGATCGATCTTGTCGGCGCCGACCGCGTCATGTTCGGCACCGACTTTCCCTACGAGATCGGCGATGCGAACGGCGCCATCGCGCTGCCGATGCTTCAGCAACTGCCGCCGGCCCAACGCGAGAAAATTCTTGGACAAAATGCGCGCGAGGTTCTGCGACACGCACGGTCCGGCTGAGCCGAGGATTCCATACGAGCCGTGGCCCGCGCTGCGCTTCGATGCCGCAGCGACGCATCGGCTACATCAGCATTGACACCGGCTGACCGGGCTGTTTCGCTTGGACGCCGTCAGGCAACGCGTTTTCCCGGCCGGGGTTGCCAGCGATCGGAGGATATCGTCGCGAAGGCCCAACGCGGTCCGTGATGTGGCGTTACCCCGTATCTCAATCGTGGAGATTCCTGATGAGCCGTCTGCGCACCATCCATAGAAGAGTCTGCGTCCTTGCCGCCCTTCATCTCATTGCGGGCGCCGTCATTGGCGGCTCTGCCGCCACCAGTTCTGCGCAAGAGACCGCAAGGCCCCCAATCCTAGGTAGCGGCGCGAGCCACGCATCGTCTCCTTCGATCATTGCGAATGACGGCCCGGTGCCGCTCCGTCTCGCGCAGGCGCAGGTCGGCCGTCCGACGGAGAAAATAACCTTTCTCTTGGATTTCACGCCCTACGGCAAGCATGCGCCGTTCTTCGCCGCTCTCGACAAGGGCTTCTGGAAGGACGCCGGTTTCGACGTCACGATTGTCAAGGGCGAAGGGTCTGCCACGACGATCTCCTCGTACGCGGCCGGCGCGGTCGACTTTGCATTCTCGGATACGCCGACGCTCATCCTCGCACGCTCCAAAGGCGCGCTGATCAAGGTCGCCGGCGTCATTCACGACAAGTCGCTCTATGCCTTCGGAACGCTGGAAGAAAACAACATCAAGACGCCGCAGGATCTCAAAGGCAAGCGAATCGGTTCGAGCGTCGGTGACGCAAGCCGAGTGATGTTTCCGGCCTTTGCGAAGCTTAACGGAATCGATCCCGATTCGGTGCGATGGGTCGATATGACACCGCCTGCCCGCGCCGCGAGTCTAATGCTGGGTCAGGTGGACGCGGTCGTGCTCTTTCTGACCGAAGGGCCAACCTTCTCCGCGAAGGCGAAGGAAGTCGGCAAACATTGGAAGGATTTTCCCTACGCCGATTATGGGCTCGACCTCTATTCGCACGGGTTGCTGGTGCGCGATGATCTCATCGCCAAGCAACCGGATCGTGCCAAGCGATTCATCGAAGCGACCATGAAGGCTTGGGCTTGGTCGATCGAGAACCCGCAGGAGGCGCTGGCGATCTTCCTCAAACACAATCCAGCCGTCGATCCTGATCAGGCGAGAGAGCACTTTCGCATTGCGATCAAGCATCTCTTGACCGATACGGCCAAACGCGAGGGCATTGGCTACATCGATGCCGAAAAGATGCGACGCACGGTGGATTTCGTGTCGCAATACTTCAACATCAAGGACGTCTCGGCGGACGACGTCTATACGAACCAGTTCACACCGAAGCTCTTTCCCAAGGAGACAGCGTTCTAAGCTTCCGCCAGCCCCACGACGATCCGCCATGGAAACGTCAGCCCCGGGCGAAGAGCGTCACCGGGGCACGATCGAGGTTCGCAGCCTCAGCAAGGTGTATCCGTCGCAGGATGGCCCGGTCCAGGCGCTGTCCGAGGTCTCGTTCGCGGTTGCAGATGCGGAATTCGTAACGATCGTCGGCCACAGCGGCTGCGGCAAAAGCACGCTGCTGAGGATCATCGCTGGCCTCCTACTCCCCTCGTCGGGGTCGGTCACGGTTCGCGGTCGCGGCGTCAGCGGGCCATTGTCCGACGTCGGGATGGTGTTTCAACGTCCCGTGTTGCTCAAGTGGCGCACCATTTTCGACAACGTGATGCTGCCGATCGAAATGTTGCACCTGCCGCGACAGGAAAACCACGAACGCGCTCTCGATCTCCTGAAGCTGGCCGGCCTGGTCGACTTTCGCAACCACTATCCCGCTCAGCTTTCGGGAGGCATGCAGCAGCGCGCCGCCATCTGCCGCGCCTTGATCCATGACCCGTCCCTCTTATTGATGGACGAGCCATTCGGTGCGCTCGATCTCATGACGCGGGAAGAAATGAACTTCGAACTGCTTCGCATCTGGAGCCAACGGCGCAAGACAACCCTCCTCGTCACCCACAGCATTTCCGAGGCCGTGTTCCTAGCCGACCGCGTCATCGTAATGACCCCTCGACCGGGAATGATCGCGGACATCATCGACGTGAAGCTGCCCCGGCCGCGGATGCCGGAGACCAAGCTCGATCCTCGTTTCACCGAGTGCGTGCGGATGATCGGCCGTAAGATCGGCTTGCTTTATATCTGAGACTTGCGCTGGAGCTTGTCAGGGGTTCCCCGCGATACAATCCTGCAACGGGAGTGAGAATCGTCCATGGGGATCAGCAAAACCGACATCGGAACGACAACCATCTCAATCATCGCTACCTTGGCCGTATGGGAGCTCCTGACTCGCATTTTTCATATTCCGGGGTTCATCCTTCCCGCACCTTCGGCGATTTTTATCGAAGCGGTGACGCGTTACCCGCTCTATCTCTATCACTCGTGGATTACCTTCTACGAAATGGTCGTCGGTTTCCTGCTCGCGGCGGCGGTCGGGGTATTTCTGGCGGTCGTCATCGTCTATTCGCGCATCATCCGCAACATGATCTATCCGCAGATCGTTGTGCTGCAGATCGTCCCAAAAGTGGCCATTGCGCCGTTGCTGTTGATCTGGGCCGGCTATGGGCTCACGTCGAAAGTGCTGCTGGCGCTCTTGGTCTCGTTTTTTCCGATCGTCGTGAATATGGTCACCGGACTTGTGGCGATCGAAGAGGAATTGCTCGATCTCTGCCGCATCCTGCATTCGGGGCGGTGGCAGGAATTTTCCAAAGTCAGGCTTCCGAATGCGCTGCCGTATCTCTTCAGCAGCCTGAAGGTTGCAAGCACCCTCTCCGTGATCGGCGCAGTCATCGGAGAGTTCGTCGGCGGCAACGAAGGGCTCGGCCACCTGATCATCATCGCCAATACCGAGTTGCGGACTTCGATGTCGTTCGTCTCGCTGTTCAGCTTGTCGATACTTGGATTTCTACTCTATGGCCTCGTCATCTTGGCCGAGCGCGTCTGCATGCCGTGGGAGAAGTGGCAATCGGCATCGGGATGAGCGTTGCAGATGGAACGACGGATCATCCCCCCTATAGCCGCCGGGCGAAAATCCTATGCGCTGAAATTGTGCCTTGAGCCATGTACCGACGCGCCGGGCTATGTGCCCTAGGCCGTCTCATGGACGCCTCTGTCACCCGCGATGATGTGTCGCGGGATGGCGAGGCGCTCCGCGAGCTCGACCAATAGGAACAAGACCACACCCAAGACGGTAAGCGCCACGATGCCGGCGAACAGCAGCCTGGTATCCATGCTGCCGTTCGCCACCATGAGGAGATAACCGAGGCCGACGTCACCGCCGACGAATTCACCTACCACTGCCCCGACCACCGCCAGCGTGATTGATATCTTCAGGCCGCCGAATATCGAAGGCAGGGCATTGGGGAGGCGGAACTTGAAGAAGGTGGCGGTGGCGCCAAAGCCCATGGAGCGAGCCAAATAGATCTTCTCCGGTTCGATCGAAGCAAGTCCGACCGCGGTACTGATGACCACCGGAAAGAAGGCGATCAAGAACGCGATAAGGACTTTGGGCAGCAGCCCGAAACCGAACCAGACCAGGAACAGCGGCGCCACCGCTACTTTCGGCATGGCCTGCGACGAGACCAGGAGCGGCAGGACCGAGCGAGAAAACGTCGGCCACAGGAAGATCGCCAGCGCGAGCGGAATCCCGACCACGATGCTGAGCGCGAATCCGAGCAAAATCTCTGCCGTCGTTATCCAACCATGAAACAGGAGAAGGGGTGCATTCGCGATGAAGGAGACGGCAATGGCGCTGGGCGGCGGCAGGAGAAAGGCCGGGACTTCGAGCATGCGCGTGCCTGCCTCCCAGATGACGAGCACGCCGAGCACGACTCCGACGGGATAGAGCACGTTTCGGATTCGCACGCGCCAATCACGCCGACTGCGTTCGGCGCTTGCCTCCGGCTCCGCGACGGCGACAGCAGGCGATCGAGGCAACGAGCGTTCGGCTTCGGCCATCTGAGACCTCAGTGCTCGCGCAGAACGCCGCGGGCGAGGAACAGGTCGAGAATTTCGCGAATATAAGCCGCAAACTCCGGCGTCTCGCGCATGGCGAGCGTGCGCGGCCTCGGCAGCTTGATGTCGATCATGCGATCGAGCCTTCCCGGTCGTGGCGTCATGACCATAATGCGATCGGAGAGAAACACCGCTTCCGGCACGCTATGAGTGACGAACAGAACCGTCATGCGCCGCTGGTTCCAGATCTGCTGGAGGTCGAGAACCAATTGGTCGCGAGTGAGCGCATCGAGCGCGCCGAACGGCTCGTCCATCAAGAGCTGGTTGGGATCGTGGATGAGCGCGCGACACAACGAAACCCGCTGGCGCATACCGCCGGAGAGTTCATGTGGGTATTTGTCCTCGAAGCCGCTCAGGCCCACGGCGCCCAGCAGGTCGCGCGCGCGCCGTTTGGCGGCCGTGCGTTCGAGCTTTTTCGCCTCCGCCTGCAGCATCACGTTGCCGAGCGCCGTTCGCCATTCCAGCAGCACCGGACTCTGGAACACGATGCCGATATCGGTGCGCGGGCGGGTGACGACTGCACCGTCAATACTGACGGCACCGTTCGAGGGGCGCAGCAGTCCGGCCGCGATCATGAGCAGCGTGCTCTTGCCACAGCCGCTCGGTCCGAGCACCGAGAGAAATTCGCCGCGCCGCGCCCCGACCGAGACTTGCTCGAGCGCTCGTACCGGACCGTCATGCGTGGCATAGACCTTACTCACGCCTTGCAGGCAGAGATATGCCGCTTCCGCATTGGTCTCGGAACTAAGCGACTTCGTCTGCGTCACGGCGGGACGCCTCAGCCGATCTCAACCAGCGTGCGCGGAGAGAGCGCGTGTCGCCAGTGCGCCGCAGCGCTCCCAAGCTTCAATGACATCGGCGAAGCTGACGACCGCGCCGTAGTCGCGCTCGAAACGCTCAAGCGCCACGAGATGGTCGCGCTCGGCGGCGCCGGCACAGCAGTCGGCTACCAAGGTGACGTAATAGTCGATGAAGTAGGCGTCCCGTCCGGTCGATTCGACACAGGTGTCGGTGGCGACCCCGGCGAGCAACAGGCTGCGGATACCGCGGCACTTGAGCAAATCGTCCAGCTCCGAGTTGGCGAAGGCGCTATAGCGATGTTTGATCACGACCGGCTCGTTCGGACGCGGCGCAATCACATGAAAATCGGCGCCCCACGACCCCGTCAAGCAGCGCGGCATTCGGCGGCCAACACGTAGATCGCGCTCGCGCATCGGCGCCGACAGATATTGCGGATCATAAATCGCTTGGATGAAGACAACGAGCACGCCAGCCTCGCGAGCGCGATCGACGAGTTGCGCCAGCGGCGGAATCGCTCTCTGAATCGTTTTCACGTCGGCGCCAACCTGGTCGAAGAATCCACCGTCGGCCACGAAGTCATTCTGGACGTCGACGACCAGCAGCGCGGCATGGGCCGGCATAACCTTCTGTTCCAATGTCGACAACAACTCATCGGAGTCCGCCAACACGTCCGCCTCCCGCCAAAGGAGCTTCGGCTTCAGGTCTTGCTCGATCCCGTTTGCGGCGGAACGAATTCGCTAGAGGTCGGCACGAACTCGTTGGTATAGAGTTGCGCAGCTTCGAGCGGGGTTGTGACCCCGCCATATTGCTTGAGCACCGCCACCGTCTCGTTCCAATCCTTGTCGGACATCCATCCTAGCGGCTTCCCCGCCGTGTTCGGCGTCACCCATGTATCGAACGACAGCTCCGCCTCGCGTCGCGATATGGCAGGCACCGTTGCTTCCGAGAATTTCTTGACGACGGCGGCTATCTCGTCGATGTGCGCACGGCCGTAGAGAAAGCCTTTGAGGCTGGCGGCAACGAAGCTGCGGATGAGCTCGGGATCGTCCTTGATGAGATCGCCATGGACGATGATGCCGTTGCTCACCGCCGTCACGCCGCAATCGGCGTACCAGAGGATGCGGGCCTTCTTGTTGCCGCGGAGCTCGACGCTCGGGACGTAACCCTGTGCGTAGCCGGCGATGGCAGGGACCTGTCCGGTGATCAGCGCTGGGGGACTTCCGGCAGGATCGATGTTGGTGATGCGAATCGCGCCGGCATCGAGGCCGCAGCCCTTTACGAAGGCGGGCCACTGCTGAAATTGGGTCGCCCCGGTCGGTATGGCAACGGTCTTCCCCTCCAGATCTTTCGGGCGCTTGATGTCGGACTCCTCCAGCACCACGACCGCGGTTGGGTTGCGCCGGAAAATTCCGGCAACCATCTTGATGCCCATGCCCTTGGACACGCCATTTCCGACGACGAATCCGTCCGCGAAGCCGAATTGCGCGGCCTTGCTGGCGACGAGTTGGGCGGTGCTCCCCGATCCCTTGCCTGGACCGATTTCGACGCTGAGGCCGGCTTGCTCGTAGAAGCCTTTCTCCTGCGCAATCAGGAAGCCCGCATTTGGCCCCTGGTAGAGCCAGTCGAGCCGCATGGTCACTTGCCGCTTCGTCTGCGCACGCGCGCGACACGCAAGTGGGACGGCGGCAAGGCCGGCCGCAATGCCGACCTGACGTAGGAATTGTCGCCGCGATCTCGGTTTGCTCGACACGTGCCGAGGCTTCCATAGAAGCCGGGTGGCGTCAACAACTCACCGCCGCTTCAACTTGCGCCGCCGCGTTGGCAACATCCGCTGGCGCTCGCGCATCGACTTCGCCAGCGCGCGGTCGCGTCGCACACGCGGTCGTTGCCCATGCCAGCTCGGCGGCCTATACCATCGACGATCTCACATTTGAAAATGAACGTCGCAGGTGGGACTTTGGCAATCCGCTCAAAGATCGCTGTACCGGGTATCGTGCTTCTTGCCGTTATCGCGGTCGATGCGCGCGCACAGGATGCGGTCACGGTTGCCGTCGGTGGCCGGGGCATCGGCGAAAGCTGCGTCACCGAAATCGGCGAGAAGGCTGGACGCTTCGCCAAGCATGGATTGAAGCTCGACATCGTCTACACCGACGGCGGTGGCGAGACACAGCAGGCGGTCGTGTCCAACAGCGCGCAGATCGGTGTCACGTCTGGTCTCCTCGGGGCATTCTCTCTCTATTCCAAGGGCGCACCGGTGCGCATCATCGGGGCTTCCTATACGGGAGGCCGACAGGTCTTCTGGTACGTGCCGGCCTCCTCATCGATCACGCGGCCGCAGGATCTCAACGGCAAGACCGTGGCGTATTCCAACAATAGCTCCGCGAGCCACGTCGGACTCTTGGCCTTGCAAAAGCACTTCCAGGTCGCACTCAAACCGACACCAACAGGCAACGCGGCTGCCACCTTGACCGCGACCATGAGCGGACAGGTCGACGTCGGTTGGGCCGGCGCACCCTTCGCCGTCGACGCGCTCGAGGAGGGAAGAATTCGATTGGTGATGAAATCATCCGACGCCCCGGACTTCGACAAGCAAACCGCGCGTGTCATCATCGCCAATGCCATCGTTTTGGAAGCGCGTCCCGATGTTTTCGTGCGTTATATGCGCGGCTATCGCGACACGCTCGATTGGATCTACGATACGCCAGAGGGCTTCAAGGCCTATGCCGCCTTTTCCGGTCTGAGCGAGCGGATTGCGCGCCGCGCGCTCGAGGAATTTCTGCCGCGGCAGGCCACCAACCCAGATCGCATTTCCGGCATCGCGGAGGCCATGGCGGATGCCGTGACGTTCAAGTTCGTGAATGCGCCGCTGTCACCGGCGCAGATCGCCGACCTGATCCGAATTCCAGAACGCCGACCATGACCCGACCTGTCGTGGCGGTTCACGGCATCAGACCAACTGTCCTTCGCTGAGCGGAATAGTGCGGTCGAACGGCCCACAAGCAAATGTCAGGCGCAACTTGGCCATGTCAGTCGATGCGGATGCCGGAGCTCTTTACGACTTCGCCCCATTTAAGCCGTTCGCTCCGAACAAATTGCGCAAAATCGTTTGGCCGCATGGGCAGTGGATCGCCACCGACCTTGCGCAGGGAGCTTACGACGTCCGGCAGCAGAAAGATCCGATTTACTTCGTCGGCGAGCGTTTCAATGACGGATGGCGGCGTACCGGCCGGGGCAAACAGACCTTGCCAACCGGTTGCCTCAAAGCCCGGCAGGCTCTCGCTGATCGTCGGCAGATCAGGCGCCGCCGCAACACGATCTGCCGTGGTTACGCCAAGCGCGCGCACTTCTCCGCTCTGGGCCAGCGGCCAAATGGTCGTCATGCTGTCGATAGCAAGATCGATTTGACCGCCGATCATAGCGGTCATCTCGTCCGAAGACGCTCGGAACGGAATGTGAGTCATGGTGGCGCCGATCGCGCGCGTGAACATGACCGCACAAAGATGGGACGATGTGCCGTTACCAGACGAGCCGTAGTTCAGTTTGCCGTCGTTCCCCTTCGCGTAAGCTATGAGTTCGTGCACGCTTTTGACGGGCAATTGATTGCGGACCACCAAAAGGTTGGGGAATCGGACGAGAGGCGAGATTGGCGCGAAATCTCGTTCCGGATCATATTGAAGTTTGCTGTAGAGCGCAGGGTTGATCGTCTGTGTGCTCACCGTGCCGAGCACCAGGGTGTAGCCGTCAGGTGCCGCCTTCGCGACGATGCCCGCCCCAATGCTGCCGCCGGCCCCGCTTTTGTTTTCGACGACGACAGGTATTTGATACTTCGCCTGGAAATGCTGCGCAAACAAGCGAGCCACCAAGTCGGCTGAACCCCCCGCCAGAAACGGCACCACAATCGTGATGTTCCGTTGCGGCCAAGCACCTTGGCCGCGCGCGATTGTCTGCGGCAATAAACTTCCTGCTGCAGCGAGCATGAGAAAGTCGCGGCGTTTCATCACCATGTCCTCGCCGACGCAGAAGTCGCGGCAGTATATGTATCCTGCGATAGCAGGCAAACCCAGGGCTGTGATCGGCGGAGCGACATTATGCGTCCCGACAGCCCAATTGATCGAGCGCGCCCATGATTGTGCCTGTTCCCGCCTCCAAGAGAGAACGCAAGGTGCAGCAAAACCCCGACGCCAGCCGGGCAGCAAACTGATATATCTACAGAATTCAAAGCAACCCCTAGAAAGATCGCAGACTGGCGGAGGGTTCGTTCTAAGGGATGCATGACGGATCAGAGACAAATTGAATTACGGCGGTTGAGGTTCAACCGAGTTCAAGGTAATTTCAGTTAAGCAAAGCCTGACAAAGTTGCAGCCGCCAGACTCCATGTCATCGTGGGCAGCATTCCTTTTGCAACGGCGCCCCCTGCTCTGGCGAGTGTCAGCTGCGCCGATCATCCTTCTGTCGCTGAGCAATTGTTCAGGCGGCGTGCTGGACCCGCAAGGGCCGATCGGCGCGGCGAACGCAAAAATCCTGCTCAACGCGTTAGGGATCATGCTGGTGATCGTGGTGCCCACGATCATTGCGATCCTGATCTTCGCCTGGTGGTTTCGCGCGTCCAACACCCGGGCACGCTATCGTCCCGATTTCGTCTATTCCGGCGGTATCGAAACGGTTGTCTGGGGCATTCCGATCCTGGTCATCCTGTTTCTCGGCGGCGTGATCTGGATCGGATCCCACGATCTCGATCCCTTCAAACCGATTGCCTCGCCAGAGAAACCGGTCGAGGTGCAGGTCGTCTCGCTCGATTGGAAATGGCTGTTCATCTACCCCGACGAGGGCGTTGCCAGCGTCAACGAGCTCGTCGTTCCCGCCGGGGTGCCGGTGCACTTCTCGCTGACCTCGGCCTCCGTCATGAACATGTTCTTCGTGCCGCAGCTCGGCACGATGATCGCCACAATGAACGGAATGGTCACGCAGCTGCATTTGGCCGCCGACAAGCCCGGCGAGTTTTATGGCCAATCCGCGCAATACAACGGCGGCGGCTTTTCCGACATGAACTTCACGGTGCGCGCGGTGCCCCAAGACGCTTTCGCGCAATGGGTTGCCACGACGCGTCAGAGCGGATCAGCATTGGACCGATCGAGTTATCTCGCGCTGTGCCAACAAAGCAGCAACGTACGTCCTTTCACCTATCGCGCGGTTGACGCGGGCTTGTTCAATGCGGTCGTGACCCAGCAGCTTCCGCCCTGTCCGGGGCCAAACATCGAACGCGCGGGCGCGACAGTTCGTCCGCGGTCGGAGCGCTGACATGTTCGGCAAACTGACCTGGGACGCCATCCCTTGGAGCCAGCCGATCCCGCTCGTTGCCGGCGCGGTCGTCGTGTTGGCCGTCCTCGCGATCCTCGTTTGGGTCGTGCTCAAGGGGTATCTGCCTTACCTTTGGCGCGAGTGGATCACCAGTGTGGACCACAAGCGGATCGGGGTGATGTACACCCTGCTCGGCGTGGTCATGCTGCTGCGCGGGTTCATCGACGCGATCATGATGCGCTCGCAGCAGGCGATCGCGTTCCGCGCCGCCGGCTACCTTCCGCCGGAGCACTACGACCAGATCTTTTCCGCCCACGGCACGATCATGATTTTCTTCGCTGCCATGCCGATCGTGATCGGGCTCATGAACTTCGTCGTGCCGCTGCAGCTCGGCGTCCGCGACGTCGCCTTCCCGACGCTGAATTCGACAAGCTTCTGGCTCACCGCGACCGGCGCGCTGCTGGTCAACCTCTCGCTCGTCATTGGCGAGTTCGCGCGCACGGGCTGGCTGGTTTACCCGCCCTTGTCCGAGCTTCCCTACTCTCCCGGCGTCGGCGTCGATTACTACCTATGGGCGCTGCTGATCTCGGGGGTCGGCACGCTGATGACCGGCATCAACTTCGTCACGACGATTCTCAAGATCCGCGCGCCCGGCATGAGCTACTTGCGCATGACCATTTTCTGCTGGACCGCCCTCGCCGCCAACCTTCTGATCGTCGCGGCTTTTCCGATCCTCACCGCCACCTTGGGCATGCTGGCGCTCGACCGCTACCTCGGCTTCCATTTCTTCACCAACGACGCCGGCGGCAACATGATGATGTTCATCAACCTGATCTGGGCCTGGGGCCATCCCGAGGTTTACATCCTGGTCCTGCCGGCGTTCGGGATCTTCTCCGAGGTGATCTCCACGTTTTCCGGCAAGCCTTTGTTCAACTATCGCTCAATGGTCGCCGCGACGATGTTCATCTGCCTCGTCTCCTACATGGTCTGGCTGCACCACTTCTTCACCATGGGGGCGGGCGCCGACGTCAACGCCTTCTTCGGCATCTCGACCAGCATCATCGCGGTCGGCACCGGGGTGAAGGTCTACAACTGGCTGTTCACGATGTACGGCGGCCGCATCCGCTTCACGACCCCGATGCTGTGGTCGTTGGGATTTCTCGTGACGTTCACGATCGGCGGTATGACCGGCGTGCTTCTTGCCGTGCCGCCTGCCGACTTCTTGCTGCACAACAGCCTGTTCCTGGTTGCCCATTTCCACAACGTCATCATCGCTGGCGTCGTGTTTGCCGCCTTTGCCGGCATCACCTATTGGTTTCCCAAGGCGTTCGGGTTCAAACTGGACGAAGGCTGGGGAAAAGCCGCGTTCTGGCTCTCGCTTCTCGGCTTTTACGTGGTGTTCATGCCGCTCTATGTCGCCGGCCTGCTCGGCATGACGCGGCGCCTGCAGCACTACGACGTGGCGGCGTGGCGCCCATGGGTGCTCGTCGCGGGGATCGGCATTGTGATCATGATGGCGGCCGCGGCCTGCCAGGTGATTCAGTTCGTCGTGAGCGTCCGGCGGCGCGAGCAATTGCGCGATGAGACCGGCGATCCCTGGGACGGCCGCTCGCTCGAATGGGCGACCGCGTCGCCGCCGCCCCCCTTCAATTTCGCGGTGCTGCCGAACGTGCAGGGCGCGGAGCCCTATTGGGGGATCAAGCAGCGCGCCATTGAGACGCAGCAATTATCGCCAGAGCCCAAATATGAACCGATCGAGATGCCGAGGAACAGCCCGACCGGATTCATCACGGCCTTCTTCTGCACGATGACCGGCTTCGCGCTGATTTGGCACATCTGGTGGATGGTGGGCCTGGGGCTCGTCGCCGCCTATGCCGTGTTCGTGTGGTTCGCCTGGCGCGACGCCGTCGAGTACTCGATTCCGGCGGAAGAGGTCGCCCGGTACGACCGCGAGCGCCGGCGCGCCCGCGAGCAATGGCTCGCGCAACACGCTGGGCAGCCGGCATGAGCGCGACGGATACCCCGTTCGAGCGCGCCGGCGATCCGTACCGGGTCGGCCGCAGCCGTGATTGGGTCAGCACCGGCGCTGGCCGAGGGTATGTTTATGCAACCGGGCACGGCGAAGGCGGCCCGGCCTCGAAACGCGTGATCGTCGGCTACGGCTTCTGGATCTTTCTGCTCAGCGACATCGTGATGTTCTCGGCCTTCTTCGCCGCGCATGCCGTGCTGCAAACAGCCACGGCGGGCGGGCCTTCCGGGCGCGAGCTGTTCAACTGGTGGAGCATTGTGGCGCAGACGGGGTTTTTGCTCGTCTCGAGCTTCACCTGCGGGCTATCAGCCGTAGCGACTGAAGCGCGCAATCAACTGTGGACGCAGGTCGCGCTACTGGTGACGGGATTGTTCGGGCTGGGCTTCCTGGTGCTCGAGGGGCGGGATTTTGCCGCCATGGTGATGCAAGGCGCCGGCCCCGACCGCAGCGCGTTCCTGTCGTCCTTGTTCGCCGTCGTCGGCCTTCACGGACTGCATGTGAGCGCGGGGCTCCTCTGGCTGGGCACGATGATGGCGCAGGTCTTCGTCAAAGGCTTTCGCGCGGATATTCTGCGCCGCCTGGTGTGCTTCAATCTGTTCTGGCACGCACTCGACATCATTTGGGTTGCCCTGTTCACGGTGGTCTACCTGATAGGATTGGGCCGATGAGTCACGAGACCGACAGACGAGACCCGGGCGACGTGGGACCCGGATTCATGGATGCGGCGGAACTGACGATTCGCGAAGGGATCGCGCGCTACATCATTGGATTTGTGCTCGCCTCCTTGCTGACCGCGGCGTCGTTCTACGTGCTCAACACGTCCCTGATCTGGGGTCCGGGCATCCCGGTTGCGCTGATTGTGCTCGCTATCGCGCAGATGGGCGTGCATCTGGTTTTCTTCCTGCACATCAACACGGCTCCCGACAACACGAACAACGTGCTGGCGCTGGCGTTCGGCGTCCTGATCGTCGCGCTGGTGATCGCCGGCTCGCTCTGGATCATGGATCACCTCAACCAAAACATGATGCCGATGCATCAGATGATGCAGATGCAACGGTGATCGTTCGGCGGCGCGCCCACGTAAGATTGCATCCACGCGCCGCCGTGATCAAATCGCGATCGCGGTCGCGTCGTAGTTATATAGCCATTCCATCCGCTCCCGCAGGCGAACTTGCTGCCACTCGCGCGCGACCTCCTCTGCGATCCGGTCCTTGTCGGCAAGGCTCGGCGCAAACGCGCTCGCCTTGTTCTCGCTGGCCTTGCGCACAACCATCGAGGTCCGCTCCCTGCGGATCTCCTCGTAGCGGGCGAAAGCCAAGCCCGGCTCGCCGAAATACTTGTCGAGACACGCCGCGACGACATAACCGTCCTCGATCGACATCACGCCGCCCTGGCCCAGGAACGGCAGCGTCGGATGGCACGCGTCGCCCAGCAAGGTGACGCGTCCCTTCGACCAGGCCGGCATCGGCTCGCGGATCATCAGCGCCCATTTGTAGGGCGTCTCGATCTGATCGATCATGGCCTGGACGTCGGCGTGCCAATCGCGGAAATCGTTGCGCAGCTCTTGCCTGGTGCCCACGGTAGACCAGGACTCCACCTGCCAATCGTCTCGTTCCGACGTGCTCACGAAGTTCATGATCTCGCCGCGGCGCACCGGATAGTGCAGCACGTTGCCGTGCGGGCCGAGCCAGTTCGTTCCGACCATGCGAGCAAGCCGGTGCGGCAGCTTCTCCATCGGGATCAGGCCGCGCCAAGCGATGCAGCCGGTGAATATCGGCTTGCTCGGCCCGAACAGGCAGACGCGGACCTTGGAATGAATACCATCGGCGCCAATCACATAAGGCGCCTTGACGATGCTGCCGTCCTCGAACGCCGCTTCGGCGTATCCGGCGTGGGAGACGACCGAGACGCATCGCCTGTTCAGCGTGATGGCGTCGGGCTTGAGGAAGCGAACCGCCTCGGCAAGGAGGCCATGCAGATCGGCGCGGTGCAGCATGAGATGGGGCGTGCCGAATCGCTCGATGCTTTTGTCGCCGAGATCGAACCAGTTCCAGGTTTCGCCGGTGCTCCAGTGCCGCAGCTCACGGCGCTCCGGCCGAACCTGCACGTTGGCGAGGGCGGTTTCCAAGCCGAGGGCAAACAGGACGCGAGTGCCATTGGAGCTGATCTGGATGCCGGCGCCGATTTCCTTGAGCTGGTCAGACTGTTCGTAAACTTCAGCATCGATGCCGCGCTTGAGCAAGGCAAGCGCCGCGGTCAGCCCACCGATGCCGGCACCGACGACAACGACCTTTTTCGACGTGCTCATGGGCGACTTCCCACCTTGCGTGACTCGTTTTGGATGGCCGGCCGAGGACTCACTGTGATTTCACGCCGGAAGCTTTCACCACTGCGGTCCAGCGCGGAATTTCCGCCGCGACAAAAGCCGCAAAATCCTGCGACGAGGCAATTCTCGATTCGAAGCCGAGCTTTTTCAGGCTGGCGATCATCTCAGAGGATTGCAGCACCTCATTGACCGCGGCGTTGAGCTTTTCCACGACGTCGGCGGGGACTCCGGCCGGCGCCCACATCCCGGCCCAGAACTCAAGCGTGAGCTCGTCGAGGCCGAGCTCCTTCATGGTGGGCACGTCGGGCAAATCGGGACTGCGTTGCGGGCTCGATATGGCCAGCGCCTTGATCCTGCCCTCGCGAATGAGCGGTAGCACCGTCGCCGGCGTCGGCCAGTAGACGTGGATGCGGCCGCCCAGCATGTCGGGAATGACGAGGGCGCCGCCGCGATAGGGAACGCTGGTGATATCGAGCCCGTGCCGGTGATTGAAATATTCGGCGAGAAGTTGCGACACCGTCCCCTGCGCAAAGCCGACACTGAGCTTGCCGGGATTGGCCTTGGCATAGGTGACGAATTCGTTCGCCGAATTGGCTGGCACTTGTGCGTTGACGGTGAGCATGGACGAGGTGCGCGCAACAAACGCGATGGGCGTGAAATCCTTCAGCGGATCGTATTCGACCTGCTTCGTCATGATCGGCTCGATCACGAGGGCCGAGCTTGCGAATAGCAGCGTGTAGCCGTCGGGAGGCGCGACCGCGGCCGTCTTGGAGCCGATGGTCGTGCCGCCGCCGGGTTTGTTGTCGACCACGACCGCCTGGCCGAGCTTGCCTTGCAGCTGCTGCGCCAGCAAGCGCGCGAGGACGTCGTTCGGCGAGCCCGGCGTGTAGGGCACGATGATTCGAATTGGCTTGCTCGGAAAACCTTGGGGCTGCGCCGCCGGCGGCAGTGCAAGCGCCGCGATGGCGACGACAAATGCAAATTTTCCAACCGCGGATCGGACCATGCCCCGGTGCTCCATGGAGAATATTAGCGAATTTCAAAGCGCGGAGGAGCACCTCAATGCCGCCCATTCATGGCATGTTCGAGCGCATTAGCCGCCTTGCCCATATGCTGAAATCGTAAACTGAAAGGTCATCCCGGGGCCGACCCTGGGAGAAGCCCACACCCGTCCGCCGTGCGCTTCGATGATCGAGCGGCAGATCGAGAGTCCCATGCCCAAGCCGTCAGGCTTGGTCGTGTAGAAGGCGCTGAAAAGTCGGTCTGCATTCTCAGGCTTGATACCGACGCCGACGTCCTCGATCATCACCAGCACCCGGTTCGACTGGTGTGGTTGCGTGCGCATGATGAGCACGCGATCGCGGTCGCGGACCGTTGTCATGGCTTGCATCCCATTGACAGCGAGATTGATGATCACCTGTTGCAGCTGGACTCGATCGCCGCGGACCGGGAGCAGGCTCGAGTCGAGTTCGAGCTGCATCGCAACTCCATGCCGAAGCGCCTCGTACTGCAGGAGCGTGATTGCCTCTTCAACGACCTCGTTGATGTCCAGTCGGGTCATCTCCGGGTCGGCCTTTTTCGAGAACTCGCGAATCCTGCGAATCACCTCGCTGGAGCGATGCGCGTCCTTTACGATTTGCCGGATACCGGCGACCGCCTCTTCGATATCCGGAGGCTGACGGTTCAGCCACCGCAAGCTGCTTTCTGCACTAGTCACGATGGCGGCGAGCGGCTGGTTCACCTCATGCGCGATCGACGCGCTCATCTCTCCGAGCGTGCTCACGCGCGTGACGTGGGCGAGGGCAGTTTGGGCGATCTGCAACGCTTCCTGCGCCCTCCTGGTTGCAGTGACATCCATCAGCGCACCGACGAGTTCCTCCTCGCCCGCTTCGTAGACCTGACGATGCGCTCGAACGTGAAGATGTTTGATGTCTCCATCGGGCATCAGCAGACGGTACTCATAGTCGTAGTCCTGCTCGCCTCGTACCGCGCGATCGAGTTGCTGTTGCACGAGCTTGCGATCCTCGGGATGAACGCGTTGCAGGAGCAGTCCGACGGTCGGCTTAACCGTTTCATCGAATCCCATGATCCGATAAGTTTCTTTCGACCAGAAGATCGTTCCGCTGCCGATCCTCCAGCTGAAGCTCCCCGTCGTACTGAGCCGCTGGGCCTCGGCCAAATACGTCTCGCTGCGCTGTAGCGCCCGCTCGGCCCGCTTCTGGTCCTCGATGTCGTGGCCCACGCCATACCATCGGATCACCTCTCCGTCCTCGTTGCGAAGCGGTACGCGGCGCACGAAGTGCCAGCGGTATTCGCCGTCGGCTCGCCGCAAGCGCTGCTCCATTTCGAACGGCTGGCCGGTTGGCAGGTGAGCGCGCCAGGCGGCCTCGACCAGCGGGAAGTCATCCGGATGGATCGCGACTCCCCAGCGTTGTCCGTGCAAGCTGTCCTGGGAAAGGCCGGTATAGGTTCGCCAGGTCCGATTCACGAAATCGAGCGAGCCGTCGCGTCGATATCTCGCCGCCAATGCCGGAATGGTATCGATCGTTACCTGAAGCTCTCGCTCGGCTTGGCGAATGCTTTGTTCCGCTTTCTTTCGTTCGGCGTTCTCAGCTTGCAGCGATTTGTTGAGGTTTTCGAGTTCTTGAATGGTCGCCCGCAAATCGTCGCGCGCGCGCCGCAGGGATTCCGCCGTGCGCCTTTGCGCGACGCTGACCCAAACCACGAAAAGAGCGGTCATCGCAAAAAGGACGAGGCGCGGCGCGGCCTGAGCGGCGAAAGAATCCGCGGGGGGAATGAAATAGTAATCGAAAGTCAGAATGGAGAGGCCGGTTGCGAGCAGACCCGGTCCCGCGCCGCCAAACCACGCAGCGAAAAGGACCGCGCAAAGAAACAGGGATACGGTCGGGGCGGTTTGCAGAAACCTGTCCAGCAACAACCCGACGACGGCCGCTGCGGCGACCGCCAGGAGCGCGACCGCATAGCGCAGGATCGCGCCCGGCGCGGATGGCCATAGCGGATTGGATCGCGCCATGCTCCCGGCTCCAGCGGCTAGCGATGTTAGCATGCCGGCGGGAACAGTGCAGGAAGCGCGTCACCAGATTTTGATGACGCGATCTGTGAGCGCCGAACGGCGTCATCGACATTGCCGCAAGATCCCGGCAATGACGGCAATTCCGCGCAAGCCGCTTCGGCCCTGCAGCCGTAGTCATCTGCTGCCCCTCTCCGCAACGTACGCCAGCGGGGGCATCATGATCGGTTCTGTTCCCAAGGATGGAAATACGATGCACATGATGAGAGATACTCTTTGCATCCGCGCTCGGATGGCGCGGCGCCCTGGCATCATCCTTCATATCCTCGGAGTGCTGCTGCTGAGCGCGTCGGCATCGGCTGCGCAGGAGGGGGGTGCGGCAGCGGCACAGCCCTGCGCAGGCGACAACGGTGGGATCACGTTGCCGCCAGGCTTTTGCGCAACGGTGTTCGCCGACAATGTCGGCCACGCGCGGCAAATGGTGGTGGCGCCGAATGGGGTGGTCTACGTCAATACCTGGAGCGGCCCCTATTACCGCAACGACACGCCGCCCACCGGCGGCTTCCTTCTCGCCCTGCAAGACACCACAGGCGATGGACGCGCCGACGTGGTCGTCCGCTTCGGTCCGGGCGCGGAAAGCCGCAATGCCGGCGGCACCGGGATCGCACTTTATAAAGGCGCACTTTATGCGGAGACGAACGATCGCATCGTTCGTTACGCCCTGCCGGCGGGGGCAGTCGCACCGAGCGCCCCGCCCGAGGTGATCGTCTCCGGACTGCCGCTGACCGGCGATCACCCGATGCACCCGTTCAGGATCGATGCGCAGGGCGCGCTCTACGTCGACCTGGGCTCGGCGACCAATTCCTGCCAAGTCGAAAACCGAATGCCAAACTCTCCCGGCATTCAGCCGTGCACGGAGCTTGAGACGCGCGCCGGCATTTGGCGCTACGACGCCAATCGGACCGGGCAGCGCTTCTCGCCCGCCGAGCGCTTCGCCACCGGGCTGCGCAACGGGGAAGGGATCGCATTCGACTCCGCGGGCCGGATATTTGCCACCCAGCACGGCCGCGACCAGCTGCGGGAAAACTGGCCACACCTCTACACGCCCGAGCAAGGCGCCAAGGAGCCGGCGGAGGAGCTGGTGCAGCTCGAGCGCGGCGCCGATTACGGCTGGCCGTATTGTTATTTTGATCTCACCCAGCACAAGCTGGTCCTTGCCCCGGAATACGGTGGCGACGGCGGCAAAACGGTTGGGCTGTGTGCCGGTAAGCGCGCACCCATCGCGGCCTTTCCCGGCCATTGGGCGCCCAACGACCTCTTGCTTTATGACGGACGTCAGTTCCCGGCTGCCTATCGGGGAGGTGCATTCATCGCCTTCCATGGCTCATGGAATCGCGCGCCGTTCCCCCAGGGCGGCTACAACGTCCTGTTCCAGCCGCTGGCAGACGGAAAGGCGTCCGGGCCGTTCGTGGTCTTCGCCGATGGCTTCGCCGGCGCAGTGAAGGAACCGGGCCGGGCCGTGCACCGCCCGTCGGGCCTCGCCGTCGGACCCGACGGTGCGCTTTATATTTCGGACGACCAACGCGGACGGATTTGGCGTGTGACCTACCGCGGTCCCGTGACGGCAGCTGTTGCTGCGGCACCGGCGCCGTCGTCACGCGCCGACAATTCCGCGCCCGAAGCCGCTGTTCCGCCGGAGGGCATCCATCCGGATGCGGGTTCGCAGGCCACGGCCGCGCTGCCGACGCCGCCCGGAGCAACACCCGCGGAAGTCGCGCTCGGGAGGCGCGTCTACGAGGGCCAAGTCGCCAGCGCGCCGTGTGCCGGCTGTCACGGAACGGACGCCAAGGGCTCGCCGCTGGGGCCCGACCTCACCAGCGGCCAATGGATATGGGGCGACGGCAGTCTCGCTGCCATCGCGCACACCATCGCTGTCGGCGTCCCGCGCCCGAAGAAGTACGGCCCCCCGATGCCGCCCATGGGCGGGGCGCAGCTGTCTCCCGCTGAGCTTTCGGCCGTCGCCGCCTACGTCTGGGCGCTCGGCCACCGGAGCGGAGGCTGAAACGTCGGCGCTCACAAAGACGGAGACTCCAATGTCCCTCAAAAATGTCCTCGACGAAATGTGCGCATCCAGCTTCCTCGCTGAAGGTCACGACGGCGTCGCCACGCGTCGGACACTGCTGCTCGCCGCGCTAGCCGCCGGTTTGCCGCTCGCTGCCTCGAGCAGGACCGCGCAGGCGAGCAAGCTCGATCCCGCCCAGACGATGATCACGTTTCCTGACGCGATCAAGTTCGTTCCTTGGAGTGGTGCTCCGCCGCACAGCGGCGAAATGGCGACGCTCTACGGCGGCCTGGACAAGGCGGGACCTTATCTCGTCCTGATGAAATGGTATCCCGGCTACATGAGCGCGCCGCATTCCTACGCGAGCGATCGTCTCTCGCTCGTCCTGTCCGGCGCGTGGTGGGTGAACAGCGGCGCCGACTTCGATCCCAATCAGACGGTGCCGGTGCCAGCCGGAGGGTTCGTGCGGCGCGTCGCTCGCACGCCGCACTACGACGGCGTGAAGCGCGACGCGAAGGAGCCAGCGGTGATCGCGCTGTTTGGAATCGCGCCCGTCGACTTGACGCTAGTGGATCCGAGCAAGCCGGGCTGGCGGCAGGTTTGATCCAACCGCGTCATGCGTTGTCACCTGCCGCTCCAAGTGACACAATGGGCGTGACTGCGAGCCGGCGGTCTCATGTGAAGAGCCGCGACGCGGAATAAGGTTGGTTCCGCGCGCTCCAGCCCCTGCGGGGGGTCGCGCCGATGGCGAAGACGGCGGCTGCTGTCCCGGAAGAACAGCATTTCATCCTCTCAACCTTGTCGCCGAGCCTGGCCCAGCGACGCCTCGCCCTTGCCGTCGTGCTGGCCTTGGTGGCCGCCTTCGTCATTACGGCCGGGCCGCTCTCGACGATCCAGCTGGGGCGCATCGATGCCTTCATCCCGGCCTATGCCGCAGCGATGTTCGTGATCGATTCGATCACTGCGGTCCTGCTGTTCGCCCAATTCTCTATTCTGCGCTCCCGTGCCCTACTCGTTATCGCGAGTGGATACGTCTTCACAGCGCTGATTCTGATTCCATGGATGCTGACGTTTCCCGGCGTGTTTGCGCCAACCGGCGTGTTTGGCGGGCTGCAGAGCACAGCTTGGCTGTACATTTTTTGGCACGCCGGTTTTCCGATGTTCGTGATCGCCTATGCTCTGTCGAAGGATGCGAATCTGAACAACCGGTTATCGCGAGGCTCCGCGGGTGCGGCGATCCTTGCGAGCGCCGCTATGACCGCGGGGCTCGTATGTGCGGCGGTATTTCTTGCCGCAGCGGAGAATGCGCTACTTCCCCGTCTCATGCTCGATGCTGTCCGCCTCTCAGCGCTCTGGTTTTATGCTGCCGCGGGCGCCGCGCTGGTGAGCGCGCTTGCACTCTCTGTGCTTTGGGTCCGGCGCCGTTCGATACTCGATCTATGGCTGATGGTGGTCATGTGCGCGTACGTCATCGAGATCTGTCTTATCTCTTTTCCCGTTCCGGCTCGCTTCAGCGTCGGCTGGTATGCCGGCCGGGTGTATGGGCTCCTGTCCGGAAGTCTCGTCCTGTTTGTGCTCCTGTACGAGATAACGATACTCTACGCGCAGCTGCTCCGCGCGGTCCTCGCCCAACGCCGCGAGCGCGAGGCGCGGTTGATAACCGGGGATGCGGTTGCGGCCACCATCGCCCACGAAGTCAAGCAGCCGTTGTCCGGGATGATCACCAACGCCGATGCGGGCTTGCGTTGGCTTGATCGCTCGACGCCGGATCTCGATGAAGCCAAGGCGGCATTCCAGAAAATCGCCGCTGATGGGCATCGCGCGGGAGCCGTGATCGGAAGCATTCGAGCGATCTTCAAGCGGGATGCCCGGAGCAGAACCTCGCTCGACATCAACGACCTCATCGGCGAAGCCCTTGTTTTGCTACGCGGCGACCTGCAGAAGCACCGGATACTTGTGCAAACCAAGGCCGACGCGCAGCTGCCGCAGGTCGCAGGTGATCGAATCCAGCTGCAGCAAGTGCTTCTGAATCTGATCACAAATGCCATCGAGTCGATGGCCGACGAGGACGGACCTCGCATCCTATCGGTTAAATGCGAAGTCCAGGATGGCGGCGTTATGGTGTCAGTGGCGGATACCGGAGCTGGAATCGGCGCGCAAGATGTCGGTCGGATATTCAACCCGCTGTTCACGACAAAATCGGGCGGCATGGGAATGGGCCTGTCGATCTGCCGCTCCATTATCGAGGCCCATGATGGCCGCTTGTTGGTCGCTCCGAACGCCCCTCGGGGCGCTGTATTTCAATTTATCCTAGGCGCTGGTACGGCGGCATCCGCCGCGGCTTCGTGACTTCGCTCTGCCGATTTCGACGCGGTTGATTCGAATTGTTGTCCCCAATAGCGCGCCAGATAAAGCCGCAAGTCAGGCGTCACAACGGGCACGAAAGACGAAGAACGCTCCCGCCGCGGTCAAGGCGAAGCCGATTGCATAGTTCCAGGTCATGGGCTCCTTGAGACAAAGCACCGAGAAGCCGGCTAAGACGAAAAGTCTTGAGTTAGGCGGTGATATAGACCGCACTGCCCGAACGGTTCGCCGGCACCGCCATGCAATATTGGACGAAGGCGATCAACCAGCTCGCCACAATCACACCGGTGAGCGGCACCTGCATGAAACGCAGGTGCCCTACCAGGCGAGTGTCATGAATAGGTTCGAGCCGACTTGCAGCACAATGGGCAGCAGGCGAGGCGAAGCGAGCGTCGCCGCCCACGCCCCTGCCCTGCCGTAGCAACGCTCAGTCGCTCAACGGAACGAGCGGCTCAGCCTACAGAACTCCGCCGTACGGGCTCCGCGCCGCCGGCCCGTTGATGACGGGCGCCTGCGTAGGTGCCGCGAGCGGGGCCGGAATTCGGTTTTGGAAAACGGGCATCTGCGGCGCTGGTGATCCCAGCAGAGTGGTAGGATTCCGCACGAAGCCGCCACGAAACCCGCCTCCATGCCCAACCGCGCCGCGGGCAAAGCCGGGCGTCGATGCGACGACGAAAGCCGTCGCCAATACTGCCGCAAAAACGCTTTTCATGGTCGTTACTCCTCATCTTGCGCCGCCCCTCGACGTCCTTCATGTAATCATCCCCGGGCAACGAGTTTTAATCTGCCTTGCTTTGCTTTGATCGCTCTTGCGTTCATTCGTACAATCCAACCGCGCCATTGATGAGGCCCATGAGCTGGCACCGCGGCGAGCAAAAGCGCTTCATCGGCAAGATTGATCTTGCAGCAGGAGGGCGGCCGACTCGCGAGTGCGAGCCGGCCGCCCTCTCGAATGCCAGGTCTTAGGCAGCGAACAGACACGCTCGCTTGCCCTCGAAATTGTTAGTAGCCGTTGCTGCCGAATGAGGAGCTCGACGGGGACACGGGGGCTGCATTTGCAGTCACGGTGAGCGACGGGATCGCGATCAGCGAGATCAGCGCGAGAGCGGCGATGAATTTCCTCATGACACATCTCCTTAATTGCGGAACGTTGTCCTCTTTCCTGCAACAACAACACGGCGGATCGCTATGCCTTGCAGTCATTGCGGAGATAGGTCTTTGGGAGTGATTGGATACGCATATTTTTGGATTGATTGGATAACCGAACCGATGAACCGCTAATACTTTGGTTTGGCTTCTTGTTGCCGGCGCCGAGTGCGCACCCTCGTGACCAATGTCGGGGCGCGGATGGCCGCCCGCGTCTTAATGATACCCCTCGCGGGGTTGTGCCGGAGAACTTTCCATCTTCATGTCCTCTGCCGACTACGCATGCGGCGTGTAAATCGCCATTGCGATGCTAAGCAACGCCAGAAACACGGCTACAACCACGCCTTGTTTGGAGACGGAGCGGTGCACGAATCGACTAGAAGGGCTGCTGTTCAGCAACTGTCGTCGTCGCGGGGATATCCATGTTTCCAGTTGCCAATATAGGGATTGTAGCAATTCAATGACCGCCGGCTGCTTGAATACACGCTAAGCGGCACGCTGCCGTCGGCGTGGCAGTCCGGGTAACCCTCGTTCACGGGGCAGGTTGCGCTGCTGAGGCTTGCTCGTCCGTACGCATTTTCTGCCGCGAAGGCGGACGGCGCACTCGAGGCCAGGGCAATCACGGAGAACAGGATGAAACTGACGAGACGCATGGCGAATCTCCTTTGGGTTACAGGGCGGACATTCGGAATGTCCTGAGCGCAACCTGGCCCCTTGCGATCAATCTTTCCAATAGATGTTTTAGAACTGTATGATCTCATCTTGAGATTAGTAGGTCACTTCTTTCCGGCGAGATCAACATGACCCTGGAGCAACTTCGCATTTTCGTTGCGGTCGCCGACCGACAGCACGTTACGCAGGCCGCCCGCGCCTTGAATCTCGCGCAATCCGCCGCGAGCCATGCGATCGCGGCTTTGGAGACGCGGCATGACACGAAGCTGTTCGATCGGGTCGGGCGCCGCATCGAGCTGACGGAAGCCGGCCGCGTCTTCCTCGCAGAAGCCCGCGCAGTATTGGCGCGGGCCGAAGCCGCTGAACTCGCGCTGAGCGAATTCGGTGCTTTGAAGCGCGGCACGCTGTTAATTCAGGCAAGCCAGACGGTCGCCGACTATTGGCTGCCTCGCCACCTGGTCGCCTTTCGGCGAGCCTATCCGCAAATCAGCATACGTCTCGGCATCGGCAATACCGCCCAGGTCGCAGCGGCGGTCGAGAGTGGGACAGCGGAGCTTGGTTTCGTCGAAGGAGCCGTAGCGAACGAGCATTTGGCCAGCGGGCCGATAGCGCGCGATCAGCTTGTCATCGTCGTCGGGCCCGAGCACCCCTGGGTCGGGCGCCCTCGCTTGATGCCGCGCGACCTGATGCAAGGCGAGTGGGTCCTGCGCGAGCCTGGATCGGGCACCAGATCCGTCTTCGAGGATGCCCTGAGAGATCTTGGCGCCAAGCCCGACGCATTGCGCATCCAGCTGGAATTGCCATCGAACGAGGCGGTCCGCGCCGCCGTGGAGGCCGGCCTGGGCGCGACCGCCATCTCGTCCTCGGTCGCTGCGCCAAGCATCGAAGCGGGTCTCCTCTACCAAGTCGCTTTCCGCCTTCCCGAGCGCGAGTTTCACGTCCTGCGCCGAAAGGATCGCTATCACAGTCGCGTTGCGGACGCGTTGCTGGCGCTCATGACAAATCGCCGGCGCTTGGCAGCCGTCCGGCGCCAGAAGCAACGCCGCGACGAGGGAAATGTCAGTTCTGGTTCGCGCTGAAAAGGTCGAGGTCGTTTTTCGGCTCGATGCAGCGCTCGGCCCGACTCGCGCAGCCGCACGTCGCTTTGCGACGTTATCGATGATCTTCGTCACAGTTCGGCGCTTTCCCGTCGTGCGATCGATGCGGCCTTACGCGAAGCCTGGCGCTTGGCCTATTTGCCGCTCGGGAGGCGTGTCAGATAGTCGATGATGGCGGGGACGTCTCCGGGCGCCACGGGGGCTTTGTAGGCGGTGATCATCTTGTTGACTTCGGCGGTCCAGGTCTCTCTCGACAGCGCCGGCTGGTCGAGCACCATGCCGGCCGAATGACAGGCGAGACAGTTGTTGTTGATCGCATCGGCTCCCGGGCCGGTGAACATTCTCTCCTCGTCGGGCAAATCGACCCTGACCGATTTCAACTCCAGAGGTCCAGCGGCGCGGGTGAGGGCCGGGACGAGCATGGTTCCGACGAGAACCCAAATGGCGATCAGCCTGCGGAACATGACGGTGCACTCAGCTCGCGACGACATCGACAGCTTCGATCACATTGCGCATGAAGCCGGCGGGGTTCCAATTGGGGTGGTCCGGCTGCACCTCGCCCTTGCTGTTCGTGCAGCGGACCTTCAACGTGTAACGGCCGGCCGACGGCAGCGTGAGCTGGGTTTCCCATTGCCGAAAACCGTATTTCCCGTCGTCCTTGCCGAGACGAGTCGAAGTCCAGGTGCTGCCTCCGTCGATCGACAGGTCCACCTTCGCGACAGCGCTGTCGCCCCCGAACGCGATGCCGCGCACCAGGGTAGGCGCTCCGCGGGGCACGGTCTCGCCGGGGCTGATGTTCGTAATGAAGGAGCGGGGAACCAGCCGGTTGATCGGTACGGTTTTTACCCCAGTCTCGCCGGGCCGAATGCTGGCGTGCGGCGTGTCCGGGATGGTGTAGGCGGTCTTCATCCAATAATTGGTGTCCGGCCGGTCCAGGACCTCGATGTTGTTGAGCATCTTGACCCAATAGGTCGAATACCAGCCCGGAACCACGAGCCGCAGTGGAAAGCCGTTCAGCAACGGAAGCTGCTCGCTGTTCATCGCATAGGCGATCATCACCTCGCCATCGCGGGCATGGTCGATGTCGAGCGACTTCATCAGCCGCGGCGCATCCGGCACGACCGCCTCGTCGAGGCCGCTGAAACGCACTTGCACCGCGCCGGCCTGCACGCCCGCGCGATCGAGCACGTCTTTGAGGCGCACCCCAGTCCACAGCGCGTTGCCCATCGCGCCGTTCGCCCATTGCGCGCCAGGTACTCGGGGCATGAAGAATCCGCGCGAGTTGCCGGAACACTGGTTGACGGCCGCCAACTCCACGCGCGGCAATCCATGGAGCAGGTCGTCGAGCGTCAGCGACAGGGTCCGCTCCACATGACCATGCACGGCGAGGCGAAAAGTGGTGACATCGACCGAGGTCGGGATCCCGGCCCAATGCCAGCGCACGTAGAACTGGTCGTTGGGCGTGAACACGCCTTTGTCAAAGACTTCCCAGGGCGTCTCGAGGAGCGGCGGTCGGGTCCGCTGCAGAATCATCGACCCCTTCTGCGGAAATTTGGTCGTGATCGGTCGCGTATCGGGACCGCCGGGCAATGATAGTTCAATCACGCGCTGGGCCAAGGCGGGCGTGGAAAGCAGCGCGAGCCCGCCCAGACCCGCCGTTCCCAGCAGAGAGCGTCGCGTGATAGAGGTACCCGCACTAGTCATTGGAGCCTCCGCTCGACCGGACACCGTCACGTATTGCCAGGTACAGACGTTGCATCTCGGCAAATCTCGCCCGTCGATCAACCAGCTCTTGCGCTCGTCATTTCAGAGTCTCGAGATACGAAATCACGTTCTGACGATCTTCGGCGTTAGGAACGGTGATGAACATCTTCGAACCGTGCACGTCGCCCGTTGGGTTCTGGAGCCACTGATCGAGCGTCTTCTCATCCCACGTGATGTTTGCCGCCTTGAGCGCGGGTGAGTAGTTGTAGCCCGGTTTGGATCCGCTCTTGCGGCCGACAACGCCGACGAGCGAGGGGCCAATCTTGTTCACGCCTGATTGCGTTGCGTGACAGGGGCTGCAGTGCGTGGTGAAAAACTGCTGCCCGGCCGCGCGATCTCCGGCCGCAAGGCCCACCGATGAGGCGAGCGACAGTGTCGCGATCGCGCTCAGCGAATTTATCAGAGCCGCTCGCGTCTTCGAAAGGCGAAGTGTTCTATTTCCCATGGTCCCACCTTTTGGGCCGCCTTTGTCGCGCAGCCCACATTGCCAGTCCCGATAATTCCAATCTCACGGCTCATCCGTTGCTCGCGCCCTTCATTCTCCACGCTGGAAGCAGGGCGATCGGGGTATTGAGCGGGACGACCCGCAGCGCGACGGCATCCCTTGCTTTCGACATCTTTAATCTCCTTCTGACGCGCTCATTCGGGCATGATGCCCGCGCTGAATCCTGGCCAGTTCGCGATTACCGCTGGGTTGATGTTCAGGTGCTCCGCCACCATTTCGGGTGGGGAGTGCTTAAGGAAATCCGACAAGGAGAATTCTTCAAAGTGGGATGTTCGGAAGACGGCGAAAAATTGCATGTCGGTGTCGCCGATGTTCTCCACATAATGTCCGTAGTTGCGCGGGACGTAGCCGATATCGCCGGGATTGAAATCCATCGTGCGCACGTTGGGGCCGGTATTGAACACGCCCATGCGCGCCTTGCCCTTGATGTAGTATTGCCACTCGTCGGCGTTGGGATGCCAGTGCATCTGCCGGAGCGCTCCGGGGCGCATTGTCTGCAGCACCGCCGCGATGGTGGTCGAGACTTTGAAATTGCCGCTATCGGCAAGCTGCAACGTGCCGCCCTTGGTCTGGCTCACGTACAATGCCGACGCGAGAGAGAACGTGAACGGCTCGGGCGGACTGTCCCTGTCCGCTCCAGTCATCGCTTTCCGAACAGACGACAGGTCGCCCGGCACTTTGCCTTGATAGATCCAGAGATTGTGCAGGGGAATGTTGGCGAACGTCTCGGCCGGTTCGCCGAAGTTGTTAGCGAGAACGGAAGGAGGCGTGTGCGCAAACCAATCGGTCACCAAGAGCGTATTGAACTCGTTCGCCGCGCCATCGTCGAAGCAGATGACGAATTCGCAACCGTCGGGCTCCAAGCCCTGCAGCGAATGCGGATAGCCGGACGGAAAATACCAGATATCGCCCTCTTTGACGTCCGCGACATAGGGCCGGCCCTTCGGGTCGAGCACGGTGATCCGGCAGTTGCCGTAGGTCATGTATGCCCACTCGGCCGCCTGGTGCCAATGCAATTCGCGGACGCCGCCGGGGCTCAGTCGCATATTCACGCCGGAGATGGTTGTGGAAATCGGGAAGTCCGCCTGCGTCACTTGCCGCGCCCAGCCGCCGTTTTGGATCCGGCGCGGCGCGGTATTGAACGAGGCCCAGATCTGCGGCATGCCGCCAACGTCGGTTGCCGGAGGAGAAAATGCCGACGGCAACTGATCCCTGATCGCCGGGTTTTGCGGCCCTGGATCAGTGACGCTTGCTGGATTTTTGGCGTTAATCGCGCCTTGCGGGGGGTTGTCCGGATTGCCGAAGGAAGCCGCGGCTGCTGCCGTGGTGGACATCGCGGCACCCGCGGCTGCTGTGGCGAGGACATCGCGTCTCGAGAACATCGCCTTCTCCTTGGGTTGAATGTGATTGTCGCCCATCTTGCATACAACCTGGGAGCTCAATGATATCCTTCGCCCTCGCGCAACTTTCCGCTGAAGATCCAGTAGACGAAAATCGTGTAGCCGAAAATGATCGGCAGCATCACCAGCGTTCCGATCAGCATGAAGACATGGGTTGCAGGCGCCGCGGCCGCCTGCCAAATCGTCAGCGACGGCGGGACGATATAGGGGAAATTCGAGACCAAGAGTCCGAGGTAGCCCAACAGGAAAAGAGCGATGGTTGCGAGGAACGGCAGCGCCTCGCGTCCGCTCTCGATCGCGCGCCATGCCACGAATGCGACGAGCGCGGTGGCCGCGGGAACCCACCACAAAAATAAAATATTCGGCAACGAGAACCATCGCGCCGCGATGCGGTCGAAGGCGAGCGGGGTCCACAGGCTGACGATCGCCATGAAGGCGAGTACGACGACCAGCAGCGCCTTGGCCGTGGGTCGCGCGCGTTCCGCGATTTTTCCTTCCGTTTTCATGATGAGCCAGGTGGCGCCGAGCAGCGCGTAGCCCGCCACCAATCCCAAACCGCACACCACTGCGAAGGGGGTGGCCCAATCGAAGGCGCCGCCGGCGAACGCGCCGTTCTGGACTTTGATGCCCTCGATCAGCCCGCCAAGAATCACTCCTTGGCAGAAGGCGGCAAGCGTCGAGCCGGCGGCAAACGCGAAGGTCCAATGCGGCTTGCTGCTCACGCCGAGCCAGCGGAACTCGAATGCGACGCCGCGAAAGACCAGCGCCAGCAGCATGATGATGACCGGCAAATAGAACGCCGGCAGAATGATCGAATAGGCGAGCGGGAAAGCGACCATCAATCCGGCGCCGCCGAGCACGAGCCAGGTCTCGTTGCCGTCCCAGAACGGCGCGACGGAATTCATCATCTGGTCGCGCTCGTGCTCGCTCTCGGCGAACGGAAATAGAATGCCGATGCCGAGATCAAACCCGTCGAGAATCACGTACATCGCAACCGTGCAACCGATGATCGCAGCCCAGATGACCGGCAGATAGGATTCCATGGGAGAGCCTCACGTCACGCGTTCACTCGGACATCGGAGTCGAGGATGGTTTTATCCCGGCCAAAGCGCCGGCCTGCGGCGCCAGCGTCGGCGCTCTGGTGATCGCCGGCTCTATTTCAGGGGCTCGCGGTCCGTGCGCGATCAGCCGATTGATGAAATAGAGGCCGATCGATCCCACGACGCCATAGACCAGCACGAACAACACCAACGTTGTCATCATGCTGCCTGCCGCGACCGGCGACACGGCATCGGCTGTTCTGAAAACACCGTATGCGACCCACGGCTGCCGGCCGGTCTCGGTGACGATCCAGCCGCAGATCACGGCGACGAATCCGATCCACCAGGCGTGTTGCGCGGGCCACAAATACCAGCGCGCGCTGAACAAACGGCCGCGCCACCACAACCACGCGCCAGTCAGGCCGGCCACGATCATCAGCAGGCCGATGCCGACCATCGCGCGGAAGGCGAAGAAGGGCGGCAGGACCGGAGGACGATCGTTCGGTGCAAAGTTCTTGAGGCCGGGAAACAGACCGTCCCAGCTGTGGGTGAGGAGAAGCGATGCGCCATGGGGAATCGTCACTGCAAAGCGGTTCGTTTCGGCACTCTCGTCAGGCCACGCGAACAGCACGAGCTCGCCCGGACTGCTGCCGTCCCAGTGCGCCTCGATCGCCGCGATCTTCGTCGGCTGATGCTTGAGCGTATTGAGGCCATGCTGGTCGCCGATGAAGAGCTGCAGCGGCGCGACGATGGCAGCGAAGCCGACCGCCATGCGGACCATGGTGTGGCCGTGCTCCAAATGTTTGCCGGCGAGGATGTAGCGCGCCCCCACGGCGAGCACCACGAACGACGTGGTCAGATACGCCGCCGTCACCATATGCGCGAGCCGATAGGGGAAGCTCGGGTTGAAGACGATGTCGAGCCAATCGAGCGGATAGGCGACGCCGTCGCGCATTTCGAATCCGACCGGTGTCTGCATCCAGCTGTTGGCCGACAGGATCCAGAACGCTGACATCAATGTGCCGACCGCAACGGCAACGGCCGACAGCGTGTGCAGCCACGGCGGCATCCGCTCCCAGCCGAAGAGCAGCACGCCGAGGAACGTCGCCTCCAGAAAGAAGGCGACCTCGACCTCGTAGCCGATCATCGGCCCGACCACGTTGCCGAGAACGGCTGAGTAGCGGCTCCAATTGGTCCCGAACTGATAGGTCAGCACAAGCCCTGACACCACGCCCATCGCAAAAGCTGCCGCGAAAATCTTGGTCCAGAACCGCGCGAGCTCGCGGTAATGCTCCTTACCGGTGCGCATCCACATGACGCAGAGCGTCGCGACATACGCCGACAAACCGATGGTGAAGGCCGGGAAAATGATGTGCCAAATGATGGTGAAGGCGAATTGCAGCCGGGCAATGAGGACGGGATCGAGTTCCATGGGATCAATCCTCAAACGAGCGCTGTACCGTGCCCGCGCATTACGCTCATTCGGCGGGCGTTGCTAATGGAGACTGCCCGGCCGAAGCGGGCCGGTCCTTCGCAAGCAGGTCTTCGAGCCAGAGATCGTGATGTTCCTTCGCCCAGTTGTA
>WNFC01000605.1_pt1 | contig 68473 bp, 66 predicted proteins | sample 5400541 | NCBI WGS metagenome assembly WNFC01 (sample SAMN13153342, study PRJNA577476) | soil metagenome | isolation source: 120 cm saprolite under Douglas fir tree site 2 hole 2 replicate 1 | place: USA:California | collected 2015-04-18
CGGACCTGTTCTTTGAGCCTGGCCGCCACCCGCGCGAAGGCAGCCCGCCGCTGGGAGACACGGGGCCACGCCGAACGAGTTCTTGAGCTGCCAGCGGCTGACCCTGCAGCTGAAGTGCGGCGGACTCGACGCCAGGCAACTAACCCGCCGCCGCGTGGAACCGTCCACGATACCGCTGCTCGGCCTCGTCGGCACATGGCCGAGATGGAACGCAACTGGTTCCGCCGCTGGTTCGCCGGGCTGGACAGCCCGAAGCGCTACCAGACCGACGCCGACCTCGACGCGGACTTCAACGGGGCGGCCGCCGACCCGGCCGTGCTCCAGGAGGCGCGGGCGGCGTAGCGCGAGGAGATCGGCTTCGCCGAGCAGTTCACCCGCGACCACAACCTCAGCTTCGTCGCCCCGCGACTCGGAGGGGAGGCGGTCTTCCTGCGCGAACTGATCGTCCACAGCTTCGGGAGTACATCCACCACAACGGGCACGCCCGCCTGCCCCGCAAGCGCTTCGACGGACGCGTCAGCCAGTAGCACCAGCCGCGCCGACGGAACTGGGCGATCTGCGGGTAACCGCGTTACAGATCCGTCGCGCAGAGCCGATAGGGGAGTTGCTAACCGTTAGCCCGCCTTACGTCATTGTACCCACTTCAGGCGCTACCGTTACGGCTCTTTGGCTCCCCGCAGCTTCTCGTAACGTCGAAGACGCATCCGAATTTGTGTTTCTGACCTGCGCCCCGACCGCGACTCGAACGCGGGACCTACTGCTTAGGAGGCAGTCGCTCTATCCGCTGAGCTATCGGGGCCTGCCGAAGCTAGCCTACCCGGACGGATGGCCGGGTGCCGCCGAAGATACGGGCGGCGATCCCAGGCCGGGGGGTGCGGAACAGGCGGGCTACCGCGGCGTGTTCTGGTCCGGGCGGAACGCAGCGCCGTGACCGGGCACGATCACCGAGGCGAAGGACAGCAGGAGTTCCCGGCTGGCCTGCAGGGCGTCGGCGTCGGAGCCGAGCGGATCGTCGGGCGGCCCGTTCGCGCCCCACCACGCGTGCGTGCACGCGAAGACGTCGCCCGGCGTGGACGCGACCGTCGAGATGTCCTCGGCGGTGTGCCCCGGGGTGCGCAGCAGCCGGACCGAAGGCCCGAGTTCGGCCCCGTCGGCGTCGCGGTCAACCCAGCGGTCCCCCACGTACACGGCCCAGTGATCGTGAATACGCGCCGCCGGGAACAACGCGGCATTGACCGTGTGATCGGGATGATGATGACTGAACACCACGTCGGTCAAGTCTCCGGCCTGCGGGCCGTGCACGGCCAGGGCGGCCAGCAGGGCTTCGCGGGAGGCCACCATGCCGGGATCGACGACGATCACCGCGTCGCCGTCCAGGATCAGCGTGACCGTTCCGGCCACTCGCTCGTCGTCGCCGTCCCGGCCGACGTACCCCTCGTGCAGCACGTAGACCGACGCGGACCCGTCTGGCGCGATCGTCAGATCAGTCACGCGCCGACCCTACCGGCATCGGCCGGGCCTTGCTCGATGCCGCCCTCGAGGAGGCGGCCGAGCGCGGGGTCCGCCAACTCAGGCTCGACTGCTGGGCCGGCGGCGACCAGGCCCTGGTCCGCTACTACGAACGCGCCGGCTTCACCGTCACCGGCCGGATAACCCTCAGCCACATCCGCGGCGGCTGGGAGGGCGCGGTCCTCACCCGCCGTTTCTGACCCATGGTTGTGGCACCGTAGTGGCTCTATCGGGTACGTTGCCACATCCACATGAATCGCAAACCGGGGCAAATGGAGCATGTCAGGCGCTGATAGCCGGGGCTAGGGCCCGGGAGCGCAGCGAAGGGGGCGCCAGCGCTCGGGAGACCGGAAGCGGGAGCGCTAGCGAAAGGGACCGCGAGCGCTCGGGAGATCCGGAGGCGAGAGCGCCGACGGCGAGAGCGCCAACGGCGACGAAGGGGCGAGAGGGCTACGGGAGGTCGAAGGGGAGGGTGATCCCGTCGAGGGCGTGGGCGCACAGGTCGTCTTCGCGGTCCGCGGGGAGGGCGGCGATGATCATGGCGACCAGGTCTCGCAGGCGCTTGATGTTGGCCGCGAAGACCTCGAAGACTTCGGCCTGGGTCACGCCCTCGCCTTCCTCGAGGCCGGCGTCGAGGTCGGTGACCAGCGCGAGCGGGGCGTAACAGAGCGCGAGCTCGCGGGCTAGGACCGCCTCGGGGTGACCGGTCATCCCGACCAGCGCCCAGCCCTGGGCGGCGAACCACAGCGACTCGGCCCGGGTGGAGAACCTCGGCCCCTCGATGACGACCAGCGTCCCCGAGCCTGCGGGCACCCAGCCCTGCTCCCTGGCGGTCGCGATGGCGGCCGAACGAACCGACGGGCAGTAAGGGTCGGCGAACGGCACGTGGGAGGCGCCCTCGTCGTAGTACGTCTGCGACCGTGTCCTGGTGCGGTCCACGAGCTGGTCGGGGATGACCAGCGTGCCCGGGCCGTAGGAGACGGTCAGCGAGCCGACGGCGGTCGGGGCGAGCACCCGCCGCACGCCCAGCGAGCGCAGGGCCCACATGTTCGCGCGGTACGGGATCTTGTGCGGCGGGAACCGGTGGTCCCGGCCGTGCCTGGGCAGGAACGCGACCCGGCGGCCAGCCACCTCGCCCACCGCGATCGTGTCGCTGGGCGCCCCGAACGGGGTGTCGATCTTCACCTCTTCGGCACCTTCGAGAAACTCGTAAAAGCCCGAGCCGCCCACGACGGCGATGCTGGCCAGGTCCGCCATGACCGGTCAGGCGACCTTCTCGCTCGAGGATGACGACTTGGCCGGGCTGCTCACCGACTCGGACTTCTTGGCGGGCTTATCGGCTGGCCCGCTGCCGTTGGCGGCCGAATCGCCCGAGGAGGAACCGGAATCGCTTGTCTGCTTGTCCTTGGTCGCCGTGGCCGCTGCGCTCGAGCCGTTCCTGCTGTCCGTGCGGTAGAAGCCCGAGCCCTTGAAGACGATCCCGACCGGGGAAAACACCTTCCTGAGCCTGCCTCCGCAGACGCTGCACACGGTCAGCGGCACATCGGTGAACTTCTGCACCGCCTCGACCGGCTCGCCGCAGTGGGTGCAGGTGTACTGATAAGTGGGCACGGACCCTCCTTCACGCAGCCGGGAGGCCAGCGCGGGCGCAAACTTGGTGGCTCAGATTAGCACTCGGCACATCCGACTGCTAATCATATCCAACCGCACAGGCGGCCCAGGGATTCCGCCCCCGCGCAAAGGGGGGTCCGGGGGATGGGTCCCCCCGGTCGCGGGGGCCTCGGGGGGTTCGGGGGGTCGTCCCCCCGGGCGGCGGAGCGGGGGGTCGTCCCCCCGGGCCAGCACAGCTATCCCCCGGTCAGGACCGTTATCCCGGTCGCCGGGGTTACCGCCGCCCGCACTGACACGTCATGCGGTTCGGCGGGCACGTGATCGATCAGTTCGTCGTCGTAGACCAGCGCGATCAGCGGGATCAGCGGGCCGACGCGGGCCAGCGCGCGGTCGAAGCTGCCGCCGCCCCGCCCGAGCCTGCGCCCGGCCCGGTCGACGGCCAGCGCGGGCACGAGCACCGCATCGGCCCTGGCCACCGCCTCGACGCCGCGGGGCGGCTCGGCCGGCTCGCGCAGCCCTCGCGGCCCCGGCACCAGCGAGTCCGGCCCCTCGTAGGAGGCCCAGTCCAGGTCCCCGTCGCCTCGCAGGACCGGCAGCAGCACGTACGTGCCACGCTTCCACAGCGCGTAGACGAGCCCGCGCGTATCAGGCTCGGTGCCCACCGAGTAATAGGCGGCGATCGTCCCGGCCATCTGGACCTCGGGCCGCGACAGCAGCGCGTCCCTGATCAGCCGCCCGGCCCCGGCCCGCTGCTCGGCGGAGAGCCTGGACCGGGCCGCGAGCAGCCTCGCGCGCAGGACGGCTTTTTGCTCTGGCACCCCGGGCACGTCCCTCACGGTACCGCGCGACCTGACGGCCGAACACGCACGTCGCACGCACCTGGGGCCCGGAACACGTCAAGAAGTTCGCTAGTGTTCAGGCATGGCTGATACCGCCGCCACCGCCAAGGACGTGACCAAGGCTGTGATCCCCGCCGCCGGCCTGGGCACCAGATTCCTGCCCGCGACCAAGGCGACGCCCAAGGAAATGCTGCCGGTCGTCGACAAGCCCGCAATCCAGTACGTCGTGGAAGAGGCGGTCGCGGCCGGCCTGGACGACGTGCTGATGATCACCGGCCGGAGCAAGCGCTCGATCGAGGATCATTTCGACCGGGCGTACGAGCTCGAAGAGGCGCTGGCTGCCAAGGAAGAGACCGAACGGCTCGCGCTGGTGCGTGAGTCCAGCGAGCTCGCCACCGTGCATTACGTGCGCCAGGGCGACCCGAAGGGGCTCGGCCACGCGGTGCTCTGCGCAGCCCAGCACGTCGGCGACGAGCCCTTCGCAGTCCTGCTCGGCGACGACATCATCGACAGCCGCGACCAGCTGCTGGGCCGGATGATCGAGGTGCACCAGCGCTACGGCGGCAGCGTCGTCGCGCTGATGGAGGTCGACCCGGAGCAGGTCTCGCAGTACGGCAGCGCGGCGATCACGCCCACCGCCGAGGAGGACGTGGTCACGGTCACCGACCTGGTGGAGAAGCCGGTGCCCGGCTCGGCGCCGAGCAACTTGATCCTGATCGGCCGCTACGTCTGCGACCCGGCGGTGTTCGACGTGCTGCGGGAGACCCCGCCCGGCCGGGGCGGGGAGATCCAGCTCACCGACGCGCTCCTGACGCTGGCCAAGATGAGCCCGGCCGAGGGCGGCGGGGTGCACGGCCTGCTGTTCCACGGCCGCCGCTACGACACCGGCAACAAGCTGGACTACCTGCGCACGGTGGTCCAGTTCGCCTGCGAGCGCTCCGACTTGGCCGAGGAGATCGTCCCCTGGCTGCGCAAGTACCTGGACAGCCTGTCATGACCGAGCCAAAGGGGCGCGGCGTCGCCTGGACTGAGGAGCGAGGAACGAGCGACGAGGGAAGGCGACGCCACAAGGCGCCCCGGAGGCGAGCGGGAGCCACAGCGTGACCCATAACCACGTCGCCGAGGGCGAGTCGCTGACCTCCGTCGAGGCCCACCTGGCCGAGATCCTCGGCACCATCCGGCCGCTGCCGCCCACCGAGCTCAGCCTGGGCGACGTTCATGGCCTGGTGCTCGCCGAGGACGTGGCGGCCAGCAGCCCGCTGCCGTCGTTCGACAACTCGGCCATGGACGGGTACGCGGTGCGTGTCGAGGACGTCGCCACGGCGTCCGAGGAGAACCCGGTCACGCTCCCGGTGGTGGCCGAGGTCGCGGCGGGCGACACCGGAGCGTACGCGCTGCAGCCGGGCACCAGCATCCGGATCATGACCGGCGCGATGCTGCCGCACGGGACCGAGGCTGTCATCCCGGTGGAATGGACCGACGGCGGCACGGCCAGGGTCACGATCCGCGGCAAGGCGGAATACGGTCACTCGGTCCGCCTGGCCGGCGGGGACGCGAAGGCCGGCGAGGTCCTCGTCACCTCGGGAACCAGGCTCCGCCCGATGCACATCGCGGTCATCGCCGCGGCCGGCCGCGGAGCCGTGCTGGTCCGGCCGAGGCCCCGGGTGGTGGTGCTGTCCACCGGCAACGAGCTCGCCGAGCCGGGCGCGCCGATCGTCCCCGGCCGGATCTGGGACTCCAACAGCTTCATGATCGCCGCGGCCGCCCGCGAAGCGGGCTGCCTGGCCTACCGGCAGGCCATCGTGCCCGACCACCCGGACGAGGTATTGCCGGCCATCGAGGACCAGCTGGTCCGGGCCGACCTGATGATCACCACCGGCGGGGTCAGCATGGGCGGCGAGCACGACGTGGTCAAGGCGGCGCTGCAACAGCTCGGCACCATCCGGTTCCGGAAGGTCGCGATGCAGCCGGGCATGCCGCAGGGGTTCGGCACCATCGCCGTGGCCCCCGCGGTGGCTCAGGAGGAACCGCACCGCCGGCGCTTCCGGCGCGAGACCTATGACACGGCCGAGCCGACCGGGCCGGCGGCCGGCCCTGAGCAGGTACCGATCTTCACGCTGCCCGGCAACCCGGTCAGCGCCTACGTGTCGTTCCAGGTCTTCGCCCGGCCGGCCATCGGCGCCCTGCAGGCCTACGACGGGCTGGGCCTGGAGTCGGTCCAGGCCGAGCTGACCGCGCCGCTGCGCTCACCACCGGGCCGGCGGTCCTTCCTGCGCGGCGTGCTGGACCGTTCTCGCGGGCGGATCACCCCGCTCACCGGCCAGGGATCACACCAGGTGGCCACGCTCGGCAAGTCCAACGCGCTGGTCGTCGTGCCCGAGTGGGTGGTGCAGATGGCCGAGGGAGATACCGCCGAGGTCCTGGTCCTCCCGTAAGCGAGCCGCAGGGGCGCGGCGCCGCCTGGACCGAGGAGCGAGGAACGAGCGACGAGGGAAGGAGGCGCCTCGAAGGCGCCCCGGAGGCGAGCGGGAGACAGAGTACGAGCGACGAGGGAAGGCGACGCAGTGAAGGGGGATGGGGAGGTGGGTGGGGCCCCGGAGGCGAGCGGGCGACACTGCCATGACCGCTGGCACGGGTGGGGGCGCGGGAACCAGGCCCGTTCGGGATAAAAGTAGTGTGACCAACATGAGCGAAACAGCGATATCCGGGCTCACGCACGTGGACGACGCCGGCCACGCGCGCATGGTCGACGTGTCCGGCAAGGACGTGACAGCCCGGTCGGCCTGCGCGTCCGGGCGGGTGCTGCTGTCGGCCGCGGCGGTCGCGGCCCTGCGCGCCGGGGAAGTGCCAAAGGGCGACGCGCTGGCGGTCGCCCGCATCGCCGGGATCGCCGGGGCCAAGCGGACGCCCGACCTGATCCCGCTGTGCCATCCGATCGGGCTGCACGCGGTGACCGTCGACCTAGCCGTGACGGACGAGGGCGTGGACATCACCGCCGTCACCCGTACCGCGGACCGGACCGGGGTCGAGATGGAGGCGCTCACCTCGGTTTCGGTGGCCGCCCTGGCGCTGATCGACATGGTGAAGGCCATCGACCCGGCCGCGGTGATCACCGACGTGCGGGTCGAGTGGAAGGAAGGCGGGAAGACCGGGCCATGGCGGAGACCGTGATCAGGGCGCTCGCGGTCACGGTGTCCAACCGGGCCGCGGCCGGGGTGTACGCGGACAAGTCGGGACCCGTGCTCGTCGAGCTGCTGCGTTCGGCCGGCTGCGCGGTGGACGGGCCGCTGGTCATCGCCGACGGCGACCCAGTGGAGGCGGCGCTGCGCGACGCGCTGGCCGCGGGCTACGACGTCGTCGTCACCACCGGCGGGACCGGGCTCACCCGGGGCGACCTCACGCCGGAGATGACCAGGCGCGTGGTCGAGAGGGAGGTCCCGGGGATCGCCGAGGCCCTGCGCTCGGCCGGGGCCGCGGCCGGAGTGCCCGCCGCGATCCTGTCGCGCGGCGTGGCCGGGGTGGCGGGCCGTACCCTCATCGTCAACCTGCCCGGGTCCACCGGCGGCGTCCGCGACGGCATGGCCGTGCTGACGCCCGTGCTCGGGCACGCGGTCTCGCAGATCAACGGAGGCGACCACTTTAGGGCCGAGACCGAGACGGACGCCGGTGCGAAACGCTTAGCAGGGATCGCGTAGCGTCAGCAACGCTACAGGGGAATGATGGGAACGTGGGACGCATTCGAGGCTGGCCGGTCACCCTCACCGAGCCTCATCTGCTCGAAAAGCCGGTAGAACTGCGGCCGGTGCGGGTGAGCGACGCCCGCGCGTGGCGTGAGATCCGGGTCAGGAACGCGCCGTGGCTGCGGCCGTGGGAGCCGACCAACCCGGAAACGCCGCTCTACCGCTCCAGCCTCGGGCCGTACATCGCGATGGTGCGGGCGATGCGCCGGGAAGCGCGGCAGGGACAGGCGGTCCCGTGGGTGGTGACGTACGGCGGGGAGTTCGTGGGCCAGCTGACGGTCGGGTCGATCACGTGGGGTTCGGCCCGGTCGGGGCAGGTCGGCTACTGGATCGACGAGGCCTACGCCGGGCGCGGCATCATCCCCACCACGCTGGCCATGGCCGTCGATCATTGCTTCGGCGTCATCGGCCTGCACCGGCTCGAGGCGTCGATCCGGCCGGAGAACCACGCGTCCCGGCGGGTGGTGGAGAAGCTCGGGTTCCGCGAGGAAGGCGTCCGGGTGCGACAGCTGCACATCAACGGGGCCTGGCGGGACCACGTGTGTTACGCGCTGACGGCCGAGGAAGTGCCGCAGGGCCTGATGCCGAGATGGCGGAGCATCCTGCTGGCGTCCCGGTCGAACGCGGGCTGACCCCATCTGTGCGACTACCTTTGCGACGAATGTTGCGACACACCGCTCCGGGTGCTCGTTTAAACCGTCTCCAGCTATTACTTTGCGTCACGTGAGCATGCTCCGCATGAGCAGCATGCCCACACCCGAGGCCCGTGGAATCCGCCGCCGGGCCGCCCGGCGCCGCCACGCCGAGGGGAGGACCGTTGAGCAGCGCGATACTCTATCTCGCCATCGTCGCCATCTGGGCTGGCGTGCTCATCCCCCGGTGGCTCCGGCGGGACTCCTCCGCTAGCTCGTCCGGCGAGGAGGTCACCACGGCGGTGCCGGACTCGGCGGGCGACGAGCAGCCTGCTCCCAGGTCGCGGCGGCGGGAGGAGAGCGGCCACGCTGCCCAGGCCCGCGCGGCGGCTCGCCCTGGGGCGCCGGACGCCCGCATTGGGGCGCCGGACGCGCGCCCTGGGGCGCCGGACGCGCGCCCTGGGGCGCCGGAGGCCCGCCGCGAGACGGCCGAGGCCCGCCGCGGTGCCCAGCCCGCCAGCAAGCCGCAGCGTGACCAGGAGCACAAGCGGGTGCTGTCCGCGCGCCGGCGGCTGCTCGGGATGCTCCTGGTCCTGGTCATCGGATCCGGCGCGCTCGCGGTCACCAAGCTGGCGGCCTGGTGGGTGATCGTGCCGCCGTCCGCCATGCTGCTTGGCTACATGGCCCTGCTCAGGGAGGCCTCCAGGGCCGATGCCGAACGACGGGAACTGGCTCGTACCCGCGCGGCTGACGCCGCCGCCGCGGCCCCGGCGGCCCGCGCCGCTCCCCCGGCTCCGGCATCCGACGCGGAGGTCATCGACATCTCGGCGTCCCTGGGCTCGGCGGACCAGGCCGGCGAGGAGTTCTACGACCAGTACGCGGACGCCAAGCTGCGCGCGGTGGGTGACTTAACTCGTTCGGGAACCGGCTGACGGCCCTTGCCCCGTCAGCACGTTCAGCACCTGCGGCCCCCGGAATGAGATGTTGGGATGGAAGGTGAGGTGCTGGCCGGGCGCCAGCCGCAGCCGGGGGTAGCGGCGGGCGAGTTCGGCCACCGCGATCTGCGCCTCCAGCTTGCCGAGGTTCGCGCCCAGGCAGTAATGCAGGCCCTTGCCGAAGGCCAGGTGGCGGTCGGCGTCGGGACGGTGCACGTCGAACTCATCGGGCTGGTCGAACGCGGCTCCATCCCGGCCGGCGGCGGCCAGCCACAAGAACAGCCGGGCCCCCTCGGGCAGGTCCACGCCGGCCAGCGTGACCGGCCGGGTGGTGATCCGCCGCCAGACCGGCACGGACGGGTCGTAGCGCAGGGTCTCCTCCACCGCGGCCGCGATCAGGTCCGACTGGCCCGCGATGTCCGCCCAGCGGTCCGGGTCCTCGAGCAGGCGGCGGACGGTGTTCCCGATGAGCCCGGTGGTGGTCTCGTGACCGGCGAACGACAGCGAGAACAAGATCGAGGCGATCTCGTCCAGGGTGAGCCGCTCCGGGTCCTCGTCGTGGATGGCGATCAGGTCGCTGGTCAGGTCGTCACCCGGCTCGCGGACCTTCACGTCGACCAGGTCGCGCATGTACCTGCGGTAGGCGGCCATGGTGGTGGCGATCTCGACCTGGTCCTCGGGCGCGGGGCGTCCCCAGCCCAGCGCCGCCCGGTACCCGCACCACTGCTTCAGCTGGGCGTAGTCCCGTTCGGGCACCCCCATCAGGGAAAAGACGATGTTGGCCGGGAGCGGGAAGGCCAGGGCGGCGACCAGGTCGAATTCGGTCTCGGTGCCGACGCTGTCCAGCAGCCGGGTCGTGGTGGCCTCGATGGTGGGGATCATGGCGGTCACCCGCTTCATGCTGAACGCCCGGGCGGCCGGCTTGCGCAGCCTGGCGTGTTCGGGCTCATCGAGGCTGACCATCGACGGCTGGGGCTTGTGGCCGCCCGCGAGCAGGATCTGCTGCGCTTCGGGGACGATCGGCACCAGCGGGGCCTGGGCAACCGCGGCGGAGTACGTAGCGGGGTCCCGGAACACGGCCTCGATGGCGGCGTAACTGGTGACCACGTAGTAGCCGATCGACGGGGCGAAGAAGATGGGTTTTTCTGCCCCGGGCAGCTTGGCCATCGCCGCGTACGGGTCGGCGAGGAACTCGGGTGAGAGCGGGTCGAACGACTCGTCAACAGGGCAGCCGTGCACAGTGGCGGTCGTCATCGCGCGCCTCCTCGGGGGTTTGGCCGCATGATGCCCATGATGTCCCCGGGCGGCCTCGCTGTCACCAGGTGATCCGTGACACGGGCGCGCGGGGCACTCGCGCGGGCGGGAGCGGCGATGCGCGGACAGGGCCCGGTGTTTGCTAGGCTGTCTCAGGTTCTCGGGGCTGTAGCGCAGTCCGGTAGCGCACCTCGTTCGCATCGAGGGGGTCAGGGGTTCAAATCCCCTCAGCTCCACCCGAAAATATCAGGTCAGAGGCTGGCTTTGAGTCTTGCGTGATCATTTGATGAGCTGGGCTGGGAGCCATGTGGTAGGGGTGCCGCCATGGGGAGGTGGCGAGGACGACTGCTACTCCCCCACCATGTGGTCGGCTGCCGGATAGCGCCGCGCGGGACCTGCGGGCCGGTGGCGCGGCGTCGTCACGCGTCCCGGTCTTAGGATCACCCACGCCCCTGCAACCGAAACGGGCAGCGGTCAGAAGAGTATCCAGCGGGGCACCGCTTACCCGAACGTGCGCCAACACGGGCGATCGTGGCAGAACATGGGTCGGCGTGGTCGTTAGTCACAATGAGACGTCATCCGTTCCATGGGGCGCTTGCCCCGGGGGGTAAGATACAAGCATAAATGGCAGCGCCGAAGAACGGAGGCTGAGAGCATGACGGCACCGGCCGAAGTGATTCTTACCGATGACCGCGGACGGGGGCCACTGGGTCACCCGCGGACGCCGTACATGCGGTTCGAGGATGAGGACGGCGTGATCACCTTGCATCCGATACCCACCGATGTCACCCGCGCTGAAGCACTCATGTGGAAGCGCAACCCCCGCGAGGCTGCCCGCATCGCGTCATCCCTGAACGCCGCAGCCGACCACAGCGGCGTGGTTGCGGACCTGACTGCTGATGATCTGTGACGGCGCCGTACTCGGTCGCGTTCCACGCGGACAAAGATGACCTGATAGATGGCCGCCCACCCGCGCAGCTCACGTATGCGGCCCTCAAGGACGCAGGCGGAGCCGAATATGAGCGAGTACGGGAGGCAATCACGCGGCTGATCGCCGCGGCCCCGTACAGCGAAGACAGCGATGACCCGGATCTGGTCGGCGGGCCGGGCAGCCGCTGGGCCCGTCGGCACCTGTACCGAATCGGTGACGACAGCAAAGTCCCGCCGGAAGTGGCCGCATTCACCATATGGATCGACACGCCCCGCAGTCGCTGGTGGCTCACCTGGTCACGCGACCCTCACCGCGCCGGCAGGCTCCTGATCCACTCTCTCGTCCCCGAACCCGGAAACTGAGTTCACAGGCAGCCGGGCTCGCTGGTGCCGGCCGTGGGTGTCACCTGATGTAGTTGATGTCAGCCGAGAGCCGGCTCGTGCTGCTGTCCGCTGGCGCCGTACGCCAAGGACCCATTGCGGCGCGCCCACCGAGGCAGGCGCGGGGCCAACGCCGGAACCCGCATCGGGCTCGGTGAGCGCGAATGGGCCGATCTTCGCCATCCGGGGCACGTCCGGTGCCGGCGCTGCTTCTGCGCCTGCATCCGTGGCCCTCGCGGGCAAAGCCGGCCTGGGGCGTTCGCGGTCACGGGAGAAGGTCTTGTGGCGGCCGCACTTCGCGGTGGAGGATCTTGCCGGTGGAGCCCTTGGGCAGTTCGCGGACGAGCCAGACATGGCGCGGGTACTTGTATGCCGCCACCCGTTCTCTGGCGAACGCGCGCAGTTCCGCCGGGGTGGCGGTCGCTTCGGGCTTGAGCTTCACGGCGGCGCCGACTTCCTCGCCAAGCTCGGCATGCGGGATGCCGATCACGGCCACCTCAGCCACAGCCTGGTGCTCGTGCAGGACCTCCTCGATCTCGCGCGGGTACACGTTGTACCCGCCGCGGATGATCAGGTCCTTCTGGCGGCCCACGATGTGGAAGTATCCGTCGGCATCGACCTTGGCCAGGTCGCCGGTACGGAACCAGCTGTCCGGGATCGCCTCGGCTGTGGCCTCGGGCTTGCCCCAGTAGCCCTGCCCTGGTTTGCGGTCCGGGGCACGCCAAGTGCCGGGCGTGCGCGATGCAGTCCAGGCGCCGCTCCGCTGCCTGTCGTCGGCCATCGTTTGCCGGTCCCGTCGCGTATCGCGTTGACAGCGTCTCTCTACGCCCGTAGGGTTAGACCGCTCCAATAACTACTGAGGAGGAGCGCGATGGCGTCCCCGGTCGGGCGGGTCGGCCAAAGGCCGACCCTGGAGACCGTCGCGGCCCGGGCCGGCGTGTCGAGGTCGCTGGTGTCGCTGGTGCTCCGAGATTCGCCGAAGGTCAGCGCGGCGAGCCGTGAGGCGGTGATGCGGGCCGTAGCGGAGCTTGGGTACCGGCCTAACGCAGCGGCCCGGCTGCTCGCTGAGCGCCGGTCACGTACTGTCGGAGTGCTGCTGAACGATATTCGTCAGCCCTGGTTCGCGGACATGCTCGACGGCCTGACGCCGGCCCTGCACGCGGGCGGCAAGCACATCCTGCTGGGCGATGGCCGGATCGACCGGATGATGGACGAGACCCTGACCTGGTCGTTCCTCGATCTCGGCGTCGACGGTTTCGTCCTGGCAGGGACGATCCCGGTCTCACAGGCCATCACGGATGTGGCCAGCAAGATCCCGACCGTCGCGGTCGGCGGCATGGATTTGGATCTCCCGCACGTGGATGTTGTCGCCAACGACAACCACCTGGGCGGGACGATGGCGGTCCGGCATCTGATCGAGTTCGGGCATAGCAGGATTGGCCACATCTCTGGCCTGCCCGGCGTGAACGGCAGCCTGCGGATGCAGGCCTACGAGGACACGATGCGCGCGGCCGGTCTCGGCGGGCACGTTCTTATCGAGACCGGGGACATGTCCGAGGAGGGCGGTTACCGGGCGGCGGTCCGGCTGCTGAGCCGGGCCGAGCGGCCGACCGCCATCTTCGCGGCTAACGACATGTCCTGCGTCGGAGCTCTGTCCGCCGCCGCGGCGCTTGGCGTCCGGGTTCCGGAGGAGCTTTCTTTGGTCGGTTTCGACAACTCCGCCCTGGCCCGGCTGCGGGCGTTGTGGCTGACCAGCGTCGACGGCACCGCCTACGCGATGGGACAGCAGGCCGCCCGGATGCTCCTGACGCGCATCGAGCGGCCGGACGCACCCGGGCAGACCCAGCTGATGCCGCCGCGGCTTGAGGTGCGCGGGTCCAGCGGTCCGGCTCCGGCCTAGGGGCCGACCGTTGTGTCTGCCCACTCATCGCGGTTCGCCCGCAAGGGCGGAGCTGCGGTCGTCAGGCCTGAGGCCGCAAGAACGGCCTTGTCATAGCGGGGCCTGAAGAGCGCTACGCGGCCGTTCGCGAGCGGAGAGGGACTTCAGCGCGACGGCGGGATCGGCGAGCATCACCGGGTCCGGTGCTACGCGGCGCGCGATGAGCATCTCGGCGAGTCGGATGTCCCTGGCCACCGCGTTCCCGGGCCCCGCCCCGGCCGCGGCCACCAGCCGGCCGCCGGCGTCAAGGCCGAACCAGATCTCGACGCCGTCCGGGCGTACCCGAACGATCTCGCCGGCGACCGCGTCGGCCAGCATCGGCAAACCTGCGACCTGCAGCGTCAGGTCATGCTGGTCGCTCCAGAACCAGGGCACGCCGGCGTAGGGTTCGGTGGCGCCGAGCATCACGCGGGCCGCGGCGGCGCCGTGCTCCTGCGCCGCCCGCCACGATTCGAGGCGCAGCGGCCTGCCGTCGTAGAGGGGGTGCGGGTAGCGGCAGCAGTCCCCGGCCGCGAAGACGTCCGGGGCCGAGGTGGCGAACCGCGCATCGACCACGATGCCGTCGCCGGTCTGGATGCCCGCCGCGGCGGCCAGCGAGGTCTCCGGCACCGCGCCGACGCCGGCCACGACCACGTCGGCTTCGATCCTCTCGCCACCGGCCAGCGCGATCGCCACGCCGGTGTCGACTCTGGCCAGCCCGGTCACCCCAGTCCCGCAGCGGACGTCGACCCCCGCCGCGATGTGCCGCCTGGCCATGGTGGCGGCGATGCGGGCGGGGACGGCGCGGCCCATCAGCCGCGGCCCGAGTTCCACCACGGTCACCGCGCAGCCCAGCGCCACGGCGGAGCCGGCCAGCTCAAGACCGATGAACCCGCCGCCGATCACCGCGACCCGGGTGCCGGGCGCCAGCCGCGCCCGCAGCGCGGCGGCGTCGTCGCAGGTGCGCAGCACGTGCACGCGGGCCCCCCCGAACGGCAGCCGCCGCGCCCGCGCGCCGGTGGCGAGCAGGAGCGAGCGGTACTGAAGGCGCCGGCCGTCGCCCAGCTCGAGGACGTGCGCCGCGACGTCCAGGCCGGTGGCCTCGACGCCGGCGAGCAGGGTGATGTCTGCCTCCCACAGCATGCCGTCGTGGCAGAGCGGCTTGAACTCCCAGGTCTTGGACAGCGGCGGCCGCTCATATGGCGGCGCCAGCTCGGCTCCGACCACGATGATCCGGCCGTCCCAGCCCTCCTGCCGCAGCGCGAACGCCGCCCGGGTGCCGCATTCGCCCGCGCCGACGATGACGATGGCCGGCGCGGGCATCAGCTGACCTCGATATAAACGGTGCCGTCGATGACCTTGACCGGGTGGGTGCGGATGCCGGCCAGCACCGGCGCGCCGAGCGCCTTGCCGCTGGTGTAGTCGAAGCGCCCGTTGTGTTTGGGGCATTCGATGATGGCGTCCATGACCAGGCCGTCGCAGAGCAGCGTCTTTTCGTGGGTGCAGTGGCCGTCTGTGGCGTAGTAGACGTCGTCCGGCGAGCGGTAGATGGCGTAGTCGCTGCCGTCGTGGGCGAACGGGATGACGTCCTCGGGGTCGATGTCACCGGCCTGGCAGGCGGCGATCCAGTGGGCCATGTGATGTCTCCTTAGGCTGCGGTCGCGCTGGCCAGCGGCAGCGCGCGACCGTCGTTCAGGGGGGTGGGCTCGTGGAACGGGGCGGCGCCGGGCAGCAGCTCGCGGCGCACGTAGTACTCCTGGTCCCGCAGCTGGCGCCAGATCGCCGGGATGATCTCGGTGTAGGCCGCCCACAGCGACGGGTACACCGGCGCGCAGTCGTGCTTGATCTCCTCGTGCAGCTCAGGGAGGCGGTAGTACGGGACCATCGGGAACATGTGGTGCTCGACGTGGTAGTTCATGTTCCAGTACAGGAACCGGTTGACCACGTTCATCTTCACCGTGCGGGTGTTCAGCCGGTGGTCCAGCACGTTCTCGCCGAGGCCGGCGTGCTGGGTGAGGGCGTAGAAGTAGAACAGGCACGCGCCGTACAGGCGCGGCCCGCCGATCAGGACCACCGGCAGCCAGGTCCTGAAGCCGATCGCCAGGGCGATGGTGACGGCGTAGATGGCCAGGTCGATCCGGGCGGTGCGGTAGACCTTGTGCCGTTCGGACGCCGGGACGTAATCGGCCTCGTCGCCGGTGAGCCGCCCGGAGGCGTGCACGAACATCAGCCAGAACGCCACCGGCACGTCGACCAGGCCGATCAGGTTCGCCAGCAGCTTGGCCAGCCGCGCCGGGCGCATCACCGCGATCTCCGGGTCCCGGCCGACGACTAGGGTGTCGGTGTGGTGACGGGTGTGGCTCCACCGCCAGGTAACCGGGTCGCGCATGATCATGAAGGAGGCGAGCTGGTACAGGCTCTCATCGATCCAGCGCGTCTTGAACGCCGTGCCGTGCCCGGACTCGTGCCAGCGCGAGTCTGACGTCGAGCCGTAGAGGAGGCCGTAGGTGAGCAGGAACGGGACCGATTGCCAGCTGCCCCAGAACGCGATGCCGAGACCGGCGAACAGCAGGATCAGGCCGATCCAGATCGCGGTGTCCCGCACCGCCGGGTAATCGGAGCGCTTCATCAGCTCCTTCATCCGCTTGCGCGGCACCGCGCTGCGGAACCAGTCCCCGCCCGCCAGGCCGGCGTCCACCGCCGCCTGGTTCTCCGGACCCGTGAGGCTGTACCGCTCCAGCCGTTCCTTGCCCATTCCCGATCACACCTCCGCGTTCAGCCTGTAAGGGCTGTGCCCGGTTTGGCCGCTCCACTTGTTGGAGCGCTCCAATAGATGATATCTATACGCGACACCCCTGAGGATTGTCAAGAGGTAGCGCCGTGACCCGGCCCACATTTCCGTTCCATCAAGAGGATGACTTCATGGTCGCCTGCCCGGGTGAGCTCGCACCCTGGGCACGTCCGGAAGCTGTCGTGGAGGAGCGGGCTGGCCCAGAACAACCGAGCAAGCGCCGGCTCCGCATAGCGCTGTCCCGGATCCGGCAGGTGTGGATGGTCTCACGGTTACCGACATCGGAGCGATCAGGGCCTACCCGGGCCGGTTAGCCCGTCACTTACGTTGCCGGTAAGCCGGCGGCTGACTCCGGCCTGGAACAACTGGTGGTGAACGCGTACCGGGAGACGCGGTACAGGTGCCGGGCGAACTCGACGGGGCGGCCGGCCTGGTCGTAGACGATGCGCTCCATGGTCAGCAGGGCCGTGCCGCGGGTCTCGTTCAGCATGCGCGCCTCGGCGTCTGAGGCGTTCTTCGCGCCCATCCGCTGGGTGGCCGAGTACAGCCCGATTCCGGACGCACGGAGCAGTTCGTACAGGCCGTGCTGCTCGAGCATCTCGACGTTCAGCTGGACGAGCCCGGCAGGCAGGTAATTGTGCATCAGCGCCATCGGCTCGCCGTCGGCCAGCCGGATCCGCTCCAGCGACATCACCAGGGCCCGCTCGGGAAGCTGCAGCGCGTCGGCGACCTGGTCGCTGGCGTGCCTGACCCCGGCCTTGAGCACCTGCGTGGCCGGCTTCCTGCCGCTGGCCGCGAGGTCGTCATAAAGGCTGGTCAGCTCGACGTTGCGGTCGATCCGCTCGTTGGCCACCACAGTGCCCGCGCCGCGCTTGCGCACGACGAGTCCCTTGTTGACCAGGTAGAGGAAGGCGGCCCGCACCGTGGGCCGCGACAGGCCGAGCATCTCCGCCAGCGGCACCTCGTTCTCCAGCCGGGCGCCGACCTTGAGCGCGCCGGATCTGATGGCCGATTCGAAGTGCTGAGCCAGCTGGAAGTACACCGGTACCGGGCTAGTCCGGTCGATGATAATCGGAATGCTAGTGCTTGATTCGCGTTCTGTCATCGTCGGCATCCGGCCGGTAACTGGCCTTCCTTGTTTGGGACAGGAGCCCAGGAAACTGACAGTCCCCGGCCGCACCGATGTTCCCCAGTGCACGGAGATTCGCCAGCTAGGACACTCGCCGACCATGCTGGCCGTTCGCTTCTGCCCCGTTTGCGGCCGGGGCCAGAGGGGCGTTCCCTGGGTTATCTCCATTTGCCTGTGATGAGTGCTGTGCCGTCCGATCAGAAGTGCTTAGCCAGGTACTGCTCGAGTTTTTCCCTGTTGCCCCGGCACGACTCGCGGGCCCGCTCCTCCCACGCGAAAACGCAGACACTAGCAATGCCATCGAAGCCGATCCGCCGCAGCGTGGCGAAGAAGTCATCCCAGTCGATCTCGCCCTGGCCGATGTCCAGATGCTGATGTACTCGCGCTGGGGACCCTGGGGGGTTCACGATGTAGCGCAGGCCCGAGGACGCGGTGTGATCGAAGGAGTCAGCAAGGTGCACATGGGTCAGCAGGTCGTCGGCGTACTCCATGATTTCGGTCATGTTGCCGCCCATATGGAAGGTGTGCGGCGCGCAGTACAGGAAAGAAACGCTCGGGGAGTTGATCCCGCGGACTATGTCAATCGCGGTCTTGCCGTCCTCGATGAAGTCGTCCGGGTGAGGCTCCAGCCGCAGCTCTATCCCCTCCCGTTCGAAGATCGGCAGCAGTTCCTCCAGTGATCGCCAGAACTGCGCCTCGCTGCGGCTGGCCGCCTCTGGGCGACCGTTGAACTCGGAGTTCATGACCGTGCAGTCGAGGTCGACGGTCAGCTCGATCGCGCGCTTCCAGTAACGGACCGCCGCCTGCCGCTCGTCCTCATCGGGCCCGGACCAGCGGTACAGCGGAAGGTGCGAGGCAACCTTGACCCCGGCGGCGTCCAGCGCCGCCTTGAACCGGGTGACTCGGTCCTTGTCCGCCCGCGGATGCAGGAAGAACGGGGTGAAGTCCTCGCGGGGGGACAGTTCGATGTATTCATAACCAAGCCCTGCCACTACTGCGGGGAGTTCCAGCAGCGGAACGCCGCGAAGCATGTACGGGTCCAGCGCGATCTTCATGGCGAAGGCCTATTCCCGGTAGAAATCTGGGCGGCCGGGGAGCGAGACAGCGGTCCAGCCGCTGCTGTCCAGCGCGGCAATGCACGCATCGGCGACGACGATGGCCGCGTAGCCGTCCCATGAGCTCGGCCCGCGGGCTTCACGGCCCGCGGCGATACCGTCGGTCCACTCCTGGAATTCAGTGTCGAACGCTCGGAGGAATCGCTCTCGCGAGTCGGCGGTGACCTGTGAAATCCTGCCGGCCTCTCGGGTAACGAGGATGTCGCCGCCGTCAGCGAGTCGCGCGGTCCCGGTTTCGCCGACTACTTCCCCGCGGATGTCATAGCCGTATCCGACGTTGATGTTCAGTTCCACGTCCACGAGCACACCGCTTTCGGTCCGGAACATCACCACCATCGGATCCTGGAGTCCCGCCGCGGCCCTGCTGCTGCGTTTCGGCTTGAGGATCATGCTCGAGGAGATCTCTTCCCCGAGCAGCCACCGGGTCAGGTCGATTTCATGGATGGCGGCGTCATTAATCACCATCTCATTGCTGAATGCCGGCGGCACTGCGGGGTTACGGTGGGCCAGATGCATCAGCAGCGGCGCACCGACCGATCCGGCGCCGACAGCTTGCTTCAGCGCCCGGTAGGCGGGGTCGTAGCGGCGCATGAACCCGACCTGGACGAGCCGCCGGCCCGCTTTCATCTCCGCTTCGGCGATCCGCCAGCAGGCCTCGGCCGTGGTCGCCAGCGGCTTCTCGCAGAAGACCGGCTTGCCAGCGGCGATCGAGGCGAGCACGTATTCTGCGTGCGTCGGTCCCCACGAGGTCACCACGACGCCGTCGACGTTGTCATCGGCAATGACATCCTGGCCGGTGGCATGCACGGTGACGATGCCGAACCGGCCGGACACCTCGGCTGCCCGGCCGGCGTCGACGTCTGTCAGCGCCGTGACAGCCGCGCCCGCCACTACCGTAGTGAGCCGGCGGACGTGGTCCTCTCCGATCATGCCGACGCCGATCACCCCGACCCGGACAGTCATGCCGTCCCTCCGCCCACTCCGCTGGCAGTGAGGTAGTCATACGTGCGCTTGGCGATCGGCTTGGGCTTATCGAAGTCGGCCGGGTACATGTCCTGCTCTACCACCACGAACAGCTCGGCGTTGAGTTCGGCCAGGGCGTCGAGGACCGACGGGAGGTCGGGCAGGCCGTTCGGCGGCTCGCAGCTGGCGCCCAGCGCCACGGCCTGCCCGAAGGCCAGGTCCTCTGCCTCGGCCTTGGCGACGATGGCAGGGTCCATCTGCTTGATGTGCACGTAGCCGATCCGGGACGGGAACTTCTCGATGATCGCGACGTTGTCGGCCCTGGTGTAGGCCAGGTGGCCGGTGTCCAGGCAGAGCGAGACGTAGTCAGGGTTGGTGTCGGCAAGGAACCGCTCGACCTGGGCCTGGGTTTCGACGTGGCTGTCCGCGTGCGGGTGGAACTCCAGCCGCACGCCGTAGTCGGCCGCGATCTGCCTGCCGATCTCATTGACTGACGTGATGAGCGTCTGCCAGCCGTCGGCACCCAGTTCGGCCGGCTCGATGTAGCCGCCGGTCTTGTCGTCGCGGTAGCCGGGCACCGGCACGAAGATGACGTGTTTTGCGCCCAGCGCGGCGGTCAGCTCGGCTACCCGGCGCGTCTCGGCCAGCACGGAGCTGAACTCGTCCTGCTTGTGCAGGCCGCTGTACCCGGCGACGGTGCCGCCGGCCACGGTCAGCCCCCGCTTGGCCACTTCATCGCTGAGCCTGGCCGGGTCGGTCGGCAGGTACCCGTAGGGCCCGAGCTCGAGGTACCGGTAGCCGACGTCGGCCAGCTCGTCGAGGAACCGGTGCCACGGTGTCTGCAGCGGGTCGTCGGGAAACCAGACGCCCCAGGAATCGGGACAGCTGCCCAGCAGCAGCCGGCGGTCATTAGCTGACGGGCTCATATCAATCGTGCCTTCCTGGGAGGGACGGACTGGACGGTCGGCGTGCGAGGGGGACATCGGCATGGACGGTCAGACCGCGGTCGGGAAATGCATGTGGGCCCGGTGGTGCTCGGCGTACTCCAGATCCGGCCACCGGCTGGTGATGGCCTTCGCGCGGGTATAGAAGCGGAGGCCCTCGGCGCCGTGCACGTGCGTGTCGCCGAACAGCGAGTCCTTCCAGCCGCCGAAGGAGTAGTAGGCCATCGGTACCGGGATTGGCACGTTGACGCCGATCATGCCGACGTGCACCCGGCGCTGGAACTTGCGGGCCGCGTTGCCGCTGGAGGTGAAGATGGCGGTGCCGTTGCCGTAAGGGTTGGCGTTGATCAGGTCGATCGCCTGGTCTAGCGACTCGGCGCGCAGCACCACCAGGACCGGGCCGAAGATCTCGTCAGTGTAGATGTCCATGTCGGCCCTGACGCGGTCGAACAGGCTGGGCCCGACGAAGAAGCCCTCCTCGTGTCCGGCCACGACGAGGTCACGACCGTCCACGACCAAGGTCGCGCCGGCCTGCTCGCCGCGGGTGACGTAGCCGGCGATGCGATCCCGGGCATCGCGAGTCACGACCGGCCCCATGTCGCTGGAGTCATCGTCGCCGGGTCCGACCCTGATCTCATCCGCCTTCTGCCGCAGCCGTTCGACGATCGCGTCACCGGCCGAGCCGACGACGACCACGGCCGAGATCGCCATGCAGCGCTGGCCGGCCGAGCCGTATCCCGCCGCGGTGATGTGGTCAGCGGCGAAATCCATGTCGGCGTCAGGCAGTACCACGGCGTGGTTCTTGGCGCCGCCGAGTGCCTGCACCCGCTTGCCCCGCTCGCTGGCCCGCCGGTGCACGTAGGAGGCGATCGGAGTCGAGCCGACGAACGAGATCGCGGCTATCTCGGGATGATCGAGCAGGGCGTCGACGGCCACCTTGTCGCCGTGCACGACGTTGAAGACGCCGTCGGGCAGCCCGGCGCGGGCATACAGCTCGGCGATCAGGACAGACGCCGACGGGTCCCGCTCGCTGGGCTTCAGCACGAAGGCGTTGCCTGCCGCGATCGCGATCGGGTGCATCCACATCGGCACCATGGCCGGGAAGTTGAACGGGGTGATCCCGGCGCACACGCCGAGGGGCTCGCGCAGCGAGTACGCGTCGACGTCGGTGGACACCTGGCTCGAGTACTCGCCCTTCAGTAGCTGCGGGATCCCGCAGGCGAACTCGACCACCTCAAGCCCGCGGATCGCCTCGCCCTTGGCGTCGGAGATCACCTTGCCATGCTCGGCGGAAACGATCCTGGCGAGGTCATCGAGGTGACGCTCGACCAGGTCGCGGAACCTGAACATGATCCGGACCCGCCGGGCAAGCGAGACGTCCTGCCACGACTCGAAGGCCTTCGTGGCCGCCCGCACCGCCTCGTTGACGTCGGCAGAGTCGGCGAGCATGACACGGGCCTGAACCTGCCCGGTCGCCGGGTTGTACACGTCAGCGGTGGCGGTGGACACACCCGAGGTCGCGGTGCCGCTAATCCAGTGCTCGATGGTCTTCATGATTTCCTTATGATTTGGTTCCGGTCACAGGTAGCCGCGCTGCGCGCGTTTGGACTGCTCGTAAGAGCGCCGGGCCGCCCGGGTGCTTTCCAGGACAGCGGTCTGCGCGACCGGCACGTCCCACCAGCTTCCCGATGAGGGAACCGGCGCGAGCGGATCGGTTTCGATATGCACGACCGTGGTCCGGTCAGCCGTCCTGGCTTTTGCCAGCGCAGCGCGGAAGTCTTCGATCGAGCGGGCCCGCAGCACGTCCGCGCCCAGGCTCTCCGCGTTGGCGGCGAGATCCACCGGCAGGTACCCGCCGTCTAGCATCCCCGTGACCGGGTCACGGTAGCGATACCGGGTTCCGAACCGCTGTGAGCCGAGGCTTTCCGACAGTGCGCCGATGGAGGAGAAGCCGTGGTTGTCGATCAGCACGATGACGAGCTTGATGCCCTCCGAGACGGCGGTGACGATCTCGGCGGACAGCATCAGGTAGGAGCCGTCCCCGACGAGGGCGAAGACCTCTCGGTCCGGGGCGGCCATCTTGATGCCGAGCGCGCCGGCGATCTCGTAGCCCATGCAGGAGTAGCCGTACTCGACGTGGTACTGCTTGGGATCGCGGGACCGCCATAGCATCTGCAAGTCACCGGGCAGGCTGCCGGCCGCCTGCACGACGACGTCGCGCGGCCCGGCGATCTCGTTGACCGCGCCGATCACCTCCGTCTGCGAGGGCAGCGGCTGGTGCCCGAGATGGTAGGCGCCGTCGACGACGGCGTTCCAGTCGGCGACCAGGCCCTGGCAGCGGGCGGTGTAGCCGGCCTCCACCTGGTAGCCGGCCAGCGCGTGTGTCAGCGCCTCAATGCCGCGCCGCGCGTCAGCGACCACCGGAATCCCCGCGTTCTTGCCGGCGTCGAACGCGGCGATGTTGAGATTGACGAAACGGACGCCGGGGTACTGGAACGCAGTGCGCGATGCGGTGGTGAAGTCGCTGTACCGCGTGCCGATGCCGATGACGACGTCGGCCTGGGCAGCCAGCGCGTTAGCGGCCGCCGATCCGGTAGCGCCGATCCCGCCCACGGCCGCGGGATGATCCCAGGCCAGAGCGCCCTTGCCGGCCTGGGTGTCAGCGACGGGGATGCCGGTGGCCTCGGCCAGCCGCCGTAGCGCGTCATGCGCCTCCGCGTACAGCACGCCTCCGCCGGCCACGATAAGCGGCCGCTGCGCCGCGCTGATCACCGCGACCGCGCGGGTCACTGCCTCGGGCTCGGGAACTGGCCGGGCAATGTGCCAGACGCGCCTGCGGAACAGTTCTTCCGGCCAGTCGAAGGCCTCAGCCTGGACGTCCTGCGGCAGCGCGAGCGTGACTGCACCGGTGTCTGCAGGGTCGGTCAGCACCCGCATCACCGACAGCAGCGCGGCCGGCAGCTGCTCCGGGCGCCAGATGCGGTCGAAGAACCGGGACAGCGGGCGGAACGCGTCGTTGACGGAGACATCGAGCGAGCCAGGGTCTTCCAGCTCCTGCAGCACCGGGCTGGCCACCCGGGTGGCGAACAGGTCGCTCGGCAACAGCAGCACGGGAATGCGGTTGATGGTCGCCAGCGCCGCCCCGGTCAGCATGTTCGTCGAGCCCGGCCCGATCGACGCGGTGCAGGCGAAGGCCTGCAGCCGGTTTCGCATCCGGGCGTATCCAACCGATGCGTGCACCATGGCCTGCTCGTTGCGGGCGAGGTAGTAGGGCAGGTCCGCGCGGCCGGTTAGCTGCGCCTCCAACAACGCCTGGCCGACGCCGGCTACGTTGCCGTGCCCGAAGATGCCGAAACAGCCGGGAATCAGCCGCTGTTCCATCCCATCGCGCTCGCTGTACTGCTGAGCCAGGAACTGCACGATGGCCTGTGCGACGGTCAGCCGCTGGGTGGGCGGAGCGGACGGGGCGGGAGAAGAGCTGCTCATCTACGGCCTCCTGCCGTGGTCATCGGCAGACGCGGATCGACCTTGGCGTCGGCCCAGCCGACCGCTTCCGGCGTGATCTGAGTGATGTACCGGTCGGCTGCCGTCACGCCCCGGCGCACCATCGGGGACAGGTCCGTGAGGGTCACAGCAGCTCCACGGCGGCGTCGACGGCCGCGGCGACATTGGCGCCCGGCGGGTACAGCAGCGAGCGCCCGATCACCAGCCCCTGCACGGTCGGGAGCCGCAGGGCTTTCCGCCACGCCGCTAGCACCGTGGCCTCATCGTCAGCGACCTCGCCGCCCAGGATGAGCGCGGGCAGCGTGGAGGCGGCCATCACGCGTTCCATGTCATGCACGTACGGGACCTTCAACCAGGTATAGGCCGACGTGCTGCCCAGGCCAGACGCGACTGTGATGGCGCGGATCATCGCCTCCGGTGACAGGTCGTTGCGCACTTTCCCGTCGACGCGATGGGAGATGAACGGCTCGATCATCGCCAGCAGCCGCCGCCGTGCCAGCTCGGTCACGGCGCTGCCGCACGCCTGCAAGGTCGCGGCGGTCGCCGGGTCATCCGGATCGATACGGGTCAGCATCTTCCCGCCGTTGAACCCGGCCGCGGCAATGCTGGCCGCATCGTAGGCGGTGAAGCGGTCGTCCATCTCGAAAACGGTGCCGGCCAGGCCGCCACGGTTCATCGAGCCGATCACCACCTTGCCGTCAAGGGCGCCCAGCAGCAGCAGGTCCTCCAGAATGTCCGGGGTGGCAAGCACGCCGTTGACGCCCGGCCGCGATAGCGCCAGGCACAGCCGGTCGAGCAGGTCGGTCCGGTCGGCCATCGCCAGCTTCCTGTCGCCTGCCCGGAGGGCGCCGCGGGCCGGATGATCAGCGGCAATGATCATGAGCCGGCCGTGCTCGCCGAGCAGCGAGCTAGCGGGCTGCCGGTTCGCCGCTGCCTCAGCGATCGCCTCAGGCCGGTTCACCCTGACGTGGAGCAGTTGCTTAAGCGCGGAGTCACGCATTGGGTGCCTCCCGCATCGCGGCCTCGCGCTTACTGGTCCCCTGCACCTTGGCCTCTTGCATCTTGGCCTCCACCTCCCCGGCGGTCGGCATGGCATCGGAGCAGGCCAGGCGGGATGCCACAAGCGCCCCTGCGGCATTGCAGAAGCGCAGCGACCGGTCCAGGTCCCAGCCGGAAAGCAGGCTGTGGCATAGCGCGCCGCCGAAGGCGTCGCCGGCGCCCAGTCCGTTGACGACCTCAATGGGCACCGGGGGCACCTCGATGACTTGATGGCCATCCGATGCCATGACGCCAGCTGGCCCCCGCTTAACGACGGCGAGCTGCAGCCCCGCTTCGTGCATGGCCTTAGCCGCCGTGCGGGGCTCGCGGGTGCCGACGGCTGTCTCGCACTCATCCAGGTTGCCGACGGCCACGGTCACGTGCGGCAGCGCCTCCTGCACCCAGCGCCGCGCTTCCTGGCGGGAAGGCCAGAACACAGGGCGGTAGTCGAGATCGAGGATGGTTATGCCGGATCTGGCCCGTGCCTTGAGGGCGGCCAGGGTGGCGCTCCGGCTCGGCTCCTGCGATAGCCCGGTTACCGTGACCCAGAAGATGTCGGCGGCCTTGATGGCGTCCAGGTCCAGGTCGGAGGCCTCGATCTGCATGTCCGGTGCGGTCGGGCAACGGTAGAAGTACAGCGGGAAGTCATCGGGCGGGAAGATCTCGCAGAATGTCACCGGGGTGGGCAGCGCGGGCACCGGCCAGACGTAGCGGTCATCGACGTTGTACTGGCGCAGCGCGTCATGCACGAATTCCCCGAATGGATCCCGGCCGGTCCTGGAGATCACGGCCGCCCGCCGGCCGTAACGCGCGGCGGCAACCGCGACGTTGGTGGCGCTGCCGCCGAGGTACTTGCCGAAAGTTTCGACATGCCGCAGCGAGCGCCCGATCTGGAGCGGATAAATGTCGACGCCGATGCGGCCCATGGTGAGCACCTCGAACTGCCCGCCGTCAGCCGCCACTTAGCGCTCCTTCCCGAGTCACCAGGGTGTGCCGCAGGCTTGTCACTAGGAACAGCCCAAGTCCGGCTGCCGCGCCTGGTTAACATGAGATACCTGCTGGATTTAAAAGTCAAGAGTTTGTCAGAACAATTGGAGGTCTGGCGCTGGCCGGCATGACATGGGACGATGCGCTATCCGAGTCCGGGTCACGCTGGATGACCGGTCGAGCCCGCAACCCTTGCATGCCCGGGTGGCGGCCCAGCTGCAGGAGTTGATCGAGACCGGCGGCCGCTCGCCCTGAGACACAACCCTGGTGCCCGTCCACATCGCCAGGCTCGGCCCCGGGGGGCTGAGCTGCAGCGGCACGGCCTGTATGAGCTGCTGGGGGCTGCCGCGGCGGTGCCGAAGGCCGCGAACGAGGTCATCGGCGCGCTGCGCGACCGCGAAGGAGACCGAGACCCTCGGCTTCGAGCGCGGCGCGTCCGTGCTGACCATGACCCGCAACGCATGTACCTGCGGCACGTGTGGGTCTTCGAACGATGTTGCCGCCGGTGTCATGGGCCGGAGACAAGGTGTCTCCCCTCACCTGCAACGGCCCCGAAATAAGTTAGTGACAAGATACTGACAAAAGCTTTCTGCCGATGTATCGTCTCAGTCCAGAACCGTCCAACTCGAGTAACAACCTAGACCGGGGCGGCCGCGGGGCTGCCTGCCAGTGTCGTGCGGCTGGAGAACCACGCATTGTCCTGGGAGCACCTCCCAGCTAACCTTCAGGAGGCTTGATGCACGACGACAACAACCCGTCCCCGCCACCTAGATCCGGTGTCAGAGGGCGGCGCCTCAAGGCTCTGGGCGCGGGGATCTGCGTTCTCGCATTGCTCACTGCGGCTGGCTGCAGCAGCAGTAAGGCCTCAGGCACAACGTCCCAGGGGACTGGATCATCGGGCGGCAGCGCCTTCCCCGGGGGAACCAGCCTTCAGGGCAAGACGATTCTCATGATCATTTACACTGCTCCGCTGGCCGCATGGAACCCGGCGCTCAACGCGGTGAAGGCAGTCGAGGCATCGACTGGCCTGAAGGTTAATGTCCAGTACGCCAACAACAACAACCAGACCGAGATCTCTGAGATCCAGTCGGGCATTTCGCGCAATGTCGCGGGGATAGCATTGCACATCACCAGCAGCGCCGTGAGCAGCGCGGTGTGCGCGGCCGCGCAGAAGGGCATTCCGGTTGTCGCCTGGAACCAGGACGCCCTGACCGGCCCTTCAGCCAGCTGCGTGCAGGCATACGTGGGCCAGAGCTTCCCCGCGGCCGGCGCTGTCATCGGCCAATACATGGTTCAGCACGGCTACGTCAAGTCCGGGGCACACGTGTTCTGCCCGGTAGAAGACCCTACAGCGACCTACGCTGCTGGGCGTGCGCAAGGGGTTAATCAGGCGCTGGCAGCCGTCGGAGCCAAGTGCGACATCGTGGGAGTGGGAGACGCGGACTCCGCAGCTATATCGACAATGACGCAGTATCTCCTCGGGCACCGGAACACCACGGCGATCATCGCTCTGGGCGGAATACCTTTCGCTAATGCTCCCGCCGTGATACAGAAAATGGGCCTGAATATTCCGGTCGGCGGGTTCGATGTGTATGACCCGCGCATCCCCAAGGCAATCGAGGCGGGCACGATTGTGGCGGCGGTCGATCAGCAGTTCTATTCTCAGGCGTTCTATGCCGCACAGCAGCTAGCCCTGGAACTTCAGTACGGGCTGTACCCGTCAGATATGAACACGGGCGGCCGCGGCGTCGTGACCAAGGCGAACGTCGGCAACCTGATCGCGCTTTCGGGCCAGTACCGGTAGCCAATGAATCATCGAGCTGCCCCTGCGGTGCCACCGGCGCGGCGGCCATCTACGGTCGCTGCGCCAGGCACCCCGGGTCATCTCGCCGGGCAAATCGCGTGGATATGAACTGAAAGGTAATTGGTGCGATGAGTTCGCTACCTGAGGCAGGCCTAGCTTCCGCCGCCGGGGCCGGTTCACCGCTGATGACCGTGGCGGAGCTTCGCCGTACCGGCATGCGCTACCGCCTGTTCCAGTCAGCGTTGTTCGTGGCCGTCATATTCGCTGCTACCCAGGTGGTCTGCATCGCGTACGCTGCGGCAAACCCGGGCAGCTTCGCGTACCTGAGCAAGTCGAATGTCACTACCGCGTTCCAGCAGGTACCGCTCGTAGGAATAGCGACACTCGGCGTCGGCATCCTCATGATCGCAGGAGAATTCGACCTGTCGATCGGAGCCAACGCTATCTTCACGAGTATCGTCACGGCCCAGATCTTCAACGGAGGAACCAGCATCTGGCTCGCGGCGCTGGCCGGACTCGCGGTCGGCGCAGGGATCGGGCTAGTCAATGGCATCCTGACGATGACGCTGCGGATCCCGTCGTTTATCACCACGCTGGGCACCCTGGGTATCTGGACCGCGGCGACTCTCTTCGTGCACGGATCAGCAGCGGAGACCTTCACGCCGACAGGAGCCTTCCGGGCACTGACGGCCGGGCAGATCGGGTGGATCCCCGCGGAAGCACTCTGGTTCATCGCCCTCGGCATCGTCTTCTGGGTTCTTCTGCAGCGGACGAGCATCGGCAACCACATGTTTGCTGCGGGCGGCAACCAGACCGCCGCCGTCGCGAGCGGGGTGAACGTCACTAAGGCCAAGCTCTTCGCGTTCACCATCACCGGCCTGATGGCTGCCATGTCCGGCCTGCTGGCTGCCTCGCGGATCGGGTCTATCTCGCCGGGGGACGTGACGACCTTGCCGCTGCAGGCGATCGCGGCGGCCGTCATCGGAGGCGTCATCCTCACCGGCGGGACGGGAACGATCCTGGGGATGATGATCGGCGCCGCGCTGATCTACTGGATTCAAGACGTCCTGCTGCTGCTCGCGGCACCCGGCTACTACCTCACCGCATTTGTCGGGGCGCTGATCATCGTCGCCGCCTGGAGCTATTCGGTGTTCCGAGGGAGGATCACATGAGCGACCTGGACTCGAGCGTGACCGACACCGATGAGCAGCGCGGCCAAGTTCCGCGGCCCGAAACTCTCCCGCAAGAGGTTCTGCTCGAGGTACGCAACGTGCGGAAGACGTACGGCCGGAACGAGGCACTGAAAGGAGTGTCACTCAAGGCTCACCGAGGCGAGATTCTTGCTCTGCTCGGCGACAACGGAGCCGGCAAGTCAACCCTCGTTAAAGTAATGTCCGGCGTCGTGATTCCAGACGCGGACAGCGAGCTCCTCTGGGAAGACAAACCTGTCAAGCTCGGCTCACGACACGACGCAGCAGATCTCGGAATCGAAACGATCTTCCAGGATAATGCTCTGGTCGACAGTATGACTGTAGCCAGAAACATCTTCACTGGCAGAGAGCTTAAGAATAGAATGGGACTTCTGCGGCTTACCGAGATGCGGCAGGTCTCGGCGAGTATCATTACGTCCATTACCGGCGTCAAGGGCATCGACAGTCCCGATAAGCTCGTCGGAAGCCTGTCTGGCGGGCAGAAGCAAGCCGTCGCGATAGCGCGGGCCGTGCACTTCAACCGCACACTGCTGATCCTTGACGAGCCGACGAGCGCCCTGGCTGTCCGTGCGACCGAGGCGCTGTTCACCTATCTCCGTACCCTACGCGAACAGAACATCACCAGCATTCTGGTCACGCATGATCTGTTCGATGCATACCGCGTATGTGACCGTTTTGTGGTGATCGCGCGCGGTGAGAAGGTCTTCGAGGCAACTCGCGCAGGAACCACAGTCGACGAGTTGATCGAGAAGGTCAGTCACGGATGATCTCGGTACAGCGAAAGGGGGAGGCGGCATGACCGTCTCCGGTCGCTGACATCCGTGCCGCAGCATGATGTGGCGCGGGTGTTCAGGCGAGCCGGCCGTACATCAGGACGTTAAGGAGTCAATACATTGCAGTATCGCGACTTCGGCGCAACCGGCTGGAAGGTCAGCGAGATTTCTTTTGGCGGCTGGCAGCTCGGGGGTCAGTGGGGCGAGGTCGACGACGCGGCATCGATCCGCACCCTTCTGCATGCGTACAGTAGCGGAATTAACTTCGTGGACACCGCGGAGCTCTACGGTAACGGTCACAGCGAGAAAGTCATCGGCGAGTCGCTGAGGCAATGGAGCGGGAACAAGATCTACGTCGCCACCAAGGTACAGCCGACGGTCTGGCCAGACCCGGATGACGACACGCCGCTCATGCGCGGTCGTTACCCGGCCTGGCATCTACGCGATGCCGCCGAGCAGTCGCTAGGTCGGCTCGGTGTCGAGCGTATCGACCTTTTCCAGTTGCACGGCTGGTTCGCTGATGGTATCGGCGCGCTGGACTGGCTGGAGACGCTGAACGAGCTGCGCATTGAGGGCAAGATCGACAAGATCGGCGTCTCGATTCGTGACTACCGGCCCGATGAAGGCGTCGATCTAGCCACGCTGGGGCTCGTTGACTCCATCCAAGTGGTATTCAACATATTCGAGCAGCGGCCTGCTCAGAACCTGTTCCCGGCAGGTGGCCGCCGCCAAAATACCGCATTCATTGCCCGGGTGCCGTTCGACTCGGGTTCTCTGATCGGCCATTGGACCGAGTACACATACGACAACTGGCCGGAGGGATCAGTTCCTAAATGGCTATTCCGGGGCGAGCGGTTCAAGGAAACGCTGGCGCGGGTCGAGGCGCTGAAGCAGGTGTGTGAGCCCTACTACCCGACGCTTGCTGAGGCCGCGATGCGCTTCACCCTGAGCGCCCCGGAGGTATCCACTGTCATTCCCGGCATGAAGGATCCGGGCGAGGTGGACAAGAACATCGCTTATTCCGACGGTAAGCCATTCCCTGCGGAGCTGCTCGCGCAACTCGCCGAGCATAACTGGCCGCGGAACTACTACAAATAACAGGATTCGCATGCCGCATACATATGATCTGGCACATGTGCATTCGGCGAGCCGGGCGCCAACCCGGGCCAACGACCGTGCTGCGAGAGCCTGTCGCCGGTTATGACCAGGTCAGAGTAGGGATCTAAAATGGCGCCTGAATCCCAGCAGACGACTACTGATTTCCGTCAGGTCCAGGCCGAGTTTATGCTGCCGCACGAGCTCTCGGCTGCTGTAGCGTCCCACCCAGTTGCTTACCTGCCGCTTGGCAGCCTCGAATTTCACGCTGCGCACCTCCCTATCGGGCTCGACGCGCTCAGCGCGCATGGCATCTGCGTCCGCGCCGCCAGCAGGGCGGGCGGGATCGTTCTGCCGCCGCTGCATTACGGGACAGGCGGAGGCCATATCAAGTATCCCTGGACCATCATGATGAGATCCCCGGATGAAATCCGGACCCTCATCTGGCAATCGCTGCAGCGGCTGCAGGAATTCGGTTTCGAGCTCTCCGTTCTCTTTACCGGGCATTTCGCCGACGAGCAGCTGGCGATGATCGATGAGATCGGCCACGCATGGGAATCGGAAAGCTCGAGCGCAATGCGAGTGCTCTCGCTCGGCGTGAACCGCCAGCCGGACTGCCCAGTCGAGCCGGACCACGCCGGCATCTTCGAGACGAGCCTTCTAGCGGCGATGTGGCCCGACCGGGTTCATCTCGATAGGCTGCCATCACTGACCGATGCTCCTGCCTCCGACCCCGCTGGGGACACCCGCGGCGCGCATCGCCATCAGCCTGACCACCCGCTTTGGGGAGTCTTCGGCCCTGATCCCCGCGGATATGACCTCGGCGCGGCTCAGAGGCTACTGGAATCGCAGGTTTCCTGGCTTGCCGCCGTCGCCAGCAGCAGCCTCAAGGACTCGGCCAGGAAAGGTGATGGCCGCCGGGCCAATGGCGTGGCATTAAGAGCTGGCTCGGATCTATTACCGCCGAACAATCCGGTGAATCGTTTGAATGTGAGGCCGTTCATGACTATCGCCCCCGAGTCCCCCGATAGGTCTGCCGCCATCGCGGCCGAGCTGCCGGGAGATCTCGCCGTTTTCTACGACCCGCTGTCCTATGCCGCCTACGATCACCCGTACGAGGTGTACCGCCGGCTGCGTGATTACGCGCCTGTTTACTACAACGTGCGCCGGGACCTGTTCGTTGTGTCCCGGTATGAGGATGTCAGCGCTTGCCTGAAGAACCACGAGCAGATGGTCAATGCCCTGGGCAACGACATGGACGGCACCCACGACTCTTACGGCAGTGGCAATCTCGTCGCCCAGGACCCGCCCCGGCACACCGTGCTGCGTGCGGTGGTGCGCCCCTCGTTCGCCGCGCGCGAGATCCTGGCCATGGAGGAGCACATCCGTGAGCTCAGCCGCGAGCTCCTGGCGAAGCTGCGGAAGAAGGACGGCGCCGACTTCGCTGGCGACTTCGCACTGCCGCTGGTGTTCGGCGTCGGCTTGCGGTTGGTGGGAGCTCCGACCTCGGAGACTGAGTTCTGGCAGGCGCATCTGCTGCGCTCGATGGCACGCACTGTCGGCGAGTTCGGGATTCCCGAGGACGCCGCCAACTCCAACCGCGAGGCGGAAAAGCACCTCGGCGAGATCATGCGGCGGCGCCGGGAAGAGATCGAGGCCGGCGGGGAGGCCGACACCCCTGACGTCATCAGCCAGATCCTTCTCGCCGGCGCGAAGGGTCTAATCGACAAGGCAGAGCAGATCGGCCTGGCCCACCTGATTCTGTCCGCGTCCACCGACGCGCCCGCGGCCCTGCTCACGAACTGCATCGCTGTCCTGGACAAGTTCCCCGCCCTCCAGGGGTACCTCCGCCAGGACCCCTCGCTGATCAAGGCGTTCGTGGAGGAGACCCTTCGTTACGACACCCCGGCGACGAACCTATGCCGGCAGACGACGACCGAGGTGAACATCGGCGGTATCACCATCCCCGAGAACCGCCGCGTCATGGTGCTCATGGGGTCGGCGAACCGTGACGAGCGTGCCTACGAGAACCCGGACGCCTTCGACCTCTTCCGAACCTTCACGGGCGCAAACAAGATCCTCAGCTTTGGTGAGGGCATCCATTCGTGCATGGGCGCGCCGCTGATCCGGCTCACGGCGCAGATTGCCGTGGAGGAGATCGTCGCCGCCCTTGACGACACTGAGCTCCGCGTGGTGGGGGTGCCCGAGCGGTGGGCCAAGCAGATGGTCCGCGGCTTTGCCAAGCTGCCCGTCAAGTTCGTCCACTCGCCGCGGAGTCCCCGGATGTACACGGCGGCCGCGCTGGCGAACCCCGAGTCTCACGTCGAGTCGGTGCAGCACCGCAGCACCAGGCTGACGCTGGCCGCCCGCGAGTTCGAAGCCGACGTCCGCGTCGCGTCTAAGATCCTGGTGGCCGACGGGGTCGCAGCCCTGACCTTGCGCGAACTCGACGAGCACCCGCTGCCTTGGTGGCAACCCGGAGCGCACGTCGACCTGATCATCGACGGCGTACAGACCCGGCAGTACTCCCTGTGCGGTGACCCAGACGACTACCACGCGTGGCGCCTGGGTATCCTGCGCGACCCGCAAGGCAGCGGCGCGTCACTGTACGTTCACGACCAGCTCAACCAGGGCGACATCGTCAGGGTCCGCGGGCCACGCAACAATTTCCCGCTAGTGGACTCCCCGCGCTACCTGTTCATCGCCGGCGGCATCGGCATTACCCCGATCCTGCCGATGATCGCCACGGCAGAAGCCGCCGGTGCGGAGTGGCAACTGGTGTACGGCGGCCGCGCCCGCGCCTCGATGGCTTTCCTGGACGAGCTCGCGCGGTACGGCGACAAGGTGTCGGTACGGCCTCAGGACGAGACCGGGCTCCTCGACCTTGACAGCCTGCTTCGTGGGCCGCAGCCCGAAACCAAGGTGTACTGCTGCGGACCCGAGCCCCTGCTCGCTGCGGTCGAGGAGCGCTGCGCCGCCTGGCCCAGGAGGTTTCTGCACGTCGAGCGCTTCGCCGCCAAGCCCCTCAGCGAGCCTGTACTATCCGAGGCGTTCGAGGTCTACCTGGCGCAAAGCGACCTCACCCTCACCGTCCCGCCGGACGCGTCCATCCTCTCCGTCGTCGAGGGGGCCGGCGTCGGCGTGCTGTCCTCCTGCGCCGAAGGCACCTGCGGCACGTGCGAGACATCTGTACTCGAGGGTATCCCCGACCACCGCGATTCGGTCCTCGACCAAGACGAGCGGGAGGCCGGCAACTGCATGATGATTTGCGTCTCCCGTTCCTGTACCCCGCGCCTTGTCCTCGACATCTGAGACAGAGTCAACAAGTTACATACCGCAACAGCGAAGCATGTCGGATGGTCGGCGGGTGCCCGCAGTGCCGGAAGGAGGTCAGACCATGACCGTCCCTATTGGCGTCGGCGTGGTTGGGAGCGCCTGGATCACGCGCGTCCACGCCCAGGCACTCACGAAGCTCAACAGCCTGGCACCGCTGTCGCGGGAAATCCGGCTGACAAGCGTCTACGGCCGTCGCGAGGGAACCGTGTCGGCCCTCGCAGGGGAGCTGGGATTTGGCCATTGGTCCACCAGCTGGGAGGAACTGGTTGCTGATCCCACCGTCGACGTGGTCGCTAACCTTACGACCAACGCGCTGCATGAGCCGGTGAGCTTGGCGGCGATCGCCGCTGGTAAGCCTGTGCTTTGCGAGAAGCCGCTCGCGCCGGACGGCGCGGCTGCCGCGCGGATGTTCGGCGCGGCGCAACGGGCAGCGATCCCGAACGCATGCGGTTTCAGCTATCGGTTCGTGCCCGCCGTCATGCTGTTGAAGAACCTGATCACCGATGGCCGACTGGGCGGCGTGCGGCACTTTCGGGGTTTGTTTCTCCAGGACGGCATCCGCCGGCCAGATGGATCGGGAGACTCAGGATCCGTTCTGGACTTCTCGCACCTCCTGGATATGATGCGGTATCTGGCGGGCGAGCCGCTTTCTGTATCTGCGCTGACGTCGTCTTTCATGAGCTCTGCTGACGACTGCTACGCGGCCGCCTTCGAACTCCAAGGATCGGGGACTGCCACACTCGAGGCCTCTCGCTGCGCTACAGGCTGGAAGGCCAGACAACGTATCGAGGTCAACGGAAGCGAGGGGTCGGCGTGGTGGGACCTGGAAGACATTGACCGGTTGCACGTGAGCCTGCGCGACGGCAGCCAACCCGGAGTGACGGGGTACACGGCTGTCCACGTTACGGAGCCGCACCATCCGCTTGTCCCGGCCTGGTGGCCAGCCGGTCTAGGGCTAGGCTGGGAGCACTCATTCATTCATGAGTGGCGCGCCTTCCTGGCCGAAGTGCTGGGCGGCGACAAGGACGCCCATCTGGCCACCTTCTTCGACGGCCTTCGCGCAGCTCAGCTGGCGGACGCCATCTACGAGTCAGATCGTGATAAGGCCCGGGTGCTCCTCTGACGAAAGAAGGTAGTGCCATCAGTAATGACCTGTCCGCGGCGGGGACTATTCGTGCTGTCGTATTCGCCGGGCCCGAGAGGGTCGAGGTCCAGCGCCGTGCGCGACCCGTCCTCGGCTCGCCGAGCGAAGTGCTTGTCGAGGTGGAGGCCTGCGGCGTCTGCGGCACCGACCTGCACATAGTCGAAAACCCCCCAGGCCATCCAGCCACGACGGGTGTTGTGCTGGGCCATGAAATGGTCGGGACAGTCGTCGAGGCTGGTGCGGCCGCCTCCGGGGCTGACGTAGGCACCCGGGTCGTTGTCTCACCCAATGTTGCTTGCCATAACTGCCGCAGCTGCCGGCAGGGCATAGTCAGCGCCTGCGAGAACTTCAGTTCTATTGGGATCTTTCGTGATGGGGCCCTTGCGGACGTCGTATCGGTGCCGGCCGCCGCGTGCTACGCCATCAGCGACGACATCCCGGCGCGAATTGCCGCCCTGACCGAGCCGCTTTCCTGCGTTCTCAATGGCGTGTCGCAGGCGCGCCCGATGCCGGGCGATGTCGCGGTGATCTATGGGGCGGGGGCAGGGCGGGGGTCAAAGTAGTGGGTCATGGCAGCTGACCTGCACTGATTACCCTGGCTAGACATCTGCGTGTGTTTCTGGTATGACGGCAGGGTGACTGATGAGCGAAATGATACCGGTGAGCTGACTGTCCGGCTTGGATGGAGCGGATATCGCTGTGGACGCAGTCGGTACCCGGCTAGGCGAAGCCCTTCGCGACACCCGGCCCCGAGGCAAGATCCTCCTATTCGGTTTCAACACCCGTGCGCGGCCTGTGATACCTCAAAGCGAGATCACCCGCCGCGAACTTGTCGTGTTCGGGACGTGGGTCGGAGACTTTACTTTTCCGCTCGCGGTGCGGCTTCAGGAGTCAGGGCTTCTCGACCTGGATCCGATCGTTAGTCACTGGCTGCCGCTTGAACGCACCCCCGAGGCCTTTGTGGCATTGATGACTGGCGCGGCCGTCAAGGCCGTGCTTCAGGTATCCGCGACGGCGAAATAACTAGCCATGGCGGCCCTAATTCGGAAACCGCCGTGACCGCCGGTTGGCGTCCGCCCGAGCGATCAGCACGGCGCGCAGATGGTGATGTGGAACGAGAAGCTGTGCGAGGAATTCGCCCGGGCCGGCTTCCGGGTGATCCGGTTTGATAACCGGGATGTCGGCCTGTCCTCGACCTCCGATGGCGACTACCAGCTCGCCGACATGGCACTCGACGCGTGCCAGCTGGTCGGTTTCCTCGGCCTGGACCAGGTGCACGTCGCTGGCCAATCGATGGGGCCATGATCGCGCAACAGCTCGCCATCTCTCATCCGCAGGTTGTCGCCAGCCTCACATCCGCCGCCATAGTGGCCTTTGTCGGGCGGACCGATGCACGTGAGCCGCCCCTGGACCGGATCCGTCTGGAACGAGACGATACACAGCGGACTATAGTTCGTCTGCAGTTTGTCGCTAACTTATTTCAAAGATCATTTACGGCTGCTGGCGGCTGATGGCGTACCGCGCCCATGGCCAAGCCGTGGGCCAGAAGCCCAGCCGTGGGCCAGAAGCCCAGCCGTGATGCGGTCGCTACAGTCGCGAATGCGGGGACTCGGTTAGGTGCCACGGCGCCCCCGCTGGGTTGCCGTCTTCGGCCCGGACGGTGTGCTGAAAGGCATAGCGGTCGGCGCGGTAGACGTGGGAGCCGTGCTCAATGCCGCGTCCGTCGGTGTTCCACGCGGTCCGTGTCATGGTGAGCACGGGCGCGCCGCGCTTGATGCCGAGTGCTTCGGCTTCTTCCGCGGTCGCGGAGCGGGCGCCGATCACCTCGTCTGCGGCCTTCGGCACCGCCGCGGCGGCCCGGAGCAGTTCGTACAGGCCACGCCGCTGCAGCTCAGCCTTGGCGAACCTGGCGAAGTGGGCGGGAACCAGGTTGTGCATCAGGGCCAGCGGCTGCCCGTCAGCGTACCGCAGCCTGTCGATGCTGGTCACCTCGGTGCGCGGGGGGATATGCAGAGCCAGCGCGACAGCGTCCGAGGCGGGGATCACGGCGAAGGACAGCACGTCCGTCGACGGATTGCGGCCAGCCCTCACCAGGTCGTCATACAGGCTGGTCAGCTCCACGGGTCGGCGCACCGACGGCATCACCACCTCGGTGCCGGCCCCGGGCTTGCGCACGACCAGGCCCTTGTCCACCAGGTGCTGCATCGCCCGGCGCATGGTCGGGCGGGAGATCCCCAGCCGCTCGGCGAGCGTGACCTCGCTCTGGATCCGCGCGCCGACCGGCAGCCCGCCGGTCTCGATCAGCTCCTGCAGCCGCGCTGCCACCTGGGCATGCAAAGGCATCGGGCTCGACCGGTCATCCAGCGTGACCCGGAGCTCGGCTATCTCATCATCCCATGTCATGCCGACCAGCTCTAGGCCTCCAATTGTTCTGACAAACTCTTGACTTTTGAAGTCCTCCAGGTATCTCATGTTAGCAGGCGCGGGCAGCCTGAAACTTGAGCTGCTTCCAGTTGAGCACGCTAGCTCTTCTAGGTGGCCAGAAGGTCATCTTGATCAGGACCCTCGAGCTTCCCCGACCAAAACGACATCGTCTCACTTCGCAGCCCTAGCGGCTCGGAAAGAGCGGGAGGTGGCCGCCGAATTGAACAGCGGAGGTGCTCGCGATAAGCCGCATCGCATCGGCGCCAACCGCGTGACGCGCCCGAGCTGGTTTCGGACGCGAACGATGAGGCGATCATCGACCTGCCGATACGGTCGAGCAGACCATGCCACCGCCCTCGTCCCGGCGTTGAGTATTGGCATGCCAGATTCGCGCCAGCTGCTTGTCTGCCACTGTGATCCCGTCTGCGAGCCGCCCATAGTACGACCGAAGGGTGGCTGATCGTGCGGGTTTACGTGGAGCTGAGTCGGTTCGCAGCCACCGCCACCTCGGCAGAGCTGAGGGACATGGTGCATGCGCTGGAGGACACGGGGGCGGCTGGTGTCAGCTTCTCCGATCACATCTTCGTCACCGAGAATAATCGGCCGCGCGCCGAGGGCGTTGCGCACAATTGCGAGCCGATGACAGCGATGGCCGCCGTGGTGGGAATGTCCGATCACCTGGCGGTGCAGACTACCGTCGTCAACACCGCCTGGATTCACCCAGCCTTGCTGTTGCGGCAGTTTGCTCAGCTGGCCGTCCTCGCCGGGGGCCAGCGCGTCACCGCTGGCCTGGGCGCCGGGTGGAGCACGGAAGAGTTTGACGCGCTGGGAATGCGAATGCCGTCGTTCCGGCAACGGATGGATCGCTTTGAAGAGGTTCTTGCCTTCGCGCGCAGTCTTTTCAGCGACCGCCTGGCCAGTCTCCCCGGCGTCCATGTCACAGCTCGCCAGGTTCCGCTGTCTCCGCCTTGCGCCATTCCCCCTGATCTGATGATCGGCGGCGGCTCGGACCGAATCCTCGACCTGGCTGGCCGCTACGCCGATGTCCTGGAACTGCACGGGGATCCTAGGCACGGCAAAGTCGTGGGAGCCACGATGGAACAGGCCAAACTCGGCGATGTCCGCCGCCGGGCCCTGACCACCGTGGCTGACCTGGCCGCCCGGATGCAGTTGGTGCGAGCTGCGGAGTCCCGTGCCGGGCGCCCGCCTGGGTCGGTGTCAGTGTCCAACACAATCTGGTACGTCGCCTACGGCGACCGCAGCGCCGTCGCCGAGGCGGAGCGCCAGTTGTGCCGCGACTGGGGGCGTATCCCCGACCAGCGGCTGAATACTTCCCCTTACCTGCTGCTCGGCGAACCAGGGCAGATTGCCGAGACGCTCATCGAACGGCATGAGGCGTACGGCCTCGACCGGATTTCGCTGACCGAGAATACCGGCGTTCCTGCCGCACCCCATGACCCTATCCGTTTCTGTCAAGAGGTTGTGCCTCGACTGCCCTAGCCTTGAGAATTCACGCCGCTGCTGATCTAGGCGGATTCGAGACGTGAGAATGTGAGGAGGTGTAACAGATATGTGGCAGGCAACTTGGAATTTCAAGGGGAAGCGCGTCCTAGTTACGGGCGGCGCTGCCGGGATCGGTCTCGCGATCGGAACGGAGTTCGTGCGCGCCGGCGCGCAAGTGGCGTTCCTGGACCGTGACAAGGCGGCGCTGGAGAAGGCCGTCGAGGCGGCTTCGGCCGCCGGCCCCGGCGAGGCGTTGAGCGTGGTCTGTGATCTGACAAATTCACAGGAGATCATTCGCGCCGTCCAGGATGTTACGGAGCGTCTGGGACGCGTCGAGATTCTCGTCAACAATGCCGGAGTCGGCGCATCTCGTCCGCTGGTCGACCTGAGCGACGAGGAACTGGATCTCAACCTGAACGTCAACCTCCGGGCCACGATCTTGCTTACCCGTGAGCTTCTGCGCGGGATGCTTGAGCGAGGCGAAGGTGTCGTTATCAATATTTCCTCACAGGCCGGCAAGCGTGGTTTCCCTGATATCACCCATTACAGCGCGAGTAAGGCCGGTGTGCTCGGCTTCACACGCTCGCTGGCGGCTGAGGTCGCTCCGAAAGTTCGGGTAAACGCGATCTGCCCCGGCATGGTGTTGACCGGGATGATGCAGAACAACATCCGCCAGACCAGTGAGCGGAAAGAAATCTCGCTCGACGACGCCTACGCCGAGTGGAGTTCAGGAATCCCGATGGGACGAATGCAGCAGCCGGTCGACATTGCCAACGCCGCGCTCTTCCTGGCCTCCGACGCGGCCAGGGAAATCACAGGTGAGGCTCTCAATGTCAGCGGCGGTCAAACCACGTACTGACGGCCATGGGTGAATGGGAGCCGGCTGCAGCTCAGGCACTTTTAAGTTCTATGCCCGTCCAGGGTGTTGTGGACTTGCAGCCCCGTAACGGTCTCGTTGTCTGGGTTGATGGCGGGTTTCCCGGTACCGGTGCACAGCAAGGCCTGCGTGACGCCGCTTGGGCGTGCGGTTCCACGGGCCGGGCCGGGGCGTTCCTCCTCCCTGACGCTGTTTCAGCATAGGTGACTCGATCAACTTCGGCTCCTCCACGCCGTGCGAATACTGAACATGACGAATGATTGCGTCCACGCCATCTGGGTCGTCCGCCGTCAGTGAACGCTGCTGACGACATCGCCGCCGTAAAGCTCCCCGAGGAACCATCGCAGGCCTAGGCTCTGCTACAGGACCGCCAGAACTGTTTCCTGAAACGACTGAGTTTGAAGTCAGATACGGCTATCTTAGACTATTAGTCGCCTCTTAGTCACAGAACGTATAACGTATCGCAGTTGCTTCCTCTGTCGTTGGAAGGACCGCCCATGCCTGGTCGCCGTTACTCGCCCGGGACACACGAGGCCAGCAGCAACGGCGAGCCGATGTCCCGCCACGGAGCATTAGCCTGGTGGCAGCGCCGGTCGTGGCGGATGGACCTAGCCGTGCTGGCGAGGGTCCGCGACGGCCTGAGAAGGCTTGATGCGGAACCCGACGGCCACGGCTCTGCGAGCCTCCCGCCTGCGGATACCGCGGACGAGCGGGCGAGCGCTCTGCCGCCCCTGGACGCGGAGACTTGCGCGGAAGCTCCGTCCCCCGCCGATCCCCCTGCGCAGGACGCCGATCCCCCTGCGCAGGACGCCGATCCCCCTGCGCAGGACGCGGCCGCGGACCTGCTGCCGGACTCTGCGCTCGTGTCGATTCGGGACACTTTCACGATCGTTGCGGCAGCGGGCGACGAGCCTGCCAGCTACTTCTATGGCTGGCTGTTCGCACGTCACCCGGGTGTGCGCAGTATGTTCCCGCCGGCCATGGACGAGCAGCGAGACAGGCTGTTCCGGGCCCTCACTCGAATCGTGGAGAGCCTGAGCAGCCCGGAGGATCTGGTCCGGTACCTGAGCCAACTCGGGCGGGACCACCGCAAGTACTCGGTAGAGCCCGCGATGTATGACGCCGTCGGCGAGGCCCTGATCGCGACGCTGCGCGCCTACGCCGGGCCGGCGTTCAGCCAGGACGCGGAGGATGCGTGGGGGCAGGCCTACCAGGCCGCTTCAGCGCTGATGATCCGCGCAGCCGAGGATGACAGCGCCATCGCTCCCGCGTACTGGACCGCTGAAGTGGTGGACAACGAACAGCGTGGACCCGGGATCGCCGTCCTCACCGTGGCGCCCGACCAGGCCCTTCCCTATCTCGCTGGCCAGCATGTAACGGTGCAGACGCCGCGCTGGCCGCGGGTCTGGCGGCCGTACTCGGTCGCGAGCCGACCCCGCGAAGACGGCCTGATGACCTTCCACGTCAGGGCAGTCTCCGGGGGATGGGTCAGCAACGCCCTCGTCCGCTACACCGCACCTGGCGATGAACTCATCCTTGGCCCAGCCCTTGGCACCATGACCCTAGGCCCCGCAGGGCAGCGAGACCTGCTCTGCGTGGCCGGCGGCACCGGGCTGTCCCCGATCAAGGCCATCATCGAACAGGCGATCCGGGAGTCCTCGGCATGCCCCCGGCAGATCGTCCTGTTCTACGGTGCCCGGACCCGCGATGAGCTGTACGACCTACCGGACCTGTACCGGCTGGCGGATGCCTACCCGCGCTTCCTGCTCACGCCCGTGACGTCACACGACCCGGTGTTCGACGGGATGCAGGGGAACGTCGGCCGCGTCGCGGCACGCTACCTGCCGCACCGCGAATGTGAGGCCTACGTGGCCGGGCCGGTCGCGATGGTCCGTGAGACCATCCGCGTGCTCGCCAGAGCCGGTATCCCGCAGCAGCGTATCCACTACGACGACGCGCTGCTGGCCGATGATCAGCGCGCGAGCCTCCGCCGAGCCAGCGGCGAGACCGGGAAGACCTGCGATACCGGGAGGTCCGATGCCCAGGACGCAGCGGCGGAGACCGCACAGCAGGACGCGAACGCACAGGACGGCGAAACTGGCTCCGGCACGGAAGGCGAACCAGCCGAGCGGGAGCACGTTCCCGCTGGTGTGCTAGCCGGACGGCATGACGTGCCGCCAGGCTGACCATAGCGGGCAGGCGGCTTCAGATTGCTGTTTCGCTGACGTCCGCGGCCCGGCTGGCTGCCACGCCGAAGTAGTCGCCGCCCTTATGGAGCGGGCTGTCGGTGCCCCAGTGCCGTGCTACCGGCTGACGGATCAGCCTGGGCAGATGCTTGCGGCAGTGCACATAAGCTTCCTCGACCGACACTGTCACCCAGTGAGTCGGCCGTCGGCCGGGATGGTCTGGCTCGGGAAGCTCCGGGTCGGCCGCACGCATTTGCTCGGGCAGTAGCACCGCCGCCCGGCCGTTGACGTGCAGCCCGATCAGCTCTTGGTCGAAGTCGCCGAACCACATGCCAATCTGCGGGTTCTCCAGCAGGTTCCCCGAGCTCGCCATGACACCGTTGCCCCGGTAATCCGGATACGCGAGCGCGTGCTCGCCGAGCACCCGCACGAATCCCGGCGGGCCGGACCGGAAGCTGCAATCGCAGCGCCCGACGCCATCTGAGGTGGCAATCCAGACCATCTCCATGCGGCCGATGAATGCTTGCATGCGGGGCGTGAGGAGGGCGGAAACCTGATCCCGGGAGAACCCCACAGCACGGTCCCGGGTCCCGAGGGCATCTTGAAGCGCACGCTCTCCAGGCGAGCTTGGCGCGGCATCGTGCATGACGGCGCAGCTCTCAGCCTGACCGGTGGGCGGGGAAGGCTGCCCGCCAGCGCGTCTTAACCTGGCGTACCAGCTCGCCACGAAGATCCACCTCCGGTTACAAGGGGCTAATGCACCCTTTACGCTACATGCCGCAGCCTGCCCGTCAAGGAGGCCAGCAGATCATTGGACCTGCCTCAGCAGTCAGCCATGCACGCGGTCATATTGCGACCGGCCTCTGCCCATGCCGGAAAAGCGACCAGTCGGCAAGAACAGGCTGAAGACCAGGTCGCAGATCCGGAGCCCCGTCTCTTCCCAGGTCTCGCGCACTGCGGCATCTTCCTGGCTCTCGCCGGGCTCGACCTTGCCCGCCGGGAACGTCCACGGCGGATTCCCGTCCCTGCGCCTGCCCGCCAGGACGCCCAGGCGACTCGTGACGATCGCCGCGGCCACTTCAGGCCTACCAGGCGTGCTCGCCGTCTGGGCTGCCGTTGCCCAGGTACACGCAACGCTCGCGATCGCCGCGCCAATCGAAGCGGGCTCTGGCAGCCGGGAAGGGCCCGAATTCCCCACGCCCGAAATTCTTAAGCCTGTACGGGCTGCCCCCCGGTCTCCGACCACGGTGTCGGTTCAGTCGGGCCCTGCGCTGCCGGTCACGGCCGGCGGGACCACTCGCGCGGTCGCCCCGGGCGGCACGCTGACCTTGGCTACCCTGCGCCCAGACCGAAAGCCCACCACCGACCTGGTCCGCTGCCAGCCCGCCACGGCGTCATCGGCGCAGCCGGGCGCTGATCCCCTGGCCGCGGTCGACGGCAGCCCGGCAACGGGATGGCAACCGCAGCAGATCACCGCGAGGCTGGATGTACCGCTCACCCGTGAGGCGGTCATCAGCCGGGCCACGCTGGAATGGGGCCAGCAGTACCCGGGCCCGCCCGCGCCGAACGTGCACCCGCCAGCCGGGCCGGTGCAGACGCTGCGGGCGTCCTCCTACGACCTGGTGGTATCGGCCAACGGCCAGGACTGGACCGTGGTCGCGACCATTACGGGCCGGACGTCTGGTAGCCGCGACGTGCTCACCTTCCCGCCCGTCCGGGCCCGATACGTCGGCGTGCGTATCACGGCGGCGACCTACAACACCCCGCCGATACTGGAAGAACTCACCGTTCCCTAAGGAACGGCTAGCAGTGCGTTGAGAGCGGCTGATGTCGACAGAGGCCCGGACTCCTGGAACCCACGAGGATGGCCGCCGGAGGGCAACCGCGCTACGCTTCCTTGCATCGTCCTCGTGGGTGGAGGCGCCGTGACGGCAGGGCCAGGAGACGATGTGGCAGCAGCCGCGGCTGGCCACGGCCACCTGCGGGCGTCGCACGCCGACCGCGAGCAGGTGATCGATGTGCTCAAGGCCGCCTTCGTCCAAGGCCGGCTGGCCAAGGACGAGTTTGACGCGCGGATCGGCCAGACATTCACCTCACGGACGTACGCGGAACTGGCCGAGGTCACCGCTGGCATCCCCGCCGGGCTGACCGGAGCCCAGCCGGTGCGCGAGCCTGCCCGGGCGCGGGCGAAAAACACAGCCGCGTGGGCCGCATTCGGAATTCTTATGCCGACCCTCTTTGCCGTCGTTATCGTCCCCGGTTATACAACCGTTCTCGTTGCGATCACCACGACCGCTGTCATCTATTTCTTTTTCTGGCTGATCGGCGCGGTCATAATGATCGCGAACTCAGAATGGTGATCGGCCAGGCAACCGAAGTTCCGTATGCTCGGTTGCCCTTCTGCTAAATCACCTCGGCCGCTTTGGCCCGCCAGCGCTGCTGCCTGAGAGCTACCTCGGTTCCCCGCGGCCAGGCCGGTAATCCGGGCCAGAACGTCCATCGCGGGCGCTACTTCCGCAGAACTAGATGGCTGACATCAAAGGGTTCTGACGGCAGACGATTCACCGGCCCCTTCGGCCCGATGCTGATGGAAGGTCCCCGGCAGGCGGGGATCAGCAGAGGAGATTGTTATGGGCCGACCGAGACAGGGCAGCCGATGACCGCGACCCACGCGATCGCGCGCGGCCCCGCCCGATGGCCGGAACCGTGATCAGCCGGGCCGGCTCCGTGATCTGGGTGCGGCTGGCCGTCAGCGGGTGGAGCATCCGCTGCCACGTGCAGCCGGACGGCCGGACGCTCATCGAGGTCAGCGACGAGACCGGAGCGCTGACCGGGCTGGTCGCCGGCACCCGCCTGCCGATCGTGTCGGCGGACGCCGGCTGGCGCGGCATCACCGGGACGCCGTCGGCGCCAGGCGCTGGTGGGCCCTGGCCATCGGGCACGCGCCCGCCGGGGCCGGCCGGCCCGCCGTCACCTTCGCGCGCGGGCGGCCCGGCAGCCGCCGCGCGCACCGCATGACCGTGCGCCCGGCCACCACGGGCGGGCTGTGGGTGGCCGCCGTCACCGGGCGCTACACGACGGTCCGCTGCCAGCTGACCTCCCCGGACCCAGCCCGTCGCAAGGCGCCATGGCCACGATCGCGCGTTAGCGCACTACAGCTAGCCCTGCGAAGGCACTCCGGGAAGACCGCCGGTTTGTCCGGGAATGATCAGGCCGCTCTCGTAGGCGAGGACGACCAGCTGCGTGCGGTCTCTGGCGTCGAGCTTCGTCAGGATGCGCGATACGTGCGATTTGCAGGTCAGCGGGCTGATGAAGAGGCGCTCGGCGATCTCGGTGTTCGTCAGGCCCGCGGCGATGAGCCGGAGGATCTCGATCTCCCGGGCGGTGAGCGATGAAGGAAGCGGGAAGCCTGCCGGGGACGCCGCCTGCTGGCCGCCGACATAGGCCTCGATCAGCCGGCGGGTGGCGCTCGGCTCGAGCAGGGCCTCACCGTCGGCGACCGTCCTGACCGCGTCGATCAGCGCGGGCGGCTCAACCCCTTTGAGCAGGAACGCGCTGGCACCTGCCTTGAGCGCCCCGAAGACATACTCGTCGAGGTCGAACGTGGTGAGGACGATGACTTTCGTGCCCTGCAGTCTGGGGTGAGCGGTGATGAGCCGCGTTGCTTCGAGGCCGTCCATCCCGGGCATGCGAATGTCCATGAGCACCACGTCCGGCAGCTCCCTGACCGCCGCCGCGACGGCCTCTGCCCCGTCTTTGGCCTCGCCGACGACCTCGATGTCGTCCTCGCCGCTCAGGATCGACCGGAACCCAGCGCGCACCAGGGAGTGGTCATCGACGACAAGCACCCTGATGAGTCCCATCACGATCCTTTTCCATCCACCGGGATCCGGGCCTGTACCCTCCACCCGGCACCGTTGACCGTCCCCGCTTCGCAGGTGCCACCCAGAGCGGCGGCCCGCTCCTGCATGCCCCGCACCCCGTGACCGCCGGTCAGGAAGGTGGTCGCCCGCTTGCGGCCGTCGTCCACGACGTCGATGACAACGCCGCGGTCGTCGACCTCGACCCGGACACGCGCCTGGCGGGCGGTCGAGTGGCGCAGCACGTTCGTGAGTCCCTCCTGGACGATGCGGTACCCGGCGTGGCCGACGGAGGCGGGCAGCGAGGCCGGCACTCCGATCACCTTGAGATCGACGGCGAGGCCGGCGGCCTCGACGCCCGCGACAAGATCGGCGAGACCGGCCATGCCCTGGATGGGGTGCAGCGGCGCCGGTCCGTCTTGCGCGGCGCGCAGGGCCTTCACCGCGGTCCGCAGCTCGCTGAGCGCCCCGGCCGAGGCGGACGCTATCTCATCCAGCGCGGTCGGCGCCTCGTCGCGGCCGGCCTTACGCTCACGGCGCGCCGCGGCCGCGGCTCGCACGTTGATGGCCACCAGTGCATGCCCGATGATGTCGTGCAGTTCGTGGGCCAGCGCGAGGCGCTCGGAGTCGAAGCGGTGCTGCGCCGCGGCCTCGCGCTCGCGCGCCGCTTCCTCGGCCAGCGCGCGGCCGAGCGCCTGGCGGGCGCGAAGTGTCTCGCCGGCGAGGAGGGCGCCGAGCACCAGCGAGGAGTAGGCGATGATGTCGACAGGGCCGACTCTGGTGCCGGTGATGAACACTGTGGCGATCACGACCGGCGCCATCAGCGCGCCCACCACCAGCGACCGGGACCGGCCTCCCTCGAGCCCCACCGTGAACACCAGCAGCATGGTGATGCCGACCGCAGCCCGGTTCGGGTGGAACACGACCAGGCACGCCATGAGCAGCGGTAGTTCGATGGCCAGCACACCGAGCGGGAAGCGTCTCCGGGCCGCCAGGGGCACGGCCGTCAGGAAGGCCAGAACGCCCATGACCGGCGTCAGCGCGGTGATCTTGTGCAGCAGGAGAGGATCGACGAGCAGCGCCACGAAGGCGGCCAGGGCCAGGACCAGGTCAATGTCCGGCGCGCGCAGCAATGCTCGCCACTGGAGCCTGCCGCCGGCGATCAGGCGCACGATAACCCTGCGAGCGGCGGAAAAGACGTTCGTGTCACGCCGAGAGCGTACCTCTCCGAGATCTGACCGAACGGGGTGGCCGCTGCGCCCCGGATCACCATCGAGCTCCGCCTCGCGGGCGCTTTCGGCGCTTCGGCGCCCGAAACACATGGCCGAGGGCCGGGGTATAGAGACCTCCTTCAGGCACCGCGGCGGTGGAAGCGGTGCCGAGCGGCCCCCTCGGCCACCACCCCGAACGCCACTAGGAGGAAGCCGCCGGCGGTCCACAACAGACCCACGGCTACGGAGTTGCCGCTGGCGGCGGGCGTGATTGCCGACACGGTCCCGGCGGCCAGGCCAGCGATCGCTGTGGCTCCGAGGGACGCGAGGAAGAGTCCCCGGCGCAGGCGTCCTTTCATGGTGCGGCCCACCGCAGTGACGTTCTCAACGGAGCCTCCAAGTGATCCGGGCCGGCCGGGATCTCGTGGTCGAGCCTAGAAATCGTCCCCCTGCCGGACATCGGCCACCGGATGTGTCCCGGCGGCGTGGCCTGGTCCTCCAGAGGTAGTCCTCGCGCCGGGCGCCGGTTCCGAACAGGCCGCCAGGACGACGCCAGCGGCCATAGCACCGCCCGGGATGCCAGGCCGGGCTGGGCTCGATCAGGTCCGGACTTCCATCGCCGGCGGTACCTCCGCAGAACTAGACGGCCGCCATCGAAGGGTTCTGACGGCCGACGATTTGCCGCACCCATCAGCCCGATGCTGGCTGTGAGGTCCCCGACTGGCGGGGATCAGTAGAGGAGATTGCGATGCGTTCGCTCGCTCGCTGGTGTGTCAGGCATCGTCTCGTCGTGCTCGGACTATGGCTGATGGTGCTGGTTGGCACATTCTTCGGCCAGTCTGCCCTCGGGAGTCACTACGCCAGCGGTACCACGCTCTCCGGCACGCCTAGTGCCGCCGCCGCCAGCCTGCTGCAGCGGGCGGTGCCGGGTCAATCGGGGGACACCGAACAGATCGTGTTCCAGACGAAGACCGGAACGGTCAACGCGCCTGCCGTGCAGAAACAGATCCAGGCCATGCTGGGACAGGTGTCGCACCTGCGCTACGTCTCCGGTGTGACCTCGCCGTACAGCCCGGCGGGAGCAAAGCAGATCGGCGCGGGTAAGCGCATCGCCTTTGCCACGGTCAACTTCTCCATGAACGCCAACAAGATCCCGGCCGCTGAGGCAACCCAGCTGGTGAACCTGGCCCGGGCCCCGAACTCCCCGGCCCTGCAGGTTGACGTCGTCGGCTCCGTCGCCGCGTCGACCAATCCCACCTCGACGTCGAGCACCCTCGTCGGCGTGGTCGCCGCCCTCGTCATCCTGCTCATCTTCTTCAGCGCCGTCCTCCCCGCGCTCCTCCCGCTGCTGAGCACCGGCATCGCGCTCACCGCGGGACTGGCGGTCGTCGGGATGCTGTCCAACAGCGTCAGCATGGCCTCGTTCACCTCGCAGCTGTGCATTCTCATCGGCCTCGGCGTCGGCATCGACTACTCGCTGTTCATCCTCACCCGTACCCGCAACGGACTGCGCCGCGGTCTCAGCGTCGACCAGGCGATCACCGCTGCGGCCGCCACCGCCGGGCGGGCCGTGCTCTTCGCCGGCATAACCGTGTGCATCGCCCTGCTGGGCGTCCTCACGGTGGGGGTCAGCACCCTTTCGGGCGCGGCCATCGCCGCCGCGATCGCCGTCGCGTTCCCGGTAACCGCGGCGCTGACCCTGCTGCCGGCCCTGATGAGCCTGGTCGGCAAGCGCATCCTCACCCGCCGTCAGCGCGCCGCCCTCGCCCGCGGCGAGACCGAATTTGCTGAGGCGTCACGAGGCTGGATGGGCTGGGCGAGGTTTGTGCAGGGACACCGTATCGTCCTGGGCGTCGGCGCCCTCGCGATCTTGCTGGCCCTGGGTGCCCCGTTCCTGTCGATGCGGCAAGGGACCGCCGACTACAGCGTCGACCCCACGAGCACCACCACGACCACGTACCGGGGCTACGAGATGCTCGTCCACGGGTTCGGGCCCGGTTTCAGCGGCCCCCTGCAGCTCGTGGCGCCGCTCACCAGCCCAGCCGACCGGGCCACCTTCGGCAGCGTCGTCACGGCCGCCAGCCACACCCCCGGTGTGGTCACCACGGTCGGCCCGGAGTATTTCCCCGCCGGGCCGGGCCACCCGGCCGTGGCTCTCGCCGAGGTGTATCCCACCGGCAGTCCCCAGGCGCAGTCCACCACCAACCTGATCACTGACCTGCGCAACAACGTCATCCCGGCGGCCCTGCACGGACAGCACCTTCAGGTGCTGGTCGGCGGCCAGACCGCCCTGGGCATCGACCTCGCCAATCAGCTGTCCGCCAAGCTGCCGTTCTTCGTCGGCGTGGTGGTCGCGCTGTCCTTCATTCTGCTCATGCTGGTCTTCCGCAGCCTGGCCATTCCCGCGACCGCCGCGATCATGAACCTGCTTTCGGCCGCAGCGGCGTTCGGAGTGGTGACGGCGGTGTTCCAGTGGGGATGGCTCAAGACCCTGGTCGGGGTGACCAACACCGGGCCGATCAACCCGTTCATCCCGATCCTCATGTTCGCGGTCCTGTTCGGCCTGACCACGGACTACCAGGTGTTCCTGGTCAGCCGGATCCAGGAGGAGTGGCTCAAGCGGCGGGACAACTCCGCTGCGGTACGCATCGGCCAGGCGACCACCGGCCGCATCATCACCGCCGCAGCCGCCATCATGACCGTCGTCTTCTTCGCCTTCACCTTCACCACGGACCGCAATATCAAGATCATCGGGCTCGGTATGGCCGCCGCCGTCCTCACCGACGCCCTGCTCGTCCGCACGGTGCTCGTTCCCGCGGTCATGCACACGCTGGGCAAAACCAACTGGCGTCTGCCGCGCATCCTCGACCGTCGGCTCCCCCACCTCAACCTGGAGGACAGCGGCGAGATGGAGGGCGGAGCCAGCGAAGAGGCCCGCGAAGGCACCGGCGAACTCAGGCCGGTCGCCAAGGCGTAGTCACTGCCCGCCCCGGCGCTGCGCCATCTGCGACCGCAGATGGCGCAGCGCCGACGCGCAGGTGCACACCGCGTACACGCTGCCGGGGGCCATCCGGTCGGCGCTGTTATGGCTGCGCCGGTCCGCCCATGGCCCGGACGATATCGTCGACGGAGCTGACCGCCCCGTGGCGGCGGCGGATCACGTCGGCGATCACACCCGTCCATCCGGTCTGGTGCGAGGCGCCGAGTCCGGCCGCGTTATCACCGTGAAAGTACTCGCTGAACACCAGGTTGTCCTTCCACTGCGGGTCATGCTGCAGACGGTCTACCGCCCCGAAGCATGGCCGCCGCCCGTCCGGGCCGACCAGGAAGATGGAGATGAGCCGGTCCTGCAGGTCCCGCGCGATGACATCGAGCGGCAGGCGGTGGCCGGAGCCGGCGGGGTACTCGACGGTGAACTCGTCACCGAAGAACCCGTGGTAACGCTCGAGAGCGGTGATGAGCAGATAGTTCAGCGGAAACCAGAGCGGTCCGCGCCAGTTCGAGTTCCCGCCGAACATGGCGGTGGTGGACTCGGCTGGCTCATAGTCGATACTGAAGCTCGTGCCGGCGATATCGAGCTGGTACGGATGGTCGCGATGGTAGGCGGACAGCGCCCGCAGCCCGTACGGGGACAGGAACTCGTCCTGGTCGAACAGCCGGGAGAACAGCCTCTCCAGGCGGTCGGCGCCGGCCACGCTGAGCAGGAGCCGCCGGTCGCCCGGCTTGCCGCGGAGCAGGCCCTGCTCGCGGAGCTTGCTGTCGTCGCTGAGGCCCCTGCGGTCGAGGAACTCGGCAAAGTTCTTGCCGAGCGTTAGCGACTGGTCGATCATCGGCTCGTCGATGACGGCGGCGGTGAGCACGGGGATGATGCTCACCATCGACCGGGTCCTGACCGGCACCGCGGTCCCGTCCGGGGTTAGCAGCCGGTCGTAGTAGAGGCCGTCGGTCTCGTCCCACAGGCCTTCGCCGTCGATGGCCTCGGTGATCGCGGCAAAGTGCTCAAGGAATTTCAGGACCAGGTCGATCGCGGGCCGGCGGCCGCTGCGCTGCAAGATGACGGCGATGGCGGCCATAGCGATCGCGTAGAAGGCCATCCAGCCCGTGGCGTCGGACTGCTCCAGCGTGCCGCCGACGGGCAGGTGCGAGCGGTCGATCGGGCCGATGTTGTCCAGTCCCAGGAAGCCGCCCTCGAAGAGGTTGTTGCCGCCCACGTCCTCCAGGTTGACCCACCAGGTGAAGTTGACCATGAGCTTGTCGAAGACCCTGCTCAGGAAGTCGAGGTCGCGGCCGCCGTCGATGGCGAACACCTCCAGCGCGGCCCAGGCCTGCACCGGCGGGTTCACGTCACCGAAGTCCCACTCATAGGCAGGCAGTTCCCCGTTGGGATGCTGGAACCACTCACGGCAGAGCAGGATCAGCTGGTACTTGGCGAACGCCGGGTCAAGGTGCGCCAGGGCAACGCAGTGAAAGCCCATGTCCCATGCGGCGAACCAGGGGTACTCCCACTTGTCCGGCATGGACATGATGTCGAAGGAGTCGAAGTGGCGCCACTTAGCGTTGCGCCCGTCCTTGCGCTCGGCGGGGGGCGGCGGCTGGGCCGGGTCACCGTCGAGCCAGCGGGCGACGTAGTAGTTGTACAGCTGCTTGCTCCACAGCATCCCGGCGAAGGCCTGCCGCATTACCATCGCCTCATCGGGGCTTGCCTTCTCGGGCGCCAGCTCGGCGTAGAACTCGTCGGCTTCGGCCCGGCGCTGCCGGACGACGCGGTCGAAACCGCTGCCGAGCGCCGCGCCCGCGCCGCCTTCACCCGCCGTCGTCCCGGCCGGCCGCAGGCGCAGCCGCAGTTCCGCCGTCTCGCCCGGCGCGATGGCCAGCTTGTACCACAGCGCGCACTTGGTGCCCCGCTGGCCCGGGTTGACGGTGGCCGCGCCGCTGACCACGTGATCGTTGATCCCGTCCTTCGGGTACGGGGTCTGCGGTGGCGCGGCGAATAGCCGCGCGACGTTGGTCTCGTTCTCGCAGAACAGCGGGACCGGTACCGTGCCGTCCGGGCCCGCGCCCGCGAGCAGCTCGAGCGCGCCAAGGAACGGGTGCTCGATCATGATCGCCGAATCGCCGGCCATGGCCAGCGCCGGCCTGGCCGCCCCGAGGTCCCATGACCAGGTGTTGCGGAACCACGCGGTCGGCAGGACATGGACGGTGTCGGCGTCCGGGCCCGCGTTCGTCACCCGGATGGTCATCAGCACATCGGTCGGATCGGCCTTGGCGTACCACATCTCGGTGATCCAGTAACGATCATGGTCGAACGCGCCGGTGTCCAGCAGCTCATACTCTGGATCGAACTTCCCGCGGCGGCCATTCTCCGCCCGCAGATCCTCATACGGGAAGGCCGCCTGGGGATAGTGGTACCGCCACCGGTTCCACGCATGGCTGGGCACCGCGTCCAGGTACCACCAGTACTCCTTCACGTCCTCGCCGTGGTTGCCTTCCGGACCGGTCAGGCCGAAGGCGCGCTCTTTCAGGATCGGGTCGCGGCCGTTCCACAGCGCCAGCCCGAGGCACAGCCGCTGCTCGATATCGCAGAACCCGGCCAGCCCGTCCTCGCCCCACCGGTACGCACGTGAACGCGCATGATCGTGCGGCAGGTAGTCCCACGCGTCGCCGCCCGCGCTGTAATCCTCGCGGACCGTACCCCACTGCCGCTCGCTCACATACGGTCCCCACAGATACCAGGCGCTGGCCTGGCGCAGCCCCTCCTCGAGCCGCCCGAACCCGTCTACCCGCTCACGTTCAGCACCCATCGCCGTTCCCTGCTTCCCTGCCTGCCATTTCCAGGATTTACAGGCCAGTACAACGCGGATCGCGCTGCCGGGCCAGAAGCCGTTATCTCCCCAGCCATTGACAGGCTCTATATCCAGCCGGGCTATCCACTATTGACGCCGGGTCTTGGCTAGGCGCGACCGGGCCGGCCAGCTCCGGGTCCACGGCTCATGAGAACGCTGAGCGCGAATGCCTCCTGCAGGCCGAGAAGGGAGATTGTCCGCCGCGCACGCGGCGAGGCCCGGATGACCCGGACCCATCCGTCCTCGAGCCGAGCACGGCGGCGCGTCGCCAGGAGCGCGTTGACGCCCGCGCAATCAATGAACGTCACGCCCCCGAGGTCGAGGGCAAGCTGCGACCCGTGCCGGCGCATCACCCTGAGTAGCTCCTCCCGTAGTTGCGGGGCGGACTGGATGTCGATCTCCCCGCAGATCTCGACGACCGGCGGGGCGCCGGGGCGAATGCCCACGCGCAGATCCGCTGGTTCCCCGGGACCATGGGCTTGCTGCTGCGCCGGAAAGCTCGAATGCGGCATGGTGCAGTCCTTGTGGAAGGGGACTAGAAGTGCCGGGCCGGAGGCAAGGTGCCCACCGGGACCAGCCCGGCGCGTCGTGCCGGGGCTGGCGAGGGCACGCCGTCCGCGGTCTCGAAGAGGATCTGCTGGAGCGGGCGGGGCAGGTCGCCGCTCCACACCAAGGACGCCGTCGCGGTTAGCGGATGGTCCTCGAGGCTGACCTGGACCATGTCATGGGTGCCCGCCGACCGAGGTAGCCGGATCAGCCCTGGCCGGGTCCCGGCGATGGCACTGGGGCCGGTCAGGACGGCGGCAGGCCGGTCCCCCGTCGCGGCGAAGGCGAGAGCCATGGGCAGCGAATGCCGGAACGGCGGATCGGTGAATTCAAAGCGCGGTTCCACGGCCCGCAGGATCTTCGTCCAGGCATCGTAGGTCCCCGCCTCGGCGCGGCGCGGCCCGTGGATGACTTCCAGGCCGGCCATCTCGTCGAGGCTGATACTCCCGCGACGTGCCGCCGCGTGCGAGGAAGGGATCCACACGTCCGGCACGAACTCCCCGAGGCTCATGACGTCGAGCGGGGCGGACAATGCCTCCGGGCTGGTTGTCAGCCAGCCCAGGCCGGCGTCGGCCCGGCGCTGGCGGATCAGCGAGAACTCGGCGTCGAGCGGCGTTTCCATCCAGACGACGTCCACGTCCGCGGCAACAGCCGCCGACCGCAGTGCAGACGCGGTTTCCACCGCGAGAGCATCCGGCAGGTGAGGCGGCACGACGACGCGCAGGCGCTGCCGTCCTAGGCCTGCCGCCTGCCGGGTACGGCTCACCTCGTGATCCACGAGGGACAGCACGTTCCTGGACGCGTCCAGCAACACGGTGCCCGCCGTCGTGAGCCGCAGGCCTTCGCGCCGACGCTGCAGCAACGGCGTGCCGACGATCTCTTCCAGCCGCCGGATCTGCTGACTCAGCGTTGGCTGGGCGATGAACATCCGCTCCGCGGCGTGCGTGAAGCTGCCCGCGTCGGCGAGGGCTACGAAGTAACGCAAGTGCCGCAGCTCAATACCCGGCGGCGCTTCGGCGGCCGCCCGGGGCAGGCAACCCGATCCCGCTTGTGCTCGCTCCATGTCGGCCACCTATGTCTGGTGTGGTGTGTTTCAACTTCCATCTGCATAGTGCCGAGCGCGGTATCGCGGTCGAATCCATGGATTGCCTAGTCTTGCCCATAGCACCGGTGACCCCGCCGACGGGCGCGGTGCGCTCACAACAGGTCCGCTCAGCCATACGGACCGGGGAAGCGGATCGAATCCCGGGAATCCCTAGTCCTGCGGACTGCGCTGTTCCCGGGCCCGCTCGGGTTACCGGTGCCTGCCGCTGGCTGCGGACTGGGGACTTCGTGGATGCGATGCCTGACTGGCTGTCCGTAGCCTCGTCTGGACGATCACAGCGGCCCGCGGTCACGTCGGAGCCGATGCGATGGCTGGAAGGAGACAATCATGACGAACGATGACCTGCGGCTCGATGTCGCCGCCGAGCTTTCCTGGGACCCGAAGGTGGACAGCCAGGCGATTGCCGTGTCGGCGGACAACGGCGCCGTGACCCTGCGCGGGATGGTAGGCAGTTTGCGGGAGAAGCGGGAGGCGGGGAACGCCGCCGCGCGCGTGTACGGGGTCACCGAGGTCGGCAACGAGCTGCGAGTGCGGATGCTGGACGGCAGCAAGCGCGACGACGCCGACCTGCGCGGCGATGTGCTGCAGGCTCTCATGCTCGACCGCCTCATCCCGATGACCGTAGATGCGAAGGTCCGGGACGGCTTCGTCACGCTGACCGGCACCGCGGACTGGCAGTACCAGCGAGACGAGGCCGAGTTCCTCACCGCGAGCGTGCCGGGCGTGTTCGGTATCGACAACGCCATCGCGCTGACCTCGACGCCAGACGGGCGTGACATCAAGAACGACATCAGTAACGCCTTCCGGCGCAACGCTAAGCTTGACGCGGACGAGCTTTCCGTCGATACCGCTTCCTACGGGACGGTGATCTTGGCCGGGGCGGTGAGCTCGTGGGCAGAACACGATGAAGCGGTGGCCGCCGCCTGGTCCGCGCCCGGCGTCACCGAGGTCGACGACCGGATCGTGGTCGAGTACTGAGACCGGAACCAACGGAGGAACGGGCCATGGGCGGTCTCCTCACCGCCTGGTGAGGCGTTCATCCTTCGCGCCGTCCATAGCGAGGACCTCGACCCCGGATCCGGTCTGGTGCAAGTGGAAGCCGAGCTGCAGCGATTCGGGCGCGACCCAGCCCGGATACCACGAGCGCATGATGGGTGAGCATGGCCTCGAGGTCCCGGCCGCTGTACGCAGCCTCAGCTGCGATCGCTGCGGCCGCGGGCAGCATGGTCAGCGCGCCCCGCTCGCGCGCCAACTGCAGGCACGACCAGCTCGGCTATCAGCGGGCCGATGTGCTGGGGATCTCCTGGGGCGGAGGGCTCGCGCAGCAGTTCGCCCTGAGCTGCCCGGCCCGGGTGCGCCGCCTCGTGCTGGTGGCTACCGGGACAGGCGCGCTGGTGCCCGGACATCCCCGCGTCCTGCTGCGCATGCTCACGCCGCGGCGCCATCGGGACCCGGGATACGCGGCCCGCATCGCCGGTGAGCTCTACGGCGGCAGCGTACGCGAAGATCCGTCACTCGCCCGCGAGCTGCTGCACGCGACGACACGCCTGGGCCCGGCCAGGGGTTACTACTACCAGCTCATTTCCAGCGCCGGCTGGACCAGCCTCCCGCTGCTGCCGCGGCTGCGGCGGCCCACGCTGATCCTGGCGGGCGACGACGACCCCATCATCCCGCTGATCAACGCGCGGATGATGCACCGGCTGATACCGCGGAGCGAGCTTCAAATCTATCGCGGCGGCCACCTCGAGCTGGCCGCGGACGCCGGGCGCATCGCGCCGGTCGTGGAGGCGCCGACGAGGAGGTCGTACCGGTCATCGGCCCGTACTGGGAACGGGCCGAGATCCCGTGGCCGCTGGTCCGGCGGCTGCCCGAGCTCGGCATCGTCGGCGAGGACATCAAAGGATATGGGTGCCCCGGGATGAGCCCGGGCCGGCCGGCTGACCCCCACCGTGGCCGGGCTGGCCAAGATGCACAACACCCGCAAGGCGCGCGTGCTGGCCGCCGACGCGCGCGACATGCTCGGGGGCAACGGGATCCTCCTTGACTACCAGGTCATGCGGCACATGGTGGACCTGGAGGCGATCCACACCGACAGGCTTTGCTGCGCCGCGATGCCGACCAGGACCGTGGCGAACGCGCCGCCTTCGAAGGCCGCGAACGCGGCGCACTGGCGTTAAGCTGACCGCTCCCGCTGCGCCGCGAGCCGGCTGCGGACGTCGCCGCTGATGGCGCCACGGTGGGGCAGGATGAACATGGCAGGGCGGGCGGTGTCGAAGGCCGGGCCAGCCGTGCGGCCGGGGCCTGCCGACCCGAGTGGCAGGCTGGTCAGAATCGGACCCAGCTCGCGCATCACCCAGTTCATCAGGTGCTTCGCGATCCGCGCCAGGACGTCCAGTTCGGCTGGCGTTTCGCCGTGGTGGATGTAGTACCGGCTCAGCACCTGAAGCAGAACCTCGTACAAGCCGTTGAACAGATCCGCGACGCGCGCTGTGAGCTGGTCCTCGATCAGGGTTCCCGACCTGACGTCAGGGGGCAGCCGGACGAAGGCGGGTTCGACCGGCCGGGCCGGGTTGAACGCCGGGTCAGCCGCTTGAGAGGCGAGCAGGTCCTCCAGGATTCCGACGAAGGTGCCGAAATGCGATTTGATCCAGTCACCTCGTGCTCCTTCGCCCTGCTCGACGATCACCTCGATCGCGCGCCGGGCGGATGCCAGGTCGGTGACCGCGATCAGCTCAGGCCACTCGAAGATTTCGGTGACGGCCTGCGCCTGCGGTGGTCCGATGAACACGGCCTCTTCACCGTATCGGCGGCACAGGTGCGCAAGCCCGGCCTCAATCCCCCGGTAGAGATGGCCTACGGTCCGCCACTCCTGAGGCGCAGCCACCAGCGGACGGTCATCGACGGTCAGCGGGCGGGCGTGCCGCGCGGCCCTGAACCCCTCGGCATCGTCGAGCGCCATGCCCTCGGGACGCTCCAGGTAGATGAAATGGCGCAGGGCTCCCACCGTCAGCCCCGGCTCGGCGGAGCGCTCGGACCTGGCGTCGCCGGACATATCGTCACCTTTCTCCGGGCGAAGGCGTGGTGTCAGCACTGATCTGCCGCCGCCCGGCACCGCCCTGTCGCGCTTCGGCCAGTGCAGCACCGTTTCCGCGTTCTACGCAAAATGCCGTCGGCTACGGGGTCATTGATGACCGCTATTCCCCCTGCCACGGCTACCGGGCCGGCCCACGACGTCGCGGACCTTAGGGCAAAATGCTGGTACCCGGTCTTTCCCGGGAGCTGTCCCGGCACGCGGCCCGGCTGGAGCAGGCCGCCGAGGGGGTCCGTGAACGGGGCGGGTACGCGCAGCGTGGAGACCACCAGCGCGCTGACGTCCCAGGAAGCCCAGATCGCCCGCCTCGTCGCCGACGGGCTCACCAACCGCGACGTCGCCGCGCAGCTGTTCCTCAGCCCCGCCACCGTGGAGTACCACCTGCGCAGCATCTACCGGAAGCTCGGCGTCACCTCGCGCACGCAACTCGCGAGCACGGTCATAGCCGGCGGCACGTCGGCCGCTGGACCTGTCATCGCATGAGGAGCTGTCTCCAGCGGGTCGTGGAGGGTGGGTTCAGCCCGGGATTTCCCGCAGTCGGCGCCGCGACGCCGTAACCTCGGCCTCGGCGGCGGCGCGGTCGGCCCAGCTCGCGCCTTCCACGCTCTTGCCCGGCTCCAGTTCCTTGTAGATCTGGAAGAAGTGCTGGATTTCGAGCCGGTCGAACTCGGGCAGGTGATGGATGTCGCGCAGGTGCGCCTGACGCGGGTCGCCAGCGGGGACGCACAGGATCTTGTCGTCGCCGCCCTTTTCGTCGGTCATCCGGAACATGCCGATCGGACGGCTGCGGATCAGGCAGCCGGGGAACGTGGGTTCCGGCACGAGAACCAGCGCGTCGAGCGGATCGCCGTCCTCACCGAGGGTGTCCAGGACGAACCCGTAATCGGCGGGGTACACGGTGGCGGTGAACAGCGTGCGGTCCAACCGAATCCGGCCACTGGCGTGATCAACCTCGTACTTGTTGCGGCTGCCGCGCGGTATCTCGACGAGCACGTCAAACTCCATCGTCACGACTCCAGCCATCACCCGGCCCGGACAGCCACATATCAGCGGCCGGACGCCGCCAGGTACATGCCGCCCTTGATGGCGAGGACCTCGTTGCACCCGTCCTCGATCATCGACAGGCGGGCGTCCCGGAAGATCTTCTCGATGGGCTGGCCCCGGCGGATACCGGCGCCACCGAAGATCTGGACTGCCTCGCTGGCGACCTCGAACGCCGCCTGGGTGCCCGTGACCTTGGCGGCCATGGCGGCCTGCAGGGCCGGCACGGGCCGGGTGAAGTTGTACAGCATGGCCCGGCGGGCCAGCGCCCGGGCGGCCTCAACCTTGCGGTACATGTGGAACAGCCGGTAGGCCACACTCTGGTGAGCCGCGATGGGCACGCCGCCCTGCGTCCGCTCGCGGGCGTAGTCCAGTGCCAGTTCGTAGGCGGCCCGCGCCGTTCCGGCGAAGATCGCCCCCATGCAGGCGTTGCCGATCGACAGGACCTGGTAGGCGGCACGCTTGTAGTCGTCCGGGCCGGCCAGGACGTTCGAGACGGGAAGCACGACGTTGTCGAAGATGACCGCGCCCTGGTTCAGGGCCCGCTGCCCGAGCTTGTCCAGCGGCGCCCCCCGGCTGACCCCAGGGGTATCCAGCGGGACGATGACGACGCAGCCCCGTTGGGGGTCGGGCCCGCGGCCGGTGTCGGCGGCGCAGTACAGGATGCAGACCTCGGCGATCGTGCCGTTCGAAATCCAGTCGGCTTTCCGCCCGTTGATGACGACCCGATCATCGGACAGCGTCGCCACGCAGTCAGGACGGCCGTACTCGCCGCCGGCCTGGAAGATCTGCCGGCCGGGATCGAGCTGATCCGTGCCGTGCCCGGGCTCGGTCGTCGCCCAGCAGCCGATCTTCGACGCCGGGGCCAGCTCGAGCAGATGCTGATGGCCGAACGAGGCCGCCATCCAGCGTGGGAACATGGAGACGCCCAGCGAGCTGGCCAGGCCGGAGTCGCCCCAGCCCAGTTCTTCGAGTATCAGGCAGAGCACCTTGGCCGCCTGGGCCGGCTCGAAGGCCAGAAGCTGGTCGACGCCGATGCCGAGCCGGCCGAAGTCCGCGAACACCTGCCACAGCGGCGAGTCCTGCGCGATGACGTCCGCCGGTGTCATGCGGTCCAGTCGCTCCCCGATGGGTCGCATCACCTCGGCGGCGAAGCGGTGCACCCCGTCGAGGAGGTCTTGCTCCTCCTTGGCGAGCGGCGCCTCGGCGCCGGTCATCTGCAGGGTGCCGTGCGGATCCTCGTCCCATGCGATGATCGCGGATCCTTCGGTTGGACGGGGGATGCTAGCGAATTGAGTCATGAGCGGTCGTCTCCTCACCGGTCGTCAGGACGACAGACCGGCGGTCTTGAGGTCCGGCTGGCGGCCCGCCCCAGCCTCCGCGAGATAGTCCCTGACCGGGGTCCCGAGCGGTAGTGTGATGTCCGCGACGGCGTAGACCGCACCCAGCGTCCGTACCGCCGCCATCTTGTAGAGCGGGTCGAACTCGGAGGCCGAGTCCATCGTCACCGAGCACCGGCCGCCCCACAGTTCCGGTGTCCCATCCGCGCTGACCACGGGCGCCGCGGAGTAGTCGGTCCGGATCAGCTCGCAGATGCTGGGCAGATCGGCGCCGAGGCGGCTGTTCGGGACCCGGCGCAGGGTGAGCGCGGGCAGGAAGCTCACATCCCCCGCTTCCGCCGGGCGTTCCGGGTTCATCGTCACGGTCAGCAGCTGTTTCCCGGCGGGCCGCTCGACCGTGAACATCATCTGCTCGCCGAACGGCGAACCGTCCGCGGGGCGGGCGTAGCCCAGGTTCGCGAACTTCTTCGGGAAGCCCCACAGTTCCCGGCCGCACGCCAGCGCCGCGTCGTTGTCGACGTAGATGAACGGGCAGAACGTGTAGGCCTCCCCCTCGAAGCTGACCCGGACCAGCATGATCGCCTCGTTGTAGACGCCCAGCGTCGAGAACGGGTAGTGGACGACCCAGGCGAGGCACACCGGCGGGTCCTCCAGGGGCGACACACCGGGAGGAAGCAGGCTGGCCACCCCGGCCGGATCGGCCTCGTACATGGCGATGATCGCCTTGGCGCCCCGGTAGAGGTAGGGCGGCCGCGGGTAGAAGCCGCCGTTCACCGGAAGGGCATAACCCTCGGTCAGTACGTCCATGACATCTCCATCTGTAGGTAATTACCGTTCCGCGCCGTCAGCGCCCGGTCCCGGACTCGCTCAGCTCACCGTCGCCGCCGCGCCGAGCAGCAGCGGGTAGGCCCGGCGCTCCAGCCGGCCGGACAAGTCAATGTGGACGAACTTCTCCTCGGTGTACTCGTCCAGGGCATGCGGTCCGAGTTCGCGGCCCAGCCCGCTCTGCTTGAAGCCGCCGAAGGGATAGGCGGCGCTGATCATGTGCCAGTCATTGACCCAAACGGTCCCGGCCTCGAGCTGGCCGGCCACGTCGAGGGCGAGCTGGGTGTCCGTGCTCCAGACGCCGGCCGAAAGCCCGTACTCGGTGTCGTTGGCGATCCGGATCGCCTGCTCGGTGCTTTCGCAGCGGATCACCGCGAGGACCGGGCCGAAGATCTCCTCGCGCGCGATCGTCATGCCGTTGGCGACGTCAGTGAAGATCGTCGGCTCGACCCAGAAGCCGCGCTCGAACTGCGGACCGGCCGGCACGCCCCCGCCGTAGGCCAGGGTGGCGCCTTCCTGCCTGCCGGTTTCGATGTATCGCAGGATCCGGTCACGGGCCTCGGCCGAAATGACCGGACCGAAATCCGTGGCGAGGTCGAGCGGGTTCCCGATCGAGATCGTCCTCGCCCGTTCGATCAGGCGCTCGACGAACTTGTCGTGCACGCTGCTCGCCACGATGATCCGGGTGCCGGACTCACAAGCCTGCCCCTGGTTCATCAGGCCGCCGAACAGCGTGCCGTCCACGGCCAGATCCAGGTCGGCGTCGTCGAGCACGAGGTTCGGGCCCTTGCCGCCAAGCTCCAGGGTCAGCCGCTTCACGTTGCCCGCGGCCAGCCGCATGATCTCGCGCCCGACGGCCGTCGAACCAGTGAAGGCCACCTTCCGCACGTCCGGATGAGCGGCGAGCCGGGCTCCCACGACGGGGCCCTCGCCGGTCACGACGTTCAGGACCCCGGGCGGCAGCCCGCACTCCTGCGCTATCTCGGCCAATTCCAGCAGCGTGAGCGGGGTACGCTCATCCGGTTTGACCACGATGGTGTTACCCGCGGCCAGGGCGGGGCCGATCTTCCATACCGCCAGCAGCAGCGGGAAGTTCCATGGCACGATGGCCGCGCACACGCCGACCGGCTCGCGGCGCACGATGCCGCTGGCCAGCGTCGGGACGTTTAGCAGTGGCCCGGGACGCTCAAAGTCGTACCTGCGGGCCAGGTCCGCGAAGTACTGCAGGTGGGCGATTGAGAAGCCGAGGTGGAACGCCCCCGCCTGACGCAGGGTCGTGCCGTTTTCCAGCACCTCTAGAGTTGCCAGCTCGCTGGCCCGCTCAGCGAGCCGCTGGGCTATCGCATCCAGCACCGCGGCCCGCTCGGCCGGCGGCGTCCGGCGCCACCGGCCCTCCTCGTGCGCGGCCCTGGCCGCGAGGACCGCCCGGTCGGCCTGCTCGGTACCGCCCTTGGCCACGGTGGCCACGACTTCCTCCGTCGCGGGGCTGCGGATCTCGAACCGGTCGGCGGTGTCGACCCAGTCTCCGTGGATGAGCATCGAGTAGTGCCGGATGGTATCCATCACTGCCCCTTCCCGCAGGCTGGCTGTGATCTACGACACTAAGGAGCCTTGATCGGGGGAGAAACGTCCCGGCAACACGAGGATTCGCCGCTTCCTTGGGCGAACAGCACAACGACAGGTCGCCGTCACTCCGCCGGGGGCCGCATCCGGATGGTCCTTAGGAGGCTCAACATAGGCCAGGAAATGCGTCAGCCCTGCGCGATCCCGCCCCGGAGCCGCCCAGTTGGGCCGGGGAACCAATGCGCGGGAACGGGCTTGATACGGGGGACCGTCGACGGCCTGGCTCGCTGGCCTGAAAATGAAGGTCTACTGGCGCTCCGCGCCCGGGCAGGCACGGACCTCCGACGAAGGAGGAGGAGGAGGAGGAGGAGCATCATGACGAACCTCGCATCGAACCTGGTGGAGACGGCGCGTGCCCACGCGGGCCGGGTGGCCGTGCGCGTGGATGAGGTCACGACAACATACTCCGAACTCGACGAGGCGAGCGCCCGGGTCGCCGGACTGCTCCGCCAGCGCGGCCTCAAGTCCGGCGACCGGGTGGGGATCATGCTGCCCAACATCGCCGAGTTCGCCGTCGTCTACTACGGCGTGCTTCGCGCCGGCGGCGTTGTCGTCCCGATGAACCCGCTGCTCAAGGTGCGGGAAGTCGCCTATTACCTCGGCGACTCCGGGGCCAGGCTGATCTTCGCCTGGCATGCGTTCGGCGGCGATGCGCGCGGCGGCGCGGAGCGGGCGGATGCGGAGACGGTCGTCGTCGACCCGGCCAGCTTCCCAGATCTCCTGGCCGCCGCGATCCCGGACTTCGAGGTTGCGGACACCGACGACCAGGACGCCGCGGTGATCCTCTACACGTCCGGCACGACCGGCCAGCCGAAGGGCGCCGAGCTCACCCACGGCAACCTCACCAGCAACGCCGAGGTCTTCTGCGCCGACATCATCCGCCCGCGCCCGGACGACGTGATCTTCGGCGGGCTGCCCCTGTTCCACTCGTTCGGCCAGACCTGCACTCTCAACGTCGCGGTGGCGTCAGGGGCCTGCCTGACCCTGCTTCCGCGGTTCGCCGCCGATCAGGCGGTGCGGATCCTCGCCGATCACCGGGTGACCGTCTTCGCGGGCGTGCCCACGATGTATGTCGCCCTGCTCGCCCAGCCGGACCGCGCGGACTACGACGTCTCCGCATTGCGGATGTGCATCTCCGGGGGCGCGGCGCTGCCGGTCGAGGTGCTGCGCGGCTTCGAGCAGGCGTTCGGCTGCGTGGTGCTTGAGGGGTACGGCTTGTCGGAGACCTCGCCGGTCGCCTCGTTCAACCACCCGGACCGGGACCGCAAGCCCGGCTCGATCGGCACGCCGATCCGGGGGGTGCAGATGCGGGTCGTCGACAAGGCTGACCACGAGGTGCCGCAAGGCAGCGTCGGCGAGATCGTCATCCGCGGGCCCAACGTGATGAAAGGCTACTGGCACCGGCCGCAGGAGACGGCCGAGGCGATCCGCGGCGGCTGGTTCCACACCGGTGACCTGGGCCGAGTCGACGAGGACGGCTACTTCGCGATCGTCGACCGGAAGAAGGACCTGATCATCCGCGGCGGTTACAACATCTACCCGCGGGAAATCGAGGAGGTGCTCTACGAGCATCCCGCGGTCGCCGAGGCCGCCGTGATCGGCCTCCCGCACCCGGCGCTGGGTGAGGAGGTCGGCGCCGCCGTGATCCTGAAGGCAGGCGCCAGCGTCACCGTGGAGGAGTTGCGCGACCATGTCAAGATCCAGGTCGCGGCGTATAAATACCCGCGTTACGTGTGGATCGTCGAGGCGCTGCCGAAAGGCCCGACCGGTAAGATCCTCAAGCGGGAGATCGTTCTTCCCGCTGGCCTGGTCGTTCGGTGAGGCTGCTGCTGCTCGCTCCCCCGGGCGGCGGCAAGGGCACTCAGGGCGAGCGACTGGCGGCCCGGTTCGGCGTTAGGCACATCGCCGCCGGGGACCTGCTGCGGGCCGAAGCCCGGGCGGGCACTCCCGCCGGCCACCAGATCGCCGCCTGGCAGGAGCGAGGCGACCTGGTTCCTGACCAGATCGTCTTGGACGTGCTGACCCCGGTCGTGGTCGCCGCGGTCGCCGAGGGCGGATACATCCTGGACGGGTTTCCCCGGACTCTCCCGCAGGCCACCGTCGCGGCGGAGCTCGGGGCACGGCTGGGCCTGACGCTTGACGCGGCGGTCTACCTGTACGCGCCCGAGCCGGTGCTCATGCGGCGACTGCTGGCCCGGGCCGGCCGTAACGACGACACGTCGGACGTCATCGAGCACCGGCTCCAGGTGTTCGCCGAGACTACCAGCCCGCTCGTCACCTACTACCGGAACCGGGGCATCCTGCTGGCCGTGGACGCCGACCAGCCACCCGAATCCGTCACCGCCGACATCGAAGCCCGCCTGTCCGGACTCTCCGTGATCCGTCGGGCATGAGGACGAACGCGAACCCGATCAGGTGAGATCTCACTCGGCCTGGGAAACACCGGCCGCGACCCGGCCTGCAGCCGGCTTACGTCCAGCAGGCTGGCCGCAAGATGGGTAAGCCGGTCCAGGGACTCATCGACGGCGGCCAGCAGTTCATCATGATCCTCCGCCGTCAGCTGGACGTGGTGTGACCGCAGGCAGCTCACCGCCGCCTTCGCCGAGGCGAGCGGCGAGCGCAGGTCGTGGCTAACGGCGGCGAGCAGCGCCGTCCGCGTCCGGTCGGCTTCCGCTTGGTTTGGCTGGAGGCCGGCTAAGGCGGTGACGGAAGATGGCCCACAGCGCGAGCACCACGACGTTGCTGGTTCGCGTGATCGTTGCTTTTGCGCTGACCTTCGCCCTCGGATTCGAGCGCGAGCTCCCGGGGATCCCCAGCGGGCGACCGGACCTTCTCGCTCATCGGCACCGCGTCCGCGGTTCTCGGCAACCTGGCCGGCGCCGGCTCGCCAAACGCCGTCGCGGGGGCTGTCACCGGCATCGAGTTTATCGGCGGCGGAATCGTGTTCGGCCGGGCAGTCGGCAAAGGCGAGATGATCAGCGGGATCACCACGGCGGCGGCGATCTTCGCGACCGCCGCGATGGCGCGGCGGCCGGAGCCGGGCTGCTGGCCGTGGCCGCGCTGGCGACCGCCCTGGTTCTCATCTCCTTGGAAGGACCGCACCTCCCCTTGCTCCGGCTCGTCGACGCCCGCCGCTGGTCGCCCAGTTTCCGGGACGAGGCGGACATGTATCCCAGCGACGACGACACCGCGGTTCTCACCGACACCGCCACCACTCCCGACCGTGATCAGCAACCAACGGAGTCCAGGTAACCAACTCTCCGGCCGTGGCTCCCGCGCGGAATTTGTTCCGGCGGCGGCCGACCGGTTGCCGGCGCCACAGCGGGACGCGCTCGGGTCCGCGTTCGGCCTGATTGCGACGATTTTCTTCCGGCGTCCCGGCAGTCTCGAGGAGCCGCGGGAGGTTGCCCTCGCCGCGAGGGCGGCACCCCCCGTCCCCGATTCGGAGCAGACCGCGGCCGATCTGCTCCTTGACGGCTTCGCTGCCCGCTTCACCGACGGCTACGAGGCGGCTGTGCCTGATTTCCGCCGCGCCATCGCGGCCCTCAGCGACAGCGCGGACGTCCGCTGGTTCATGCTCGGCTGTCTCGCCGCGGGCGAGCTGTGGGACCTGGACGCCCAGCATGCGCTGGCCAGCCGTTGGGCTGCGCTGGCCCGCCAGCGCGGGGCGCTGACCACCTTGCCGGTCGCGATGTCGCTGTTGGCCGGCGCAGAGGTTTCGGCCGGCCGCCTGTCCGCCGCCGACGCCATCGCCGTGGAGGCAGTGGAGATTTCCGCGGCTACCGGCAACCCCGGCCTGATGGGCACCATGACGCGCGGCGGTGATCTCATGTCCGCATGGCGCGGCCGCGAAGCGGAGACGCGGGCGGGAACCATGGCACGCGAGCGCGAATCGCTCGAACGGGGCGTGGGCGGCGGTTCGGTCGTAGGGGAATTTGCGCTGACCGGGCTAGAGATCGGGCTCGGACACCACCAGGCCGCCTTGCGCCATGCATTGCGCGTCTACCACGACGACCTGTATCTAGGTTGCTTCGCGTTGCCCGAGGTCGTCGAGTCCGCCGGGCGCGCAGGCGATCGCGAAGCCGCTGCCGCGGCGCTTGACCGGCTCGCTCAGCGCGCGAGCGCCAGCGGCACGCCGTGGGCCCTCGGCCTGCTCGCCCGGTCCGAAGCGCTCGTGGCCGCAGACGACAAGGCCGAGGGCCGGTACCTGGAGGCCGTCGCTCATCTGGGCGCAGGCATGGCCCGGCCCGATCTCGCCCGCGCTCACCTGCTCTACGGGGAGTGGCTGCGCCGCCAGCGGCGCCGCGCCGAGGCCCGCGCGCAGTTGTACGTCGCGCTGGACATGTTCGGCGCGATGGGACTGGACGCGTTCGCCGGCCGGGCCCGCACCGAGCTCAGCGCCCTGGGCGAGCGGCTCAGCGAGCACCGTCGAGAACCGGCCGCCGGACGCCCGCGGGAAAGACTGACCGCGCAGGAGGAACGGATCGCCCGGCTGGTCGCCGAGGGAGCCTCCAACTCAGATGCCGCCGGTCAGCTGTTCCTCAGCCCGAGCACCATCGATTACCACCTCCACAAGGTGTTCCGCAAGCTCGGCATCAGCTCGCGCACCCAGCTGATCAGGGCGCTTGACGACCTGGCGGAGGCCTGAGCCTGAGCTTATAGGGCGGGTCAATACCGGCACAGACAGAGGCGCGCTACCCGCAGTACCTGGAAGCGGCTGACGCCGCCCGGCGCATCGCTGGCGTGATCACCGTGCGCAATCACCTGGAGGTGCTACTGCCGCCGGAAAACTATCGTGACGATGCGATGCTGACCACCGCAGCGAACAACACGCTCGCAGCGAATGTCGCGGTGCCAGATGGTGTCGAGGCGACCACCAGGAATGGCAACACAGTCACGCTCACTGGGACGCACTGATCCTCGCGGCCGGGAAAAGAGCCGCCAACCAGGCGCTTCGGCATGCTCGCAACACAGCCCACCGTGACGGCCCGCGCAGACTGGGCCACGTCGCCGGTCACCTGGCCGGTTACGGCTCGCTGCTTGCCTATATCTGGTACCTGGGCCGGGCACGCAGGCACTCCGCCACCTGAAGTCAACCATCCCCAGGCCGGGCCGAGAGTACGTCCGAGCAAAGACTCTGGCTCCTGTCGGGCATCGCGGCCGGCCATTGCAGCGTTCACCCATCGATACGAACCGCCCCCGCCGCAACGTAACGGCTCCGCTGACCGGGGCGGGCCGCCTCACAGACCTGACCACCAGTTCGGGACCATCACAACCAGAAAGGCAAGGCCATGGCTAAGGTCACCGTCGGCAGGCAGAACAGCGAAGACATCCAGATCTACTATGAGGACCACGGCAGCGGGCAGCCGGTCGTGCTGATCCACGGCTACCCGCTGAACGGGCACTCCTGGGAAA
>WNFC01000585.1_pt1 | contig 68019 bp, 62 predicted proteins | sample 5400541 | NCBI WGS metagenome assembly WNFC01 (sample SAMN13153342, study PRJNA577476) | soil metagenome | isolation source: 120 cm saprolite under Douglas fir tree site 2 hole 2 replicate 1 | place: USA:California | collected 2015-04-18
GCAAGGATTTCACCGTCGGCCTCAATGTCACCGAGAGCGGGGTCGACGACCCTGACCAGCAATTCTACGAGAATTACGTGTGCGGCTCGGATCGCAACTATACCGGCTATTGCAACCCCGAGGTCGACAAGCTGGTCGAGCGGCAGTCGATGGAAGCCGATCCGGCAAAGCGCAAGCAGCTGGTATGGGAGATCGAAAAGAAGCTGGTCGAAGACGTCGCCCGCCCAGTGATCTTCTATCCGCGCGGCGCAACCTGCCGCCAGCCCGAAGTCAAGGGGCTGACGATCATGGTCAACAGCATCTACAACGGCTGGCGGATGGAAGATACGTGGCTCGATCGGTAGATCGATACCGGAGGACAACGAGATGCGGCGTCATTTGTGCGGGTACGCCTCTGCCGCTGTAATGGTGCTCGTGATGGCGGCCGGCGAGCCGGCATTGGCGCAAAAGTCGGGCGGCATTCTGCGCCTCTCGCACTTCGACAGCCCGGCCTCGATGTCGATCCTCGAGGAAGCGACGCGCGCGACGGTGCAGCCGATGATGGGGGTCTTCAACAACCTCGTCCTTTACGACCAGCACGTGAAGCGGTCGAGCCTAGAGTCGATCCGGCCCGATCTGGCGACGCGCTGGGCGTGGAGCGAGGACGGCAAGGAGTTGACCTTCCCGCTGCGCCAGGGCGTCAAATGGCACGATGGGCAACTGTTCACCGCCGCCGACGTCAAGTGCACCTGGGACCTCTTGATGGGCAATGGCAGCGACAAGCTGCGCGTCAACCCGCGCAAATCCTGGTACAGCAACGTGCAAGAGGTGACGATTCGCGGCGATTACGAAGTCACCTTCCACCTCAAGCAGCCGCAACCCGCGCTGCTCGCGCTGCTCGCCTCGGGCTGGTCGCCGATTTATCCCTGCCATGTGCCGGCGCGCGAGATGCGCCAGCATCCGATCGGCACCGGCCCCTTCAAATTCGTCGAGTTCAAGCCGAACGAGTCGATCAAGGTCGCCCGGAACCCGGATTACTGGAAGCCGGATCGGCCCTATCTCGACGGCATCGACTATACGATCATGCGCGAGGCCGCGCCGACCAACCTCGCCTTCTTTGCCGGCAAGTTCGACGCCGTGCCGCTCGGCGTCACGATCCCGACGCTGAATGACTTCAAGGACCAGGCGCCGCAGGCGTTGTGCGAGGTCAACAACGGCAATGTGCCGCGCACGATGCTGGTCAATCCGACTGCTCCGCCGTTCGACAATCCGGAACTGCGCCGGGCGATGACCCTGGCGATGGACCGCAAGGCCTTCTTGGACATCCTCAACGAGGGGCGCGGACTCACCGGCGGCAACATGATGCCGCCGCCGGACGGCGCGTGGGGCATGCCGCCGGAGGTGCTGGCGACGCTGCCGGGCTACGGTCCCGATGTCGAGAAGAACCGGGCAGAGGCGCGCCAGATCATGGAAAAGCTTGGCTACGGCCCGAGCAATCGCCTCGCCGTCAAGGTCTCGACGCGCAACTTCCCGGCTTGGCGCAACCCGGCGGTAATCATGATTTCCCATCTGAAGGAGACCTACATCGACGGCGAACTCGACCTCGTCGATACCGCGCTCTGGTATCCAAAGATGGCCCGCAAAGACTACACCGTCGGCATGGTGCCGATGGAGTCGGGCGTCGACGATCCGGATCAGATGTACTACGAGAATTTCGTATGCGGCGCGGCGCGGAACTACGCCGGCTATTGCAACCCCGAGATCGACAAGCTCGTCAATCAACAGTCGCTCGAAGCGGACGCCGGGAAGCGCAAAGAGGTCGTCTGGGAAATCGAGCGCAAGCTGGCGGAAGCGGCGGTCCGCCCGGTGCTGTATTACCCGGTCGGCGCTACCTGCCAGCAGCCCTACCTCAAGGGGCTGACCATCATGTCGAACAGCATCTACAACGAATGGCGCATGGAAGACGTCTGGCTCGATAAATAGCGCCGACGCCTCAAGACGTGCGTCGCCGGAACGGTGGGAGGGATCGTCATGCGACAGCATCTTCGCGCAATTGCGGCGGCGGGCGCAGTGCTCGCGCTCGCCGCCGGCGATCCGGCGTTGGCACAAAAATCCGGCGGCGTCCTCAAGATCTCGTTTTTCGACAGTCCGGCGAGCATGTCGCTGCACGAGGAGGCGACCGGCGCGGCGCTACGCCCGGCGATGGGCATATTCAACAACCTCGTGATGTACGACCAGCATGTCGCGCAGAACAGCCCTTCCTCGATCATCCCGGATCTGGCGACGAGCTGGTCGTGGAACGAGGACGGGACCGAGCTGAAATTCCCGCTGCATCAGGGCGTCAAATGGCATGATGGGAAACCGTTCACATCGGCCGACGTCAAATGCACCTGGGAGCTGCTGCTCGGCACGGCGAGCGATAAGCTCCGCGTCAACCCGCGTAAATCCTGGTACAGCAACCTCGACCGGGTGACGACATCGGGCGATTACGAGGTCACCTTTCACCTGAAGCGGCCGCAGCCGGCGCTGCTGGCGCTGTTGGCCTCCGGGTGGTCGCCGGTCTATCCCTGCCACGTGCCGCCGCGCGATATGCGCACCCATCCGATCGGCACGGGCCCCTTCAAATTCGTCGAGTTCAAGCCGAACGAGATCGTCAAGACCACCCGAAACCCGGATTATTGGAAGCCCGGCCGGCCCTATCTCGACGCCATCGAATGGCACATCATGCCGGATGTCGCCACGCGAAACCTGAGCTTCATCGCCGGCAGGTTCGACATCTCCTCGCCCTACGGCACGACGATTCCGTTGCTGGAGGAGGTCAAAAGCCAGGCGCCGCAGGCGGTTTGCGAGCTGACCGCGACGAATGTCAGCCGCAACCTGATCATCAACCCGGAGAAACCGCCGTTCGACAAGCCGGATCTGCGGCGGGCGGTGGCGTTGACCCTCGACCGCAAGGCCTTTCTCGACATCATCACGCAAGGCAAGGGCGATATCGGCGCAACGATGCTGCCGCCGCCCGAAGGCTTGTGGGGGATGCCCGCCGAGATGCTGGCGACATTGCCGGGATACGATCCCGATATCGCGAAGAACCGGGCCGAAGCCCGCAAGATCATGGAGAAGCTCGGCTACGGGCCCAACAACAGGCTGAGCGTCACCGTATCCTCGCGCAATATCCCCGCCTACCGCGATCCGGCGGTCATCCTGATCGACCATATGAAAGAGATCTACATCGACGGCATCCTCGAATCGGTCGAGACCGCCAACTGGTTCCCGAAGGTCATGCGCAAGGATTACACGATCGGCATCAACGGCACCGAGAGCGGCGTCGACGATCCCGACCAGCAATTCTATGAGAACTTCGTGTGCGGCGCGGTGCGCAACTATACCGGCTACTGCAACAAGGAGGTCGACAAGCTGATCGACCGGCAATCGGCCGAGGCCGACATCGAAAAGCGCAAGCAGCTGGTCTGGCAGATCGAACGGCGCCTGGCCGAGGAGGGTGCCCGGCCGATCATCTTCTACCCGCGCGGCGGGACCTGCACGCAGCCTTACGTCAAGGGACTGACGACGATGGTCAACAGCATCTACAACGGCTACCGGATGGAAGACGTCTGGCTCGACAAATAGGTCGACCAATAAGCGGCGCACTAATCCCCAAAAGACCCGGCGACAAGGGTTCAACCCATAAGCGGCCAACCAGGGAGGCGCTAGCGATGCGCAGGCATGATTTATTCGCGGCCGGGATCGCGATGCTGGCGGTAATCGGCGCGGGTGATGCGGCGCTCGCGCAGAAGCCGGGCGGCATTCTTCGCATGTACACCCCCGACAGCCCGGCGAGCATGTCGATCCATGAGGAGGCGACGGTCTTTGCGATAGGACCGATGATGGGTGTCTTCAACAATCTCGTCATGTACGACCAACATGTGAAGCAGAACAGCCTCCAATCGATCGTGCCCGATCTGGCAACCGGCTGGTCGTGGAACGAGGACGGCACCGCGTTGACTTTCCCATTGCGCCAAGGCGTCAAATGGCATGACGGCAGGCCGTTCACCGCCAAGGACGTCCAGTGCACCTGGGACCTCTTGACCGAAAAGTCGAGCGACAGGCTCCGCGTCAATCCTCGCAAATCCTTGTACGGCAACCTGGAGAAGGTCACCACCAGCGGCGATTATGAGGTCACATTTCATCTGAAGCGGCCGCAACCAGCCTTGCTGACGACCCTCGCCGCCGGGTCCTCGCCGGTCTATCCCTGCCACGTCCCATCGCGCGAGATGCGCCTTCACCCGATCGGCACCGGCCCGTTCAAATTCGTCGAATTCAAGCCGAACGAATACATCAAGGTGACGCGCAACGCGGACTACTGGAAACCGGGCCGGCCTTATCTCGACGGTATTGAGTATACGATCATCAAGAGCCTGTCGACGGCGACGTTGGCCTTCACCGCTGGAACGTTCGACATGACTTTCCCATACAGCCTCACAGTCGCGCTCAAAAAGAATATCGAGAGCCAGATGCCTAATGCGATCTGCGAGTTCAATCCGGGCAGTATCAACCGCAACCTGATCGTCAACCGCGACAAGCCGCCTTTCGACGACCCCAATCTGCGGCAGGCGATGGCGCTCAGCGTCGACCGCAAGGCCTTTGTCGACATCATCAGCGAGGGACAGGGCGAGATCGGCGGGGCGATGCAGCCCGCTCCGGGCGGGATCTGGGGCATGCCGCCGGAAATGCTGAAGGAACTGCCGGGCTATGACCCGGATGTGCAGAAAAACCGCACCCAGGCCCGCCAAATCATGGAGAAGCTTGGCTATGGGCCCGACAAAAGATTGCCGATCAAGGTGACGACGCGCGACCTCCCCTACTTCCGGGATCCGGCGGTGATCCTGATCGACCACCTGAAGGAGGTCTATATCGACGGTGTGCTCGAGACGGTTGACACCACCAACTGGCTGCCGAAGGTCATGCGCAAAGACTACACCGTCGGCCTCAATCTCGCGGGGAGCGGACCCGATCCCGACCAAAACCTCTACCTGCTGTATGGGTGTCACGGGGATCTAAACTACAACGGTTATTGCAGCGCGGAGACGGACAAGCTGATCGAGCAGCAATCGATCGAGGCCGACACGGACCGGCGCAAGCAACTGGTGTGGACGATCGAACGCAAGCTGGCCGAGGACGGCGCCCGGCCCATTATCTTTTATTCCCGCGGCGCGACCTGCTGGCAGCCATACGTCAAGGGGCTGACGATCATGGTCAACAGCATCTTCAACGGCAATCGCCGGGAGGACGTCTGGCTCGACAAATAAGCCGGACGCGAGGTTGCACGCCCTACTTTGCCGTCCGCCGGACGGGTGCTAGCCTGAGGCGTAACGGCACAGGAGATGCCGTGGGCGGCACCGTCTATCAGACGGGCCGCTTCTGCGAACGCGGGAGGGCAGTGCGATGAAGCCTTGTCTGCGATATCTCGCCATTGCCGGCGCCTTGCTTTCTGCGGCTCTGGCCGGCCACCCGGCGCACGCGCAGAAGCCGGGCGGCATCCTCCGAATGTTCAGCCCCGACAGCCCGGCTTCGATGTCGATCCTCGAGGAGGCGACCGCCTTTGCCGAGCGGCCGATGATGGCGGTGTTCAACAACCTCGTCATCTACGACCAGTCGATCAAACAGAACAGCCTCGACTCGATCGTGCCCGATCTGGCGACCGGCTGGTCGTGGAACGAGGAGGGGACCGAACTCACCCTGCCGCTGCATCAGGGTGTCAGGTGGCATGACGGCAAGCCGTTCACCGCGAAGGACGTCAAATGCACCTTGGACCTGGTGACCGGCAAGGGCAGCGACAAGCTGCGCGTCAACCCGCGGAAATCCTGGTACCGCAACCTCGAGGAGGTCACCACCAACGGCGATTATGAGGTGATTTTTCACCTGAAGCGGCCGCAGCCGGCGTTTCTCGCGCTGCTCGCCTCCGGTTTCGCGCCGATCTATCCGTGCCATGTCCCGGCGCGCGAGATGCGCACTCATCCGATCGGCACCGGCCCGTTCAAGTTCGTCGAGTTCAAGCCGAACGAGTACATCAAGGTGACGAAGAACCCAGACTACTGGAACCCGGGTCGGCCTTATCTCGACGGCATCGAGTACACGATCATCAAGAACCTATCGACTGCGATCCTCGCCTTTGCCGCTGGCAAGTTCGACATGACGTTTCCCTACACCATCACCCAACCGCTGCTCAACGACGTGAAAAGCCGGATGCCGGGCGTCAGCTGCGAGATGTCGGCATTGGGTCTCTATCGCAGCTTGATCGTCAATCGCGAGAAGCCGCCGTTCGACAACGCCGAGCTGCGGCGGGCGATGGCGCTGAGCATCGATCGCAAATCCTTCATCGACATCATCACCGATGGCCAGGGCGATATCGGCGGGGTGATGCAGCCGCCGCCAGAAGGCCAGTGGGGCATGCCGCCGGAGCTGCTCAAGGAACTGCCGGGTTACGCCTCGGACGTCGAGAAAAATCGCAGCGAAGCGCGGCAGATCATGCAGCGCCTCGGCTATGGGCCGGACAACAGGCTGAAGGTTAAGGTGTCGGTGCGCGACCTGCCCTATTTGCGTGACCCGGCGGTGCTGCTGATCGACCAACTGAAGCAGATTTACATCGACGGCGATCTCGAAACCGTCGACACGACAATCTGGTTGCCGAAAGTAATGCGCCACGACTACATCGTCGCGCTGAGCCCCGCCGGCAGCGGCTCCGACCCGGACCAGAGCCTCTACACCAATTACAGTTGCGGCGGGGAGTTGAACTACATCGGCTATTGCAGCGCTGAACTCGACCGGCTGATCGATCGCCAGTCGATCGCCGCCGGCAACCCGGCCGAGCGCCGGCAAATCATCTGGGACATCGAACGGAAGCTGGCGGCGGACGGCGCCCGGCCGGTGATCTTCTACGACCGCCGCGCGACCTGCTGGCAGCCGCAGGTCAAGAACTTCACGGTCGTGGTCAACAACATCTTCAACAATGCGCGGATGGAAGACGTCTGGCTCGACCGATAACGCGCAAAGGCTTGGGGGCGGGATGGGACGAAGACTGGATCTGTTCGCCGCGTCTGCCGCGTTGCTGGGCGCGTTCCTGGCGGCGGTGGCCCCGGCCCTGGCGCAGAAATCGGGAGGCATCCTGCAAATGCCCGATTTCGCCAGCCCGGCGAGCATGTCGATGCACGAGGAATCAACGATCACCGCCGGGACCCCGGTCATGCCGGTGTTCAACAATTTGGTGGTGTTCGACCAGCACGTCGCGCAGAACAGCCTCGCCTCGATCGTGCCCGATCTGGCGACCGGCTGGTCATGGAGCGAGGACGGGACCCAGCTGATTTTTCCGCTGCGCCACGGCGTCAAATGGCATGACGGCAGGCCGTTCACCGCGAGGGATGTGAAATGCACCTGGGACACGCTGATGGAGCGCGGCCCCGACAAGTTCCGCATCAACCCGCGCAAGGCGTGGTACCGCAACGTCGAAGAGGTCGCCACTAACGGCGATTATGAGGTCACCTTCCGCCTGAGGCGGCCGCAGCCCTACCTGATCGCGCTCCTCGCCTCCGGCCAGTCGCCGGTCTATCCCTGCCACGTGCCGCCGGCCCAGATGCGCCAGCATCCGATCGGCACCGGCCCGTTCAAATTCATCGAATACAAGCCGAACGAACACATCAGGACAATCCGCAACCCGGATTACTGGAAGCCCGGGCATCCCTATCTCGACGCGATCGAAACAACCATCATCCCCAGCGCATCGACGCGCAATCTGGCCTTCGTCGCCGGCAAGTTCGACCTCTTGTGGGCGTCGATCCCGCAGTTGAAGGAGGTGCAGAGCCAGGCGCCGCAGGCGGTGTGTGACGTGGTGATGGACAACAACAGCCGCGACCTCTTGATCAACCGCACGGTGCCGCCCTTCGACAATCCGGAGCTGCGCCGGGCGATGGCTCTGAGCCTCGATCGCCAAGCGTTTATCGATATCCTGACCGAAGGCCAGGGCGCCATTGGCGGATCGATCCTGCCACCGCCGGACGGCGTGTGGGGCATGCCGGCGGAAATCGTGCGCAGCCTGCCGGGCTACGGCCCCGAGGTGGCCAAGAACCGCGACGAAGCTCGCGCCATCATGGTCAAGCTCGGCTACGGGCCGGACAGCGGCTGGCGGTCAAGGTGTCGACCCGCGATGTTGCCGGTTTTCGCGACGCCGCGGTCATCGCGATCTCGCAACTGCGCGAGATCTACATCGACGGCGAACTCGAAGTGATCGACACCGCGCTCTGGTACCCGCGGCTCACGCGCCGGGACTACACGGTCGGGGTCACGGTCAGCGAAGGCGGGCTGGACGAGCCCGACCAGAAATTCTACGAAACCTACATGTGCGGCGCCGAACGCAATTATGCCGGCTACTGCGACCGGGAGACCGAGAAGTTGATCGACCAGCAATCGATGGAAGCGAACGCGGAGAAGCGGCGCAAGCTGGTCTGGGATGTCGAACGGAGGCTGGCCGAGGATGCCTCGCGCCCGGTGCTCCTCTATTCGCGGTTCGCGACCTGCAGGCAGCCTCAGCTCAAGGGGCTGACGACGATGACCAACAGCCGCTTCAACGGCTGGCGCATGGAAGACGTTTGGCTCGACCGGTGAGCGCAGCCAATGCTCGGGGACCGGGGATGAGGCACCTTGTGTGCACGCTGGCGGCGGTCGGTATCGCGGTGGTCGCGCTCTTCTCGGCCGGATTGGCACAGGCGCAGAAGCAAGGCGGCACGCTCAGGGTTTATCACCGCGACAGCCCGGCCAGCATGTCGATCCTCGAAGAGGTGACGATCTCGACCGTGGCGCCTGTCATGGGCGTCTTCAACAATCTGGTGATGTTCGATCAGCGTGTGCCGCAGAACAGCCTCGCCTCGATCGTGCCCGACCTCGCCGTCAGCTGGGCTTGGAGCGACAACGCCAAGGAACTGACCTTCAAGCTGCGCGACGGCGTCCGCTGGCATGACGGCAAGCCCTTCACCGCCGCGGATGTGCAATGCACCTGGGACCTGATCCTCGGCAAATCGCCGACCCGGTTGCGCATCGACCCGCGCAAATCCTGGTATTGGAACCTCGATCACGTCGCCGCGAAGGGCGCCGACGAGGTGGTGTTTCGGCTCAAGCAGCCGCAGCCGGCGTTCATCGCGTTGCTCGCCTCGGGCTTCTCGCCGGTCTATCCCTGCCATGTCCGGCCGGCGGACATGCGCCAGCACCCGATCGGCACGGGACCGTTCAAGTTTGTCTCCTACCAGCCGAACGAGTCGATCAAACTGGTGCGCAACCCGGACTACTGGAAGCCGGGCCGTCCCTACCTCGACGGCATCGAGTGGACAATCATCCCAAACCGATCCACCGCGATCCTCGCCTTCGTCGCCGGGACGCTCGACATGACCTTCCCCTACGAGGTCACGGTGCCATTGCTGAAGGAGGTCACCAGCCAAATGCCGCAAGCGCAGTGCGAATTGCGCTCGCGCAATGTCAGCTCCACGCTGATCGTCAACCGAGACGCGCCGCCCTTCAACGATCCCGAGCTGCGCCGGGCGATGGCATTGGCGTTGGACCGCAAGAGCTTCATCGACGTGCTGAGCGAGGGGAAGGGCGACGTCGGCGGCGCGATGCAGCCGCCGCCCGAAGGGCTGTGGGGGATGCCCCGCGAGGTGCTGGCGACCTTGCCGGGCTATGGCCCGGATATCCGGAAGAACCGCGACGAAGCCCGCGCCATCATGCAGCGCCTCGGCTATGGGCCCGACCACCTTCTCGCCGTCAAGGTGGCCTCGCGCAACATTCCGCTCTATCGGGATCCGGCCGTCATGTTGATCGACCAGCTCAGGGAAATCTACATCGCCGGCGAGCTCGATTTGATCGAAAGCGCCAACTGGAACCCGAAGATCACCCGGAAGGACTACATGGTGGGGCTGGAGAACACCGGCGCCGCGGTCGACGATCCCGACCAGCCGTTATATGAGTCCTATGCCTGCGCTTCCGACCGAAATTTCACCGGGTACTGTAATCGGGAACTTGAGGAATTGTACCATCGGCAATCCGGCGAGAGCGATCAGGGCCAGCGCAAGAAGCTGGTATGGGAAATCGACCGCAAGTTGCAGGAGGACGGCGCCCGGCCGATCATCTTTTACACGCGCGGGGCGACGTGCTGGCAGCCGCAGGTGAAGGGGCTGACAACGATGGTCAACAGCCTCTACAACGGCTGGCGCTTCGAGGATGTGTGGCTCGACAGATAACGGCTCACCGACTGCGGGAGAAACGACATGCGTCGATGCGTTGGAATTGTCGCCGCCGCGCTCTTGACCGCATCGCTGGGCGCCGCGCCCGCGGTGGCGCAGAAATCGGGCGGCATTCTGCGGATCCCGGAGGGCACCAACCCGGCCAGCATGTCGATCCACGAGGAATCGACGATCGCCGTGCTCGGGCCGATGATGGGCGTCTTCAACAATCTGGTGATGTTCGATCAGCATGTGCCGCAGAACAGCCTAGACTCGATCGTGCCCGACCTCGCGCTCAGCTGGGCGTGGAGCGAGGACGCCAAGGAGTTGACCTTCAAGCTGCGCCAGGGCGTCAAATGGCATGACGGCAAGCCGTTCACCGCCAAGGACGTGCAATGCACCTGGGATCTGGTCGCCGGCAAATCGGCCGAAAAGCTGCGGGTCAATCCGCGCAAACCCTGGTATCGCAATCTCGATGCGGTGAGCGTCAACGGCGATTACGAGGTCACCTTTCATCTGAAGCGGCAGCAGCCCTCGTTCATTGCGCTGTTGGCCTCGGGCTGGTCGCCGGTCTATCCCTGCCACGTCGCGCCCAAGGACATGCGCTTGCACCCGGTCGGCACGGGGCCCTTCAAATTCGCCGAGTTCAAGCCCAACGAGACGATAAAGGTCGTCAGAAATCCGGATTACTGGAAGCCGGGCCGGCCTTATCTCGACGGCATCGAATATACGATGATGGGCAATCCGTCGACCGCGATCCTCGCCTTCAGCGCGGGCAAACTCGACCGCTCCGGCCAGGGCATCCTGTCGCTCCCGCTGATGAAGGAGCTGAAAGGCCAGGCTCCTCAGGCGGTCTGCGAGACGGTGCCGTGGAACATCCCGCGCCAGCTGCTTGTCAACCGCGACAAGCCGCCCTTCGACAACCCCGAGTTGCGCCGGGCAATGGTGCTGAGCCTCGACCGCCAGGCGTTCATCAACATTCTCGGCGACGGCGAGGGCACGATCGGCGGGGAGATGATGCCACCGCCGGCGGGAAGCTGGGGGATGCCGCCAGAGATCCTGCATACGCTGTCGGGCTACGGCCCCGACGTGCAGAAGAACCGCGCCGAGGCGCGGGCGATCATGCAGAAGCTGGGCTACGGTCCGGACAAGCGGCTCCCGGTGACGGTGACCACGCGCAATGCCGGGGCTTATCGCGATCCCTCGATCCTGCTGATCGATCAGCTGAAGGAAATCTATATCGACGGCACGCTCAATGCGATCGACACGACGCAGTGGTACCCGACGGTGATGCGCAAGGACTACACGGTCGGCCTGACCGTCAGCGAAAACGGGCTCGACGACCCCGACCAGCAATTCTACGAGAATTTCGTGTGCGGCGCCGAGCGCAACTACACCGGCTATTGCAGCCCCGAGGTCGACAAGCTGGTCGACCGGCAATCGAGCGAACCGGACACTGAAAAGCGCAAGCAGCTGGTCTGGGAGATCGAGCGCAAGCTCGCCGAGGACGGCGCGCGGCCCGTCATCTTCTATCCGGTGTCGGCGGCGTGCTGGCAGCCCTACTTCAAGGGCCATACGATGATGGTCAACGGCAATTACAACGGCTGGCGCCTCGAGGATGCCTGGCTCGATAAATAGGCGGATATTTGGGGGGTAAGACTAGCCCAAGAGGGCGAATCGACCGAGGCCGCCCAAACGTGCTACGCTTCGCGTGACGGGCCTCCGCGCACCGACCGTCGCAGGTCGGCGGCCCGGCGAAGCTGTTGGTTTGACTGCCGTTTCGACGATGTTTGCCGCAATGAACCGCGCGTCGGTCGCGTGACGGGAGCTGGGGAGGACGGCGTTGGGAGCTTATGTGGTGCGGCGTTTCGGCTTGATGCTGGTAACGCTGTTCGGCATCTCGATCATTATCTTCATGCTGCTGCGGCTGACCCCGGGCAACATCGCCGACATCCTGTTCGACGCGGGGGGGTTCGTCGACCCGGCCGACAAGGCGCGCATCGAGGCCGATCTCGGGCTCGACAAGCCTATCCCGGTACAATACGCCCTGTGGATCGGCGGGTTGTTGCACGGCGATCTCGGCTTTTCCTACCAGACCGAGCGGCCGGCGATCCAGGAGATCGCTCCGCGGATTCCGATAACGGCACGGCTCGCGGTCCTGGCGCTGGCCTTTGCGGTGCTGATCGGCGTGCCGCTCGGAGTGCTCAGCGCGGTGCGCCAGGATACCTGGCTCGACTACACCCTCCGGGTGCTCAGCCTGTCCGGCCTCGCGCTGCCGGCGTTCTGGCTGGGTCTATTGATCCTGATGGCGTTCGTCGCGTGGTTCGGCACGATCCCGATCTACAGCAGCGAACCGTCCGGGTTCTGGAATACCTTGCAGATGTACAGCGTTCCGGCGGCGGCGGTTGGTTTCCGCAGTTCGGCATTTCTGACCCGCCTGACCCGCTCCTCGATGCTGGAGGTGTTGCGCCAGGATTATATCCGCACCGCCCGCTCGAAGGGCGCCTCCGAGATGACGATCAATTACTACCACGCGCTGAAGAACGCGATGCTGCCGGTGATCACCGTGATCGGCCTCGAGGCCGGCATTCTGCTGGGCGGGCTCATCGTCACCGAGACCGTGTTCAACATTCCCGGCGTTGCGCGCTTCCTTGTCGAGGCGGTGCGCTGGCGCGATTATCCGATGGTTCAAAATCTCGTGATGTTCATTGCGGTGGTCGTCGTGACGATGAATTTCATCGTCGACATGCTGTACGCATATTTGGACCCGCGCATCAAATACGCCGACTAGGACAGGTTGATGGCCCCCGATCGGGAGATCACACAGTGAGCACGATCGATTTTCATGCCGAACTGGCTGCGGCGGGCGCCAATGTAAAAAGCCGGTGGGGCGCCGTCGGCTTCTTCATCCGGCGCTATCCGCTCGGCGCGGCCGGCGCGGTGATCATGGCGATCTTCCTCTTCGCCGCCGCCTTTGCGCCCTACATCACGGTATACGATCCGCTGTCGACCAACGCGGCGGCCTCGTTGGCCCGGCCGACCACCCAGCATTGGCTCGGCTGCGACTTCATGGGCCGCGACCTCTACAGCCGCATCATCTACGGGGCGCGCATCTCGCTCGAGGTGGCGTGCGGCTCGATGGCGCTCGGCACCACGCTCGGCATCACGATCGGGCTGTTGTCGGGCTACCTGCTCGGCTGGTTCGACCTGATAACCCAGCGCTTTCTCGAAATGATGCAAGCCCTGCCGCTCTTGGTCATGGCGATCATCATGGCGGCGGCACTCGGCCCGTCGCTGCATAACACGATCCTCGCGATCGCCTTCGTGCTGGTGCCCTCGGTCGCGCGCGTCATCCGCGCCACGACGCTGAGCTTGCGCGAGCAGCCCTTCGTCGAGGCGGCCAAGGCGATCGGGATGAGCGAGAAGCGCATCATGATCCGCCATGTGTTGCCCAACACCCTCGCCCCGTTCATCGTGCTGGCGACCGCCCAGTTCGGCGCGACGATCCTCATTGAAGCCACGCTCTCCTTCCTCGGCCTCGGCGTCCCCGAGCCGCACCCCTCCTGGGGTCGGATGCTGTCGGAATCGGCGGCCGAATATGTCCGCACCGCTCCCTGGCTGGTGATCTTCCCGGGAGCGGCGATCAGCCTTGTGGTGTTCGGCACCAATCTTCTGGGCGACGCGCTGCGCGATCTGCTCGATCCCCGGCAACGCAGTTAAGACACCGCCGAACCGACGTACCTTGGAGAGAATCACGTGGTGACAGGGAGCGAGACAAAGCCGGCGGACTACACGCCGCTGACACGCCCCGGTCACAACGCCGAGACCGTGCTCGAGGTCGAGGGGCTGCAGACCTACCTCTTCACCCGGCTCGGCGTGGTCAAAGCGGTCGACGACGTATCCTTCGCGGTGCGGCGCGGCGACACCTTGGCAATCGTCGGCGAATCCGGCTGCGGCAAGACGATGACGGCGCTGTCGCTGTTGCGCCTGGTGCCCAACCCGCCGGGCCGCATTGTCGCCGGATCGATCAAGATCGACGGCAAGGATCTGGTGACGCTCGACGAAGCCGAGATGCGCGACGTCCGCGGCAACGAGATCTCGATGATCTTTCAGGAGCCGATGACCTCGCTGAACCCGGTGATGACGATCGGCCACCAGATCAGCGAGACGATCCGGCTGCACGAGGATGTGTCGAAATCCGCGGCGATGGAAAAGGCCATCGACATGCTGCGGCTGGTGCGCATTCCCGAACCGTCGCAGCGCGCCAAGGAATACCCTCATCAGCTCTCGGGCGGCATGCGGCAACGCGCGATGATCGCGATGGCGCTGGCGTGCAATCCGCGCGTGCTGATCGCCGACGAGCCGACGACCGCGCTCGATGTGACGATTCAGGCGCAGATCCTCGATCTGATCCTCGACTTGCAGAAAAAGCTCGGTACCGCGGTCGTTCTGATCACCCATGACCTCGCCGTCGTCGCCGAGACGGCGCACCACGTCATCGTCATGTATGCCGGCAAGAAGGTCGAAGAGGCCGATGTCGAGGAGCTGTTCGGCGCGCCCTTACATCCCTACACGCATGGCCTCCTCGCCTCGATCCCCCAACTGGCAGTCATCGGCGGGGAGACTGTCGCCGAAGCCGCCAACGCCCTCGATGGGGGCCGGCTGAAGGAGATCCCCGGTCTGGTGCCGGCCTTGACCAATCTGCCGCCGGGCTGCTCGTTTGCCCCGCGCTGCCCGTTTGCCGACGACCGCTGCCGGTCGTTCTATCCTCCCTATGAGCAAAAACGCCCGGGCCACTGGGCGGCCTGCTGGCATTCCGAGCGGCTTTATGGTTGACCTCGCCACTGCCACCGAGCCCGGTATGACCGTCAGCCTCGGCCACAACCGCCCGCCGGTGCTCGAGGTCGTCAACCTGAAAAAGCACTTCCCGGTCAAAAAGGGGGTGTTGCGGCGGACGGTCGGCCAGGTCTATGCGGTCGACGACGTCACCTTCTCGATCGGCGAGGGCGAGACCCTGGGCCTCGTCGGCGAGAGCGGCTGCGGTAAGTCGACGGTGGCGCGGACGGTGCTGCGCCTCATCGAGCCGACCGATGGGTCGATCAGGCTCGACGGGCATGACGTGACCCGGCTCGGGAAGGGCGACATGCGGCCCTATCGCCGTCAGATGCAGATCATCTTTCAGGATCCATTCTCGTCGCTCAACCCGCGCATGTCGGCGGGCGACATCGTCGGCGAGCCGCTCCTGGTGCACGGCATCGCCCAGGGCGCGGAAAAAGAGACGCTGGTCGGCGAATTGTTCGACCAGGTCGGCCTCAGGCGCAGCCAGATGAACGCCTTTCCGCACGAATTTTCGGGCGGCCAGCGGCAGCGCATCTCGATCGCCCGGGCGCTGGCGCTCAATCCCAAGCTGATCGTCGCCGACGAGCCGGTCTCGGCCCTCGACGTGTCGATCCAGGCGCAGGTCATCAATCTGATGATGGATCTGCAGCGCGAGAAGCGCCTCTCCTACCTGTTCATCGCGCACGATCTGGCGGTGGTCGAGCACATCAGCCACCGCATCGCCGTGATGTATCTCGGCAAGATCGTAGAATACGCCGATAAGAAGACCCTCTTCACCAACCCGCTCCACCCCTACACCGAGGCGCTGTTATCGGCGGTGCCGGTGCCCAACCCGAAATTGAAGCGGGAGAAGCGACTGTTGCAGGGCGACGTGCCGAGCCCGATCAACCCACCGCCCGGCTGCGCCTTCCACACCCGCTGCCCCTACGCCTTCGACCGCTGCAAGGTCGACGCGCCCAAGCTCGTCGAATTGAGCCCCGGGCACGGCGTCTCCTGCCATCTGCGGGTGAACTGAGGCTCGGCCCTCACGGCGGCGGCTTCGCCTTACTCCCTCTCCGCCCCTGGGGGCGGAGAGGGTTGGGGTGAGGTGGGGGATTCCAGAGTGGTCGCTGCGGACCGCGGCCGTCCCGGCCGCATGCGGGCGTGACGCCCAGACGGCTACCCACCTCACCCTCCCACACCGTTGGCGTGGGCCCCTCCCTCTCCCCCCTGATGGGCGGAGAGGAATAATTGCACAGCGCAAATGGCGACTCTGTTTTAGCATCGGCGGACCCGAAGTTACGGCGAGGGTGAGGGCGATGAGCGTGCAGGCAATCGGAGAGCGGGTGCGCCGCGAGGAGGATCTGCGCCTCTTGACCGGCCGGGGCCGCTATGTCGACGACGTGGCGGCGCCGGGGGCGGCGCGCGGCCATGTCGTGCGCTCGCCGCATGCCCATGCCCGGATCGCCGCGCTCGACACGTCGCGCGCATTGGAGGCGCCGGGAGTGCTCGCGGTCCTGACCGGCGCCGATTTGCGGCGCCGCGGGCTCGGCACGCTGCGCCCCGGAGTGCCGCGCCGGCGCCGCAACCGCGCGCCCGCTTTCGTCCGCCCGCAGCCGCTCCTGGCGCAGGACCGGGTGCGCTATGTCGGCGATCCCATTGCGTTCGTCGTCGCGGAAACGCTGAGCCAGGCGAAGGATGCCGCCGAGCTGATCGACATCGCCTACGAGTCGCTGCCCGCCGTCGTTTCGGCCGAGGCGGCGCTGGCGCCCGGCGCGCCGGCGGTGTGGGACGACAACCCGGGCAACGAGGCCTTCACCCACGAGGCCGGCGACAGGCAAGCGGTCGACGCCGCCTTCGCCCGCGCCGCGCACATCGTCCGCGACAGGATCACCGTCAACCGGGTGACCGCCAACAGCATGGAGCCGCGCGGCTGTCTCGCGCAATACGACCCGGACGAGGAGCGCTACACGATCCGCTGCACGGTGCAGTCGGTGCACGGCACCCGCGCCGCGCTCGCCGGGCAGATCTTCCGGGTGCCGCATCACCAGATCCGCGTCGTCTGCGACACGATGGGCGGCGGTTTCGGGATGAAGGGCGGCTGCTACCCGGAATACGCGCTGGCATTGTGGGCGTCGGAAGTCGTCGGGCGCCCGGTGCGCTGGACATCCGAGCGCAGCGAAGCGATCCAGAGCGACGAACAGGCGCGCGGCAGCACCATCGACGCGGAGCTGGCGCTCGACGGCGACGGCAAGTTCCTCGCCCTGCGGACGCGCTGGCAATCGTCGATCGGCGCCTATTTTTCGAGCGACCGGCCGACGATCCCCTTGACCATCGGGCTCGCTTGCCTGGTCAACACCTATACCTTCGCGGCCGTGCACGCCGAGGTGACCGCGGTCCTGACCAACACGATGACGACCGCGCCCTACCGGGGCGGCAGCCGCCCCGAGCCGATCTACGTCACCGAGACGATCATCGACAAGGCGGCGCGCGAGCTTCGCATCGACCCGGCCGAGCTGCGCCGCCGCAACACGATCCCGGCGAGCGCAATGCCCTACGCGACACCGATGCGGCAGACCTATGACGGCGGCGATTTCGCCAAGAATCTGGGCGATGCGCTGACCCTCGCGGCCTATGACGGCGTCGCCGCGCGGCGCGCCGAGGCAGGCGAGCGCGGCAAGCTCCTCGGCATCGGCGTCGCGACGACCGTGGCGGCGACCGGCGGGCGCGACTACGAGCATGCCGAGATCCGCTTCGACCCCGCGGGCGGCGTGGTGCTCTTGACCGGCAGCATGGACCACGGCCAGGGCCACGCCACGACGTTCAAGCAGGTCTTGTCCGACAAGCTCGGCATCGATGCCGACAAGATCCGCTATCGCTATGGCGACAGCGATCTGGTGACGATGGGGATCGGCACCTTCGGCTCGCGCTCGGCCCAGCTCGCCGGCTCGGCGATCGTCGGCGCCGCCGACCGGCTGATCGAGAAGGGCCGCCGCATCGCCGCCCACGTCATGGAGGCGGCGGCTGGCGACATCGTCTTCGAGCGCGGCCATTTCACGATCGCCGGCACCGACCGCTCGCTCGCGATCGACGAGGTCGCGCGGCAATCCTTCCAGGCCGCGCAGCTCCCCGAGGATATCGAGACCGGGTTTACCGAGCGCGCCAATTTCGGACCGCCCGACGCGGCGACCTTCCCGTCGGGCGCGCATGTCTGCGAAATCGAGATCGACCGCGAGACCGGCGAGGTGGCGCTCTCTCGCTACTGCGCGGTCGACGATGTCGGCCACATGCTGAACCCGCTTCTGTGCGAGGGGCAGATCCACGGCGGCATCGTCCAAGGGCTCGGCCAGGCGTTGCTGGAGAACCTGGTCTACGACCCCGAGAGCGGTCAGCTCGTCACCGGGTCGTTCCAGGATTATTGCATGCCGCGCGCCGACAATTTCTGCGCCTTCGAGCTCCGGGAGAACGTAACCCCGACCGACAAGAACCCGCTCGGCGTTAAGGGCGTCGGCGAAGCCGGCACGATCGGCTCGATCCCGGCGGTGATGAACGCGGTCAACGACGCCCTCGCCGCGATCGGCGCCCCGCCAATCGCGCTGCCGGCGACGCCCGAAAAACTGTGGCGCGCGATCCGAGAGGCAGGAAGTTGAATGCGGTTTGAAGAGGAGGAGAGCCATGACACTCGAGGTACGCCGCATCGTCACCGGGCACGATTCCAGCGGCAAGGCGATCGTCGCGAGCGACGAACGGATCGCCGGCATCAGCGCGCCCGCCCGGCCCTACATCTCGCGCGTCGAGATCTGGTCGGCCGACCAGATGCCGGTCGACAATTCGGAGGCGGCCGCGGCGGCGCAGAAGAAGGGCTTTGTCGTCCGCCACAATTACGTGGGGTCAGGCCAGGGCAATGTCGTCCGCATCACCGAATTCGCCCCCGGCGCGCCCAAATTCATGCACCGCACCGAGACGCTCGATTACGCGATCCTCCTATCCGGCGAATGCGACCTGGAGCTCGACGACGGCAAGACCGTGCACTTGAAACAAGGCGATATCGTCGTGCAGCGCGGCACGATGCACGCCTGGGTCAACAATGGTTCGGCGCCCTGCACCTTCGCCTTCATCCTGATCGACGCCGATCCGGTCGAGGCAGGCGGCCGGAAGCTGACGACGCATTACCCAGTGGGGTGAGCGTCCAAGAAACTCCCTCTCCCCCACCGGGGGAGAGGGCAGGGTGAGGGGGCATATCCGCTCCGTATTCGCCGGCTGAAGCACCCTCACCCGGCCTCGGCTGCGCCTCGGCCACCCTCTCCCGCGGTGCGGGAGAGGGGTTGGATTACGCCCGCTTTTTCTGGGTGCGGCGGGCCGTAATCGCGGACTTGGCGGCGCGCACATCGCCGCCGGTCTGGTCGAGCGCCGAGCGTGCGTCGTCGGCCGCGCTTCCTTCGAGCAGCAGGAGCGCGAGCTTGACGCTGCCGCGCGCCTGACGCAGCGCGTCGCGCACCCGGTCGTGGCTGCGTCCGGTCAGCTGCGCGAGGATCCTCTCGCTGCGCCGCACCAGCTTCTCGTTCGTCGCCTGGACATCGACCATCAGCCCCTCATAAACGTGGCCGAGCCGGATCATCACCAATGACGACAGTACGGTCAGCGCGACGCGCTGCGCCGTGCCGGCCTTCATCCGGGTCGAGCCGGCGATCGGCTCGGCGCCGGTATCGAGCCAGATCGGATGATCGGCCTCATCGAGGAGCGGTGTGTTGGGGTTGTTGGCGACACCGATGGTCAGCGCCCCGCGGGCGGCGGCCTCTCGCAGACATGCCACGGTGAATGGGGTCGTGCCGCTGGCCGCGACGGCGATCAGCGCGTCCTTGTCGTCGATCCGGTGCCGGCGCACCAGGGCGGCGGCATCATCCGCATCGTCCTCGGCCCCTTCGACGGCGCGCAGCAACGCATCGCGCCCGCCGGCCATCAACAGGACGAGCCGCTCCGGCGGCCAGCTGAAGGTCGGCATCAGCTCGGCGCCGTCCTGCACCGCGAGCCGCCCGGAGGTCCCGGCCCCGGCATAGACCAGCCGGCCTCCCGCGCGCAGCCGCTCTTCGATGCCGAGCGCGGCGCGTTCGAGCGCCGGGCGTGCCGCATGCACCGCGGCAACGGCGGCAAATTGCCCCTCGAGCATGGCGTCGAGGATTTCCGCGGGGTCCCACAGATCGATCGCGGAATAGCGCGGGCTCGGATGTTCTGTGCGCATGGCCAGTCGGTAAACGCGCGCGACCCATTCCCGGTTTCCGGCGTTCTACCGATAACGGGGCATCGCCGAGGTAGAGAGCCGAAATGAGCATGGCGCAGGAGCTGCACGAGGCGCCGCAGGCGCTCAGCCGGCAGGCGCATGAGCTTGCCGCGCCATTGGCGGAGCTCGCGGCCCGCCTCATTCGTCGCCCGCCGCAGCTCGTCGTGACCTGCGCCCGCGGCAGCTCGGCGCATGCCGCGACCTTCGCCAAGCATCTGATCGAGCTTTACCTTGGCATTCCGGTTGCGGCCGCGGCGCCCGGCATCGCCAGCGTCTATCACCGGCAGCTGCGCCTCAAGGACCAGCTCTTCCTCGCGATCTCGCAATCGGGAAGCAGCGAGGATCTGGTCGAAAGCGCCGCGATGGCGCGTGCCGCCGGGGCATTGACCGCGGCGCTCGTCAACACCCCGCGCAGCGCACTCGCTTCCGCCTGCGATGTCGTCCTGCCGATCGGGGCGGGACCGGAACTCAGCATCGCGGCAACCAAGAGCTTTGTCGCCAGCCTCGCCGCGCTCTTGCGTCTGGCGGCAGTGTGGGCGGCCGATGGCGGGCTGCGATCGGCGGTCGGCCGGCTGCCGGAGCGGGTCGCCGCCGCCGGCGAGCTCGACTGGAGCGCGGCCCTCGATGTGCTGGCGCCGGCGGCGAGCCTCATTACAATCGGCCGCGGCCCGACCCTCGCCGTCGCCAGCGAAGCGGCACTGAAGCTCAAGGAGGTCGCGAACCTGCATGCCGAAGCGTTCAGCGGCGCCGAATTTCGCCACGGACCGATGGCCTTGGTCGCGATCCGATACCCGATTTTCGTCCTGATGCCGTCGGATGCGGCGGAAGCGGGGATGCGCCGGCTGGTCGCCGATCTCGGCAGCAAAGGCGCCGCGCTGATCGTCGCCGGCCCCGGCGGGTCGCTGCCGGTCCTCGCCCCCGACCATCCAGCCAGCGATGCGGTCTGCCTGATCCAGGGGTTTTATGCGATGCTCGTGCGCCTCGCCGCGCGGCTCGGGATCGACCCGGACCGGCCGCGCCATCTCCAAAAGGTCACGCGAACCCGATGAGCAAAACCGGCCGGCATGCGATCGTCGCCGATCATCATCGAGGGTGCCGCGATCGTTGGGCTGGCGGCGCGCGGCGATCTGCCGGCCGCGATGCCGCGGCGCGATCTGCCGGACGGGGTTTGGCTCGCGCCCGGCTTTATCGACGTCCAGGTCAATGGCGGCGGCGATGTGCTGTTCAACGACACCCCGACACCAGAGGGGATCGCGGCGATCGTCGCCGCGCACCGGCAATTCGGAACGACCGGGCTGCTGCCGACCCTGATCAGCGACAGCGCCGCGAAGATGCGCGAGGCGAGCGCGGCCGTCAGCGCCGCCTCCGGCGTCTCCCCCAGCGTTCTCGGCATCCATTTCGAGGGGCCGTTCCTGTCGCCCGAGCGCGCCGGGGTGCATGACCGGACGGTGTTCCGGCCGCCGGCGAAGGAAGATCTCGACCTCGTATGTGGGCGGCGCGGCGGAACGACGCTGATGACCTTGGCGCCCGAATGCGTGCCGCCCGGCTTTATCAGCAACCTCGCGCGCGCCGAAATTCGCATCGCGCTCGGCCATTCGATGGCGAGCTACGAGGAGACCCGCGCCGCAATCGCCGAGGGGCTGACCGGCTTTACCCATCTGTTCAACGCGATGCGTCCGCTGACCGCGCGCGAACCCGGGCCGATCGCGGCGGCGCTCGAAGAGCAGCGCGCGTTTTACGGGCTGATCGTTGATGGTGCGCACGTCGCCCCTGCGATGCTGCGCCTCGCATTGCGCGGCGCCGGGCAGGCGATGCTGGTGACCGATGCGATGCCGCCGGTCGGGGGGACGCAACAAAGCTTCAGCCTCGCCGGCAAACCGGTTCGGATGCAGGACGGGCGCTGCACGACCGCGGACGGGACCCTCGCCGGTTCCGCCCTCGACATGGCGAGTGCGGTGCGCAACTGCGTCCGCCTCCTCGCCATGACGCTCCCCGATGCGCTGCGCCTCGCCAGTGCCGCGCCAGCCGCCTTTCTCGGTCTCGGCGATCGGCTGGGGCGTATCGCTCCCGGTTCCCGCGCCGATGTCGTGGCGCTCGAACCCGCGGAGGTCAGAGTGCTCGCCACCTGGGTCGCCGGCGAAGAGAGCACCGATCCGCTTGCTTGAATCGCCCGGCGCGCACGGGTAAGGAAGGGGTTCTCGCCGGCGCTCCCGATCGCTGTAGGCGGTTGGTGTTTTGCGGGCGACTACCCAGGAAACCTGATGGAAGCCCTGTTCAGCGACTACGAAGAAGTAAGAAAATCCGGGCTGTTCGATGCCGAATACTATCTGGTGACCTACCCGGATGTCGCCGAGCGCAATGTTGATCCGCTGGTTCATTACCTGGAGGAGGGCGCTCGCGAGGGTCGCAACCCGTATCCGGATTTCGATGCCGGGTTTTACCTCGAGCAATGCAAGAGGCGGGGAGAGCAGCCGGACAACCCGCTCTTGCATTACATCCGGATCGGCGCCGCGCGGGGCTTCAAGACGCGGCGCGACGCGGCCGACCGCGCGCCTCCCAAGCCGTTGCGGGCGGCGCCTCAGCTCGGCAAGCCGCCGATCCTGGTCGCGATCGAGGCGCTCGGCGTGGTTGGCCTACCCGACGGGACCTCGCGGCTTTCGGTCAGCGGCTGGGCGCTGGCGGCGGCCGCGATTGACGAAATCACCGTATCGGTTGCCGGCGAAGTCGCCGGCACCGCCACCTATGGCCTGGCGCGGCCGGATGTCGCCCGGCTCTACCCGGACCGCGCCGCCGCCGCTCGTTGCGGCTTTATCCTTGCCTTCGACGTGCCGAGCCGGACGAGCGGCGCGATCGAACCGCTCTTGGCCGTGCGGACCGCCGACGGGGAGGTCGGCCAGCGTGCGCTCCACGTTGAGGTCGCGCCGCAGGAGGTCGGGACGAGGATCATCGATCCGCTTCATGAAGCCGCCGATATGCCCGAGGCCGCCACGGCTCCGATGCAGCTTTTTATCGACGAAGCTGTTGTCGACGCGAGCGGCATTCTACGGGTCGGCGGCTGGGTCGTCTGTCTCGTCCAAATCGAGTCGGTGGAGGCATTTGTCGGCGATACGCCGATTGGGAAGGCCGAATTCGGCCGGGTTCGCGATGACGTGGGCAAGGCGCATCCGGATTATCCCAATGCACGCTTCTCAGGCTTCACGATGGTCGCCGACCTCAGTAAGCACGGCGCAGGCAGGGCGGCGATCACGATCAGGGCGACTGCGCGCACCGGCATCTCGCAGGAAGCGACGGCTGAAGTCGAAACTCCCGAGCATCTCATCGCCCGTGCAACACCAGCGGACCCCGGCTTTCATCATCATTGCGACGAGATTACGCTGACGACGGCCGGGCGGATCGCGCTGCGCGGCTGGGCGGTCTGCCCATCGCCAACCGAGGAGATCCGTGTGCTCCTCGATGGCGAAGAAATCGGCCGGGCCGAGCTCGGTCTGGAACGGCCCGATTTGGGCAATCTGTTCCCCATGCTCGCCCATGCCCGCCAGCCGGGCTTCACCTTTCGCGCGGAGACCGCGAAACCAGTTGCCGGAGAGCACCGGGTCACGCTTCGGATATGCCGCGAAGACGGCGAAATCCACGAAGCCCAGATCCCCATTGTCGCGGGCGCGACGAGGCGCGCTCGTGCTGCGGAGACAGCTGGCAATCCCGACCTCCGGCTGCACATCGACAGCCCCCATCTGATCGGCGGTGCGGCCGAGGCGCCGGTTCGCGGCAATCTCGAAATCAGCGGCTGGGCCCTGGCCAGAGAGGGTGTCGCGGCGATTGACATCGCGATCGATGGCGCGCCCGTCGCGCGGGCCGATTACGGCCTGCGGCGCCTCGACATTCAGGCCGCCTTTCCCGGCTGGGCCGATGCGCTCGCCAGCGGGTACCAGGCGTTGCTGTCGCATCGCATCATGCCGAGAGGCGCTCACACGGTCTCCGTCACGTTGCGCGACGAGGCTGGCGGGACGACGAGCAGCGAGTTCGCGATCGCGGTCGAGGAGATTTCCGACGCGCCGGGGCCGTGGGCGCTGCGGCGCAAGATGGGACAGGCGGAAATCGACCTCAATCGGCGCATTTTAGAGCGCTGCGGCCGCCATCCGCTGTTCGCCGCGATGCTCTCGGTAAACGACGATGCGGAGTCGCTGCGGGACGCCCGCGCGACGATCGACTCGCTCACTCGCCAGGCCTATCCGAACTGGCGGCTCTTGATCGTGCCGCAGGGACCGGGCAACAAATCCGCTGCGATCCGGGATCGGCTTCTCGCCGCAACGCCTGGGTTGGACGACCGGGGCGAATTGACGCGCAACCTCACCCCTCGGATCCTGGACGGCATCGCGTCAGGCGCCGAGGCGGGCGGGGTGTTTGTCACCGTGCTGTCGCCAGGCGACGAACTGGGCGTCGACGCGTTCCTCGAAATGGCGATCGCTGCGGCGATGCATGCCGAGGCGGATTTTCTCTACAGCGACGAACGACGCCGCAATCCGGCCTCCGGCGCCGTCGAGGCTTTTTTCAAGCCGCAATGGTCGCCCGACCTGATGCTGTCGACCAATTATGTCGGGCGGCTGTGGTGCGCGCGCGCCGATCTGCTCCAATCCGTCGCGGACCCGACGGAGATATTGCTGGGCCGCGGCGAATACGATCTGATGTTGCGCTGCACCGAGTTGGCCAAGGCGATCCAGCACGTCCCGGCGGTGCTCTGCGAGCGCGCGGCAGCGGCGATCGACGACCCGGAACAATCGACAAACGCGCTCCAGCGAACGCTCGCCCGGCGCGGCATTACCGGCGTCATCCATGGCGGTCCGGTTGCCGGCACCTACCGCTTGCGGCGCGCGCTGACCAAACCGGGGCTGGTTTCGATCCTGATCCCGACCTGCGCTTCGCAAGGCATGATCGAGACCTGCATCACGACGCTGCGGCAGGTGACCGCCTACCGCAATTACGAAATCATCTGCATCGAGAACATCGCGCCGAAGGATAAGCAATGGCGCGATTGGCTGCGCCGCAATGCCGACCGGGTGATCGCCACCAGGGAGGCGTTCAACTGGGCGCGGTTCAGTAACCTTGCAGCCGCGGCAGCGACCGGCGAGTACCTCCTGTTTCTCAACGACGATATCGAAATCACCGACCCGGATTGGCTCGATGTGCTGCTCGCCGAGGCGCAGCGGCCGGAAGTCGGAGTCGTCGGGCCGCGCCTCTTGTATCCCGACCGGCGCGTCCAGCACGCCGGCATGTTCCTCGCGGATCTCGGCCAGGGCCGCCACGCGTTCCGCTACGCGGCGGAGGACGACCCGGGATATTTCGGCCTCTCTTTGACCCAGCGCAACGTCATCGCAGTTACCGGAGCGTGCCTATTGACTCGGCGCGAGACCTTCGACGCGCTCGGCGGCTTCAACGAATCGCACGGGATCATCAACAACGATGTCGATTATTGCCTGCGGGCCTGGCAAAGCGGGCTCTTCAACGTCTATACGCCGCACACCACGCTGATCCACCACGAGATGATCAGCCGAGCCGCCCTCGACGACGAATACGATGCGGCCGTGTTCGAGAGCAGATGGCGGCATGTCTTTGTCGCCGGCGATCCGTTTTTTCACCCGCATCTGTCCAAGCACCACGACGATTTTGCGCCCGATCACGAACCGACGCAGCTTTCGGTCGCCGGCGGGCCAATGCTGCCCCGCGAAGACATCGCCAAGATCCTCGTCGTCAAGCTCGACCATATCGGCGATTGCATCATCGCGTTTCCCGCCGTGCGGCGCCTGAAGCAGCATTTTCCGAATGCCCGGATCTCGGTGTTGACCGCGCGCCCATCGCAGCCGGTCTGGGCCTATGAGCCGAGCATCGAACAGACGATCGAGTTCGAGTTCTTTCACGCGCGCTCGGCCGACGGGGAGGTCGAGCTGACGGACGAAGATTGGCAGGAGTTGCGCCAGCGTCTCTCGGCCGAGCGCTTCGACCTCGCCGTCGATCTGCGCAAGCACCCCGAGACCCGGCCGGTCCTCCAGCATACCGGCGCACGCTGGCTGGCGGGGTTCGACTTCCGCAACCAGTTCCCCTGGCTCGACATCGCGCTCGAATGGACCGGCGACCAGCTCTATGCCAGGAAGCGGCAGTATGCCGGCGACGATCTGGTCAATCTGGTGGACGCGATCGTGGCGGCCTGCGCGGCGGATCGGGCCGTCATCGCCGCTCCGCCGGCCCGGACGAAGCCTGCGGGAGCGCCGGTCATCTGGGTCCACCCGACCGCCGGCAACGACATCAAGCAGTGGCCGCTCGAATATTTCGCCGTGGTGATCGACCAGCTCGTCGAGGCCTACGGCGCGCGCATCTCCCTGACCGGCGCGCCGGGCGACGAGGCTGTCGCTGCCGGCATTGTGCGGCGGCTGCGCCACCCCGACGCCGTCACTTCGATGATCGGTACATCGCCGCTCGCCGAGTTGCCGGCGTTGATGGAAGGAGCCTCGTTGTTTCTGGGGAACGACAGCGGTCTCAAGCACATCGCGGCCGGCCTCGGGATCCCGACGGTCGGTGTTCACGGCGGGACGCTCGACCCCCGCGAGTGGGGTCCGGTCGGTCCGAGCGCCGTCGCCATCGCCCGCGACATGGTGTGTTCGCCCTGCTACCTGTCGAAGGTCGAGGATTGTCACCGCGGGCTAGCCTGTTTGCAGCTACTCGAGCCCGGCCGGGTCTACGAGGCCTGCAAGCGGCTCCTGCTGCTCGCCGCACCGGCGCAACCGGCGCTGCGCCCGGCCGATAGCAAGCCGCACCGCGCTGGCCGTCCGACGCGGGCCGGCAGGGGTGGCCCAAGGCAACCGGCAGAGACGGCGGCACAGGCCGGCCGTCGCTAGCCTTGTGGCTTCAGCGCGTCGGCCAAGCGCGCCGTCGCGCTGCCCCGCGGCAGCGGCTGGGGCTGGCTCGGATGCGGCGCCCAGCCGCACAGAAAGAGGATCTCGAAACTCGCCGGGATCCGCCCCGTCGCATCACCGAAACGCTCGGCATAAATCAGCGCGGCGCGTGCCAAGGTCGCGCGGCGCAACCCGCCGCGGCGGCGGGCGGCGAGCGCGTTGGTCTCGCCCATGCCGCGCAGATCGCGGAGCAGCGCCAGCATGTCCGGATAAGTGACCGTGATCGTCTCGCTGTCGGCGACCGGCAGGGCAAAGCCGGTGCGCTGCAGCAGCGCGGCGGCATCGGCGAGCTCGATCGCCGGCGATACGCGCGGACTGACCCCGCCCTCCTCGGCGAGCTCGGCCTCGAAGAGGGCAGTGCGCAGCTCGACAAGCGTGCTGCCGCCGAGCATCGCGGCGAGCAGCAGCCCGTCGGGCTTCAAGGCCCGGCGCAGCTGAACCAGCGCGCCGGGCAGGTCGGCGGTCCAGTGCAGCGCCAGCACGCTGGCGATCAGGTCGAAGCTGGCATCGCCAAACGGCAGCAGCTCGGGGTCGGCGATGACGCGCGGGCCCGGCGCGCCGGCGAGGAATTGCATGGCCGGCTCGGCGGCGACGACAAGCCGGGTCCCGCCGCGCGCGGCGAGGGCGCGGGCCAGACCGCCGTCGCGGGTCCCGAGATCGAGCGCCACGGCAAATTCCCGGTTGACGACATCGAGCCGGTCGAGCAGCCGGTCGGCGATCTCGGCATGGAGGAAGTCGACGGCCCTGGCCCCACCTTGAACCAGCCGTGCCGCCCGCTCGCGATGGGCGCGCCAGGCGCGACGGTCGAAGAGCGCGGTCTCCGCGCCCGGCGAAGTCATCGCGGGGGCACCCAATCGGCCTCCGTGTCGTGGTCCGGATGCTGGTAATTGACGAACTTGTCGGCGCGGTCGGCCGACATCGAGGCCTGCGTCGTCTCTGCCGGCAGAGTTTCGACGTGATCGAGCCAGCCGACCCGGCCCTCGATGCCGTAGTGGCGTACCGGCGGCACATCCTGCGGCCGGTCGAGGCTGCCGAGCGTCACCGAGACCGTCTCGCTGTCGTCGTAGCGGAAGGTCAGCGGTGTGCCGCACGCCGCGCAAAAGTCGCGGTGGCTCAAGGACGAGCTGGCGAAGGCGGCCGGGCTCCCGCGGGTCCAGGCAAAATCGCTGCGCCGCACCGGGGCCAGCGCGGCGAACGGCCCGCCGGTGGCCTTCTGACACATCCGGCAATGGCAGAGATGAACCCGCTCCGGAGGCCCGGTCACCACATAGCGCACCGCTCCGCACTGGCAGCCGCCGGTCAAATTGGGTTGCTCGCCTCGCTCGGTCATGCCGGTTCGCCCGTGGTAGCCGCAAGGAAGATATAATTGACGGCGCCGAATTACAGCCGAATGATTTGCCCGATGCAGTTCTCGGCAACCTTCCCCGCCCGGTTTCGGCAGATCGGCAGAACGATCGTCGACGGCATCCTGCCGCCGCGTTGCCTGGCCTGCGGCACGGTAGTCGGCGAGCCGGACGCGCTATGCGGGTCGTGCTGGGCGGCGATGACCTTCTTTGCGCCGCCGTGGTGCGCGGTGTGCGGCCTGCCCTTTCCGCACCCGATGGGCGAGGGGGCGGTGTGCGCCGACTGCGCGCGCCAGCGGGCGAGCTGGGACCGGGCGCGCGCCGTCATGCGCTATGACAAGCACAGCCGTCGTCTCGTGCTGGCGCTGAAGCATGGCGACCGCACCCATCTGGCGGGCGCGCTCGGCGGCTGGATGCGCCGGAGCGGCGGCGAGATCCTCGACGGCGTCGATTTCATCCTCCCGGTGCCGCTCCATTGGACCCGGCTGTTCGCGCGACGGTACAATCAGGCGGGCCTCCTGGCGCATGCGATCCATGCCGCAGGCGGGCCGCCGGTCGCGCCGGATTGGCTGATCCGCCGCCGGCGGACGCCCTCGCAAGGCCGGCTCGGCGCCGCGGGGCGCGCGCGCAATGTGCGCGGCGCCTTTGCTCTGCGCCCGGGACATAGCGTCGCCGGCAAAAGGCTGGTTGTTGTCGACGATGTGCTGACCAGCGGAGCGACGGTCGAGGAATGTGCCCGCGTGCTGCGCCGCGAGGGCGCCAGTTTTGTCGGCATATTGACCCTGGCGCGGGCCTTGCGCGCCGGAGGGTGACGGCTAGAAGGAGTGCGTAAGCCGACAGACGCTCCCTCTCCGCCCCCGGGGGCGGAGAGGGTTGGGGTGAGGTGGGGGATTCCAGAGCGCTCGCCCGCGGTCCGGGCCGACACCCACCTCACCCTCCCACGCCTTTGGCGTGGGCCCCTCCCTCTCCCCCCTGAAGGGCGGAGAGGGGTTTCGCTAGGCAGCGCGCGCCGGCACGGTCGGCACGGTAGCGGTCCCTCCCGGCTGCGCATCGTGCGGGCCGGGCGCCTGGTTGCCGACCATGATCGCCTCGGCGATCTGGCGCGACAGATCGGCGGCGCCGCCTGGCGCGTGCGGCAGGAACACCGTGGTGGCGCGGCTTTGCGCGCCGATCGCCCGCAGCGTGTCGAAATACTGCGTGAGGATCAGCGTGCGCATCGCATCCTCGGGCGAGACGCCGCCATCCTTGACCTCGAGCAGGGCGGCGACCGAGGCCCTGATCCCCTCGGCGATCGCGATGCGCTCGGCGGCGATGCCTTCGCCCTGCAATTTCTTGCTCTCCTTCTCGGCTTCCGCCGCCTTGACGGTCTTGATCTTGAGCGCTTCGCCCTGCTGCTCGGCCGCTTCGCGCAGGCGGCTGGCGGCGTTGATCTCGTTCATCGCCGCGCGCACCTTCTCGTCGGGCTGGATGTCGGTCACGGGCGACCCGTCGATGTCATAGCCGTAGGCGTTGATCTTGGACTTGAGGCCTGAGCTGACCGCGTCCTCGATATCGCTCTTTTTCTCGAACACGTGATCGAGCTTCATCACAGGCACCTGCGAGCGCACCGCGTCAAAGACATGGGCGGTGATCTGCTGCTCGGGGTTGGTCAGCTTGTAGAAGGCCTCGAACTCCTTGCCTTCGACGACGTGGTACTGCACCGAGACGACGACATCGACAAAGACGTTGTCCTGCGTCTTGGTCTCGATTTTGACGTTCATTTGCTGGACCCGCATGCTGAGCCGCCCGGCCTGGCGCTCGATCAGCGGGATTTTCAAATTGAGCCCGGCGGGGGCGATGCGGGCGAACCTGCCGAACCGTTCGACCATCGCCACCTGCGCTTGCTCGACCATGAAGAAACTCCCGGTCGCCAGGATCGCGGCCAATACGATTACGATAATGAGCAGGAACACCAGAACGTCCATCTCGAGCCTCCCGGCCGGCAGGCGTGCGCCGGCATCGCGATTGTCGCCTCGGTCACCGGGTTGGCAAGGAAATTCGAGACCCTTGGCAGCTTGCCTGAGCGCGCGACCGCCCCGCCGAAGGATCAGGTATTGCTATTGTCCTATCTGCATTTTACTTGATAAATTCGCATGATTATGCTACGGTTGCATGTTTGGTGTATGTTTGGCGTTCTCAGGAGGAAGGCCAATGACGCCAATCAGACGCACCAACGCTGTTTGCTGTATTTTCTCTGCAGATAACAGCTAAAAACAGTAGCGGGCGGGGGTTAAGCTGCGGTGGCGCCGCTCTTTGTCATACGCTTAATAGCGCGTGTAATTGCTGAAACAGCGAATCGCGGCTGGCCGGCAGAACCTGCACCCCGCCGGCGATCCGCGTTAGTATCCATCTCGGGGACGTGCGTCGCGAGGTGATGCCATGCCGACCGCAGACAGAGTGGGCTACCGGCCGGGTCTCGTCGATCTGAGAGCGGGGAAGATCAGCCGCGAAATTTTCGTCAACGAGGCGATCTACGCCGAGGAATTGGAGCGCGTCTTTGCCCGCTCCTGGCTCTTCATCGGGCATGAGAGCCAGATCCCCAACCCCGGCGACTTCGTCGTCTCGCGCATGGGCGAGGAGTCGGTGATCCTGTGCCGCGACCGGGCTGGCGAAATCCACGCCTTCCTCAATTCGTGCCGCCACCGCGGGATGAAGGTCGACGAGGGCAACACCACAGTCTTTACCTGCCCCTATCACGGCTGGAGCTACGGCACCGACGGGAAGCTGGCCGGAGTGCCGTTCTTCCGCGAGGCCTATCACGAAAAACTGGACCGCAGCCAATGGGGCCTCGTCAAAGTCGCCCAGCTCTGCGCCTACAAGGGCACGATCTGGGCGAATTGGGATAAGACCGCGCCGTCGTTCTTCGACTATCTCGGCGATTTCCGCTGCTACCTCGATCTGTCGCTCGATGGCTGGGACGGCAGCGAGGGTGGCAGCGAGGTCTTGGCCGGCGTGCAGAAATGGCTGATCCCGTGCAATTGGAAATTCCCGGCCGAAAACTTCAGCGGGGACAGCTATCACAACATCAGCCATCGCTCGGTCGATCTGGTCGGGATCGGCCCCTCCGGCACCAGCCGCCGCGACTTAGCCGAGCGGGTGATGGCCCGCCGGCTGCAGATCTCTTTTCCCGATCGCGGCCACCAAACGGGCGTCTACGTGCTGCCGAAGGACCATCCAACGCCGCCGGCTTATCGGGACTCGCCGGTGGTGGCGGAATACTTCGCGCATTGCGAAGCCGAACGGCATCGGCGGCGCGGCGATTGGGGGCGGGTGACCGGGAGCCCGGGCGAAGTTTTCCCGAACACCGCGCTGCATCCGCGCCAGCCGCGCACCTTCGCGGTCTGGCACCCGCACGGGACCCATCAGACCGAGGTATGGCGCTGGTATCTGGTCGACGCCGCGGCGCCTTCCGAGGTCAAGAGTTTCCTGCGCGACTATTACATCCGCTATTCCGGCCCGGCTGGCCTCACCGAGCAGGACGACATGGAGAACTGGAACTACGCCCATGCGGCAAGCCGCGGCACGATCGCCCGCCGCCACCCCTACAGCTACGAGCAGGGTTTGGGCTACGAAGTCGAGAATTACGAATGGGACGGCCTCTCCCTCCCCGGCTCGGTCATGGATTTGACCGAGGCGAAATCGAGCGAGCACAATCTTCGCAACCTCTACCGCCGCTGGGCGCTGTTCATGGAAGCCGACAGCTGGGACGAGCTGGCGGGCTGGCGCAAGCCGGAAGCGCAAGCAGCCGAGGGCGATTGACCCAGCCGAGGCAATCGCGCTTTGCGTGATTGCCTCGGGGCCGCCATATGTGAATGCAATTTGGACACTAGGAGTGCCGACGGCGATGGCTCAGGTCGAGATGTATACGACGGGGTGGTGCCCCTATTGCGCGCGGGCCCGCGCGCTCCTGGAGAAGAAGGGCGTCGATTTCGCCGAGATCAGCCTCGATGAGGAACCGGGGCGGCGGGCCGAGATGATCCAGCGCGCGCATGGCGGCCGCACCGTCCCGCAGATCTTCATCGACGGCGAGCATATCGGCGGCTGCGACGAGATGGTCGTGCTCGATCGCGCGGGCAAGCTCGACCCGAAGCTGGGGATCGCCCCATGAGCACGGCATTCACCGCGGGCTGCATTCAATTCACCGCCGGCCCCGATCCCGAGGCCAATCTGCGGCAGGTCGGCGAACTTGTCCGCCGGGCGCACGATTCCGGCGCCGATTTCATCATGACCCCCGAGGCGAGCAACCTGATCGAGAGCGGCAAGCGCCGGCGCGACAAGGCGCGGCGCGAGGCCGACGACCCGTTCCTTGCCGGGATGAGCGAGCTGGCGCGCGAATTGGGCATCTGGCTCCTGCTCGGCTCGTTGGTCATCGACCCCGCCGGCGAGCCCGGCGCAACCGAGGGCGAGGAGCGGCTCGCCAACCGCTCGTTTCTGCTCGACGCCGCCGGCGGGATCGTCGCCCGCTACGACAAGATCCACATGTTCGACATCGACCTGCCCGGCGGCGAGAGCTATCGCGAGAGCAACGCCTATCGCCCCGGCGGCCGGACGATCGTGGCCGAGACGCCGTGGGGCCGGCTCGGGATGAGCGTCTGCTACGATGTGCGCTTCCCACACCTCTACCGCGCGCTCGCCCACGCGGGGGCCGATTTCCTCGCCGTGCCGTCGGTCTTCACGGTGCCGACCGGCCGGGCGCATTGGCATGTGCTGTTGCGCGCGCGGGCGATCGAGAATGCTTGTTTTGTGTTCGCGCCGGCGCAATGGGGCGAGCACACCGCCGGGCGCAAGAGCTACGGCCACTCGCTGATCGTCGACCCGTGGGGCGAGGTGCTGGCAGACGGCGGCGAGGAGGTCGGGATCGTCACCGCGCGCATCGACCCGGCACGGATCGCCGAGGCGCGCGGCATGGTGCCCTCATTGACGCACGACCGCGCTTTCACGCCGCCGGCGCCGGCTCCCCGCCCGCTTGCCGCCGAGTAGGATCGAGCTCGGTATCCTCGTAGATCGTGTCGAGGCTCAATTCGACCCCGATGCTCGACAGGTTCAGCGCTGTGTCGCCGGCGATCACGTCGTTGACCCAGCCGGCATCGGTGCGGGTGTAAAGGTCAACCAAGCGCTCGTCCTGCTCGACGATCGCGTATTGCTTGATCGATTCGGTGGCGAAGTAATCCAACTTCCTTCGCCCGCGATCGACACGCTCAGTGCTCGGCGATAGTACTTCAACAATAAGGACAGGCTCGGGGACAATATCATCCCTGTCGGCCATTGGCTGACAGGTGACAGCAACGTCCGGATAGCGAACCGAGTCGCCTGCAATTACTTTTGCATCGCTTGAGAGAGGCCGACAGCCTGTGCCGCGTAAGCCCTGTCTCAATGCAAAGGCTATGTTCACTGTAATCTTGACGTGCGCCATCGAGGCTCCCGTCATCGCGATGACGGTGAACCCGTCGAACTCGTGACGGTCGGGCTGCTCGCGCTCCCAGACGAGGAACTCGTCCAAAGACATCAGCTTTTCGGCGGTGCTCGGCATGGCGATAGTTTAGTCCCCTTGTCTCCTCCTTGTCCAAATCCACCGCCTCCGGCAAGCGGCCGAGCGGCCCGGCCACGGCGGCGATGCGCTGGATGACGGAGGGGCGCGGCAAAGTCACCCCGCCCTGCTCGAAGGCGAGGATGGTCAGCGCGGCGAAGGCTTCGATGAGCTCGCCGGGATGCAGCAGGAAATCCGGGTTGCGCGGACGGCCAAGGCGCTCGTTGCCGGTCCCGAAGGTCTCGTAGATCAGCACACCATCGGGCGCCAGCGCCGCCGCGATCGAGGCAAAGAGCGGACGATAGAGGTAATTGGCCACGACGACGCCGTCATAGCCGCCGCCGAGCACCCCAAACGCGCTTTCCGGCGCGCCCGCTTCGAGATCGATCGCACGGATTTCGCATTTGTCGCCGGCGAGCGGACGCAATCCCTCGATATCGCGGTCGACGGCAGTGACGGCAAACCCCATGTCGAGCAGCAGCCTGGTGTGACGCCCGGCGCCCGCCGCGAGGTCGAGAACCCGGCCGCCCGGCCGGATCAGCGGGGCAAAGCGCCGGACCCAGGCGGAATGAGTGGGTTGATCCATTTTTAGCACTCTCGGTAGATGATTGCTGGCGGTGTGCTGCTCGGTGTAAATTAGGCGCATGCGGAGATCGTCGCGATGATCCTGTTCACGTTGCGCTGTGCGTCAGGCCACGAATTCGAGGCGTGGTTCCGCGACGGCGACGGGTTTGAGGCCCAGCAGAAGGCCGGCGAGATCGCCTGCCCGCTGTGCGGCGACGCGCAGGTCGAGAAGGCGGTGATGGCGCCCCGCATCGGGCGCTCGCGCGACAAGACCCCGGCGATCTCACCCGCCCAGATGCGCGCGGCGCTTGTTGAGTTGCGCCGCCAGGTCGAGACGAATTGCGATTATGTCGGCGAGCGCTTTGCCGAGGAGGCGCGCCGCATTCACCACGGCGAGGCAGACCCGCACGGCATCTACGGCGAGGCGAGCGCAGACGAATCGCGCGAGCTGGCCGAAGAGGGCATCTCCTTCCGCCGCATCCCCTGGATTGCCCCGACCGACGCCTAGGCGGCGATCGCGGGGCGCCGTACCGCGACGAGCATGTAGTTGACCGACAGGTCCCCCGATTCGCTCCAGGCGCCGCGTTGCCAGTCATAGCCGAGGCCGGCGAGGCGGATCGTCGCGAGACCGGCCCGGCGCAGACCCAGCACAAATTCCGAGGGACGGACGAAGCGCTGCCAATCATGCGTGCCGCGCGGCAGCCAGCCGAGGAGATATTCGGCCCCGACGATTCCCAGCGCGAAAGAGCGTGGTGTGCGGTTCAGCGTTGCGCCGATAAAGGCGCCGCCGGGCCGGACCAGCGTCCCAATGGCTGCGAGGAAGGCATCGCGATCGGCGACATGCTCGATGATTTCGAGCGCCAGGACGACATCGTAGCGCTCGCCGGTGCGCACCAGCGTCTCGATATCGGCGACGCGATAATCGATCGCGAGCCCGCTCGCCGCAGCATGGGCGCGGGCCGTGGCGATCGCCTGCACGTCGGCGTCGAGGCCGGTCACCGCGAAGCCGAGCCGCGTCATCGGCTCGGCAACCAGGCCGCCACCGCAGCCGGTATCGGCGAGGCTCAGCCCGGTGAACGGGGAGAGCGAACGCGCGTCGCGGTTAAAATGCGCGAGCAACTGGCGACGGATGAAATCGATGCGAACGGGGTTTATCTGGTGGAGCGGTCGAAAGCTGCCCCCTGGGTCCCACCAGTTCGCACTCTGCGCGCCGAACCGATCGATATCTTCTGGGTCTACCGTGTTGCCGAATTCACCCATGTCCCCGGCTCGATGCGATAAGCTGGCCGCACGTCGCGCGATCGAGTATGCGGAGGCGGCAGGGCGCCGACAACATGGTCGCGCTTGCCGCGTCCGGGCCAGCGGGTGCGGCAGACCAAAGCCTCGATCGGCGATATCGGCGTTGCCGGCTAGCGGATAGCGCATTACGAGAGAGAGATGCTGCGTATTGTTCAGAAATTCGGCGGGACATCGGTCGCGGATATCGAGCGGATCCGCAATGCCGCCGGCCGCGTCAAGCGCGAGGTCGACGCCGGCAACGAGGTCGCCGTCGTCGTCTCCGCGATGGCCGGGGCGACCAACCAGCTCGTCGAGTGGACGCGCCAGATGAGCCGGCTGCGCGACGCGCGCGAGCACGATGTCGTCGTCGCCTCGGGCGAGCAGGTCACCGCCGGCCTGATGGCGCTCGCCTTGCAGAACCTCGGCATCAACGCGCGGTCCTGGCTCGGCTGGCAGGTCCCGATTCAGACAGACAGCGTGCACGGCTACGCCCGTATCGAGGCAATTCACGCCGCCGACATCGGGCGCTGCCTCGCCGAGAACAAAGCGGCCGTGGTGGCCGGGTTTCAGGGTGTCGCTCCAGGCGACCGCATCACCACCTTGGGCCGCGGCGGTTCCGATACCACGGCCGTCGCGCTCGCCGCCGCGCTGAACGCCGATCGCTGCGATATCTTTACCGATGTCGACGGGGTCTACACGACCGATCCGCGCATCGTTGCGAAAGCCCGCAAGCTCAGTAAAATCACGTACGAGGAGATGCTTGAATTGGCATCGCAGGGGGCCCGGGTGCTGCAAACGCGCGCGGTGGCGATGGCGATGAACCATCGGGTACGCCTGCAGGTCTTGTCGAGCTTTTGCGACAGCCCCGGGACGCTCGTCGTCGACGAGGATGAAATCGTGGAAAAACGTTTGGTCAGCGGTATCGCCTATAGCCGCGACGAGGCCAAGATCACCGTGCAGCGGGTGGCCGACCGCCCCGGCGTGGCGGCGGCCCTTTTCGGCCCGCTGGCCGACCAGGCGATCAATGTCGACATGATCGTGCAGAACGTGTCCGAAGACGGCAAGACCACCGATCTGACTTTTACCGTCGCGCGCAGCGAGCTCGACCGCGCCGTCGCGGTGCTTGAAGGCTGCCGCTTGTCTTTGGGCTTCTACGCACTGAAGCCGGATGCCAATGTTGTCAAGATCTCGGTCATCGGCATCGGCATGCGAAGCCACGCCGGCGTCGCCAAGCAAATGTTCCAGACGCTGGCCGACAAGGGCATCAACATCCAGGTGATCTCGACCTCCGAGATCAAGGTCAGCGTGCTGATCGCCGCCGAATACGCCGAACTCGCGGTGCGCGCGCTGCATACGGCATACGGCCTCGATGCCGATACGGATGCCATCATCGACGAAAGCGCCGCTGCCGATTCGGAATGGCGCAAGAACGCTGTCACCAGACAGTTGGCCTCGAGGCTTGACGAGCCCGGATGAGCGCGGGACTGGCCGCGGCCGATCGTCCGGAGGCCGTGCCGCGCGGCGAGACCGGCCTGTGGCGCAGCGAACTCGATCGAATGTGGGCGCGCGGACGCGCCTTCCTTGGCACCGATCTTGCCATCATGGGCGGGGCGATGACCTGGGTCTCGGAGCGCAGCCTTGTCGCGGCGATCTCGAATGCCGGCGGTTTTGGGGTGATCGCCTCGGGCGCGATGATGCCTGATATGCTGGCCGAGGAGATCGCCGCCACCGCGGCGCTGACCAAGAAACCGTTTGGGGTCAATCTGATCACGATGCACCCGCAGCTCCCCGAGCTGGTCGACGTATGCGTTGAGGAGCGCGTCGGGCACGTCGTGCTCGCCGGCGGCATTCCCAGCGGCGCGGCAATCGAACGGATCCGTAACGGCGGCGCGCGCGTGGTCTGCTTTGCCCCGGCGCTGGTGATCGCGAAAAAGCTCGTGCGCATGGGCGCCGACGCGATCGTCATCGAGGGCAGCGAGGCCGGCGGGCATATCGGTCCGGTATCGACCGCGGTGCTGGCACAGGAGGTTCTGCCTCACCTCGACGCGGTGCCGGTCTTTGTCGCCGGTGGGATCGGTCGGGGCGAAGCGATGCTGTCTTATCTCGAGATGGGCGCCTCCGGCGTTCAGCTCGGCACCCGCTTTGTCTGCGCCCACGAATCGATCGCCCATCCGCACTTCAAGCGCGCCTTTATTCGCGCCGCAGCGCGCGATGCGATGCCGTCGCCGCAGCTCGATGTGCGGTTTCCGGTCATTCCGGTGCGCGCCCTTGCCAACCCGGCGACCGAGCGGTTCCGCGCGATCCAGCGCGAGGTCATCGACCGCTTCCAGCGCGGCGAGCTGTCGCAGAAGGAAGCGCAGCTCGAAATCGAGCATTTCTGGGCCGGCGCGCTGCGCAAGGCGGTCATCGACGGCGATATCGAGGGCGGCTCGCTGATGGCCGGCCAAAGCGTCGGGATGGTGACGCGCGAACAGAGCACCAACGAGATCCTGGGCGAGCTGATCGACCAGGCCGTCGCGACCCTTGCCGGCCGGGCGTGCCGGTTCGGCAGATCGCCGCAATTCTTTGGCTCGGCGGAGGGCCAGGGTCCCGACGGATGAGCGAGGTCATCGGGAATCCTCCAAGAAGCACGCCGGGAAGCACGCCAGCCATCGCCCAAGCCAGCCCCGACGGCCACGTCACCGCGACCCGCCGCCTGTTGCGCCGCCTGCGCGGAATCATGGCGGGGTCGGGCAGTGCGCAGGAACGGCTCGACCGCATCGTGCGGGTGGTCGCCGCCGAAATGGTCGCCGAAGTCTGCTCAGCCTATGTCATGCGGGCCGGCGAGGTGCTCGAGCTGTTCGCGACCGAGGGCTTGCGTCCCGAGGCGGTCCACCGCACCCGGCTGCGCGTCGGCGAGGGCCTTGTCGGGGTGATCGCGGCGAGTGCCCGTCCGCTGGCGCTGGCCGACGCCCAATCCCACCCCGATTTCGCCTACCGCCCGGAAACCGGCGAGGAGATCTATCACTCGCTGATGGGGGTGCCGATCCTGCGCGGCGGACGGGTGCTCGGCGTCCTGGTGGTACAGAACCGGACGCCGCGCCATTACACCGAGGATGAAATCGAGGTCGCTCAGACGATCGCGATGATCGTCGCCGAACTGGTCGCCAGCGGCGAACTCGTCAACCCGCTGGAGATGGCGCAAAGCCGGATCGGCGCGTCGCTGCCGCTGCGGCTCGACGGCATCCGGCTCAACCCCGGCCTAGCGATCGGCCCGGCGCTCCTGCACGAGCCCAAAGTGGTGATCCGCCAGGTCGTCGCCGAAGACGTCGAGGCGGAACAGGAGCGCCTGCGCCTGGCGGTCGAGGCGATGCAGGATGCGATCGACCGGCTGGTCGACGCCAGCCGCCGCCTCGGCCCCGGCGAGCACCGCGACATCATAGAGACCTATCGCATGTTCGCCGCTGACCGCGGCTGGCTCGAACGGATCACCGAGGCGGTGCGCAGCGGCCTCACCGCCGAAGCCGCCGTGCAGAAGGTGCGCGACGAAACCAAAAGCCGCATGATGCAGATCACCGACCCCTACCTGCGCGAGCGGCTCTACGATCTCGAAGACCTCGCCAACCGGCTGCAGCAATTCCTGTCCGGGCAGGCGCCGGGCATGGCCGCGCCCGAGCTGGCGGGCGAATTCATCCTCGTCGCCCACGCCATGGGGCCGGCCGAACTGTTGGACTACGCGCACCGGCGGATCAAGGGGCTGGTGCTCGAGGAGGGCTCGCCGACGGCCCATGTCGCGATCGTCGCGCGCGCCTTCGATATTCCGGTCGTCGGTCGGGTCGCCGAGGCGACGCGGGAGATCGAGGCGGGCGACATCGTGATCGTCGATGGCGACCACGGCGTGGTGCTGACCCGCCCGCGCGCCGACATCGAGCAATCGGTCGCGGCGACGGTCGCCGCCCGCACGCGGCGCCGCGCGTTTTACGAAACCCTGCGAGACGTCCCGGCGGTCACAAGCGACGGGATCGAAGTCAAGCTCCTGCTCAATGCCGGGCTGTTGCTCGACCTCGCCCAGCTGGGCCCGACCGGTGCCGAGGGGGTCGGGCTGTTCCGCACCGAGATCCCGCTCCTGACCCGCAACGCCTTTCCCGATGTCGCCGATCAGACCGAATTTTACCGGCGCGCCTACGAGCAGGCCGAGGGCAGGCCGATCGTCTTCCGCACGCTCGATATCGGCGGCGACAAGGTGCTGCCCTATCTGGCGCACGCGGCCGAGGACAATCCGGCGATGGGGTGGCGCGCCATCCGCATCGGCCTCGACCGCCCGGCGATGCTGCGCCAGCAATTGCGCGCGCTGCTGCGCGCCGCCGGCGGCCGCGACCTGATGGTCAAATTCCCGATGATCGCCGAGATCGCCGAGCTCGAGGCCGGCCGCCGCCTGCTCGACAAGGAAGTGGCCCGCGCCGCGGCGGAAGGCGTCGAACCGCCGCGCTCATTGAAGCTCGGGGTCATGCTCGAAGTCCCCTCGCTACTGTGGCAGCTGCCGGCGCTCTTGAGCCGCGTCGATTTCCTGTCGATCGGCACCAACGATCTGGCCCAGTTCCTGTTTGCCTGCGACCGCGGCAATCCGCGCCTCGCCGAGCGCTATGATTTGCTGTCGGCGCCGATGGTTGCGCTGTTCCGCGAGGTCATCGCGCAATGCCGCGCCGCCGACACCCCGCTCAGCATGTGCGGCGAGATGGCGGGCAATCCGATCGAGGCGATGATGCTGATCGGGCTCGGCTTCCGGACGCTGTCGGTGACGGCGACCGCGGTCGGGCCGGTCAAGACGATGATCCGCAGCCTCGATGGGGGCGCGCTCGCGCGCTATCTCGACGAGATCGGCGACCGCCCCGACCACTCGCTGCGGCGCTGGCTCGAAGCCTATGCGCGCGACCACGCGGTCGTGCTGTGAATAAAAGCCCCGACCGGCACCAGACTCGAGCGCGATTCGACAGGACCAGCCGCTTCAATTTAGAATGTTGTCGAAACGAGATCGCGCCGTGAGCCTGTTCCAGCGGATAAAGACGCCGTTCGGCGAAATGATGGACGACAGCTCCGCCCAGCCGCGGAATATTGCGCAGGCGGTTGGCGAGGTATTGCGCGAGCGGCGCGAGGAGCTCGGCTACGACCTCGACGCCATCGGCGAAGCGCTGCGCATCAAGCCGGTCTTTCTCGCCGCGCTCGAACAGGGCCGCGCCCAGGATTTGCCGGGCGCGACCTATGCGATCGGCTTCATTCGCGCCTATGCCCAGCTGCTTGACCTCGACGCGGATCGCATTCTCGACGATTACAAAGCCGAATGCGCCGGCGTGCATGCCCGACCGGATTTGTCGCTGCCGGTGGCCCTCGATGCGCGCAGCCTGCCGCGCGGCCCGATCCTCCTGGTCGGTGTGATCCTGGCGGCGTGCGGTTATGGTACCTGGTACTACCTCTCGACCGGTGAGCGCAGCCGACCCGAGCGCGTCGCCGCGGTCCCGGCGGAGCTGCAGCGGGCGGTCCAGGACGCTGCCTCGTTCGCGCCGGCCGGTGACCCGGCCGCGCCGGCAGACCCCGCGCCGGCGCCCGGCGCCGCTGCCGTCTCCACCGCGCCACGGTTCGGCTCCGGGATCCTATCGCCACCGGGTTCTCTGCCGGCGCCGGCGGTCCTCGCGACCGCCTCGCCGAACCCCGGCCTCGTCGCGAGCCCGGCGGCCGCTGCCTTACCCAAGCCCGCAGCCGCCGCGCCGCCGCCGAGCAGCGACAAGGCCACGCCCGCCCGGGTGGAAGCCGCCACCGCAGCGCCAGCAGGCGATGCCGGCGCCAAGCCAGGCGGAAATATCGACATCCGTGCCCTCGCCGATTGCTGGATCCAGGTGCGCTCGGGCGAGGATCAGTCGGTGGTGTTCTCGCGGGTGCTCAAATCGGGGGAAACCTACCACGTGCCGCGCGCCGGGCTGGTCCTGCGGACCGGCAACGCCGGCGCCCTCGCGTTGGTCGTCGACGGCAAGCCGGCGCCGGCGATCGGCGCTATCGGGACGTTGCGCCGCGACGTCACGCTCGACCCCCAGGCGCTGCTCGCCGGAACGGCGGTGCGCGGGTAGCGGTCTTTTTTCCGTCACCGAAGCGTTCTATAAGCTGAAAATTCAATTCCGCGAGGTTGACGATGAGCGTTCGACCCTACCGCGACATCCACCGCCGCACCTGCCGCACGATCCATGTCGGCAAGGTGCCGGTCGGCGGCAACGCGCCGATCACGGTGCAGTCGATGACCAACACCGTGACCAGCGACGTCAAGGCCACCGTCGAGCAGGTACAGGCCCTGGAGCGGGCCGGCGCCGACATCGTTCGCGTGTCCTGCCCCGACCAGGAATCGGCGCTGGCGCTGAAAGAGATCGTGCGCCAAGTCGAGGTGCCGATCGTCGCCGACATCCACTTCCATTACAAACGGGCGATCGAGGCGGCGCAAAGCGGTGCCGCCTGCCTGCGCATCAACCCGGGCAATATAGGCTCGGCCGAGCGGGTGCGCGAGGTGATCAAGGCGGCCAAGGATCACGGCTGCTCGATGCGCATCGGCGTCAACGCCGGCTCGCTCGAACGCGACCTGTTGGAAAAATACGGCGAACCCTGCCCGGAGGCTATGGTCGAAAGCGCGCTCGATCACGCCAAGATCCTCGAGGACAATGATTTCTTCGAGTTCAAGATCTCCTGCAAGGCGTCCGACGTGTTCCTCGCGGTGGCCGCCTATCAGCAGCTCGCCGAAGCCTGCGACTACCCGCTGCACCTGGGCGTCACCGAGGCGGGCGGGTTGCGCAGCGGCACGGTAAAATCCTCGATCGGGCTCGGCATGCTGCTCTGGGCCGGGATCGGCGACACGATCCGCGTGTCGCTCTCGGCCGACCCGGTCGAGGAGGTCAAGGTCGGCTTCGACATGCTGAAGTCGTTGAGCCTACGCCGGCGCGGCGTCACCGTGATCTCCTGCCCGTCCTGCGCGCGCCAGCAATTCCAGGTGATCAAGACGGTCGAGGTGCTTGAGGAACGGCTCGCCCACATCACGACGCCCTTGACCCTCTCGGTGATCGGCTGCGTCGTCAACGGCCCGGGCGAAGCGCGCGAGACCGATATCGGCTTCACCGGCGGCGGCAACGACACGCACCAGGTCTATATCAGCGGGATCGCCGACCACCGGCTGAAGGACGCCGACATCGTCGATCACTTGGTCGAGCTGGTCGAAAAGAAAGCCGCCGCGATCGAGGCGGCGAAGCGCGCGGACACCGAAGCGGCGCTCGAGCCGGCGCAATAAGCGGCGTCAACCGGGCGCGCCGCGCTGCCGTCGGATCCGCTAGGGTCAAATCCCTATCGGCTTGACACCTCTCAACCGTCCCCAACTGCACGTCCCCGCGCGCGAATCTCGGATGAGGAGGTGTCGACGCGGAAACGGTGCTCGGGGATTTCGGTGAAGAGACCGGCATAGCGCCGCAGCACCGGGATGTCGTTCAGCGCGCGGACGCGCCCCGATGCGTCGAGGCGCACCGCCACCAGAAAGCTGCCTCCGGAATTAGCGATTTCCTCGAGCGCCATGTGCATTCGAGCCTCGTCATCGCCATAATACTTCGCCCCGAACAGCCGCTCTGCCGTATCCGCGCCGACCACAAAAATCGTCCCCGGAAACAAGCGCGATTTTTCGACGAAGGTGGGCGCTTTCGTGAGTTCGACCGGCGACTTCCACGCGAATTGCGCGAGCCGGTGTCTCACCGTCTCGCCCGCCAGCGGCGGCTTGTCGACGTTCGTGACAGAGATTTCGAATGCCAAGGGAAGCTGCCTGAGCTCTTCGGCGATCCGCGCCAGCAATAGATGTCCCTCGTGCATCGGGTTGAAAGAACCCGGGAACAGCATAACGGGCTGCGGCGCCGACAGCATCATTTGGCCATCGGGCTGGACGGTGACGCGATCGAGTTCGCCCGCCAAGAGCCGATCGATCGGATCCACGGCCGCGACGCCCGTCTCCGCATACTGTTCATCCGCGTCGAAGAGGCTGCGCGGCGAGGGTGCGGCGACCCCGCATGCGCGGGCCAGCCACAGGACGATCGCGCGCGAAACGAGGTCTTCTTCAGCGGCGCGATCGCGTCGGCCCTTGGCCAAGACGCACGTGCAGTGCGCGATTCCGGCGGAGTTGGCGAATGCGATGTGAAATCGATGCTCGCCTTTACGCGGGCGATCACTCACCAGTGCCGCCGTCGCCCCCAGGCCAACAAGATCGGGGCCAACCAGATCGGTGCCCGCCGGCACCAGCCTGGCTGCACGTGCCCGTGCGCTTTGTGCCATCGCGATTGCGGTGTCGGAGCTGCACGCCTGTGCCGGCGCAAAGCCGAGAAACCTCGCAAGCGCCAGTTCGTCGTAGGGAATTTGCGCCTCGATCAGCAGCCGAGAGCCGCCGGGAACACGAAGCAACTCGCTGACCGCGCCACTGCCGCCCCCGGTGATCGCGAGTGCGGTCTTGCGGCCCGACGCGTGCAATGTGGAGATCAGTCGTTGCCACGCAGCGTCCGACGGGCTCATGGGGTGTATGGTCCGAAGCTCAAAAATACCTCGCGAACGGTGAAAGACAGTTCGGGCTGAGTCAACAGAGTGTATGGCCGTGCTGGCGAGACCAGCGATGTCCGGGATGACCGGTATGCGCGCGCGTTGGTGCACGAATGAGCCCCGAGCAAAGGCTTGCCGTCCGCCGAATTGACACCGCCGCTCCCCAGCGTAACTGGTTCGAGACAGCCAGGTTGCCGGGTCGCATCTCCACGGCTGAAACGAGTGATCGCTAATCTTTATTATGATATTGACAATACAGCACAAATATGCTACATGAATCGATCGCATTCAAAGCCCGTCAGACAGAGATGCCCGACTATAAATTCAGGAGGCACGTTGCTCCTCTACAGCGGATTTGCACCAGATTTTTGCTGCAAATGCGCTGCAGATTTTGCTGCTCGCGAAATGGAAAACCGTGGGTTTCCGCGGAGAAAAGTGGCGATTTGCTGCAAATTTGCTGCGGAAGCAGCGAAAGGGCCGCGCCCCGCGAGGCGTTCCGCGGGTTTCGCGGCTTGCGTCGCGGGGCTGGCAGCGCACGAGAGAAGGTGCGGATCAGCCCGCACGTCATCCCCAACAGAGGCAATTCGGCGCGGCCGAACCTCGCTCCGGCAATCGGTTGGAAACCTTTTCCACATAGCTTAACTATGGTTGGTGTGGGATTGTCCCCGCATCCCTCCGGTGCGGATGGGATGAGATGAGCATCGCGGAGTCAGCGCTGGCCATAGTCCCGGCCCCGCCAACCCCCGAAGGTGGTGCGATCGGTGTCGCGCCTGCGACACAATCCGTTGCGCCCGAGCTGGCAGTCGTCATCCCGACCCTCAATGAGCGCGACAACGTCCCGATCGTCGTTCAACGCCTCAATCGGGTGCTCGCCGGGATTGCCTGGGAGGCGATTTTCGTCGACGACGATTCGCCGGACGGGACCGCCGATGTGGTGCGCGCGCTGTCGCGGACGCAAACCAATATCCGCTGTCTGCAGCGGCTCGGCCGGCGCGGTCTGTCATCGGCCTGCATCGACGGCATCCTTTCGAGCGCAGCGCCCTATGCCGCGGTCATGGACGGCGACCTGCAGCACGATGAAAACCTGTTGCCGGTGATGCTCGCCAAGCTCAAGGCCGAGCGGCTCGATATCGTCGTCGCCAGCCGCCACATCGGGCAAGGCGGCGTCGGCGAGTGGGAGCGTTCGCGCATCATGATCAGCGATGTCGCCAGCCGGCTCGGGCGGCTCGTCATCAAGGCCAATCTGAGCGATCCGATGAGCGGGTTCTTCATGATCAAGCGCGATGCCTTTAGCGAGGCGATGCGCTCGCTCTCGGGTCAGGGGTTCAAGATCCTCCTGGATTTGTTTGCCTCCTCGCCGCGGCCGCTCGCGTTCGCCGAAGTGCCGCTCAACTTTCGCCAGCGCCTCCACGGCGAGAGCAAGCTCGATGCAATGGTGGTGTGGGAATACCTCATGCTGCTGCTGGAGAAGCTGGTCGGGCCCGCCGTCCCGGTCCGCTTCCTGTTGTTCTCGCTGATCGGCGGGCTCGGCGTCGGGACCCATCTCTTGACGCTGTGGTTCGGGACCCAGGTGCTGTTCGCGGGGTTTGCGGTCGCCCAGGCCGCCGCGACGATCGTCGCGATGACCGGCAATTTTCTGCTCAACAACCTGTTCACCTACCGCGACCGTCGGCTGCGCGGGAAGCGCTTGTGGACCGGATTGCTCTCATTTTATGCCGTGTGCGGCGTCGGCACCGTGGCCAATGTCGGGGTCGCCGCCCACCTGGTCTACGGCCACACTTCCTGGTGGCTCGCCGGGCTCGCGGGCGCCGCGGTGTCGGTGGTGTGGAACTACGCGATGTCGGCGATCTTCACCTGGTCGCCGCGGCGGGTCGCGCCGCCGGCGCCCGCCCCGCAGGCGGAGCCCCTGCCAAGCTCAGAGGCGCTCGTGCCGCGCTGAACGTCATGCCGCGCCATGGCCCACCGCGGCCCGGCACGGCTATCGACAACCCACCAGGGCTTTGTTATAGACCGCGCCTCCCGCAGCGGGGCGCATAGCTCAGTTGGTAGAGCAGCTGACTCTTAATCAGCGGGTCGCAGGTTCGAGTCCTGCTGCGCCCACCATAATTTCAATTACTTAGGCGGCCGGTCTCGAAATAAGCGGACCCTGAAATAAGCGATAAATAAGCGCCGCACCGGCCACACCCTACAGCAGCTCGGGCGGCAGCAGGTGCGAGCGGCTTCCCGCGACGTTCCGCCGCACCGGCGGCCGGCGGCGAGACCACATGTGGATTGAATTGGGCGTGTCGCCGCATACATGTGGGGGAAGGGGGCGCGCTCGGCGCCGTCGCGCGTCAGAGGAGGAAAGACGACATGCAGCTCCAGCTAACGCTGCCAGGCCTCAGCTGGCTGCCGTACACCTACTTCGCCTTCGACCTGTTCACCGACTGGTTGGAGGTGCCCGCCAACTATGCGTTCGCCCGCCTCGCCCCCGGCCTCGGTGGCGGGTGGACAGTCCTGTACTTCGGCGAGGCCGAGAACCTGCGGAGGCGCATAATTGGGCACGAGCGGTTCCTGGAGGCCATCGCGCTCGGCGCTACTCACCTACTCGGCCACCGCAACTACGCGGGCGACGAAGCCCGCCGAGCGGAAGAGCGTGACCTGATAGCCCGCCACAACCCCACAATGAACGTGCAGCACCGGACTCAGCACGCCGCAGATGCGCTCGGGCTCTCGGGTCTCGGATCGCTGCCGGGCGGGATCGGATCACTGGCGGGCGGGATCGGATCGCCGTACATCCGATAGGCCGTAATCCGACCAACTAGCGCAGCCGCGGCAGGGCCGTGCCGAGGTTCTCTTCCTGTCGGGCGGCAGACTAGCCCTCGGTCCCGCTGCCGGGCTCTCCGGCGATCTACGCGGCGGCGCCGAGCGGTCGAACGGCATCGGCCGGCACGGCCGCCTCTGCGTCGAAGAGGTCGACCTTGTTCTGCATGTTGAGCCACAGTTCCGGTGTCGTCTCGAAGACCCGCGCGAAGCGCACCGCCGTCTCGGCAGTGATGCTGACGTGCCCGTGGACGATCTGGCTGACGTGCTTCCGCGACAGCCCCGACGCGGTCGCGAGGTCGGTGATCGTGGCCTTCCGGGGCTCCAGATAGACTTCGACCAGCACCTCGCCGGGCCGCATGGGCCGTGCGCGGTCAGTGATAGTCGAGATAGTCGACATTGGTCGTTCTCCCATTCTCAAACTTGAACGTCACCCGCCAGTTGCCAGTGACCTTCACGGCGTAGTGTCCCTTCAGGGGGCCGGACAGGGCGTGAAAACCCGGCAGGCTCGCGGCGTCGATGAGCGATGACGCTGAGCCGAGGACAGTGAGTATCCCCCTAATCTTCCGGTGCAGTCGTTGGTCAATCCGTTGCGTTGTCCCAGTAACATAAATTTCCTTTAAGCCTCTATTCTCAAACTCTATCGTCACACTATTCTCCTTTGACTATAAAATGATCCCTTTTATTCTATATTACTCGACAGAGTATTCTCGTAGTACAATACGTCAGCTTCGTCGCCAGCCGCAGAACACGGCCGACCAGCCGTTACCATATAGGTAACGCTCGCCCCAGGTCAAGGGGTCCCTAGATCCCCCGGCCCCGCAGCGCGGCCGTCGCCTGGGCGAGGGCATCGCCGGTAAATCTCAAAACATCGTTAACCGCGGGCTAATTTGTTGCCGCCACCTCAAAAGCAGCGCGTCCTCGGGTTGAGTGAGATGTGCTCACTCGCAACCTGGGATAGCAGAGACATGGGACAACACAGGGCGCTGCGCGTCGAGTACACACCCCGCGGCTACGAGGCGACGGTCACAGACGAGTCGGGCGAGGTCGTCGGCCGGGGGACGGGGTGGGTGCTCGCGACGGCCGTGGCGGCGGCCACCGCCGGGGTCGGCGAGTTCGGAGTGGCAATGAGCGACGGGTCTGTTTGGATTCCGCGCTGCATAGACGTGTGCGTGATGGGGATGCGCGATCGACGCGACGACGACGGCGCGGAGTGGTCTCGGGGCGAGTGGGGAGCGGGGCGATGAAGGCCCGGCGGTGGAGGGTCCGGCGCGTGCCGGTCGGCCCCGAGGTGCCCGCGGCGCCGCGGCCGATCGTGTTCGAGGGGACCGAGGCCGAGGCGCTCGCCGAGTACGCGGCGCTGTGCGAGCGCACCAGCGAGGACGGCTACGCGCTCGTAGTGGTGGACGGCTTCGACCGCGTGGTCTACGCGGCCTCGTAGGACAGCCGCTGACGACCGCTGTGGCACCCTCTCCGAGCGATCGGAGGGGGTTTCTCTGCATTCGGGCCTAGGTCTGGCGCCTCGGAGATATCCGCTATCGGACGACGATCCCCCGGCCCCGCAGCGCGGCCGTCGCCTCGGCGAGGGTGCCAATGGGAAGAATCAGCGCGGCGCCGGAGACCTCGGCCATTCGCGCGATCAGCATCGCCGGCAGGTCCGCCGCCGTCCCGGGTCGGTGGTCGCCCAGCCGGGGACCGGCGCCGGGTCTCCGGTCGCGTCCTGGTGGCCGAGGATGCCGGCGACCGGCCGCCCGCTCTGCCAGGCCTCCAGCTTGCCGGCGGCCTGCGCGATCGTAACGGCGACGCCGACGCCGTCGGCGGTGCTGAGCTTGTTCATGATCGCCTGCGGCCCGTCGCCCGCCGTGAAGGCGGCGTCCGGCGCGATGCCCGGCCCGCTCACCCGGTAGACCCGGCCGCTCGCGAGCCCGGCGGTGTCGGCGATGTTCGAGAGTGTGCGGTCGCCGGCCTGGGTGTCGGCGGTCGTGACGAGCGACACGGCCTCGGTGAGCGCGACCACGGCGCCGCTGAGGAGCCGCTGGCCCGCCGCGACGACGCTGCTCTCCCTCGACAGGTTGTGCTTGGCCTCGGATATCAGGAACGGCAGCGGGCGGATATCGGGTCTGACGATCGACATCAACTCACCCCCGGCCGAAGCGCGTCGCGGATCGTCTGCCGCACGTCCCGCCTGAGGCCGGCGAGGGCGGCGGCGTAGAGCGCCGGGTCGCTCTGGCGCGAGAACCGCAGCGCCGCCGCCGAGATCTCGCCCAGCGCCGCCGCCACCTCGGACCAGGAGTAGCCGCGGTTGTGCCACGCCACCGCAATTTCCTCGATGTCGCTGACGATCTGCGACGAGTCGATCGGCGGCCTCGGTCGCTCGCCGTCAATCCACTTAGCCATGCCTAACCTCCAGAGAGTGCGGCCGGGGGCGTCAACCCTGCCAGGAACAAGCGCCCCCGGCCGTCCTTGTGCCGATCGCGCCGAGGGACCTCCCCGGCCACCGACTGTTGGTGTTGACCTCGACTGACGTGCACCGCCAACTGGCACGCCCTCATGCGGCCCCGGCCGAGGCTGCGCACGCCGAGCTGGGTCACGGCGCCCGCCGAGCCGCCTCGATCGCAGCATTGATCTTTGCGGTGGCCCGCTCCCCGCCGCCAAAGGTCGCAAATGTTGTCCCGCGCGCGCCGAGCCGGCGAAATCCCGTGAGGCCGAGGCCGATCGCGACCTCGACCCGCTCGTTGTAGGCGTCCATCTGCTCGCGCATCGTCATCGCCCGGCGCGGCGTCTTCCTGCCGTCGCCGCTGGTCTTCTTGGCTGCTCTCGGCATCTTCTTCGCTCCACCTGAGGTCTTCGCCGCCGTCACTCCCGGGTCGTGCCCGCTCGCCCGCGGCTCCTCGAACAGCAGGATCGGGTGCAGGGTCGGCGGCGAGCACAGCTCGTGCAGGATGCGCTCGACCTCGGCCGGCACGTCTGCGTCGGTCACCACGGCGGCGCCGAGGTTCAGCAGGAGCGATCGGGTGGCGATGAGGCGGTCGGCGATCTCCGCCGCGACGTCCGACGCCCGCACCAGCTCGCCGCGCCTGAGGGCGGTGGCGTACTCCATCCGCTCCGCCAGCAGGCTCGTCCTGTAGCTCGCCAGCGCCGCCGCGGTCGCAATGTTGGGCCTCGGCCGGGGCCTGACCGGGGGGATCTCCTCCGCGGCGGAGGACAGCTCCGACAGCGCGTCGCCCACCTCGGCGTCGAGACCGCGCGTGCGCGGCGGGATCGCCCTGATGCGCGCCGCGATCGGGCCGAGGAACTCCCGGAGGATCTTCTGCACCTCGACGGGCTCTATCGAGCCGGCGCGGAGCGCCTCGACCTCGGCCTCCAGGTCCACAATCGACGCCATAGTGCGGCGGCGCGTCGCCTCGGCGAGGGTCGGGTCGGCGTCGTGGCCGTTTCCGTTGCCGGGGCCGCCGGATCGGGGTCGGGTCCGCTCCGCCCACTGGCGATCGGCCTCGGCCGGGTCGGCGATCTGGCCGTCGGGGGTGGCATCGATTCTTCCCTCGGCGACGGCCTGCTTGATGCTCTTCAAATCCTGGCCGCGGTGCGCCGCGTACTGGCCGGGGGTCACTGCCGAACACTCACCTGCTGTCGCGCTCCCTCGATCATCGGGTGCGGAAATCGGCACCGCAACTATGGGTTGACCGGCGCGACACCGGCCGAGCCGGCGACCCCGGAGACAAGGAGCCGCGACCCGGCCGGCCGGCCGCAGGAACCCGCCGGGGACACGGCGGGTCGGGCACTCGGGCGCCGCACGACCGCCCATGCTCGAAACGGCCGGGCGCCCATCCTCCGCCTCCCGACGCCCAGCTCGCGCGCCGGGTGGCGAAGCTCACTTATTCCCTCGGCGCTGGTAGGTCCGAACTCAATCCAAGGACAGCGCGGGGATCCGCGTCCGCCCGGCGCGCGACCTCGGCGCCGCTCGCCTCGATCAGCGTTTCTTCGACGTACCCAAGCTCGAGGATCTGGGACAGCAGCGCGGCCTCGCGCTCGGCGCGATCGTCGTCCGAGAGTGCGCCGGCGTCGTCGGCCTCGGCGTCGATCTCCTCTGAGATCTTCTCCATGAGGGCCTCGCCCGCGAGCCAGCACATCAGGCCCAGCACATCCACGGAGCGCTGCTGCGCGAAGCCGGCGATCTGCGGTGCGCCCTCGCTGACCGCGTGCCCGTACAGCTCGGCGCGGGTCAGCGTGTGGGGCCACTGGACGGCTGCGCCTTCGAGGGTATCCCCCACGTTGGGCGCGCACCGCTCGGCCCGCGCAGTTATGTCGGCGCGCCACAGGGCCTTTACGGCGCTACTGTGCAGGGGCGCGCTGCGGGTGGCGTGGAGGTCAGCGCGGAGCTCGGCGATCTGGGTGCGGACGGACTCGACGGTCGCGCCCTTCTTCGGCATCACCGGGGGCGCCAGCTCGACCACGATGCCGGGGGGGAGGGATCTGAGGTACTGGTCGATGCCCGACAGGACGCGCGGGCTGCGCGCCCGCAAATCCGCGATGCGCCGGTCGAGGTCGGCGAGCTGGGCGGCGGCACCGTCGCGCGCGGCCTCGGCCTCGGCGAAGGCTGGCGTGTCCGAGCGCTGGAAGAACCGCGCCGAGCCCTGTTCGAGCTGCCGCAGCCGCGCCAGGGCGCGCTCGCGGGTCTGGATGGCCTCGGCCCGCCGGTCGGACAGAGCACGGCGTGCTGTGTCGAGATCCTCGGCCGCCGCCCGCATCGCCCTCAGCTTGGTCGCGGCCGGCTCGGGCAGCTGAAGCTCGCCGGGGCGGCTCGGGTCGAACAGGCCGCTCGTGTTGGCGGCGCCGGCTCGGTCGATGGCGCCTTGTAATCCACCCCCGCCAGGCCGCGGAAAGGATGGGCCGAGGTTGGTGGGGCGCGTGCGGATCTCATCGGCAGCGCGGCGGAGGGCGGCGGGGTCGGTGGGCCTGGGGTCGGGAGTTCGCATCAGGTTTCCCTCTCAAGTCACGACCGAGTATATTCGACCGCCGTAGACTTCAATATACCGTACGAAGTCTTGATATTATCCGCGTCATCTGCTTCTCTCCGGGCGCGTGGTCCACGAGCTTCATGACTTCCCAGAACGTAGCCTTGAGGGTTCCCGAGGGGTGCGGATTCTCCGCCCTCGCCCGCTCGTACCGCCACGCCGTCGCCGCGTAGTGGCGGAGCGCGGCGGCGAGCTGCGCCGGGGTGCGGCCGGGGGACGCGTCGCGAAGCCACTGGTCGCGCCGAGCGCGCCGGGCGCGGTCGCCGGCCGAGTGGCCCCGGCACCCGTCCACGCCGAGGGCCTCGAAGAGGTCGCCGGGCTCGCCGCCGGTCGCGTGGCCGGCGAGCCAGTCGCCGATCGCTTGCACGGCCGGGTCGCCGTCCTGGCGCAGGAGGGCCGCGGCGACGGCTACGGCGTCGAGCGGGTCGCGGGTCACAGGATCGGGCCTCGGGATCGGGATATGCAGCGCACGAAGCGTCCGACATCGCGATGCAGCCCGTGCCCACACGCTCCGCACAAGGTACTGGGAGGCCCGGCTACCTCTATAGGGTCGGCGCAGCTCGCTCGCGTAGCGTGTTCTGCGGGGCTGCTACGCACTTCTACCCTCCTCCGGGGTGCGATTTGAGGTGCTGATCTGGGCTTGCGATGCGCTCTGCCCCACCCTCATTGCTCGCAGCGTGTCGGAAGGACCCGTGCATAGGGGAGGCGTCGCCTCGATCGGCCGGGCCGAAGGAACTCTGGGCGTCCATCGCACGGGTCCTTGTGCGCCACGAGAAGCAATGAGGGCGGCGCACGCTCGCGCCGGACCGGGGGACAGCCAAAGGGGGGTAGTGGGGTGAAGTGGGGTGGCTACGGTTAGTTGCCCGCGGATAGGCGGGGGGAATTACCTCCCAGACACTTTCCCCGCGTTCGGTTATACGACCCCACTTCACCCCACTACCCCCCTTCCCCGTCGGGAAGACCCCCCCGGTCTCTACCCAGTCGCTCCAGCCGCCACCTCGCCGCGCCGTCCGTCATCCCCGCCCGCACGAAGCGCCGGTCGCCGACCACTCGGTCCTTGACCTTTGCCATCCACTTCCCCAGACGGAGCGGACTCACGGCACTGCCCGCCCCCGCGACCGTCAGCAGCGCGTCGCGGAACTGCGGGTTCTTGAACACGTCGAGGTCGCTGCGCTTCGTGGCGAGTTCGATCATCGTCGCGGTCGTCGCCTCCTTGTGGCGGCCCACGTGCTCCTCCCACTGGTGCATGACGGCCACCAACTCGCCGAGGACGGGGTCAGCCTCGCGCAGCCCCTCCATCGTGTCGCAGGGGTCGTCCTCGCCGAGCCAGACGAGCGCCTCCCGAACCCACCTCGACCACTCCTCGAAGCTCCCCAGCGGGGCGAGCGGCGCCGGCCGGCCCGCGACGACGTAGGCGCGCAGGACGGTCAGCGCGGCGAGGACGTGCCGTGGCCGGTCGCGCTTGATCCTCTCCACCGGGTCCAACGGGTTCTCGAAGGTGCGGAGCTCGGGCCGCTCGATCTTCGGGTCGAGCCGCGCGGCGATCGACCGCCGGGTGAGGTCGGCCGCGATCACGAGGTTGTTGCCGGTGGCGCACAGCACGGCCTTGTTCGGAACCTGGACCATCACGCTCTTGCCGAGGACGCGGATGCTCAGCATCGTCTGGGTCATCGCCTGGCACAGCAGCACCCCGCCGACCGGCCCCTCGCAGTTGTCGAAGCTGACCATCGTGTCGCCCGCGAGCAGGGAGGCGCCGAGCCGCTTCTCCATCTCCTCCTCGGTGGCCCCCGGCGCGATCACGGGGGCCTCGTGGCCGGTCGCGACCACCGAGGCGAGGTCGACTAGCTTGCTCTTCCCGCTCCCGGCGGTGGGCGACGTGAAGCCGTGCAGCGGCGCGTGCGGCAGCGAGCGGCGGATCATCGCGGTCAGGATCGCGGACAGCGCGACGGCGCGCGAGCCCTCGCCGACGAACGGGAACTCGCTCAGCGGCTCCCGCAGCACCCCCAGCGCCGCCAGCGCGTCGTCGCGCGTCGGCTCGGCGGGCACCGGGGGGAACTCTCGGCCACCCGGCTCGTACAGGATGCCGGTCGCGGGGTCGTACCCCGGCTCGTCGAGGACCGAGCCGTCCGGCCGCAGGGTGGGTGCGTTGGTGACCCCGGTCAGCACCGGCAGCTTCCACGCTCCTACTCGCTCAAGGTAGGTCGCCGCGATGTTGGGCGGCGGGTCCACGGACACCCACTTCCGCGACCGCCCGTCGTAGCGCTGGAAGTCGGCCACTCGACTGAAGCGCTCGGTCATGTGGTTCTGGCGCACGGTCAGGAGCCGCAGGCCCAGCGCCTCGCGCTCGTCGGCGACCGGCACCGGCACCCAGGCCGGCCGCACGACGAAGTCGCCGCGCTGGTAGAGGTCGGCGTCCAGCTCGACGAGGATCGCCTCGGCCTCGTCTACGGAGCGGGCGAGCGAGCCCCCGCTCAGCCGCACCACGGGCCGGCCGTCCACGACGTCGACTCCCGGCTCCCGCGTGCCCTTCTCCAGGCCCCGGCGCAGCGTGTTCTCGCTGTGCTCGCGGTCGTCGTCCGGCCACTTGTCGAAGACATCCCGTAACATCGCCTCGACGTCGGCGCGCTCCAGGTGGCCGTAGTGGACCATCTCGCCGGCTCGGCGCGCCACGAAGTACAGGCGCTGATTCCGGCCCTCGCCCTTGGCGAGCGTCGCCAGCTCGCCGAGCATCTCGCGGATTGCCTCCAGGGCTCGCTGCGGCTGCGCCTCGGCGCGAACCTCGGGCGTCTGCGCCGGCGTCCGCGCGGCGAGCGCGGCGAGCTGGTCCGGCGTCAGAGCGGTGGCCGCCCAGTGGTCGAGGAACTGGTCCTCGGTCATCGCCACGTTGTGGCCGTGCAGGGGCCGGAACTTCTTCCCGCAGAAGGGCATCCAGAGGCAGGAGCCCCAGCCCCCCGACAGCTTGGGGAAGACCTCGAACTGGCCGGGACTGCCACTCTCCTCCTTCTCGACCCACCCCAGCAGCCGGCCGCACGCGCGCACGGCTTCGCGCATCTCCGGCACCGTGACCGGGGCGGTCGTGTGGAGGAACAGTCTCAGGCCGTCGGACTTGGTCGAGAAGACGGAGAGCGGCAGGTCCAGCCGCCGGACGTCCGCCAGTGCGGTCACGTGGTTGATCGTGTAGTCGTCGAGGTCGACGGCGCCGATCTGCGTCACCTCGCCGTCGTCGAAGACCAGCCCGAGGACCATCTCGCCGCGGAGCACCCGCTCCCACTCGCCGGGTCCGGCGTGCCGCGACATGTCGCCGTTGTGCTTCGCCTTCGAGGGGGCGTCGGTCTTGCCGTTGACCCATTTCAGGGCAGCCGCGTCCATCGTCACCCACCCCGGCCTCAGGGTGGCGAAGGCCTCGGCGAGACTGGAAGCAAATGTTTCGGTCACTGGGCCTCGCGTCACAGGGCTCTCCCGGTGCTCAGTGCAGTGGGAGCTGAGAGTTAAGACCCTGGACGCGCAGTGGCCGAGAGGGGGAGGCGCCACGGCTGGGACTTGTCAGGTCCCCGTAGGGGTATGCCCTATGACCGACCGGAGTTTACCCACTGTCCCCTTCCCGAGACAGTGACCGGACAGAGATAATACTAGCACCGGGCACTCGCCGAGTAAACTGTATTCGCACTAGACTTCGCCACTGGGCAGCGCTATACGTGGCCTCGGGTCTGCCCGACCTTACTGGTCCTACCGCCACGGCGGGACTGGGTGACTCTTCCAGCGGCCCCACTGGCGACGGTGGGGCCGTTGTCATGTCCGGTCGGCGGCGGTCTGCCGCGCCTCCAGCCACGCGAGCACAGCCGATCGCTTGTAGCGCACGCGGGTCGGCGCGAGCCGCACGAACGGCGGACCTCGCCCTTTCCCGCGGCCGATCTCAACCCACTGCCGCGACACGCCCAGCCACTTCGCCACCTCGGGCGTCGTCAGCAGGTCGTCGCCGTCGCCCTCGCCGGCCTTGGCGATCTCCCCGGCCCGGCGGTCGAGGCGGTGTCTCTGTGGTGCTGCGCCCACTGCTATCCTCCACTGGCCAACCCCAGTCAGTGCCCGGCGGTCGGCGAGACTGCGATGCTGACGCGCCCCAGTCGCGAAGTAAATCTCAACGCGGGGTCGCGCTCTTTTAAGTCAGTGGCTCTTCTTTGACTGTCACTAGGCGTCCTTCACTTCTGATCGATTGCCACTGTAGGGACCAATGGCGCCCGCCCGCTGGCGCTCGCGCTTCGCCAGTTCTTGTCGATCCCAGAGCGCGACGAAGGCGGCGATATCGGCGGCGGTCGTCCCCCGCCGGTACTTAGTGAGCAGCGGCTGCGGAACCCAATCCTCGACCGCACTGGCGAGCGCGCGCCGGGCCTCGGGCGGCAGTCTGTCGTAGGCCCGCATCACCGCAGCCGTCGTGGTCCAATAGTTGCCGCCGCGCGTGTTGCTCATCGCGACCTCCGGGGGAGAGTCGGCAGTCTGCGAGCAATCGCAGGCCGCCGACGCACGCCGGCTAGGTCAAGGCCGCTTCGACCTCGGCCACCGCCTCGGGCTGCTCGGCGGGCTCCGACTCTTGGGTAGCCTCCTCGGCCGTAGGCTCGATCGCGCTCACCTCGGCGATGATCGCGGCACAATCCTCGGCGCTCAAACCGGCCAACACGCGGACCATCGTGCGACGGCGCTGACGCCGCGTCGTCTCGACGTCAAGCAGGTCCGACAAGAAATTATCGGCGAGGTCGTCAGCCTCCTTATCCTCCTTCTTTGCTAGGGCGATGCGGCGCGCGACCTTCTCGGCCGTGGGTTTCTCGGCCGTGGGCTCCTTGCTGGCCACGAAATCCGCGATGATGGCATCCTCGACATCAGGCGGCACGCCGTCGGCGGCGAGGGCATAGATGACTGACAGCGGCAGCAGATCCATAAGCGAAACGTTTTCGGGTTTGGAATCCACCCATCGCGCCGCACGCATGTAGTTCTCGGCCGTGCGGTTCGTCATATCGCACGTGTCCGTCACCCAGGCTTCGAAGTGCCCGTGCCCGACGATTTCCCGGAGCTTCTCCTTGATCGCGATCAGGTCGCGGCCGCTGTCGATCACCTGCTTGGTCTTGCGACCACGGATGCGCGCCGCGACCTCGGTCATCTCCGCCGCGAGATTGTCGCCGATAACGTTGTCAATTGTTGCTGGTGTAGGTCCGTCCATCGGGTTGCTCTCCATAGTCTCGAAGAGTGCCCGCGCGACCAAATTAAGAAAGGCCACGCGAAGCACAGGGGTTGGTCTGTGCCTTGCGTGACCTTGACTCCCGGGTCACCGGTCCGATGGGCTGCTGTTCTTTTCCCCTCCGCTCAATGTCCCGAGGTGTCGAACACGGTATGGGCGGAAGGAGTCACCAACGGATCGCGATTGAGTCTTGGGGTCGTCTAGTCGGGATGTCCAGGTGATATTATTTTGGCTCTGCCCCTCCAGATCAGCGTTTGACTCCCCGAGTCACCCTGATCTACGACAGCGGCATTGACCTACCGGATCGCCGCGACGTTCTCGCCGGCCGGGGGAGCGAGGCCGCACAGCTCGGCGATCCGGGCGCCGACGCGCTCGGCCGGCCCGCGCAACCGCTCGGTCGTCATCTGCACGTAGCCGCTCGTCACGTCCCGGCCGAGGCTGTGATTGACGAGTGCCGCGAGCGCGCGCCCCGATATGTCGGCGGCCTCGGCCTGCGTCGTGAAGACCCGCCGCATATCGTGCGCCGATACCGGGGGCAGGCCGGTCTCCCGGGCGACCTGGGCGAAGAACGACTTCGGCTCCTCGATGTGACCCGACTTACTATTGGCGCCGAACACCCACGGCCCGTCGTCGCCCAGGGCGCGGCGGGCGACCAGCAGCGCGTGGACCGGCCCGGACATCGGCAGGTCGAGCTTCCGGTTGGCCTTGGTGCGCTCCGCCGGCAGCCTGATCACCCGCTCGCGCAGGTCAACCTCGCTCCACCGCAGGGCTGCGGCCTCGTTCCTTCGCAGCCCGGTAAACAACAGCAGCTTGACGAAGTCGCGCGCCGCGATGTTCTCCAGCCGGTCGACGGCCCGGTAGAACTTCGCCAGATCCTCGGTGCGCACGACCCGAGTGCGCGGCGGCACCGGGAACCAAGCTTTCTTGAGCCGGCGAGTCGGGCTCGGCGGCAGCGTGCCGCCGCGGTCCATCGCGAAGTTCCAGATCGCCCGGAGCGCCCGCATCGCGCTGTTCGCGGTCGCCGGCCCGGCGCCCTCGCCGATCGCGGCGTGCTTCGCCTCGACGGCGTCGGGGGTCAGCTCGCGGAGGGGTCTGTCGAGCCAGCCGGCGAGGTGGCGCTCGACGGACGCCCGGTATCCGTCGACGCTCCGCTGCCTCAGGTCTTTGCGGGCCTTGAGGTAGAGGTCGAGCCACGCCCTCAGCGTTCGGTCCTTGGCCGCCGCCGCCCGCCGCTCGGCGCCGGGGTCGCGCCCCTCGCGCAGCACGGCGAGCTGCTTCCCGGCCCGCAGGCGCGCGTCGGCGATCTTCTCGAACTCGGCGGTGTCGCCAACCGTGACCCGGCGCGTCCGCCCGTCGGGCATCCGGCGCTGCGCGATGTAGGTCTTCTTGCTGGTCGTGCCGCTCACGAGAACGCCGAAACCGCGGAGCTCGGTGTCCCAGACTATCGTCTGCTTCCCGCTCAGGTCCGGCGCCGCCAGACCGTCGACCGAGGCCTTCGTCAATTTCGTTGCCATCTGCCCCAAATAAGCGATAAATAAGCGCGGCGACCCCCGCGCGAGGTTTTAACTCGACGCCTAGGTTAGCGGGTCTCGGCCCGGAAGTCTATTATCTTCATTGCTTTGAGGTGCCCGATGCTCAAAATAAGCCCGCTCCTAAAACCCCGCGGAGGCCCTCGCCTTTAACTCTTAATCAGCGGGTCGCAGGTTCGAGTCCTGCTGCGCCCACCAATTAGATCAAACAAGAGAAACCCTGGCGGGGCGTCTCGGGCAGCAGAACCTATCGCGCGTCATGGAAGATGATGCCCAGCGTGTGACGCCTCCCGGAGCGGAGACGACTGACACCGTGCCGCAGGTTGACCCGATAGTTGCCCCTGGTCCCTCGCACGGGACGATTGTGCACGGCAAAAGCGACCGCATCGCCTTGGCGCAACGGCACGACCTCGGCGCGGCTTTGCATGCGCGGTCGTTGCTCGGTCAGCACGAACTCGCCCCCCGTGAAATCCTTTCCCGGTTCCGAGAGAAGGATCGTCAGCTGAAGCGGAAAGGCGAGATCGCCGTAAAGATCCTGGTGCAGGCAATTGAAGTCGCCGGGACCGTATTCGAGCAGCAGCGGCGTTGGCCGGGTCTGTCCTTCATCGTGGCACTGCTTGAGGAACCCGGGATGTGCCGCCGGGTAGCGCCGATCGATGCCCATGCGGGCGTTCCATTCGTTCGCGACAATAGCCAGGTGCGGATAGAGCGCCGTGCGCAGGTCGCCGACCAGGTCAGGCAACGGGTATTTAAAATAGCTATACTCTCCCTTACCGAAACCATGACGCGCCATGACCACACGGCTGCGGAAATGATCTTCGCGCGGGTAGAGGCCGGCGATCCGCTCGCACTCCTCGCGCGACAAGAGCTTCTCAAGCACCGCGCAGCCGTAGCCGCTCAGCTCCTCCGCCAGCTTCGCCCAGTCATAGCGGGCGACGCGGACCTCTGCGGCCGTCGCCGCAGAGGTCGGGGTGACGATGCTGGGCTGGACGTTCATGCCGTCGCCTCATTGTCGAGCAGCATCCGCTTGCGCTCAACACCCCAGCGATAGCCGGCCAGCGCGCCGTCGCTCCGGACGACGCGATGACAAGGAATCGCCAACGCGATCGGGTTGGTAGCGCAGGCGCGGGCGACCGCACGGGCCCACCTCGGCCCGCCGATGCGGCGAGCCAGCTCGGTATAGGTCACTGTGGTCCCGACCGGGATCGAGCGCAGAGCGTCCCACACGCGGCGCTGGAACGGCGTGCCACGCATATCGAGCGGCAGGTCGATCCCTTCGCTCGGGGTCTCTAAGAACCGCACGACCTTCGACAAATCGTCGCGAAGCTGCGGCTCGCTCGCGATCAGCATGCTGCCCGGGAAGCGCGTCGCAAGGTCACGTTTCAGATCCTCCGCATCCGACCCGATGAGGATGGCGCAGACCCCGACGGCAGTCCGTGCCACAAGCACCTGTCCTAAGATGCATTCGCGGATCGAAAAGGTGATTTCGCTCGCGGTCGCGGCTTTTGGACGCTTCGATGACACAATCGTGCGCGCCGCGTTGTCGACATTAACGTGGATCATTTGTCTAACTCCTGACCATTTTGCAGCACGGAGTTTGCGACTGTGGTCGTGAACTCTCACTCCGGTCCTTGCTTTCAAATCCACATCTTTTCTTTAGTGGCGGAAGCACGAAAAGACCGGACCCGGTGCTGTCTGCCCGACGGCCAATCGATCGTTTCGAGATCGCGCTCAGATAATGCGGGTAATGGAATTGTCGGCCAGGAGGAAAATCTCGCCGGAGAGAAACCGCAGCTCCACGTCACCGTTATCGAGCAGGATCCACTCCGCATCGCCACCGCTGACGAGTTGGCCGATATGAGACATCACCAGCGCCTTCGCCGGATCGGCATCGAAGCGTCCCGCAAGCGTGTCCGGCGTCGCTAGGGTTGTGCAGATTATCTCACGCAACGGGTTGGCCTCTGGTCCGCTGGATATTCGGCCCGTGGCAGACCGTTTACAGTGCGCCCCGGAGTGTGAGGTTGATGCGCATGCGGCCGAGCGTCTCGTGTTCGCCCTCTTTCAGTTCGGCAACGCCGTGATAGCAGAGGCGAGACGGGCCGCCCCAGACGGCGACGTCACCGTGTCGCAGCCCGAACCTGCGAACGGGGTCGGTGCGCTTCAATCCGCCGAACTGGAAGGTGACCGGCAGACCCAGCGACACCGACACGATCGGGTGCGAATAGTCGCGCTCGTTCTTGTCCTGATGCAGCGTGAGGCGTGCGCCCGGCTCGTAACGATTGATCAGACAGGCATCGGGGGCGAAGCCCGGATAGCCGGCCTCGCTCGCCGCGGCGGCGGCGAGGTCGCGAAAGCAAGCGGGCAATGCCGGCCACGGCAGACCGCTTTCCGGGTCAATCCGGTCGTAGCGGTAGCCGGTCCGGTCGGTGATCCAGCCGGCGGCGCCGCAATTCGTCATCGCCGCCGACATGACATAGCCGCCCGGCGTCGTCATGTGGCGAAACGGCGCCTTGGCGGTGATCGCGTGAAGCGCGGCCAGAAGGTCGGTCTCAAACGGCAGGGCCGTGCCGCGAAGCAGCACCGCGCCGTTGGCCATCGCCTCGGGCGGCGCGGCTACGGCTTCGATGGCGCGAAAGAGGTCACGCATCATGGCGTTCGGATGGTAACGGTTCGAGGGCTGGGTGAAGGATCGGCCGATAACCGGCGCATAGGGCCATAAAGCTGGATGGCGGCGTCAGCATTCCGTCAGCGCGACGGAGCTTCCGCGGCGCTTCGTAACCGTGCTCGGTCCAGCGGAATGCCTGCTGCCCCGAGGCGATTGTGAAGGCCGAGCCGGAGGCGGCGATGACAGCGCCGTCCGGCAGGTCGCAAAGCGGCCCCGGTATGACGTGAATGCGCTTGCGCCCGCGCTCCATGCGCTCGCGGTGCAACACCGCGTCCATATCCGCTGCGGAGGGCTCCCCCGTTCCCGTCGCGGCGGCCCACGCCGCACGAAACGCACCGGCGGCCGCGCGCCGGCACACAAAACAAGGGCGATGACCCGCGGCCAACGCGACCGCCTCGTCCAGGAAAAAAAGTTCGGTCCAGCTTCGGCCTCCCATCACCTCGCGGCGCCGGCCCTTGTAATCGCAGGAACAAACCAGCCACGCTTTGCTGGCCCAGCGCTTATTCAACAGCGTCTTCGTCGCGGGGTCATGAATGATGCCGCGGTTGCCGGTGAACATCCCTCTTTGCGAGATCGCCACAATGTCGCCGAACGGCGTGACACGGTTCTGCAGGTGCATTGTCTTACGATCGACGATGCGTCGCTTCCCGATCGAGCAGCGCCCGCTTGCGCCCTACGCCCCAGGCGTAACCCGAGAGCGAACCGTCATTCCTCACCACCCGATGACACGGGATGGCCACGGCCAGCTTGTTGGCCGCGCACGCGCCGGCCACGGCCCGGGTTGCCTTAGGCGCGCCAATCCGGCGAGCGATCTCCAGGTACGAGACCGTTTGGCCCGCCGGGATTTCCCGAAGCGCCCGCCACACCCGCTGCTGGAACGCAGTGCCGCGAACGTCGAGCGGCAGATCGAGACCGAGACTCGGCGCCTCGACGAACCCGACGACACGGGCTACGAGGGCTTCATAGTCGCCGTCGGCTCCGATCACCTTCGCCTTGGGAAAGCGATCCTGAAGCTTGCGCACCAACTCATCGGGATCGCTGCCGAGGAGGATGGACGCGACGCCTTTCTTGCTCGACGCCACCAGAATGGCGCCAAGCGAGCATTGTCCGACCGCGATACGGATCTCCTCGTTTGCGCCGCCCGAGCGATATTGTGTCGGCGTCATCCCGAGCATGTCGGTGGACTTCTCGTAGAAGCGTCCGCTTGAATTGAACCCGGCGTCGTAGATCGCCTCGGTCACGGTGTTGCCGTTCGCGAGACCCTCGCGGACCTTCGTCGCGCGATTTGCGGTGGCATAATCCTTGGGCGTCAAGCCGGTGGCCGCCTTGAACAGGCGGTGGAAATAACTGGCGCTGCGGCCGACCGCTTGTGCCAGCTCGGTCAGCGACGGCTCCTCCTCGCTTTGCTCGATAAGGCGACAGGCCTTGGCGACGATGGCGACGTTTTCGCCGTCGATCGAGGGGCCGTCCGGATTGCAGCGTCTGCACGGTCGGAAGCCGGTCGCCTTGGCCGCTGCGAGCGTGTCGTGGAGTTGAACGTTGCGGGGGTTCGCGGTTCGCGAGGGGCATGACGGTCGGCAATAGACCCCGGTCGTCATGACCGAATACCAGAATTGCCCGTCGGCGCCGCGGTCGCGCGCGACGATGCGCGCCCAGCGCGGATCATCACCTACGGCTACGCGGGTGGATTTCTTCGGGCGTTCGAGCGTCGTTATCATATCGGTTCATTTCGCAATCTTTAGGCTGTGGCGATCCTGTCGTCTGCGAAGATCCGCAGCACTCCGACTCTTGCTTTCAAACTCGATTCTGCCCGGCGGCCTGTCTGGCCGGGGTTATACCAGCCTATATAGGCCCTGGGACCGAAGGTGCACGCTCCGAAGTAGCGGCTCGCACGCGAGTCGCGAGCGCGCGAGCCGCTTTCAGAATTAACGACAAGCGGTCTTGCGAAGACCCACCTTCGGTCAGACCGTCTTGATGAGACCGAGCTGGGTGAGCGCCGTGACGCCGTCGTCGAGGCCGATTTCCTCGACGATCTTGCTGTTCTGGAGCCTGAGGACTGTGGTGCCGGTGAAGTGCATCTTCCGGCCGGTAGCGGCAGGCAGCGAGCCCACCAGAAAGTCCTTGAAGGCCGGTCCGGTGTGCGTGCCGCCGCCCTCCCACTGGCCCACGACATAGTCGCCTTCGGCGATCAGGTCCGCGGTGCCCCAGAAACTCAGATCCGGAAACGCCGCACGAAAATCGGTCATGAAGGCCTTGATGTCATCGTGGCCCCGGCGCGGTTCGTGCAGCGAATATTTCAGCAACATATCGGGCGCGGCGATCGCATCGACGACATCCAGATCGCAAGTTTTCCCCCAGAATTCCGTGAACCAACGGCCAACGATAGCCTTGTTTTCGTCTTGTTTGCGCATTTCGAATTCCTCTCACCGTGACGTGGGAGGATCAGCGATTTAGATCGATGATCCGAGCATCGGGGTACGTCCTTTCGAAGAACCACGAACTCCGGTTCTTATCTCGGAATCGAATCCGCGCCGGGACTCTCCCGTTACGGAAATGGAGGTGGGGCTGCCGTGGTCAGGTCGTTTGGGTAGCGGACCCCCGGGCCGTTCTTCCAGCCACCGGCCGTGAGGCGCCCGCATCGGCGCCCGTTCGAGATCTCGCGCCCTCCGAGATCGGCTGCGGAACACCTGCGGCATGCAGGGACGGCATGGCCGAACCGAGACGCGGTGGCCTAAGATGCCCGCCGTCCTCGGTGCGGCATTGGGAGACGGCGATGTATGATCTGGTGATCCGCGGTGCGACGATCATCGATGGGCTCGGGCACGACCCGCTGCGCGCCGACATTGCGGTTCAGGGCGGCCGGATTGCGGCGATCGACACAGTCGGCAAGGACGCCGCCGAGATCGTCGATGCCGGCGGCCTCACCTTGATGCCGGGTATTGTCGACATCCATACGCATTACGACGCGCAGGTCACCTGGGATCCGACGTTGTCGCCCTCACCCTCGCTCGGCGTCACCACCGTCGTCACCGGCAATTGCGGTTTCGGGATCGTCCCCTCGCCGCCCCCTCTGCGCGACTTGATCATGCGCAACCTCGCGGTCGTCGAAGGCATGGACATCGGCGCGCTGCGCGCCGGGATCGACTGGCAATTCGAATCCTTTGCCGAATATCTGGCGGCGGTGCGGCGGCAAGCGCCCTATGCCAACCTCGCCGTCCTGGTCGGGCATTCGGCGGTGCGCACCGCCGTGATGGGAGAGGAGTCCTCGATCCGAAAAGAGCCGACCGCAGCGGAACTGTCCGAAATGAAACGGTTGGTGGCCGAGGCGATGGACCAAGGCGCGATCGGGCTTGGCGCGTCCTACTCGTCCAACCATTCGGGTGGGGCGGCATGCCGATGCCGTCGACGGTCAGCGACATCTCCGAATTCGACGCGCTGGTCGCGGCGATGGGCGGGCCGGGACGCGGGATCGTCGAGATTGCCTCGGGGACAGTCCCGGTCGACACGATCGCGGAAATCGCCGGACGGCACGGAAGGCGCATCTTCATGTCCACCGGCCTCTCCTTCTACAACGAGCAGTTCCCGCAGCGCGGGATCGGCATGTTCGAGGCTTGCGCGGCAGCGCAGGCGCGCGGCAATGAGGTGTACCTCCAATTCACCTGTCAGCCCCTGTCGTTCGATTTCACGCTCGCCGCCGCCTATCCGTTCTACAGCCACCCGGCGTTCGACCCGATCAAGGCCTATGATCCGGAACAGCTGAAGACGGTGTTCCGCGACCCGAGTTTCCGCGAGCGGTTCCGCGAGAACCTACGCAACCCGCGGCCGGGAACAATTTTTCAGGGCAATTGGGACCGGGTCATCGTCGCCGTCCCGGTAACCCCGGACCACGCCGGGCTCGCCAACCGCACGATTGGGGAGATCGCGCAGATGAGCGGCCGCGACCCGCTCGACATTTTCCTCGATCTCGGCCTCGACGAGGATCTGGCAACCGGTTTCATCGGGCGGTTCATGAACGCCGTCGACGACGGCGTCGAGCCGCTGGTCAAGCACAAGGCCGGCGTCATCGCCCTATCGGATGCCGGCGCGCATCTCCTCTATCTCTTCGATGCCGGGTTCGGGCTCTATTTCCTCGGACATTGGGTGCGCGATCGCGGCACGTTCGATCTGGTGGAGGGGGTGCGCCGCCTGACCAGCCATCAGGCCGGGCTCTATGGCATTCCCGACCGGGGCCGCATCGCCGTCGGCGCCTGCGCCGACCTCTTGTTGTTCGATCCGGCGACGGTCGGCATCTCGCCGTCGCACCGGGTCAATGATCTGCCCGGCGGCGGCCCGCGGACGATCCGCGACCCGATCGGGGTGCATGGCGTCTTTGTCAACGGAACCCGGGTCTTCGACGGACGCGACTACGTGAAACTTGCCAAGGGGCCGGGCCAGGTGCTCGACCGGTTCACACCTGCCAAAGCGGCTCGGCTGGCGAACGCGGCCCAATAACTCCACGGGAGAAGCGATGCCCGTCGATCCGCAGATCCAGGCATTATTGGACAAGGGCACCGGGGTTCCCGCCACGCATACATTGGCGGTCCCGGTGGCGCGAGCGCAATACGAGGCGCGCATCGCCCTGATGGCGACGCCGGCCGAAATCGCCGCGGTGCGCGAGCAGACGATCGGCGGGCCGGGCGGACCGATGCGCATCCGCCTCTATACCCCGAATGTCACCGGGCCCTTCCCGCTGCTCGTGTTCTTTCACGGCAGCGGGTTCGTCTTGTGCAGCCTCGACACGCATGACGGCATGTGCCGCAATCTCTGCGCCGGCGCCGGATGCGTCGTCGCGTCGGTCGATTATCGGCTGGCGCCCGAGCACAAATTCCCGGCCGGGATCGACGATTGCCCGCACGCGACGCGTTGGGCGGCGGCCCATGCCGCGGAAATCGGGGCCGATTCGGACCGCATCGCGATCGCCGGAGACAGCGCCGGGGCCAATATGGCGGCGGTCACCGCGTTGCGGGTGCGCGACGAGGGCGGTCCGGCTCTATGCGGTCAGCTGCTGCTCTATCCGGTCACCGACTACCATACCCCCGGGACCCCGTCCTATCGCGAGAATGGCGAGGGGTACGGCCTCACTCGCAAGACCATGGAGTGGTTCTGGGAACATTATTTGCGGGACCCGTCCGACGGCACGCATCCGCACGCCGCGCCGCTCCGCGCGGTGCTGTCGGGCTTGCCGCCGGCGCTCGTCATCACGGCCGAATACGACCCGTTGCGCGACGAGGGCGAGCTCTATGCCGAAAGGCTGAGGGCAGCCGGGGTCCCGGCGGGGTTATCGCGTTACGACGGCGTCAACCACGGCTTCATGTTCTGGGTCGGCGTCGTCGACAAGGCCGGCAAAGCCATGCACGAGGCCTGCGAATGGCTGCGCGGCGCCTTCGCGCACGCGCATGAGCGGCAGGCGTAGCGCCTAAGCCAGCCTGAGCGCCTGATATCCGTTCGCCGCCGCCGCTTCGCAGTGCTCGCGAAAGGCGGGGTGGCCGCCGCTGTAGCGCATGATCCGGCGGACCTGCTTGCCCTCGACATTGCGGTTGATGCCGGTCATCCACGAATCGACCTCGGTGAACAGCAAGCCCTCGCTGGTCGCGATGACGTGATCGGTCCAGGCGGCGGCACCCGCCGCGGTGGCCTCGATGCGCGTCAGGCCGCGGTCGCGCGCGAAGCGGATGAGGCCGGTCGCCCAATCGGCGCTGTACTCGGCGGCGCGCGGAAAGTTGCCGAGACCGGCATGCGGGCCCATCACCATGAGCATGTTGGGAAAGCCGTCCACGAGGATGCCGAGAAAGGTCTGCGGCCCGTCCTTCCACTTTTCCCTTAGCGACACCCCGTCAACCCCGCTTATGTCGATGCGGTCGAAGGCGCCGGTGATCGCGTCGAAACCGGTCGCATAGATGATGATGTCGAATTCGTACTCGGCGTCGCTGGTCTTGATGCCGGTCGAGGTGATGCGCTCTATCGGCGTCTCGTTGATGTCGACCAGCTTGACGTTGGGCTGGTTGTAGACGTCGAAGTAGCCGCTCTCGAGCGGCACCCGGCGCGTGCCGAAGCCGTGGTTCTTCGGGATCAGCTTCTCGGCGACGGCCCGATCCTTGACCCGCTGGCGGATCTTGCGCGCGAGGAAATCCGA
>WNFC01000172.1_pt1 | contig 67546 bp, 62 predicted proteins | sample 5400541 | NCBI WGS metagenome assembly WNFC01 (sample SAMN13153342, study PRJNA577476) | soil metagenome | isolation source: 120 cm saprolite under Douglas fir tree site 2 hole 2 replicate 1 | place: USA:California | collected 2015-04-18
TGCACATGGTCTGCAGGCCGTAGCGCTTCTTCGACCGCTCCAGCTCGTGGAGCAGCGTGGTCATGAGCCGGCCGCCCGAGCAGCCGAGGGGATGGCCGAGGGCGATGGCCCCGCCGTTGACGTTGACCCGGTCCATGTCGGGGTGCAGCTCGCGCTCCCAGGCCAGCACCACGGAGGCGAAGGCCTCGTTGATCTCGAAGAGATCGATCTGCTCGAGCTTGAGCCCGGCCTTCTTGAGCACACGCTGGGTGGCGGGAATGGGCCCCGTGAGCATGATGGTCGGATCCACGCCGGCCAGGGAGGTGGCCACGAAGCGCGCGCGCGGCGTGAGCCCGAGGGCCTTGGCGCGGGCCTCGGACATGATGAGGAGCGCGGCGGCGCCGTCGGAGATCTGCGACGAGTTGCCGGCCGTCACCACGCCGTCCGGCTTGAAGGAAGGCTGGAGCGACGCGAGCTTCTCCCAGTTGACGGGCACGCGCACGCCCTCGTCGGTGTCGAAGACGCTGCCGTCGGGCAAGGTGATCGGCGCGATCTCGCGCTTGAAGCGCCCCTCGGCGATGGCCCGCCCCGCCTTCTCGTGGCTCTCGCCGGAGAACTTGTCCAGCTCCTCGCGCTTGAGCCCCCACTTCTCGGCCAGGATCTCCGCCGAGGTGCCCTGGGGCACGATGTTGTAGAGGGCCTGCAGCCGCGGCGAGAGCGCGCCTTCGCCCGGTCCAGAGGCGTTGGAGCCCATGGGCACGCGCGTCATGTGCTCGATGCCGCCCGCGATGACGCACTCGTACTGCCCGGACATCACGCCCATGGCGGCAAAGTTCGCCGCCTGCTGGCCCGAGCCGCACATGCGGTCGAGAGTGGTCCCGCACACGTCCAGCGGAAAGCCCGCGATGAGGGCGGCGTTCCGGGCGATGTTCAGCCCCTGCTCGCCCACCTGATCCACGCAGCCCATGATGACGTCCTCGACCTCGGACGGGTCGATCTTGGTCCGCTCGACCAAGGCCTTGAGGGTGTCGGCGAGCAGGTCATCCGGCCGGACCGGGGAGAGCTTCCCGTTGCGCTTGCCGACGGCGGTGCGGACCGCCCCGACGATCACCGCATTGTTCATGACGATCTCCTTCTCATGTTGATGCCAGCGGTCCCGCCTGGCGGCGCTTGACCTGATCGTGCAGCTTGCAGAACGCGCAGATCTCGCCCGTGGTCACCTGCCCGCACACCGTGCACTGCTGGAGCGTGACGGACTCGGCGCCGTCGAAAGACCCCTTGGCCTTCTCCAGAAAGCCGAAGAGGAAATTGTGCTTGGCCCCCGGCGATTGCTCCTCCAGCCGGTCGAGGATCTGCTTGTGGGCAATGGACGTGGCGCCCTTGGCGAACGGGCACTCGTCGACGATGTAGTCGATGCCGCGCAGGAAGGCGTAGGCCGCCGTCTCGCGCTCGGACAGGCGATAGAGCGGCTTCACGCGGCGGGCCAGCTTGGGATGCGTCGAGGCGAGCGCCGGCGACTGGCGCGAGAGCGCGTCGGTCTGCCAGTGGAGCACGTTGCCGAAGAGCACCGCCGCCTCGTCGTCCAGGTTGTGGCCGGTGGCGATCACCGGGTAGCCGTGCTCGACGGCGGCCCGATTCATGAGGTAGCGCTTGCTGAGCCCGCAGGCCGAGCAGGTGGGCCGGCGCGTGGCCTTCTGGACCTCGGGGATGGGTGCGCCCATGGCGTCGGCCACGCGCTCCACGATGAGCTTCTGGCCGCGCGCAGCCGCGAAGGCCTCGCACTTGGCCTTGGACTCGACGGAGTAGTCGAAGATGCCGAGGTCGAGATAGAGCCCGGCCGTCTCGTAGCCCGTCTCGATCAACACGTCCCACAGCGCGAGGGAATCCTTGCCGCCGGAGACGGCCACCAGCACGGGCTCTTCTCGACTGAACATCTTGTGCTTGCGGATCGCCTCCGCGACCTGCTTGCGGAAAAACTCCTGGAAGTCCGCCGAGCAGAAGGCAGCGTTGTGCCGCGGCAGCTCGAGGACAGCCTGACCTCCGCACTTGCGGCATTTCATCGGGCCGCGCTCCCCCCGGACATGACGGGGCGCACCTCGAGGACGTCCTCGTCGCCCACCACCTCGTCGGCCGTGAGGAGATCGCTGCCCCGGATCACGAGCACGGTGCTGGGCAGGATGTCGAGCTCGCGGAGCACTTCCTTGACGCGCTTGCGACCGGACAGCTCGACCTCGCGGCTGGGGTTGCGGAGCTTGATCTTCACGGTTGAATTATAGCCCAGGGGGAACGGGCATGATACAAGGTGAGGCATCATGACGGCGTCCGACGGCAGCCATCCGCACGCTCGCACCCCGTGGAAAACGTGCTCCACGCGGCCCGTGTACGAGAATTCGTGGATCAAGGTGCGCGAGGACGAGGCCCTCTTGCCCGACGGGCGCACGACCACCTATGGCGTCGTCGAGTGCGCGGAGTGCATCGGGGTGCTGCCCTTCGTCGACCGCGACACCGTGCTCCTCGTCGGCCAGTACCGCTACGTCGCCCAGGGCTTCTTCTGGGAGATCCCCACCGGTGCCCAGCACGCGGGCGAGACGCTGGAGGGGGCGGTGCAGCGCGAGCTGGCGGAGGAGGCGGGTCACGAGGCCGGACACCTGACCAAGCTCTGCGATTTCTACACCTCGAAGAGCATCTTGCGCGAAGTCGCACATGTCTACCTTGCGGAGGACCTGCGGCCGGCCTCCCGCCCGCCCGACCGGACGGAGTTCATCGAGCGTCGGGCCTTCCCCTTCGCCGAGGTCCTCCGGATGGTGGAGCGCAGCGAGATCAAGGACTCCCTGACCGTGATCGCCCTGCTCCACGCCGCGCGGCTGCGTGGCGCCTCCTAGCCTGGACCATTCGCGAAGACACCGCCACCCTCACCGAGCCCTCTCGCTCTCCGAGGGAGAGGGATTCATTTTGATCCCTCTCCCCCACCGGGGGAGAGGGCAGGGTGAGGGGGCGGTGTGCCTAGAGCTTGCCGGCCAAATACATCGCGCCTGTGGGCGCGGGGACTCCGGAGTCCGGCTCGAGCGTGACCGCGAAGGTTTCCACCTCGGTCCCCGCGGCCACCGGGCTCACGCGGAGCGATGCCGCCCCCTTGGCGTCCACCGTGAACACGCCCGCCGGTATCGGGCTGCCTCCAGGCGGGATCGCCCACAGCTCATAGGCCTTCCCCGCCGGAGTCGGCGGCATCCCCCGGACCACCAGGAGCCCGCCCGTCGTCTTGTGCCAGACCATGCGGGCAGTGGCGCCGCCGGCGGGCTCGAGGGCGCCCAGCGAGACGAACCGCGTCGCGGGGTCCTGCAGCAGCGTCATGATCGCCTGCTGGCGGTTGAGCTCTTCCTTGATGGCCGCGGCCTCCTGCTGAAGCTGCGCCAGACGCCGGTCGTAGGCGGTGGAGACGGCCAGCCCGACCGCGATGGCCGCGATTCCTGCGGCCATGGCCCCCGTGAGCACCATGGACCAGACGGGCCAGCGCGCCCGCTCCGGCCGCTTCGTCTCGAGCGTGCGGACCACGGCATCGATACGCGCCATGAGGGTGGCCTTGACTTCGGGTGACGGCGCCACGAAGCCTTCGGCGGCCAGGTCCGTCATAGTGCTCTGGAACTCGCGCAGAGCCGTCGTCGCTTCCGCGTCGCCGGCGTTCAGCAGCACCTCGAAGCGCTCGCGGTCCTCGAGGTCGAGCGTGCCGAGCGCGTAGCCCGCCGCCAGCTCGTAGATCTCGTCGCGGTTCATCGTGCGTCCTGTCCCTCTCGCCTCATCACGGCGCGCAGCCGCTCGAGCCCGAGCCGCGCCCGGGTTTTGATCGTCCCCAACGGCTCCCCGAGCTTTTGCGCGATCTCCGACTGGGTCAGCCCGTCGAAGAAGGCCAGCTCCACCACCCGGCGCTGCGCCTCCGGCAGCGAGTCGAGCGCGGAGCGGACGAGTCCGCGAGCCTCGGCCGCCACGCCCGGATTCTCACCCGTCGCCTCGTCCGACCTGGTCAGCGACTCGTCCACGGGGGCCACAAAGGTCTTTTCTCTTCTACGTATGGCCCGCAGCTTGTCGATTGCTCGAGTTTTCGCCCGCATGACCAGCCAGGCTTCCGGGCTGCCGCGCTTCGGATCGTAGCGCTCCGCCTCCTGCCAGACCTGCCAGAACACCTCCTGCAAGACCTCCTCGGCCGCAGCGGGATCACGCAGGATGCGCCGGATCAGACCGAGGGCCAGCCCGGCGAACGCGTCGTAGAAGCGGCTGAAAGCCTCGCGATCGCGCTGAGCGATACGAGCGATGAGCGCGGCGGGAGAGTCCGGCAGGGGTCCGGGGGACGGCATATCGCGTAATCAGTACCAGCCATCCGGCCGGCGGTCAACGACATCCGCCCGCCGCTGCTCATCCGTAGTCGACTGTGAGGGGTGGGCGCGATGAACGGAGATGTCTCTCTAGCGGCCTCCGGTCTCGTTGGTCCGCCATTCGACGGCGCCGAAGCGCGTGTGGCCGAGGAAGTTGTAGGAGAGCGTCACCGTCTCCACCGACTGGTGCCGGTCGCCGCTGCCGACCACGCGCCCCTCGCGGGTCGAGGCCACGTAATGCAGGCTGAGGGCGTGCGGACCGTACACGCGCACGGTGAGCCCCAGGGTGCCGCGATTGATCATCTCGTGTCCAAACTTGTCCGCATTGGTCGACGCTCCGGCGCCCAGGCCGACGATCCAGTACTGGCGGCCTTGCGCCTCGAGCATCGCCCGCTCGCCGAGGATGAGGCGGAGGCCGAGGAGCGGCTCTGGGATCACGCCGTATCGGTAGTCACGTTCCGCCGTGTCACCGACGGTGCCGGAGGCGCCGAAGCCCACGCCGAGGAGGGCCGTGCCCTGGAGGGCGATCGTGGGCGTCAGCCACCACTGGCCGACGGTGCCGAGCGCGACGTTCGTGGTCGCGACGCGGAAGATCCGCGGCGACAGGTACTCGTAGCCGCCGAAGATCCCCCACACCCCCCGGAAATCGTCGCCCAGCTCGTACTTCGCGCCGGCGAGGAGACCGCGAACCGTGAAGTTCTCGATGGCGTTGATCGCGCTGCTCGCGTTGGGCACCGCCGTGAACTCGAAGAGGAAGAAGTCGAACGGGCGCTTGTACTGATACCCGGGTTTCCCGGGAAGCCCGTAGATCATGTGGTAGTCGAGGCTTCCCTCTTGCTGGTGAACTCTGGGAGAAAGGCCCGCGTTGGCCGATTCGCTGATGAGGGTGACGCCGAGCCGCAGGCGAATGAAGATTTCCGGATTGCGGCTCGGGAAAACGGCCTTGAACCGGTCGCCGAAGACGAGACGGTTAAAGGCGGTGGGCGGAGAGAGCAAGGCGGCGCCCAGCTCCCGCCAGAACCCCGGCGTCTCACCGCCGCCCTCGAGGAGCAGGCTGGACATCCGGAACAGGGCCTCGCCCACGAAGCTGCCGCCGATGGTCGTGGTGACGTAGTCGTTGATGGAGGGTTTCGACGTCTCGCCGGCCGTCTCCCACAGAAAGCTCCCCAGGAGGGAATACCCCAGCGACTCCCAGTAGCTGAGACCCGCCGAGCGCGCGAATCCAGAGTAGAAGCTTCCCTGATAAGGGTGCCCGATCTGGTTGACGCCGAAGGGGTCGGTGTCGAATACGGGCGCCGTCTTCAGGTTCCTCCAGATCGAGCTCCCGCTGGTGCCGTACGTGTCCGAGTCGATGAAGGTCCGGTTGAACGCATTGAGGCCTACGAGGAATCCGCCGACCTCGAGAGCCGGAATGAGATAGCTCTTGCCCTCTCCCGTCTCCCAGTTCAGCCGCGCGTCCTTGGTCCACTCCTCCGCGTACCCCGCCCCCGGCATCAGGAGGGAAAGGGCAAGAGCACTGGCGCGGAGGGCCGCTTGCATGCCGCGGGAACGGGAGCGCATGCGGCACGCTAGCACAGCATCACCGAGAAAGCAGCATCACGCCTATCACGATCAGGACAGCCCCCAGGACGATGCGCCCGCTGAGCTTCCCGGCCTCGCTCGGGAAGAGGTAGGCGAGGAAGAGGACGAAGAGCGGGGCCGTGCCCGTGAGCGGGCTGACCACACTCACGTCGCCGAAGCCTAGGGCCACGAGCACGAGGAAGACGCCGGTGTTCTCCGCGATACCCCCTCCGATGAAGTAGAGGAGACTCCGCCGGTCGCACCGCAGTGCGCCGCGGTTGCCCGAGGCGACGACGAAGGTGGTCGCGGCGAGCATGGCGGCCGTGACGTTGACGGCGGCGTCGAAGAGGGCCCCGGCGTGCCCCAGGCCGAGCTTGCGAACGACGGCCACGATGCCGAAGCACGCGGCGGCGAGGATGGATGACGCGACGGGGGCGCCGACCTTCTGGATGGAGAGCACCCGGAACAGCCGGCCCGCCGCCGTGCCGACCACGCCCGAGAAGATGAAGTAGGGCACGGCCCGCCAGCTGAAGTCTTCGCGAGGAACGAGGAGAAGGACGGCGGACCAGAGCCCGACCATCCCGACGGCGACGTTGATCCAGAACCCCGCGTAGAAGTTGGAGCGGCGCAGGCCGCGCTGGATGAGGGTGGTGGCCACCGCCGAGCACACGGCGCTCGACAGGGCGATCATCTGCGGCGTGGGCGCCAACGCAGACTCTCCGGGCAGTGTTCTGCGGTTAGCGCAGCTTGAAGCGCTGGATCTTGCCGGTGGCCGTCTTGGGGAGCGCGGGAACGAACTCGATCCAGCGCGGATACTGGTAGGGCGCGATGGTGCTCTTGACGTGCGTCTTCAGCTCCTCGACCAGGGTCTCGGAACCTGAGCCGCTGTCGCGCAGCACGATGAAAGCCTTCGGCTTGATCAGCCCGTCCTTGTCCTCCTTTCCCACAACGGCCGCCTCCAGCACCGAGGGATGACTGATCAGCGCCGCCTCCACCTCGGCGGGCGAGACCCAATGCCCGCTCACGCGCAGCAGGTCGTCGGCGCGTCCCATGTACCAGAAGTAACCGTCGGCGTCCTGACGGTACTTGTCCCCGGTGTGGTACCACTCGCCCTGGAGAACCCGCCTCGTGGCCTCCTGCCGGCGCCAATAGCCCGCGAACACGCTGCCGCCACTGACGAGCAGATTCCCGACCTCGCCGGGCGGCACGTCGGCGCCGCTATCGTCCACCAGGCGGATCCGGTAGCCGGGCACGGGGCGGCCCGAGCTCCCCGGGCGCGCTTCGCCGACACGATTGCTGATGAAGATGTGCAGAGCCTCCGTCGTGCCGATGCCGTCCAGGATCTCGATCCCGAAGCGCTCGCGCCAGCGACGGTAGAGGTCGGCCGGCAGCGGCTCGGCGGCCGCGAAGCACGTCCGCACGCTGGAAAGATCCGCAGGCTCTCCCGTGGACACGGCCTGGAGCATCTGGGCATACAGGGTCGGCACGCCGACGAAGACGGTGGCACGGTGCTCGCGGATCAGATGGAACATCCGCGCGGGAGTGCTGCGCTCAGGGTTCAACACCACGGTCGCGCCCGCCTTCAAGGCAAAGTATGTGGTGAAGCCGAGCGGATACGCGTGGAAGCACGGGCTGCCGCAGACGATCACATCGCCGGGGCGGAGCTTGACGAAGGGGGCTGCATAGAGGCGCTCGCTGTACAGCATGTCGCGCTGCAGGTGCACGGCCCACTTCGGTGTTCCTGTGCTGCCCGATGTATGGAGCCAGAAGGCGGCGTCCTCGGCAGCGGTTGACGCGGCCTCCAGCCGGGTTGATGCGCTGTCCACGAGCTTGCCGAAATCGTGCTCCTCGGTCTGGGAGGCCCCGCCGCCGACCAGGACCACATGCCGCAGGAAGGGAAACTGGCGCCGGCGCTCCCGGAGCGGCGCCCAGAACGCCGGCGTCGTGATGATCGCTCGAGCCCGGCTGTCCGCCAGGAGAAAGCTCTGCTCGTCCGGCGTGACCGCGAAACTGATAGCGGTCGGCACCGCGCCGATCTTGATCGCGCCGAAGAACGAGGTGACGAACTCGGGGCGGTTGGGCAGCAGGATCGCGACACGCTGCTCGATCTCGACGCCCAGTGCGGCGAGGGCGTTACCCACCTGGTTGACCCGCCCTTGCAGCTCGGCAAACGTGACGCGCTCGGTGTCGCAGAGGTATGCCGGCCGATCTCCGTGCCCTGCGGCGGCGGCCCCGTCGACGAATTCGACCGCGACGTTGAGCATGCTCGGCACATCGACGGGGGGGGACATATCAACCGGCGTTCCGGCCATGGCCGTTCCTCTCCTGTCGCTCAGGGCGCTCGGGCGTTCAGCGGCGGCGCGCGGTTCGCGCGCGCCTCGAGACACTGGCCGCGCGCCGCGGCGCCTTGCCCGCCCCCGAGACCGTCTTGGCGGGCTTGACGGCCATGGCCTCGATCTCCACCAGCAGCTCGGGCTTCACCAGCCGCGAGATGATCAGGAGGGTGTTGGGCGGATAGACGCCGCCGGGAAAATAGCGCGGGAAGAGCTCGCGCCGGGCCTGCATGAAGCCGTCCACGTCGGTGGCGTGGGTGAGGAAGGTCTGGAACCGCACCACGTCGGTCATGGCGCAGCCCGCCGCCGTCAACACGGCCCGCACGTTCTCGAAGGCCTGCGTGGTCTGGGCGACCACGTCCCCCGATCCCGCCACTTCGCCGGCGCGGTTGGTGCCCACCTGCCCCGCCACGATCACGATCTCCCCGGCGGGCACGACCATCCCGTGCGAGTACATGCCGAGCGCCGGGCCCAGCTCCTTGGACGTCACCGCCTTGCCGGCCATGGGTCCTCCTCAGATCTCCATCAGGTCACGGGCCACGACGATCTCCCCCTTGAAATGCGCCCGGGCCGCGTCGATCCACATCTGATCCGTGATGCTGAGATCGTCCTTCGGGACGATGTGCGAGAGCACCAGCGTCTTGACCCCGGCGGCAGCGGCTACCTTACCGCAATCCTCGACGGACGTGTGGCTGTCGATGATGTGCTTCTTCAGGGTGGCCGCGTTCGCGACACGGGCGACCAGCCGGTCGACACCGGGGACCCACAGCGCCTCGTGCACCAGGATATCGGCGCCCTGGGCGAGCTTGATCAGATTGTCGGAGCGGTTGGTGTCGCCGGAGATCACGATGGATCGGCCCGCCGTGTCGAAGCGATACGCAAAGGCCGGGACGACGGGCGGATGATCCACCAGGGCCGCCGTGACCGTCACATTCTCGTCTTTCATCACGAGACCGCCCTGGCTCATCTCGTGCGCGTATACGAGAGGCACCAGCGGTACCCGGCCCTCGTCGGCGATGCGCGTCTCGATATCGTAGGCGTTCAGCTCGAAGAAGAGCCGGGTCATCTTGGCGATGGGGGGCGGCCCCCAGGTGTCCACGCGCGTCCGCAGACCGGCCGCCCAGGCCAGGAGGAGCAGGTTGCCGTAGTCCGCGTTGTGATCCGAGTGGTGGTGGGTGACGAAGACGTGGCGCAGGCTCGCCAGCGGCACACCCGCCTCGGTCAGGCGAATGGCCACGCCATTGCCGCAGTCGATGACGTACGGGACGCCGTTGGCCACGATGACCTGCGATGTCGACCAGCGCAGCTTCGATGGCCGCGGGCCGCCGCCCGTTCCGAGCAGGATGAGCCGTGTCTTCGCCGTGGCCGTCCCGGCACCAGCCTGTGCCCACGCCACCGAGGGCGCGCCCAGCACGATGCCGGCCGCCGCGACGCCCCGGAGCAGATCTCGTCGCGAAACAGGGTGCGGCGTCATCACCCGAGCCGGACGTACTCGAAGTCGACGGGCAGGCCGTTGACCCCGCGGGCGGGCGGGGCGATCCAGCTGGCGAACTTGCCCGGCTCCACCACCGGCTGCATCAGGCTCTGGATGTACTCCTTGTCGTCCTCGGTGGGCAGCCAGTCGCGGTGGCGCGCGTCCCATTCCGCCTGGCTGATGATGCGCCCGTCGGGTGACACGCGCACTTCCCCGAAGCTGCCGATGGCCCGGTGAAAAGCCCGGTGCGGCAGGGTCAGCTCGAAGTCGATGCCGTGCTTCCGGATGACCTCGTTCCACCGGGTCACCCCGCGCTCGCAGTCGGCGACGTAGTCGTCGCGAAGGCGCTCGTTGAGGGAGACGAGGGCCGGCTCCTCACGGGTGACGATGCGCTCGCCGTCCACCTCCGCCACGGGATACGTCGCCTGCTTGAGCAGGTGGTCATCCGTCTTCTTGGTCTCCTCGAAGCGGCCCTTGAGCCCCAGGGTGTAGAAGTTGGCCGCGTTGGTCGAGATCTCCGAGCCGAAGAGGTCGAGGGAGACGGAGCAGTGGAAGTTCAGATAGCGCTGGATGGTGGGCAGATCGATCCCGCCGTGCTTGCGCAGATCGTCCGTCTTGTGCTCGCGCATGAGCTCGCAGGCGCGCTGGACGATGCGCATGATGCCCGCCTCGCCCACGAACATGTGGTGCGCCTCCTCGGTCAGCATGAAGCGGCACGTGCGCGACAGGGGGTCGAAGCCGCTCTCGGCCAGGCTGGCCAGCTGGTACTTCCCGTCCCGATCGGTGAAGAAGCAGAACATGAAGAAGGACAGCCAGTCCGGGGTCTTCTCGTTGAAGGCGCCGAGGATGCGCGGCTTGTCGGCGTCTCCCGAGCGCCGCTGGAGCAGGGCTTCGGACTCCTCGCGCCCGTCGCGGCCGAAATGGGCGTCGAGGAGATAGACCATGGCCCAGAGGTGCCGGCCCTCCTCGACGTTGACCTGGAAGATGTTGCGCAGGTCGTAGAGCGAGGGGCAGGTGCGGCCGAGATGCCGCTGCTGCTCGACGGAGGCGGGCTCCGTGTCGCCCTGGGTGACGATGAGGCGGCGGAGGGTGCCGCGATACTCGCCCGGCACGTCCTGCCAGGCGGGCTGGCCCTTGTGATCGCCGAAGTTGACCTGCCGGCCCGGCTCCGGCTCCGCCAGGAAGATGCCCCAGCGGTACTCGGGCATCCGGATATAGTCGAACTGCGCCCAGCCCTTGGCGTCCACGCTCACGGCCGTGCGGAGGTAGGTCTCCTTGGCCTGGAAGCCGAGCGGTCCCATGTCCTGCCACCACTCGAGAAACTTCGGCTGCCAGTCCTCGAGGGCTCGCTGGAGCCGCCGGTTCTCGTGCAGGCTGACGTTGTTGGGGATAAGCGAAGAATAATCGATGCCGGCCATCAGACTCTCCTTCGATCGAACTCGCTGCGCTGGCCCGTGCCGTAGACGCGAAGCGCGCCCTTGTCCCCGACGGCGTTCGGGCGCTGGAAGATCCAGTTCTGCCAGGCCGAGAGGCGGCTGAAGATCTTGCTCTCGAGGGTCTCGGGGCCGCCGAAGCGGAGGGAGGCCTCCATGCCGGTCAGCGCGTCCGGCGAGAAGGCGGCGCGCGCCTCGATCCCCACGCGCACCTCGTCCTCCCAGTCGATGTCGTCGGGCGTGAAGGTGACGAGACCGGCCTCACCCGCGGCCCGCGCCTCGAGATCCTCGCCAATCCTCCGCTTCAGCTCGTCCACCCGCCCCGGCTCGTCGAGGAAGCGACTGGCCAGTCGGCTCAGGCCATTTACCATGGGATAGGCCCCGAAGTTCATGCCGGTCAGTCGAAGCGTCGCGGGCTTCTCGGCGCCGCCCTCGCGCGTGCCCTCGAGCATGTAGGAGCGGTCCGCGGCCAGGGCCAGCTCGAGCAGGGTGCCCGTGAAGCAAGAGCCGGGCTCGATGAGGGCGAAGATCGAGCGCGATGAAACGTCGAGGCGCTTGAGCGTGCGCTTCAGGTAGAGGCGTATCTCACGGACCAGCCAGTCCGCGGCGTGGTCCTGCAGCGCGCGGTCATGGGCTTCGACGAGCTCCACGCTGCCCTGCGTCTTGAACACCCAGATCCCGATCTCCTCCTCGTTGGCGCGGAGATGGAGGATGAGATCGTCGAGCTCGCGCGCGACCCGGAGCGGCCAGAACTGCGCGCCGGCCGCGTGAATCGCTTCGAGGGAGGCCGGGGGTGACGCGGGCGGACCCTGCACGGTGATCTCGGATACCCCGCGCGATCGATCCACGACGCAAGCAATCGAGCTGTAGGTGATTCGATCGCCCTCGATCGTGCGCGGGAGCGGCGTGAGCGCGATGCCGGGGGCGCTCTTCGGCCGGTCGCTCCGCGCGGCGAGCTCGGCGGCACGGCGCTGGACCGTCTCGTCGAGCTTCGAGCGCGGCACGACCTCGTCCACGAGACGCCACTCGACGGCCCGCTGGCCCTTGATCCCTTCCTCGAGCGTGCAGAAGAAGTCGGCGCGGTCCCGGCGGACCTTGCGTTTGTCGACGAGCCGGGTCAGTCCGCCCGTTCCGGGCAGCACGGCCAGGAGCGGCACTTCGGGAAGCGCGACGGTGGTCGAGCCGTCGTCGGCCATGATGATCCAGTCGCAGGCCAGGGCCAGCTCGTAGCCGCCGCCCGCGCACGGACCGTTGACCGCGCAGAGATAGCCCTGGCGCGACTCGGCGGTGGCCTCCTCGATGGCGTTGCGCGTCTCGTTGGTGAACTTGCAGAAGTTGACCTTCCAGCCATGCGAGGACTGGTTGAGCATGCGGATATTGGCCCCGGCGCAGAAGATGCGCTCCTTGCCCGAGGTCAGGATGACGGCGCCGACTTCGGGATGCTCGAAGCGCAGCCGCTGGATCGCGTCGTACAGCTCGATGTCCACGCCGAGGTCGTAGGAGTTGAGCTTGAGCTCGTACCCTGGCCTGAGCCCGCCGTCCTCCTTCACGTCCATGGCCAGGGTGGCCACCGGCCCATTGACGGAAACCTTCCAGTGCCTGTACTTCGAGGGCTCGGTGCGGAAATCGACCATGATCCTCGTGGCGTCGTCAGCCATGCTCGCCAGTTCTCCCCTGGCCTGCGCTTAGCCCAGGATCACCCAGAGCGCCTTGGCGCTCTTGGGTCCCAGGTTCTCCCAGCCATGCGGCGTCCCACCATCGAGATAGGCGCTGTCCCCCGCCTCGAGCCGCTGGGCCTCGCCATTGTAATGGAGGGCGACCTTGCCTTCGAGGACGTAAAAAAGCTTCATCTGGCCGGGATTGATGACGACCTTGTCCGTCTTGACGCCCTTGGCGCGTGGGCCGAGCGTCGAGACGACCGCGCGGATCTTGCCCTGGAAGAGCCCGGCGCCCAGCACGTGCCACTTCTCGGTGGTGCCATCGAAGGACACGACGGGATACTCGCTCTTCCGGCTGACGTGGAGCCGTCCGTTCCTGGTTGTCTCGAAGAGCGAGGCGATGGGCACGCCGAGGGCGCCGGCCAGCTTGCCGAGGGTGGGCAGGGACGGCGTGAGCCGACCCGATTCGATCTGGGACACCATGCTCGGCGTCATCCCCGCCTTCTCGGCGAGCTGGCGCTGCTGGAGCCCGCGCTCGGCGCGTAGCGACTTGATCCGTCCGCCCAGTGAAGTCATAGACCGGCCAGTCCCTTCAGGGCGCGGGCCACGAAGACCCGCGTCATCCTCTTGCGGTAGGGATGCGTGAGATCGGTATTGTCCAGGGGCTTGGAGGGCCGCGACGCGGCCGCGGCCACGCGCTCGATCAGGTCGGGGCCGAGCCGCTGTCCCACGAGGAGGGCCACCGCGTCGGGGGCCGGCCGGGGCTGGGAGGCGACCGCGCCGAGAGTGATGGCGGCTTCCTTGACCGTGTCACCTTCCATCCTGAGCGCCACGGCGACGCCCAGCACCGGGAAATCGAAGGATCCGCGCCGGCGCAGCTTGAGATAGGTGGAGCGCCAGCCTTCGGCGGGCTGGAGCATGATCTCCGTCACCACTTCGCCCGGCTGCTTGCTCAGGTACTGGATGCCGTCGTCCTGGTAGAGGGCGCTGATGGGAATGACGCGCTCTCCTTTCGGGCCCACCAATCTCACCTTCGCGCCCAGGCTCCAGAGCACGGGCGCCGTGTCGGACGAAGACACCGCCCAGCAGCGGTGGCTGCCGGGGGCGACGAGGCAGATCTCCCCGTCCTTCTTTATGCAGAAGTTGACGGCCTTCCGCCACTGGTAGGACTGGTTGTAGTAGTTGCAGCGCGTGTCCACGCAGACGTTGCCGCCGATCGTGCCCATGTTGCGGAGCTGCGGGCTCGAGACCAGCCCCGCCGCCGTGGCGAGAGCCGGATAGCTCCGCGCGATCTCGGCATGCTCCGACACGGCGGTCAGGATGGTTCCCGCGCCGATGGTCATCCCCGTCGCGGCCGAGCCTCGAACGCCGGTCAGGTCGCGAATGCCGCGCAGGCCGACGAGCACGGAAGGCTCGAACTGGCGGCGCTTCATGTTGGGATAGAGATCGGTGCCGCCCGCCACGAGCATGGCCTCGGGCCCGTGGTCGGCCATGAGCTTGACCGCATCCGTCACCGAGACGGGGGCCAGGTACGTGAACGGCGGCAATCGCATCATTTTCCGAAGGGCCTCACGGCAACCGCACTCACGGACGGAGGTAAGTGCCGTCGGACCGTCATGATCCGAATGGCCTCACGGAAATATCCTCCGCGGGTAGGCCAAAGGCCGACTCCACGGCCCGCGGCTCCGGAAAGGTGAAGAGGGGCAGCTTCTCGGGGCCCACGCGGGGCGTCTTGCCCTGCCGCTTCAGATCGAGGGCCTTGAGCACCTTGTCGGGGGTGACGGGGATCTCGTCGATGCGGATACCCACGGCGTCGAAGACGGCATTGTTCACGGCGGGAATCACGGGCAGGAGCGGCCCCTGCCCCGCCTCCTTGGCACCGAACGGCCCTTCGGGATCCTCGCCCTCGACGAGAATGGTGTGAATCTCGGGCGTCTCGAGGGTGGTCGGGCTCTTGTACTCGAGCATCGAGGGCGCCTTGTGCACGCCCTTCCTGAAGACCTGCTCCTCCATCAGGACCTCACCCAGGCCCATGTACACGGAGCCCTCGACCTGGCCCTCCACGAGGAGCGGGTTGAGGGCGCGGCCGATATCGTGGGCGATCCAGATCTCCGTCGGCTTGACGTCGCCCGTCTCCGCATCCACCTGGACCTCGACCACGCAGGCCGAGTAGGAGTAGCAAGGCGAGGGCCCCACGCCGCCGCCCTTGTACTTGCCCGCGCGCTTGGGGGGCGCGTATGAGCCCGGGAACGCGAGGACGCCGTGCATGCTCTCGCCGAGCACGACCGCCTCCGGAAAGGAGACGCCCTTGTCCTCCTCGCCCTCGACGAAGACTCGGCGGTCGCGCGCGACCAGACGGTCGGGTGTCACCTCGAGCTTCCTGGCCACTGCCTCGAAGATCTTCTCGCGGAGCCGCGTCGCCGCCTGGATGGCCGCGTTACCGGCCATGATGGTCACGCGGGAGGAGTACGAGCCGAGATCGACGGGCGTCAGATCGGTGTCGGCGGGGAGGACGCGGATGTCCTTGGGCTGGATGCCGAGAACCTCGGCGACCAGATAGGCCAGGACCGAGTCCGAGCCCTGCCCGATATCCGTGGCGCCGGAGAACACGGCCACGAGCCCGCTCCGGTCCGCGCGCACGACGACGCCCGAGTGAGGCATGTCGTTCCAGTAGATGGCCGTGCCCGCCCCCGTCATGTACGACGAGCACGCGATGCCGATGCCGCGGCCCGAGGACAGGCTCCCGCGCTTCTCACGCCAGCCCGAGGCCTCGACCACCCGGTCGATGCACTCGCCGAGCCCGATGGTGGTCACGGTCAGGTGGTTGGCCGTCTTGGTGAAGGGCTCGGCAAGATTCCGGCGCCGCATGTCCGCGGGATCGAGGCCGAGCTGCTCGGCCGCCTTGTCGATCTGGCACTCCATGGCGAAGCGCGGCTGCGGCGTCCCGTGGCCGCGCTTGGGGCCGCAGGGCGGCTTGTTGGTGAAGACCCGCGCGCCCTCGAACTTGTAGACGGGCACCTTGTAGGTCACGGTCTGGAGCGCGCCCGTGTAGAAGGTCGAGGCGACGCCGTAGGAGCCGTAGGCGCCGCCGTCGAGCCAGGAGCGGAAATGCATGCCCGTGATGGCGCCGTCCTTGGTGAAGCCGGTCTTGACCCACATGAGCACCGGGTGGCGCCCGCGGTGGACGTAGAAGACTTCCTCGCGGGTCAGGGTGAACTTCACGGGCCGGCCCGTGAGCTGCGAGAGCTTGCACGCGGCGATCTCGTGGGCGAAGGGATCGAGCTTGCCCCCGAAGCCGCCGCCCACGGGAGCCGCCACCACCCGGATGTGGGCAGCCGGCATGTCGAGGATCTTGGCAAGCATGCGGTGGACGTAGTGCGGCGTCTGGGTCGAGGACCAGAGGGTGAGCTTGCCGTCCGCGCCCCAGTGCGCGACCGCGGAGTGCTGCTCCATGGGCAGATGCGTGTTGCCCTCGAAGAAGAAGGCGTCCTCGCGGACGAGGTGAGCGGCGGCGAAGGCCGCCTCCACGTCGCCGAACTGGAGAGAGACGGCCTTGTGGACGTTGGGGCCGTCACCGTACTCGTGGATGCGCACGTCCTGGTTGCCCAGCGATTCCTCGATGGACATGAGGGGCTTGAGCGGCTCGTAGTCGACCTCGATCAGCTCGGTGGCGCGCTCGGCCGTCTCCTCGTCCACCGCGGCCACCGCAGCCACCGCGTCGCCGACCATGCGGACCTTCTCGACGCAGAGGGCTTCCTCGTCCTGCGACACGGGCAGGATGCCGAACTTCACGCGCGGCAAGTCGTGCCCGGTGATGACAGCGTAGACGCCGGGCAGGGCGGCGGCTCGGGAGGTGTCTAGCCTTTTGATGCGGGCATGGGGGTGCGGGCTACGAAGGAGCTTGCCGTGGGCAAGGCGAGGCAAGACCATGTCGTCGGCGAACTTGGTCTCTCCGGTCACCTTGGCCCAGGCGTCGATCTTGGGCAGCGACTGGCCGACGATCGAGAGCTTGCCGTTCTTCATGCGCTCACCCCTCGCATCCGAAGAGCGGCCAATTCGACGGCGTCGAGAATCTTGGTGTAGCCGGTGCACCGGCAGAGATTGCCGGCCAGGGCCACCCGCACGTCATCACGCGTCGGCGTGGGGTTCTCGACGAGAAGCGCCTCGGCGGTGAGGAGAATGCCGGGGGTGCAGTAGCCGCACTGTGCGGCGCCCAGCTCGGCAAAGGCCTGCTGCAGCGGATGAAGCTGTCCGCCGTCGGCCATCCCCTCCACGGTCTTGATCTGCCGGCCCTGGCATTCGACGGGCAGGGCCAGGCAGGACAGCACCGGCTCGCCATCGACCAGGATAGTGCAGGTGCCGCACTCACCGAGCTCGCAGCCGTGCTTGGTGCCGGTAAGATTAAGGTCTTCTCGCAGGACCTCGAGCAGGGTCTTGTGCACGGGCACGATCACGTCCCGGGTCTCGCCGTTGACCGTGAGCGCGAGCTGCGTCTTCACACGTCTCCTCTGATGATGACCGTCCGGGATCAGTTACTGCAACACGAAAGTCGACTTAAGTAATACTAAATTTGGCGGAAGGCTGTCAAGGGAGACGTTCGGTCCGGGTTAAGATGACCGGGTGCCCGAGAACAAGCTCGTCTCCATGAGGGAGGCCGTGGCCCGCTTCGTGCCGGATGGCGCCTCGGTCTGCATGGGCACAGCCCTTGAGGCCCTCATCCCCTTCGCAGCCGGCCACGAGATCATTCGCCAACGACGGCGCGGCCTCACCCTCGTCGGTCCCATCTCGGACATCCTCTTCGATCAGCTCGTGGGTGCGGGCTGCGTCGCCCGCATCCAGGCGGCATGGGTGGGCAATGTCTCGGCCGGGCTCGGCTACAACTACCGCCGGGCCGTGGAGCATGGCGCTCCCCATCGCATCGAGGTCGAGGATCACTCGAACCTGAGCATGGCGACGGCGCTGCAGGCCGGGGCCATGGGAGCGCCGTATGTCCCGACGCGCTCGCTCCTCGGTTCCGGCCTCGTCGAATCGAACCCGTCCTTCAAGCAGGCTCGAGATCCTTTCTCGGGCGATCCAGTGGTCCTCATCCCTGCCCTGACGCCTGACGTCGCCATCCTCCACGTCCAGCGCGCCGACAGCGAGGGCCACGCGCACTGCTGGGGCACGCTCGGCGTCACCAGGCCGGCCGCCCTCGCGGCCAGGCGCCTCATCATCGTCGCGGAGGAGATCTGGCCCCGCGAGCGCATCCTGTCCGACCCTGGGTTGGTCCTCGCCCCCACCCTCAAGGTCGCCGCCGTCGTCCACGAGCCCTTCGGCGCCTATCCCTCGCCCGTCCAGGGCTGCTACGGGCGCGGCCACGATTTCTACCGGCGCTATCACGAGGATTCACGCACGGTGGACGGGATGCAGGCCTGGCTGGATCGCTGGATCCACGGCGTCGCCGACTGGAAGGGCTTTCTCTCGCGGCTGGGGACGGACGCGCTCGATGCCGTGCGCGCCAAGGCGCCGCGTCTCTCTGAACCCCTCGACTATGGAGTCTGAAGCCATGGAGCGTGAAGCCATGGAGTATGAAGCCATGGAGCGTGGAGTCGCATGAAGATCACCGCCGTCGAAGCCGTCTGCCTCGCCATTCCCATGAAGCCGCTGGACCCGCCATCATCCTGGACCGGGAGCACGCGCAAGCAGATCGTGGTGCGCGTGAAGACGGACGCGGGACTGACGGGAATAGGCGAGGCCTTCGCCTATGGGGCGCCGCTGGCCGTCTGCAACGTCATCGAGGAGAGCCTGGCGCCTCTGATCGTCGGCCAGGATCCGTCGCGGATCGAGTACCTCATGGACCTGATGCAGCGCGGGACCATGATCTACGGCCGGCGCGGTCTCGCCATGTTTGCCATCAGCGGCGTGGACATCGCCCTCTGGGATCTTCTCGGCAAGGCGCGCGGCGCGCCCGTGTACGAGCTTCTCGGCGGCGCCACCCGGCCCCGGCTGCCCGTCTACGCGAGCCTCATGCGCTACGCCTCACCCACGGACGTGGCCGCGGCGTGCAAGCACTTCGTGTCCCAGGGCTTCGGGATGCTCAAGCTCCACCAGACGGACGTCGCCTCGGTGAAAGCCGCGCGCGAGGCCGTGGGCCCCACCGTCGAGCTGATGCTGGACGTGAACTGTCCGTGGACCCCCGGCGAGGCCATTGCCATGGCCCGCGCCTTCGAGCCCTACCGCCTCTTCTGGTTCGAGGAGCCCGTGTGGCCGCCCGAGGACTACGCGGGGCTGGCGCAAGTGGTCGGCGCCACCGAGACGCGCATCGCCCTCGGCGAGAACGAATCCACGCTCTACGGCTTTCGCGAGATCGTCGAGCGTCGGGCCGGCGACATCCTGCAGCCCAGCATCACCAAGGTGGGCGGCATCACGGAGTTCAGAAAGATCGCGGCGCTTGCCCAGGCCGCCAATCTGCCCATCGCGCCCCATTCCTTCTATTTCGGGCCGGGGCTGGCCGCGACGCTCCACATGGCGGCGACCTGGGGCGGCCCCATCCCCGTCGAGTTCCCCACGGGCGAGCACGAGACGCCCTTCCTCACCAATCCCATCCGCGCGCGTGACGGCTTCGTGGAGGTGCCGTCGGGGCCCGGGCTCGGCGTCGAGATCAACGAGGAGGCGATTCGAAAGCACCCCTACACGGCCGCGGCGGCCAAGCCCTTCGTGCTTCACTAGATCCTCCGGCATGCCCGAGTACACCGATCGGGAGCTGATGGTCATCGCGGCGGGTCGGCAGATCTGCGACGGCGACCTCGCCTTCGTGGGCATGCGCCTGCCCCTCCTGGCCTTTGCCTTCGCCAAGCGTACCCATGCCCCGGCCGCCGTGGGGCTCTTCGAGAACGGCATCGTCCGGGACGAGCCGGCGTCGGCGACGCTCATGACCATGAGCGACACGCCCAATATTCCCGGCGCCCTCTGGTCCACGGGCACCCTCGAGATCATGGCCCTGCTCCAGCAGGGGCTGGTGGATCTGGGATTCATCGGAGGCGCCGAGATCGACAGGCACGGCAACCTCAACACCAGCTACATCGGCGACTGGCGCAAGCCGACCCTCCGCCTGCCCGGGAGCGGGGGCGCCGCGGACATCGCGTGCCTCGCGAAGCGCTTCGTCGTCATCATGCCGCAGGAGAAGCACCGATTCCGCGAGCGGGTGGACTTCATCACCTCGCCGGGCTTCGGGGACGGCGCGGGGTGGCGCGAGCGTGCGGGGCTGCGGGGGGGCGGCCCGGCGGCCGTGATCACCACCCTGGGCGTCTACGGCTTCGACGAGGCGACGCGCGAGATGGTTCTCGCGTCCTGGCATCCGGGCCAGACGGTGACGAGCGTCAGGGCCGCCACGGGCTGGGATCTCCGCGTGGCCGCTGACTGCCACGAGACGCCCACGCCCACACCCGGCGAGCTCGACATCGTGCGCGCCTGCGACCCCGAGGGCTTCTGGACGCGCAAGCGCGAGTGACTCACCCCGGCTTCCGGGCCACCATGAGCCGGGTGAGGCCGGGAATGACGTGCCGGATCTCGATGTCCCGAAATCCCACCGCTCCGATCTTGTCCCGGAGCCCGCCCGGGGTAAAAGAGACTGCCTCCGGGTTGAACAGGAAGGGCACGAACCAGAGCGCCGCTCCCTTGGGGCCGCGGCGATCGTCGTCGACGAAGAAGTCGTGCACGAGGAGCTTGCCTCCGCCACGCAATGCAGCGTACGACAACTGGAAGAGTCTGGGAATTGCGGGCCCCCCGACCGCGCTCAAGAGGTAGGACAGAAGCACGACGTCTTGATCCCCTGGCCATGTGGTACTGAGCGCGTCGCCAGATAGGACCCCGATGCGATCTGCCAACCCGGCCTCCCCTATGTAGCGCTCGGCAACCCGGGTCACGTTCGGAAGGTCGAGTATCGTCGCGTGGAGCGGGGGGAAACGGCGGCACAGCGTGATGCTGAACGCCCCGCTCCCGCCGGCGACATCCAGGAGACGGGTCGCCCCGGCGAGATCGACCAGCTTCTGGATGACGGCGGCGGGTCCCAGAGACCCCACGTGCTGCGCACGCGTGAAGTAGTCGGCCTCCTCGGGATTCTCCATCACGTCGTAGATCGATGCCGGAGCCTGGGCCAGAAGGGCCTTGTCGAGGTTCAACAGCAATGGATAGAGCTGGCGATCGATCTGAAAGCGGAAGTAGTCCCCGAAGTAAAGGGGAGAGGTCGAGACCAAGTACTGCTGGCAAGCGGGCGCGTTGGCGAACCCATCCGCACCGTCCTCGATCAACCCCAGGCTGACGCAGGCGGTGAGCAGCGTTTCGAGTCGGTTCCCCCCAATTCCGGTCTCTCCCTGGAGCTCGGAAAGCCGCCGCGGTCCTCCGGCGAGGATATCGAAGAGCTTGGCGTTCAGCGCAGCAAAGAAAACCTTCGAGGCGATGAAGCCGTACGCGAGGTTGGAGATCTCTCGCACGTCCGAGATGGGAGCCACGTGGCCCTCGTCAGCGCCGAGGTCGTCGCCTGGGGGTCACCCGCCGGCCTCCAGCAGGCCCTCCAGCGCGCGCTGCACCCTTTGCTGCTGCGCCGACGTCGTCACCGCGCCGAAGAGGGCCTGGAAGTTCGGGTGGGTGACGCCGCTTTGGATGAAGACATAGCGTTTGGCGCGCAGCACGCCGGCGAGGATGTCCTGCTTCTCGGCCTCTCTCAGCGAGCGGCCCAGGTATCGCTCCAGGTTCTGAACGTCAAGGGCCGCCTGCTGCCGGAGGAGACCGTCCACCGCGGCGACCAAACCGATCAGGTCGTCGATGGCTGTGTCTCGCTCAGCGTCCGCCATGGGCTCGAAGGCCCGGAGTGTCTCGAGATGATCCATCTTGGCGTGCTGGGCCTCCTCCAGCCAGTGATGCTTGAAGATGTGCTTCGTGAACCCATCCAAGGCGTCGTCGCCCTTGAACGCCGTGAGGTAGTGCAGCTGGGTGAACCACTCGATGGCGGCGGTCAGCAAGAGCATGGCGCCCGTGCTCTTGCCGAGGACGGTCCGGGCCACCGCCTTCTCCTCCCCGATGAGGGCAAGGGGAAAACCGACCGCCTCGTCCACCAGAGACCGAATCTCACGGAAGAGGTTCATGTGCTTGACCTCTTCTGCGGCGAAATTGACGAGAGCATCGAAGGCCACGCGGTTGTCGATCGCGAAGTCCTGCGCGAGGCTCACCATCTTGGGCGCGATGAACTCCTCGACGTAGCCGAAGAGGTGCGCATAGGCTCCCATCTCCACGTGAGTGAGCTTCGTCTTCTCGTCCTCGGTCAAACACGAGATCCTGGCGACGCCCGAGAGCTGTGAGGGGAGTCACCGACGGGAGCGGTCGAATCGACGGCTCCCGAGAACATCGCTGATTCTCCAGTTGACCCGGTAGGCGGTTTGCAGACATTCCGCGTAAGAGTACGTCGGCATGGATCCCTCCCCCGCGAAGGGTGAACTCCGGCCTTTCCCACGCGGCGATCATCCCCGCCCGCCGTCAACGCCGCGTCATCGCAACGTCACCGCGGCCGACTTGACTCCCGCGGCGGGCGAATGCTATCGGTGACGGCACGCGGCCATGCCACGATTGCACCTCACCGTGCTCGGCGGTTTCCAGCTCCGCGTCGACTCGCGGGCCATTCCCCTCCCCGCGAAGAAGGCGCAGGCCCTGCTCGCGTACTTGGCCCTCCATCCCGGCCGTCCGCACGGTCGGGACACGCTGGTCGGCCTGCTGTGGGCGGAGGCCAGCGAGCCGCGCGCGCGACACAGCCTCCGGCAGACCGTGTTCCGCCTGCGCAAGGTCTTCGCCAGGGCCCGAAACGCGGCTCTCGTCGTCCGCGGGGACACCATCGCCCTCAAGACCGCGGCGATCTCCGTGGATGCCCTCGAGTTCCAGCGGCGGGTGCGCACGGGCACGCCGGCCGCCCTGGAGGCCGCCCTCGCCCTGTACCAGGGCGCGCTCCTCGAGGGTGTGCACGTCGCCGAAGCCTCGTTCGACGATTGGCTGCGCTCCGAGCGCGAGCGATTTCGCGAGTCCGCTCTCGAAGCGCTCGCCAAGCTTCTGGCCCACCACCGGAAGCGCGGAGCCGTCGAGGCGGCCGTGCAGACGGCCACGCGACTCCTCGCTCTTGACCCTCTCCAAGAGACGATCCATCGCACGCTGATGCGTCTCTACGTCCGGCAGGGCCGGCGGGCTCACGCGCTCCGACAGTACCAGGTGTGTGTCGGGGTGCTGCAGCGAGATCTGGGCGTGGAGCCGGAGCCGGAAACGCGACAGGTCTACCAGGAAGTTCTCCAGCAGCGAGCTCCGTCCACGCAGGCGCAGGACCTTGCGGTCGTCGCTCCCCCTCGCCGGCCGAGGCGCGGCCCTCCGGCGGTCGTGCGCGAAGCGCCCAGCCTCGAGCCTTCGCTGGTCGGGCGCCGGGAGGAGCTGGCTCGCCTGCAAGACATTCTGAATGAGGCCTGTGGCGGCAGCGGTCGGACCGTGGTGGTTCTCGTCGAGGCCGGTATCGGCAAGACTCGTCTTCTCGAGGAGCTGGCCACCCTTCAGCGCGACGGGCGCCTCGTGGTGGGGCGATGCTACGAGACTGAGCAGATCCTTCCCTTCGGGCCCTGGGTCGAGGCGCTCCGCGCCGGACTCGGACTGCTTGACCCGGCCGCGCTCGAAGGCCTCGAGCCAGTCTGGCGGGCCGAGCTCGCGCGGCTGCTGCCCGAGCTCGCCGATCCCGATCTCTTCGCCCCGGGGCCGGCGGAAGACTATCTCCGACTCTTCGGCGCCGTGGCTCGGGTGATCGAGATCCTCGCCGCGGCGCCCCTCGTGCTCGTCATCGAGGATCTGCACTGGGCGGACGAGATGAGTGTGAGACTGTTCGGATTCCTGGCCCGCCGCGTCGTGGCCTGGCCCGTGCTGCTCATGGCCAGCGTCCGGGCGGAGGAGCTGGGCGAGGCACCGCTGCTCCGCCGGCTCCTGGAGGAATTGCGCGGGGAGCGCCAAATCGTGGCCCTGGCCCTCGCTTCCCTCTCAGAGGCCGAGACCCACAGCCTTGTCCGGATACTTGCCCAGGTCGGGACCCGTGAGGCCGCGCTGGACCGAGTGGCCGAGCAGGTGTGGACCTTGAGTGAGGGCAACCCCTTCGTGGCCGTGGAGACGATGCGAGCCCTCCACGAAGGGCACCGGTTCGAGGCCTCGACGGTCGGCCTCCCGGAGCGAGTGCGGGAAGCCATCAGTGGTCGGCTCGAACGCCTGAGCCCGCGGGCTCGAGAGCTCCTCGCGGTGGCTGCCGTCATCGGCCGCGAGTTCGAGTTCGCCCTGCTTCGTCGCGCGGCGCAGCTCGATGAGCGCGAAGCGGCGGAGGGCGTGGAAGAACTGGTCCGGCGCGGGGTGCTGCACGGCGTCGGCACTCGATTGGACTTCGCGCACGACCGCATCCGGGAGGTCGCGTATGGCCAGCTCTTTCCACCGCGCCGCACCCGGCTGCACGCGTCCGTCGGGGAAGCGATCGAAGCGGCGTACGCGGACGAGCTCGAGCCGCACCACGGGGCGCTCGGCGTGCACTTCCGCCGGGGCGAGGTCTGGGAGAAGGCGCTGCGCTATCTCCGACAGGCCGGGAACAGCGCCGTCGCGTGCTCGGCGAATCGGGAGGCGGTCGCCTACTTCGAGCAGGCCCTGCAGGTGCTCGACCATCTCCCTGGAGGCCGCAGTAGGACCGAGCTCGCGTACGACCTCGCGATGTATCGCGCAGCCGTCTTCTATTCGCTCGGAGAGCTTCGGCGCATCGTGGACCATCTCGCCGAGACCGAAGTGCTGGCCCGCGCCCTCGACGATCGTACGCGACTGGGGCGCGTCGATATCCTCAGGCTTGGTTGCCTCGCGGCCATGGGCGACCAAGCGCCGGCCATCCAGTCCGGTGAGCGGGGGCTCGCCATCGCGGAGGCCGCCGGCAATCTCCCGCTCCAGGCGTCCGCGTCCTTCCTGCTAGGTTTCGCACACATGGGCCTGGGCGATTTCCGTCGGGCCATCACGTATCTGAAGATGAGCGGCGGCTTGCTCCAGGACCAGCCCGTCCATAAGCGGCTCGGCCAGATCGGCCTTCCTGCCGTGTTCTGGCGTGCCTGGCAGAACTTGCCGCTCGGCGAGCTCGGCGCATTCCCCGAAGCGATCACAAGCGGGAAAGAAGCGGTCCGGATCGCCGAGGCGGCGGCTCAGCCCTATAGCCTGGCCCTAGCGCACGGTACGCTCGGTCACCTCTATTGCCTCAAAGGTGAGCCTTCGTTGGGCATTCCAGCGCTGGAGCGATCCGTAGCCCTGTGCCGGGACTACGAGCTCGCGGTGCTCTCTCCCCTCACGATCGGCTCGCTTGGCCATGCCTACGCCGTCGCTGGGCGCGTGACCGAGGCTCTGCTCGTCATGGAGCAAGCGGTCGCGCGGGGAACGTCCCTTCACGTGATGTGGTGGCAGTCGCGCCGGATGACCGAGCTCGGCGAGGGCTATCTGCTCGCCGGTCGGGTGGACGACGCACTGACGACGGTCGAATGCGCGGTGGCTCTGGCCGATGCACATCGCGAGCGCGGGAACAGCGCCTATGCTCTCCGCGCCCTCGCCGAAGTCGCCCTCCGGCGCGATCATACCGACCTCGAGAGCGCGGAGCGCCACCTGTGGCAGGCCCTCGTCCTGGCCGAGGAACTGGGGATGCGGCCCCTCGTCGCACGCTGCCAGCTCGACATGGGCCGGTTGTACCGACGCGCCGGGGACCGGGCGAAAGCGCGCGACCTTCTCACCGTCGCGGGTGCGCAGTTGCGCGAGATGGACATGCGACTCTGGATGGAGCAGGCGGAGGCCGAGTTGGCCGCCACCACCTGACCCCAGGCTCTGTGCCACGGCTCATCAGCGCTGGCCGCGCGCGTCGCTCGGCGTGGCCCCGGCCGGTCCGGTCTCTTCTCAGCCGCGCCGGAGCTCCGGGAGGACCGTGCGGGCGAACAGCTCGATGTTCTTCACGGCGAGGGCGTGCGGCAGGCTGCCGAACTGGAACAGGGCCATGAGCACGCCCGCGCCCAGCTCCCGCATCTCGGCCCGGATCTCGCGGGCGACGTAGTCGGGGTCACCGACGAGGGTCATCCCCTCCTTCTGGGTCAGGTCGAAGTCGAGCTCGTAGAGCGGGAGCTCCTCGGCGCTCCTCACCGCCGACGGGCGCGGTGGCGGCGTCTGGCCGAGGAGCTTCATCGACCCGCGGTGGTAGCTCAGGAGCTTCTGCCAGAAGTAGTCCAGATGCGGCTCTGCCTCCTCGCGGGCGCGCGCGTTCGTCTCCGCCACGTAGACGTGGCGCAGCACGTGACAGTGCTCGGGCCCGGGCGTCCATCCGTGCTGCGCGGCAAACGCCCGGTAGCGGTCGAAGATCGACCGCGTACGCGCGTTGGACCGGTAGGCCGCGCCCGTGGGCACGCGACGGCGCGCGGCCAGCTCGAGCCCCTCGTCGCTGTCGGCGGGAAGGATGATGGGCGGGTGCGGCTGCTGGAGGGGTCGCGGCCAGATCGAGACCCGGTCGTAGCTCCAGTATTTTCCGTGCCACGCGAACGGCTGGTGCGTCGTCCACGCCTTGACGACGAGGTCCCACGACTCCTGCAAGCGCTCCCGCGCCTCGGAAAGCTGCACGCCGAGGGCGAGATACTCCTGCGGCACCCCGCGGACGAAGCCCGAGATGATCCGACCGCCCGACATGACGTCGAGCATGGCGACCTCCTCGGCGAGCCGCACGGGGTGGGCGTGGAGCGCGGGCAGGTTGCCGAGGATCCCGATCTTGATCCGCCGCGTGCGCTGGGTCAGCGCGGCCGCGATGATGTTCGGGGACGGCATGAGGCCGTAGGGCTTGGCGTGGTGCTCGTTGATGCAGATCGCGTCGAACCCGTACTCCTCGTACAGGACCATCTGGTCGAGGTGCTGGGCGTAGATCTCCTGACCGCGGACCGGATCGTAGAGGGCGTTGGCGTCGGGATAGTACGACGGCTCGCGGAGGTACGGCCACGGCATGAGGTCGAACGCGTACACCTTTATCGCACGGCCGCCCGCGTCATCAGCCCCCGCGCCATCAGACGAGATCCAGCGCCTTTCCGTCGAGATCCTCGGCGCGCTCTACCTTGATGAGCACGGCGTAGCCCTTCTTCTCCGGGTCCCGGTCCTTCTCCGGCTGCACCAGGCGCTGCCAGACGCCTTCGTATGCCGGTCCCGAGCGGTGAATCGCCGCGGTGCCGTAGAAGCGCGCGATGCCCCCCTTGGGCAGGAGCCCGGATTCCCGCAGCGCGGGCTTCCTCAGGAACACGGTGACCTTGGTCCCGTCCCTGAGGTTTTCGTTGGTCGAGCCCTTGCCCCGCTCCCAGAGCGCGATGTGCTCGTCGTCGAAGACCATCGTGCTCCCGCGCGGGCTCACCTGGGCGAATCCGCTCGGAAGCACGGTGCCCACCAGGCACACGTGGGCCGGGAACGCGGTGTTGATGTGCTCATGCAGGGCTTTGGGAATCTTGGCCAAGGCACACTCTCCTTTCATGACCACGGATGTCGGGCCCTCACGGTAGCCCGTAGCCTCCCACCCGTCAACGGCCCCTGCTATCCTGGAGACGATGATCGCCCGCCTCCGCTGGATCATGTGGGGCATTCCCGCCTTTATCTTCGTCTTCGCCTTCGTTCATCGGGTGGCGCCCGGCGTGATGGCCAAGGAGATCATGCAGGCCTTCGAGGCCAGCGGCACCATCGTCGGGCTGCTCTCCGCCATGTACTTCTACGCCTACGCCGGCTTCATGATCCCGGCCGGTCTGCTCATCGATGGCCTGGGGGTCCGGCGCGTCGTGTCGGCGGGCGCAGCCGTCATGGGGCTGGGCTCGCTCGCCATGGGGCTCGCGGCAACTCCGAGCGTGCTCTTCGGCGGACGCTTCCTGGTCGGTCTCGGCGCCACCGTCACCTTCATCGGCTGTCTCAAGATCGCCGCAAGCTGGTTCCCGCCCTCTCACTTCGGCACCATGTCCGCCATCAGCGCCACCATGGGCATGCTCGGCGCCCTCCTGGGGACGGCGCCCCTCGCCGCGCTGGTGGCGACGGCGGGCTGGCGCGGCGCCTTCGTCATCATCGGCGCCATTCCCCTGCTCGGCGCGCTCCTCTGCGTCGTCTTCGTGCGCGATCATCCGCGCGGGCACGTCGAGGAACGCGCGTCCGTGCCGGGGCTCGCCGAGGTCGTGCGCGGCATGTTCGAGGTGCTGGGGAACCGACACACCTGGCCGCCCTTCCTCGCGTTCTTCTTCCTGTATTCGGCCATGGGCAATCTCATGCTCTGGGGCGTGCCCTTTCTCCGCGACGTCTACGCGCTCGGCAACACACGCGCGGCCGCCTACGCCTCCGCCGTCACCATCGCGCTCCTTCTCTCCGCGCCCCTCACGGGCTACCTCTCGGATCGCGTCTTCCAGCTCCGCAAGCTGCCCTACACCCTGCTCGCGTGCTGTCTCTTTCTCGCCTGGGCGGTCCTCGTGCTCACGCTCGGCACGCTGCCCCTCTGGGGCCTGGCCGCTCTCTTCTTCGTCATGGGCCTCGCCAGCGGCGGCTTCGTGCTGACCTGGCCCATCGGGCGCGAGGTCAATCCGCCGCGCCTGGCGGGCACCGCGGTGGCCGTGGCCAACATGGGCGGCTTCGTGGGCGCGGCGGTGACCCAGGGCCCGGTGGGCGCCATCCTCGATTCCCGATGGACCGGCGCCATGCTCGAGGGCGCGCGCGTCTACCCGCTCGAGGCCTACCGCGTGGCCTTCACGGCCTGCGCCCTCTGCGTTCTGATCGCGGCGGCGCTCAGCCTCCTCCTGCGCGAGACGCGCGGGCAGAACATCTACCACCAGCTCTACCCAGGAGGCGCCCGTGGCAGCCGAGCCTGAGCCCCCCATCGATCCCGAGATCCTGAACGCGCATCACCGCGGCACGCTGACCGCGCTGCTGGGCGCGCGATTCGTGGAGGCGATGAAGGACCGTCTCGTGGCCGAGCTCTCGATCCGGGACGAGCTCCTCACGGTCGGGGGCCGCGTGCACGGCGGCACCCTCATGTCGCTCGCCGACCTGGTGGGGGCGACGGGGACCTTCCTCAATCTGCCGGCTGATGCCACCGGCACCACCACGCTGGAGTCCAAGACCAACTTCTTCGCGGGCGCGCGCGGAGGGCTCATCCGCGCCGAGGGCACGCCCATCCACCGGGGCAGGAGCACTCAGGTCTGGCAGACGCGCATCACCGACGAGGCGGGTCGCCTTCTCTCCCTCACCATCCAGACCCAGATGGTGCTGCGCGGCTGAGTTTGACTTTCGAGCTGAGACGCTGCCGACGAGCCGCAGGCGTGGCAGTTCGAGCTGAAGGGCAACGCCCTGAGGCGAGGGCTGAGTGAATCAGCGGCGAGGCGAGGGCTGAATAGATCAGCGTGGCCGTTCGAGGCGAGCGCCGTCGGCGCGAGCCGAGGGCAGAGTAGCATGCGAGGGCTGAGTAGATCTAGCCGCGGTCGAGAAAGCCCTCGGTCATGGCGTTGATGGCGGGGATGCCGTTCGCGGATATGGCGTTGATGCGGGCCTTGACCTCCGCGAGGGCGCGGAAGGGCTTCTTGAGCAGGTGCGCCGTGTAGTCATGCACGGCCGAGGCGAGCTCGGCGCCCGGCACCACCCGCGTGACCAAGCCGAGCGCCTGCGCCTCGGCCGCCGAGTAGCGGTGGCAGCCCATGATGATCTCCTTGGCGCGCGCCTGCCCCACGAAGCGAATGAAGCGCGTGGTCGAGGCGACGCCGAGCGGCACGCCCAGGTCCACCTCCGGGATCCAGAACTGGGCCTCGGCGGCGGCGAAGCGGAAATCGCAGGCGAGGGTCAAACCCCAGCCTCCCCCGACCGCATGGCCGTTGACCATGCAGATGGTCGCCTGCTCGAGGCTCTCGAGGGCGGTCTGGGCACGCTCGAAGAGCCGTCGGAACTGGGACTTCTTCTCCGTGAAGAGGCGCCGGCGCTCCTCGTCCGTCTTGGCCCGCGCATGGGGGGCATCGGCGCCGGCCGAGAAGACGGGCGGGGCGCCGGTGACGATCACCACGCGCGTCGTGTCGTCGTCCCGGAGCACCGTGAAGGCCCGCGACAGGTCCGTGAGCATGGCGTCGCTCAGCGAGTTTCGGCGCTCCGGCCGGCTCAGCGTCACCGTGGCCACGGCGCCTTTCCGCTCGAGCGTGACGTTCTCGCTCATGCGCGCGCTGCGAGCAGGGCCTGCTCGAGACCTTTCTCGTCCGCGAGGAGCTGCCGCCTCGTTTCCCCGACGATGCGCCGGGCCCGCTCGTATCCCTGACCGGCCTCGCGATCGCGCGCCACGGCCGGAGCCAGGATCTCGTCGAGGAAGCGCTCGAAGGCGCGCGCGAGCCGCCGGCGCACATCCCCGTAGCCTCGGACCACCGTGGCGATGTCGGCAACCTCGCGGGCGAGCCCGAGATCCAGCGCGGCGGAGTCGAGGACCGCCTGCTGCCAGCGGTCGATCAGCGCGAACTCTCGCTGACCGCGCAGTGACAGCGGCCGGATCACCCGCAGCCGGCCGAGGAGCCAGACGCGGAGGAATCCGCTCACCGCGGTGGTCTTGACGTGCTGGCCCAGGCTCGGGCGCCGCTCGGGCCACCAGCGCTCGCAGAGACGAGCGATGGGAGTAGCCACGGCCGCGGGCAGGATGCCGTAGATCTCGTCGAGATCGGGCTTGAGATAGTCGGTCACGTGCACGACCTGACCGTTGGTGGCGCCGTGATCCCGCCGGATGCGCTCGAAGCGGCTCCGGCGGGTCTTGAGGTCGGCGACGCGGATGGCATCCTCGTACGTCATCCAGACGGCGAGGCGGCGGGCGAAGATCTCCGTCACCCGCAGATCCGGATCGGCCGCGTACACCTCGCGGACACGGGCGAGGTAGCCTCGAGCATAGCGCGCGTCCTGATAATCCACGAGACGGGCCAGCGCTTCGCCGAGCGTGCGGTGGAGAGACTCCGGAAACTCCTCCTCCGCTCGCCGGACGAGGGCGAGGAAATCGCCCATGCGCAGTCCGAGGGCATGCGCGCGCTCGGCCTTGACCTGCTCCCAGGGTCTGGCGGGTGCGGGCGCCGCCGTCGCGTCGCCGCCGGAGGCCACGATCTCCATGCCCGCCTTGAAGCCCGCGAGGTTCCGCTCGACGGCGACCCCGCCCTCGCGGATGGCCGCCTCGAAGGCCGACGCGCCGAGGGGCAGGATCTCGGCGGCGCAGAGCGCTCCCAGCATCACGGCGTTGACCTCGCTGCCCACGGCCCGCGCGGCCGCGAGACCGTCGAAGGCGATCAGGCGCTTCGCGAGCGCCCGCAAGGCTCCTTCCACGTGCTCGCGCGGGAAGATCCCGTCGCCGAGCGCGGTCTTCTCGCCGATGGCGAAGAGACGGTGCGTGCTCGCGATCATGGTGGTGCGCTCGGGCGAGACGTAGTCGGTCTCGAGGGTGCGCCCGGCCTCGAGAAGCTCGGAGGCCATGACCACGTCCACGTCACCCGGCGTGGGATAGAGCGAGAAGACAGGCTCGGGAGCGCCGGTGGGAATGGCCGCGGGGTATACCTCGAGGTAGTAGGTGGTGGCGCCGGTGCGCTGGGCGACGCCCGGGATGGACGTGGCCTGGGCGGGCAGTCCCGCATGGGCGGCGGCGCCCGCTATCCACTCGGTGAGCACGCCCCCGCCCTGGCCGCCGAGCGCCGCGATCAGAATGGAGATGGGGCGAGGCGCGGCCATCACGCGGCCTGGAGGCGCCCGATCACCCAGCGGCGCGCGGCGTCGAGCGCGCGCTCCCACCGGGCGGGATGGTGGACCACGCGCGTCTCGAAGAAGGACGGGCAGAGGACCGCCGCGTGCGCGACCTCGCCGCAGAGCCCGCAGCCGACGCAGGTCTGGTCCACGTGCGCGACCGGATCCTCGCGCAGCGGATCGGGATTGTCCTTGAGGGTGAGCGAGGGGCAGCCGTTGAAGCGCATGCAGGACTTGTCGCCCGTGCACACGTCCGGGTCGACGCCGAAGCGCGGCGTCACCACCCGCCCCCCTGCCTTGAGACGGGCCGAGATCTGCGGCTTGACCCGGCGCTGGCGCTCGAGCTGGCACTCGGCGCGGGCGATGATGACCTTGAGCCCGCCCGCCGCCGTGGTCATGGCTTCCTTCACCGTCTTGAGCGTCTCGCCCACCCGGTAGGGATTGACGATGCGCATCCACGGGACGCCGAGGCTCCGAATGGTCTCGGCGATGGACATCTGCACGCGCTCGCCCCGCGGGTTCTTGCCCGTCGAGGGATTGTGCTGCTGACCGGTGGCGGAGGTGTAGAAATTCTCCAGGATCACGAGCACGGAGTCCTGCTTGTTGAAGACGGCATTGGCCACGCCGGTGGTGAGCCCCGAGTGCCAGAAGCCGCCGTCGCCCAGGATGGAGATGACGCGCTTGCCGAAGTTCGGCGCCACCGCGCTGGACGACGCCAGGCCGAGGCCGTAGCCGAGGATGGTATTGCCCTGGTTGAAGGGCGGCAGCGTCGCGAAGGCGTGGCAGCCGATATCGGCCGCCACGTGCGTCTCGCCCAGCTCGCGCTGGGCGATCTTGAGCGCGCTGAAGACGGGCCGCTCGGGGCAGCCCGTGCAGAAGGCGGGTGGCCGCTTGGGCAGCGGGCTCTCGAGGCGCGCCCGCCCCTGCCCCGCGTGGCTGGAGAGCGCGGCGCGGCGGCGCTCGGCGTCTCCGCCCAGGAATCGCGCCAGCGCCGCCAGCACCAGCTCGGGCACGAACTCGCCGTGGGCCGCCACCGTGTCCTTTCCCTCGATGCGCACGGAGAGCGAGCGGTCATAGGCGAGCGCCTTGAGCTCCTGCTCGATGAAGTTCGGCATGCCCTCCTCGAGGACGAGCACGCGCCGCTTGCCCTCGAGAAAGTCGAGGAGCTGCTCCGGCACCAGCGGGTGGATGACGTTGAGGACGAGGAGCGGCACGCGCGAGCCGCCGAAGACATCGGCCTGGCCCAGCAGCTCGAGGCCCCGGAGCACGGTCGGCGTCAGCCCCCCCTGGAGGATGATGCCCAGCTCCTTGTCCTCCCCGGGGATGACCTCGTTGAGCGCATGCGCCGCGATGTATCGACGGGCGGCGGGGAGACGCGTCTCGAACTTCTGGACCTCCTGCGCGTACGTGGAGGGCGGATGCGAGATGCGGGCGTAGTCGAAGGAGTGGCGCGTCAGCCGATCATGCATGCTGATGGCGGGCCGCACGTTGTCCTTGCAGATGAGCGCCCCGCGCATGTGCGCCGCCCGGATCCTCAGGCTGATGACGGCGGGCAGGTTCGAGGCCTCGGAGAGGCCGAACCCTTCCTCGACGACGCGCGCGAAGTTCTGGAGGCTCGGGCGAGGATCGAAGAGACAGAGGGAGGACTTGAGCGCGAAGGCGTGGGTGCGCTCCTGGATCACGGAGGCGCCCGCGCCATAGTCCTCGCCCACCACGATGAGGGCGCCGCCGATCACCCCGGCCGAGGACAGGTTCGAGAGGGCATCGGCGGCGACGTTGGTGCCGACGATGGACTTCCAGGTGACGGCCCCCCGCATCGGGTAGTTAATGGATGCGCCCAGGAGGGCCGCCGCGGCCGCCTCGCTGGCGGAGGCGTCCAGGTAGACGCCCATGGGCTTGAGGAGCGGCTCGTTGGCGTCGGCCATGACGTCGAGGAGATGGGAGACGGGGGCACCGGGATAGCCGCCGACATAGGAGACGCCCGACTGCAGGAGCGCCTTCGTGATGGCGAGGATACCCTCGCCGCGGAGCACCTGTCCCTGTCCGAAGCCAAGCTGCTTGACTTCCTCCGCGAAGGACCGTTCCATAGAGCCCTCTTTTACCACACTCCGAGGCGGAGGACGGCCATGCCCCACTCGACCACCCGCGACGGCGTCCGCGTCTACTTCGAGGAGCACGGCCGAGGCGACGCAGTCCTTCTGGCCTACGGCATCGGCGGCAACGCGGGCATGTGGGAGCCGAACATCCGGGCTCTCTCGGCGGGGCACCGGCTGGTTCTCTGGGAGCCGCGCGGCCATGCCCGGTCGGACAGCCCCGAGGATCCCCGCAAGGTAACCTTCGGCCACTGGGTCCAGGATCTCCACGATCTCATGGACCATCTCCACCTCGAGCGGGCCATCGTCGGCGGCTTGAGCCTCGGCGGCGGTATCGCGACGCGCTTCACCCTGGCCTACCCAGACCGCGTCCGCGCGCTCGTGATCGTCTCCTCATCCTCGGCCTGCGGCCTGCCGCTGGGGGTGGAGAATATCGTGATGCGCGCGAAGAGCATCGAGGTGACCCTCAAGGGGGGCATGGACGCCATGGCCGAGTTCGCCATCGCGTCCAATCCGAACGTGGCCGGACGGCTCAAGCTCGATCCGTCGGCGCGGAAGGAGATCTTCGAGTACTACCGGATGCTGACGCCCATCGGCTACGCCAATGCGCTCCGGGCGCTCCTTCAGATGGACTACATTACCGACCGGTTGGGGGAGATCGAGGTGCCCACGCTCCTCGTGTGCGGTGACCACGATCTTTCGCTCGGGCCCATGCGGGAGATACAGAAGCGGATCCCTCAGGCCAAGTTCGCCCTCCTCGCGCCGGCCAGCCACTTCGCCAACCGGGATCAGCCCGAGGCCTTCAACCTCGCCGTCGTCGAGTTCCTGATGAGCCTCGGCTGAGCCGGATGCTGCTCCCCGGCACCCGCTCGCCCGTGTCGGCGCGGAAGTAGCCCAGCCGAACCTCGCGCCCGGAGTCGGCGTGGACGAGCCGCGCCCGCTTGTAGACGTGGCGGGCGCCCCACGCGGCCAGCGCCCCCACCACCACCCCCAGCTCCTTCCCCTTGTCCGTCAGCTCGTACTCCGCCCGCGGGGGATGGTCTGAGTAGAAGCGGCGCGTCACCAGGTGGTGCTCCTCCATCAGCTTGAGGCGGTCCGACAGGATGTTGGGCGCGATGCCGGGGAGGGAGACCTGGAGATCCTGGAAGCGACGCGTGCGACCGAGGAGGTCTCGGACCACGAGGAGCGTCCAGCGGTCGCCCACGACCTCCAGCGTCTTGGCGACGGGGCAGCGCTGGCCGTAGACCTTGGGCATGCCCGCATTCTAGGCGGGACTTGACAGAAAAGCAAGTAACTATTATTCTGCAAGTCATGAGCTCGACAGCCGCGGCCGCCCCCGTCTCGCCTCTCGCCTCACCTTCAGTGTCGGCCCGCACCAAGCGGCTCCTCGAGGCCCCCGTCGCCCCCACCCTGCTCCGCCTTGCCGCGCCCAACGTGCTCGTGATGGTGCTCCAGGCCGTCCTGACCACGCTGGACGCCGTCTTCGTCGGATGGCTCGGGTCCGCCGCCCTCGCCGGAGTCTCCCTCGTCTACCCGCTCGTCATGCTCATGCAGACCATGTCGGCCGGCGGCATGGGAGGCGGCGTGTCCTCCGCGGTGGCGCGGGCCCTCGGCGCGGGACGCCGGGCGGAGGCCCAGGCCCTCGCCGCTCACGCCGTCCTGATCGCCCTCGTCATGTCCGCCGTGTTCACCGCGGGCCTCCTGCTGGGCGGACCCGCCGTCTATCGCGCCATGGGCGGGACCTCGGAGGCGCTCGAGGCGGCCGTGACGTACTCGCACGTGGTCTTCGGCGGGGCCGTCGTCTACTGGCTCCTCAACACGCTGTCAAGCATCGTCCGCGGCACCGGAACCATGGCCCTTCCCGCGGCGGTCACCGCCGGCTCCGCCGTCATCTACCTCGCGCTGGCTCCCGCCCTCGTGCTGGGCTGGGGGCCCTTCCCGAGGCTGGGGGTGGCCGGCACGGCCACGGCGAACGTGACCGCGTTCGGCGCGGCCGCCCTCGTCCTCGCCATCTATCTCTGCTCGTCCCGGAGCACGGTGCGACTGTCCCTCCGGGGCTTGCGTCTCCGCCGCGAGCTCTTCTGGGAGATCCTGCGCGTGGGCGCGCCCGGCTCCTTGAACACCATCCTCACCAACCTGACCGTGGTATTGATGACGGGGCTCGTCGGCCCCTTCGGCACCGCCGCCCTCGCGGGCTACGGCATGGGCGCGCGACTCGAGTACCTCCAGATCCCTCTCGTGTTCGGGATGGGCTCGGCGCTGGTGGCCATGGTCGGCACCAACGTGGGCGCGGGGCAGCACGCGCGCGCGGAGCGCATCGCCTGGACGGGCGCGGGACTCGCCGCGGCCCTTACGGCATCCATCGGCCTCCTCGCAGCGACCGTGCCCCAGGCCTGGCTCGGGCTCTTCACGGGAGATTCCCACGTGCAGGCGGTGGGGGCGACGTATCTCCTGATCGTGGGTCCGACCTACGGCTTCTTCGGACTCGGCCTCGCCCTTTACTTCGCTTCGCAGGGGGCCGGCCGTCTTGCCTGGCCCCTCACGGCGGGGTTTCTTCGCCTGGGCGTGGCCGTGGCGGGCGGATGGCTGGCGGGCTACTGGCTCGGCTGGGGTCTGCCGGGGATCTTCGCCGCCATGGCCCTCGCCCTCGTCGTCTTCGGAGCAACACTCGCCGCCGCCATCAAGCTCGGGGCCTGGCGCTAGGAGAATTACCGATGCCAAAGATGCTCGATCTCATCAGGATGGTCCAGAACGAAGAGCTACCGCCCCCGCCCGTCGCCACCCTCATCGGCTTCACCATCAGGTCGATCGAGCCCGGCCACGCTGTCATGGAGATGGAGGCGGGGCCGCAGCACGCCAATCCCATGGGCACCCTCCACGGCGGAGTCCTCTGCGATCTGGCCGATGCCGCCATGGGCATGGCCTACGCGTCCTCTCTCGACGAGGGCGAGACCTTCACCACCCTCGAGCTCAAGATCAATTTTCTCAAGCCTGTGTGGACGGGACGCCTGGTGGCCACGGGACGGGTCGTGAAGGGCGGCCATACCGTGGGGCTCGTCGAGTGCGACGTTCACGACGACAAGGACCGGCTGGTGGCGCGCGCCTCGAGCACCTGCATGACCCTGCGAGGCGAGCAGGCCGAGGGACGCTGAGCATGAGCATACGCGCCATCTTCGGGTTGCAGGTCTTGATGAGCTTCGTCGGCTATATCCTCATCGCGCGCTTCTACGTGGCGCCGCGGCTATCGGCGCTGCCCCTTCGGGTCGCCCTCATCCCGCTCTTGCTCCTGCATGCCTTCCGCCATATCGGCATGGTGTTCTTGGTCCCGACCGTGGTGGGGCCCCCCTTGCCGGCGGCCTTCGCGGTGCCCGCCGCCTACGGCGATCTCCTCGCGGCGCTGCTCGCGCTGCTCGCCATCGCGGCCCTGCGCACGGAATGGTCTTCCGCCATCGCCCTCGTCTGGATCTTCAATGTGGTGGGAACACTCGACCTGATCAATGCCTTCTATCAAGGGCTACGGAACAATGTGCTGCTGGGCGCCGCGTACTACATCCCGACCTTCGTGGTGCCCGCCCTCTTCGTGACCCACGCCATGATCTTCGCCATGCTCACCCGTCGCGCGCGCTGAGGGGCCGCCCGCTCGAATTGCCTCCGCGGCCGCGCCTGTGAAATACTCGGGCGCATGAGCCGCGCCCGCGCCGTCCTCGGCACCGCCTGCGGCACCCACTTCATCCACGACGGCTTCTCCGACATCCTCTACGTCCTCCTTCCCGTGTGGGCGCGCGAGCTCGGGCTCAACTTCGCCCAGGTCGGGCTCCTCCGCACGCTCTACAGCGGGGGCATGGCCGCCTTCCAGATCCCCGCGGGTCTCCTCGCCGAGCGTTGGGGCGAGGCGCGACTCCTCGCCGCGGGCACGGCGTTGACCGCGCTGGGCTTCGTGGCCGCGGGCTTCGCGGGAAGCTTTCTCGCGCTCCTCTGCTGCCTGATCGCGGGAGGCATGGGCTCGAGCGTGCAGCACCCGCTCTCCTCCTCGCTGGTCTCCGAGGCCTACGAGTCGGGACGCCGGCGCATCGCCCTCGGCACCTACAACTTCTCCGGCGATCTGGGCAAGGTCGTGGTTCCCGCTTCGGTCGCCGTGGCCGTGCCCTGGATAGGCTGGCGGGGCGCCGTGGAAGCGTACGCCGCCGTCGGGCTCGTGGCCGCCGCCGTCATCCTGGTGCTTTTCTACCGTCTCGGCGCGGGCTGGGCGCCCGTCGCGAGCGAGGAGGCGCCACGCGCGGGATCGGACTGGGGCATCCGAGACGTGCGGGGCTTTCAGGCCCTCTCCGCCATCCAGATCATCGACAATTCGACCCGGAGCGGCTTCCTGACCTTCCTTCCCTTCTTGCTGATCGCCAAGGGCTCGACGGTGCAGGCGGTCGGGCTCGCCCTCATGCTCGTGTTCGCGGGGGGCGCGGTGGGCAAGTTCGCCTGCGGCGCGCTCGCCGAGCGGCTGGGCGTGATCCGCACCGTCATCATCACCGAGGTGGCCACGGGCGCGGCCATCCTGCTCCTGCTCACGCTGCCCCTCGGCGCATCGCTTCTCCTGCTGCCCCCGCTGGGGGTGGCGCTGAACGGCACCTCGTCGGTGCTGTACGGCACGGTGGCCGACCTCGTGACGAGCGACCGGCGGGCCCGGAGCTACGGCATCTTCTACACCCTGGGCGTGGGCGCCTCCGCGCTGGCGCCCTTCGCCTACGGGCTCGTGAGTGACTGGGGCGGCGTGCCGCTGGCCCTCGGCTTCGTCGGCTCCATGGTCTTCCTCACCCTGCCTCTCACCCTCGCCCTCCGCCGCCCCCTCGCCGCCGTCACCGCCTGAGGAGGCTTGCCGATGGAATATCTGCTCGTGAACTTCCCGCGGATACGCCGGGTCAAGGTCGACGACGAGTTCAATGGCCGCACGGGCGAGGTCATCGAGCTCGAGGCGGGCAGCCACGTGGTGTCGCTCGGGCCACCGGCCAACTTCACGCCCGATGAGCAGCGCATCATCCTCAAGGGCACATCCGAGCTGGCGCCACGTGAGATCAGCTTTGACCTCCACGAGTAACGTCGTGGCCCCTTCGAGGCTTCGCCCGGCTCGTCCGGCGCGGCGGCTCGCCCTGGGGGTCTTCCTCGCCGGGTGCCTCCTCCTCGCGGGGTGCGCCCACTACGTCGTCAACGACCCCCTGCCCGCCGTGCGCAGCGGGCCCGTCTACCGGTTCGACGAGAAAGAGACCGCCCGCAACACGAACTCCCTCTTCATCTGCCTCGTCTTCAGCGGGGGTGGCACCCGGGCGGCCGCCCTCTCCTACGGTGTGCTGGAGATGCTGCGCGAGACGCGCATCGTGTGGAAGGGTGTGGAGAAGAGCCTCCTGGAGGAGGTGGACTGCATCTCGTCCATCTCCGGGGGCTCCTTCACGGCGGCCTACTACGGTCTCTTCGGCGAGCGGATCTTCACGGACTTTCGCCCGCGCTTCCTCGAGGTCGACGTCCAGGACGCCCTCATCCGCCGCGCCGTCAATCCCCTCAACTGGTTCCGCCTCGCCTCGCCCTATTTCAGCCGCATCGATCTGGCCGCCGAGTACTACCACGAGAAGGTTTTCGAGAAGCGGACGTTCACCGACCTCGCCAGGCGAGGGACGCGGCCCTTCGTCATCCTCAACGCCACCAACCTCGCCAACGGGGAGCGCTTCGAGTTCACCCAGGAGCAGTTCGACTTCCTGGTCTCCGATCTCTCCACGTACCCCGTGGCGCGGGCCGTGGCCGCTTCCTCCGCCTTTCCCTTCCTCCTGAGCCCGCTCTCCCTCAAGAACTACCCACACCCCGCGGACTTCAAGCTGCCCACCGACTACGAGCAAGGCCTCCTGGACTACGACACGAACCGACGGCGCTACTACTGGGCGCGTAACCGCGCCATGTACCGAGACGACCAGGACCTGCCCTACCTGCACCTGATGGACGGGGGGCTCTCCGACAACATCGGGTTGCGGCCCCTCGAGGCGGCCTGGCGCCGGACGAGCGGGTTCATCCGCAAGCTCATCAGCGACGGCGCCATCGAGAAATTCGTCATCATCGTCGTCAATGCCCGGCCGGACAGCGGAGAGACGATCAGCAAGAAGGAGAGCCCGCCCGGCCTCGGGGTGGTGGCCGTGAAGACGGCGACCATCGCCATGGACAACTACAGCTTCGAGACCATCGAGGTGATGAAGGAGCTGCGGGATATGCGCGAGCGAGCCCAGCGCAACATCGCGGCCTGCCGGCAGCGGCTGGCCGCGTGCCCGTCCGCGCCCCCGCTCCCGGGCTTTGCCGCCGACCTCGACCCCTACGTGATCGAGGTCAACTTCGAGGCCATCCCCGATCCGAAGCGGCGAAAGGAATTCCTGGAGATCCCCACGAGCTTCACCCTGACTCCGGAGCAGGTGGATCGGCTGATCCGGATCGGGCCCGAGCTCCTCCGCGCGGAGCCGAACTTCAAAGAGTTCATGGAGAGCCTGAAGACCCCGTAGGCGCCGGCGGCGTCGCGGCCGCTCAGCGCACCCAGGTGATCCAGCCGTCGAGCGCCTTCTTGACCTCGGGCAGCCCGCTGCCCATGATCCCGACGGTGGCGCGCATCCGTTGCGCTAGCTGCATCGTCGTCTTCTCCTCCCAGAAGCGCTCCTGCGCCGCCTGATTGAGAAACTCTCTTACCCACGACGCGGCGAGGTGCGGAGGCACGCTCGAGAGATTCTGAAAGAGATACGGCGGGGCCGCCCCCGCGCCCCCCACCGGCTTGAAGGCGGCCAGGATGTACGGGCCGTCGCGATTGGGCTCGGGGAGGCCCCGCAGCAGGCTCCGCGCGCGCGCGTAGTCATAGTTATCGAGGGCCCACTGCGCCGTGAGGGCGGACGGCGGAGTGCCCCGCACCGGGAGATAGAAGACGTTGAGCTCGCCCCGCGGCACGTACTCCTCGAGGCTCGCCACATCCGGGATGAGTGCGAGATAGGCCTCGATCGCTTTGAGATAGCGCTCGCGGCTCGCCTCGCTCGGCGGGGCGCCCAGGAGGAGATAGCTGTAGAGGCCATAGCCCGCCATCTCTGACTGACCGGCGGAGAGCAGAGACCTTGCCGTCTCCCTCGAGAAGCCTCGAGGCTCGGCATCCCGCCTGACCGTGACGCGGACCAGGCACTCGGATGATGTGCTCTCGCCGTCGGTCGCCGTCACGCTCGCTGCGAAGGTGCCGGGGCGCAGATCGGCGAGGCTCCACCGCGCCTCCGCACCCCGCCCCTCGATCTTCCCGACCGTGGCGTCCCAGGTAAAGCGAAGCGCGCGCCCTCCAGGTGACCGCGCCCAGGCCTTCAGGACCACCTTGCCCCCCAGAGGCACGGTGGGCGTGTCGGTGCTGCAGGCGAGAGGGAGTGGCTCGGCGGCAGCCCCGGCGCCGACTCCGGAGGAGATGGACGAGAGTAGCCCGACGAGAAGCGCGAGCGCGACGGAAACCGCTCTAGGAGTGCGGCTCATTGCCTCCCCGCATCTTGGTGATACTGGACACGACCCATTTGAAACCGAAGACGAGCACGGCACAGACGCCCACCACGATCACCGTCTCGGCTTGCGTCAACGGGGTCGAGGGGTTGAAGACGTAGACGGCGGTCCACACAGCGAGCGACAGCGCGCCGATGACGGCGACGGTGCCTACCGAGGCCTTCATCGGGGGCCGACCTTGACGAGAGGCAACATCCCTTCCATCTCGCCCTTCATCACCGGGTGCTGGTTGCCGCCCATGGCGCGCGACTTCTGGGAGACCTGCTGCTCGAGGTACTGATAGATCTCCTGCAGCGACACGATCCCGTCGCGGTCGAGGTCGGCGGCGCCGCGGAGACCCTGGACGAGGAAATGGGTGAAGAGGCCGTGGCCCAGCTCCGGCACCTCCAGCGACACCTCCGAGGCCTGGGAGGCCGTGATGATGGCACGCCCTCTGGAGCGGGTGAGCCGGTCCAGGAAGACCTCGTCGACCCGCGCGGCCCGCGTGCGTCGGGAGGCGAAGGTCCGGCCGCCCGCCGCGCCGCTGTAGCAGGCATCCAGGAACACCACGACGCGCTCGGACTCGATGCGGTCGAAGATGGTCTGGAACTCGTCCATGGGCAGCCCCGTCGAGTAGAGGTCGTTGGGGTCGGCGTCGGAGGGAACGAGGTATTTCGCGAGGCCGTCTGGCTCCGCACCTCGCGGATCGATCTCGGGAGCGCCGTGGCCCGCGAAGAAGATCAGGATGAGGTCCTCCTTCTTGGCGGAGCGGGCGAGGAAGGTTCCCAGGGCCCACTTGAGATCGCGAAGCGTGGGCTTTCTCGCCGTCTTGTCCGTGATGAGAAGGACGTTCTCTTTCTTGAAGCCTCCCTTGCCGATGAGGACCTCGTGGACCGCCTCGGCGTCGGCCACCGAATACTTGAGCTGGGGAATCGCCGTGCTGTTGTACTGCCCCACCCCGATCACCACCGCCCATTGCTCGCGGCGCGGGGCGGCCACGGGCGTCGGCGGAGGCGCGGCCGCCGGAGCGGCCGGCCGCTCGTAGATCACCGTGCGAACTTCCTGGCGGACGGTGCCGTCGGGCTCGGTCGCCCGGATCACGATGGTGTTGCTGCCTTCACGGAGCTTGACGGGCGCTGCCACCGCCACCGAGCGCTTGGCGGGCCGCTCGACCTCCTTGAACACCTCCGTCCCGTTCAGCAGGACGTTGACGCTCGCCACTCCCTTACCGGAGCTGATCTCCGCCGCCACCAGGCTCGACTGATCGTTGACGCGCGCCCGGTCCTCGGGGTGGCGGACCTGCACGGTCAGGGGAACGGCGCGCTCGAAGGAGACCGAGCGCACCTCCTGCTGGGTCGTCCCCGCCGTGTCGGTCGCGGTGACCACGATGGTGTTCTGTCCTTCGCGCAGCTTGAGGGGAAGATTCACAGGCAGGGCCGACTTCCCCGCCCGCTCCTCGAGTCGCGCGACCTCCACCCCGTTGAGCATCACGAGCACGCGGGTCACGCCCTTGCTGCTCGAGGCGAGGCCGGCGAGGGCGATGCTCTCCTGGTCGGCGCGCGATTGGTCCCTCGGCGAAGAGATGGCGACCTGGAGGGGCGAGGAGGCGGGCGGCGGGGGCGGGGGCGTCACCGGCGCAGGACCGGGGGCGACGGGCGGCGGCGCCGGACGATCGCGGAAGATGACGCGCGCTTCCTGGCGATTCTGGCCCCGCGCGTCGGTGGCGGTCACGAGGAGCACGTTCTTGCCCTCGCGAAGCGTCACCGGGAAGCTCAGCGAGACCTCGCGGGCCGGGCTGCGCTCGGCGCGGTTGAAGACCTCCACGCCGTTGAGCGTGGCGGCCACGCGCGCCACGCCCGCGGGTGCCGTGGCCTTGCCGGCCACCGTGAGGTCGGCGCCGCTCACGTGGACCTGATCCTTCGGATCGGCGAGAACGACCTGGAGAGGGGCGGGGGCCGACTTGTCCGAGGCGACGAGCTGGAAATCGACGCCACGAAGACCGACGCCTTCGGCCTTCACGAACTGCTGGGCCTCGGGGGCATACCACGTGGTGAGCGTCCACGACTGCCGGCCGGGAATCGCGGCTCCGCGTCTCGAGATGTCTCCCTGGTACTCGGCCAGGTACTGGATCCGGAAGGCCTGGTACGTCCCCGCCGGCACCTGCACGCTCTCGTAGGCCTTGACCTCCCAGGTGAGGTTCACCAGAATGCCCTGGGGCCAATCGCGGTTGCGCAGCACGGCGTTGTAGTTCACGCCCCACTTGCCGATCTCCATCGGCCACTTGAGCTTGGGAGGCGGATCGAGCTGCCACTCGACCGCGCCATCCTTGAGTATCCGCGCCATGCCCAGCTCCTGGGTGAGCTGGATCTGTCGGGAGGGACTGGCCGCGAAGACGTAGCCGTCTCCGCCGCTCTTGATCAGATCGTAGGCGCCGTCGCTGAGAAGCCACCGCGCGCCCAGCTCGTAGCTCGGGCGCTCCGCCACGGGCTTCTGGGCGCGAGCCGGCACGGGGATGGCGAGACACGCGAGGACGGCAGAGAGAGCCAGCGCAGCGGAAGCTCGTCTCATTCGGCGCACCTCGGGCGGCGCCGCCGATCGACGCTCGCCCGCCAGCATGAGCACCACGTCCTCCATCTCTTCGGTGGCAGAGTGCGAGTCTACCGCACCGCCCTGGATTCCGAGAAGACTTCTCCGCTCGAGACCGCGTCGGGAGGGCAGGAACGACGCGCGCCGGTGCCCTTATTGCGAGCCGTCGCGACCCTGGACTGGCTCGCTCCGAGGTCAATCTTACCGACGTGCCTTCTCGGTCGCGTCCGCCCCCTGACGTACATATGTTGGGACGGTGACGCGCTCTGACACGGAGGCGCGCTCGGCGCCTTTGAGCCACGTGAAGGACAGCCGCCCGTCGGGATCGAAATGGATGGCCGTGATCGCATGGCCCACGGTGAGGCCGGGAGCCCACTCGCGATCGATGCGCACGATGTCGCGGGCGGAGAAGATCTGGCGGATGGCGAGCGCGCGCCCGTCGACCTGGGCCAGGAGCAGGCGCCGGTGGTCGACGTCGAGCACGTCGCGGCGGGGCGCCGAGAGCAGTCGCCGCTTCGCCTCGAAGAAATAGCTCCACGTGCAGGCGCGGCCGCACGGAACCCGCGTCTCCGCGAAGGTCGCGGTATGCCAGATCACCTCGGGCTTGGGGAGGACGCTCAGCCCGTCGGGCGGCGTGAACCAGTGTGCCTGCTCCGGGCTGCCATAGTAGTAGCCGACCCGGCAATCACGGTCGGTCCGGCAGTCCGCCACGATGCCGGAGCTCGGCAGGAGCGAGCGGTAGAGACATCGGAAGGGGCCGGCGCCCCCCGCGCCCGAGCATTCGGCGGGCGTGGGAGGAGCAGGCGAACCGGGCGTCGGGATCAGGAGCAGTGTGCCGAGCAGCAGCCTCCGGAGCGACCACATCGAGACGGTGCCGCGCTACTTCGCCTCGGCCAGGAGCTCGGTCATGCGGGTGAAGAACTGGTCGAGCATCATCTTGCTGACACCGCCGAGCATGCGCTGGCCGACGCTCGCGATGAGCCCGCCCACCTGGACATCCGCAGAGTAGGTTACGCGCGTGCCCCCGTCGGCATCGGAAAGCTCCATGCCCGCCTCGCCCCGCACGAAGCCCGGACCGCCGCTGCCTTCGAGCGCCATCCGGTAGCGGTTGGGGGGCTCGAGGTCGAACAGACGCACCTTGCCCTCGAAGGTGCCCTTGATGGCGGCGACACCGATCTTCATCTTGGCCTTGTACTCACCGGGACCGATCTCGTCGAGCCCCTCGCAGCCGGGAATGGCCTTGGCGAGGGTGGCGGGATCGAGGAAGGCCGCCCACACCTTGTCACGCGGAGCGGGAATGTCGGAGGAGCCCTCGACCTTCATCCGTCGAGCTTTCGCAGGGCGGCTGCCATGCGGCTCATGCCTTCCTTGATCGTCTCGAGCCCCGTGGCATACGAGAGCCGGATATGTGCGTCCGAGCCGAAGTCCACGCCGGCCACGGTGGCGATGCGCGCCTCGTCCAGGAGAAAGGCGCAGACGTCGGCCGAGCCCTTGAGCACGCCGCCCTTCCACCGCTTGCCGAAGAGCCCGGAGACATTCGGAAAGACGTAGAAGGCGCCCTTGGGCGTGACGCAGCGAATGCCCGGCATGGCGTTGAGCGCCTCCACGATGACGCGGCGACGCCGGTCGAACTCGCCCACCATCTTGGCGATCTCGTCCTGCGGTCCGGCCAGCGCCTCCACGGCCGCCCACTGGGTGATCGAGGTCGGGTTCGACGTCACCTGGCTCTGGATGTCCGTCATGGCCTTGATGATCGGCCTGGCGCCCGCGGCGAAGCCGAGCCGCCAGCCCGTCATGGCGTAGGCTTTGGAACACGTGTTGACCACGAGGGTGCGCGCCTTGATCTCGGGCGAGAGCGAGGCGACGGAGACGTGACGCCCCTCGTACGTCAGGGCCTCGTAGCACTCGTCGGAGACGATCCACAGGCTGCGCTCCACGGCCAGCTCGCCGACCTGACGCAGGGCTGCGGCCGAGAACACCGCGCCCGTGGGATTGCCCGGGCTGTTCAGGACGAGCAGCTTGGTCTTCGACGTCACCGCTCGCCTCAGGGCCGCCGGGTCGAGATCGAAGCCCGTCGATTCCGACGTCTCGACGGGCACGGGCACGCCGCCGAGGAGCTGCACCTGCTCGGGATAGGAGACCCAGAACGGGCTCGGGATCAGGACCTCGTCGCCCGGATTCACGAGGGCCATGAAGATGTTGTAGAGCGTGTGCTTGGCCCCGCAGGACACCGTCACCTCCTCGGGAGCGTACTCGAGCGCGAGGTCGCGCTTGAGCTTCTGGCAGACGGCGGCCCGGAGCTCGGGGATGCCTCCCACCTCCGTGTACTTCGTCTGTCCGCTCTCGATGGCGCGGACGGCCGCGTCCTTGATGCGGCGCGGGGTGTCGAAGTCGGGCTCCCCCGCCCCGAAGGAGATGACATCGATGCCCTGCGCGCGCATGGCCTTGGCCTTGGCCTGCATGGCGAGGGTGGGAGAGGGCTGGAGAGTGGCCAGTCGGTCAGCGAGCATGCGGAGAGCCTACTTTCTGGAGAACTTGGCGTTCAGCCGCTCCTCGACCACCGTCGGCACCATGCCCGTCACGGCCGCGCCGAACGAGGAGACTTCCTTGATGAGGCGCGAGGAGATGTAGGTGTACTTCTCGTGAGGCATGAGGAACACCGTCTCCGCCGTGTGGCGGAGCTTGCGGTTCATGAGGGCCATCTGGAACTCGTACTCGAAATCGGAGACGGCGCGAATGCCGCGCACGATGCAGTCGGCCTGCTCCCGGTGCACGAGGTCGATGAGGAGCCCGTCGAACGAGGTGATGCGCATCCTCCCCATGCCCGCGGTGGCCTCGTCGATGATCTCGAGCCGCTCCTTGACGTCGAAGAGCGGCTGCTTCGAGGGATTGGCGACCACCGCCACGATCACCTCGTCGAAGATGCGCAGGCTGCGTTCGATCAAATCGAGATGCCCGTTGTGCATCGGATCGAACATGCCTGGATAGACGGCCCGCGTGCTCACGTCGTCCCCCGTTCGTGCCGCGCAAATGGTGGAAAAAGCACGCTCACTCTACGCGCGGGCCCGAAAGAATGTCAAGGTCGTCTCCCCGAACCGCCGGCTCTTCCACCGTCCGAGGGCGCCGCTGTCCGGCGTGGGCGGCAGCTTGGTGGGATGCTGGGCGACCACGATGGCCCCCGGAGCGAGACAGGCGCCCTCGCCGAGCCGGTCGAGGGTTTCCGCGCTCTGGAGCGAGTCGTAGGGCGGGTCGAGGAAGACGACGGCGAAGCGCGCTCCCTCGGAGGCGAGGGTGGCGAGCGCGCGCGTCACGTCCGCGCGGATGATCCGGGCGCGCTCGCCGAGCCCGAGGCGCTTCACGTTGTCCGCGAGAGCGGCGATGGCCCCGCGGTCCTCTTCGACGAAGACGGCCGAGGGCGCCCCCCGCGAGAGTCCCTCGATGCCCACACCGCCCGCCCCCGCGAAGAGATCGAGGAAGGGGCCCGCCTCGAGATACGGCATGAGGGTGTCCAGGCAGGCGATGCGCACCTGGTCCGCCGTGGGCCGCGTCGTCCGGCCCTTGGGGGTGACCAGACGCTGGCCCTTGAGCTCGCCCGCGAGCACGCGCATCAGCCGATCCCCGCCAGGTCGAGCTTGCCGCGCCAGCGCGAGAGAAGCGCGGCGCGCAGCCTCCGGTGCGCGGGAGCGAGCAGGCTCGGGTCGCCCTGCACCACGGCGAAGGCCTCGCGGCGCGCCGGCTCCAGGACGGCGCTGTCGCGCAGGAGATCGGCCACCCGGAACTCCGGCAGCCCCGACTGGCGCGTGCCGAAGAACTCGCCGGGCCCGCGGAGCTCGAGATCCACCTCGGCGATCTTGAACCCGTCATTGGTCTGCGTCATCGCCTCGATGCGCCGCTGGCCGTCGTCGCCCGCCGCTGCCGACAGGAGGATGCAGAAGCTCTTGAAGGGCCCCCGCCCCACGCGGCCGCGGAGCTGGTGGAGCTGGGAGAGCCCGAAGCGCTCGGCGTGCTCCACGAGCATGACGGAGGCGTTGGGCACGTCGATGCCGACCTCGATCACGGTGGTCGAGACCAGGACATGGAGCGCGCCCTCCTTGAACTCGCGCATGACGCGCTCTTTCTCCGGGAAGCGCAGCCGGCCGTGGAGGAGCCCCACGCGGCGCTCGGGAAAGACCTGACGCTGGAGCCGCTCCGCCATCTCCGTGGCCGCGCGCAGGTCAGAGGCCTCCGACTCCTCCACGAGGGGACAGACCACGTAGACTTGCCGGCCCGCCGTCATCTCGTCGCGGAGGAAGGCATAGATCTTCTGCCGGGCCCGCTCCCCCCGAGCCTCCGTCCGTACGGGCTTGCGGCCGGGCGGCAGCTCGTCGAGCACGGAAACCTCGAGATCGCCGTAGAGGGTGAGGGCGAGCGTGCGGGGAATCGGTGTGGCCGTCATCACGAGAACGTCGGGGCTCTCGGCCTTGCCGCGAAGCGCCGCGCGATGCCCGACACCGAAGCGATGCTGCTCGTCGATCACGGCCAGCCCGAGTCGCTCGAAGGCCACGCCCCCCTGCACCAGCGCGTGCGTGCCGACGGCGCAGCCGGCCGAGCCGCTCTCCACCGCTTCGATGGCTGATTGCCTCGCCTTGCTCTTGACGGCGCCGGTCAGCAGGACGACGCGCACGCCCAGGGGCTCGAGGAGCGCCTGGAGCGTCATCATGTGCTGCTCGGCCAGGATCTCCGTCGGCGCCATGAGGGCGGCCTGGTAGCCCGCTTCCACCGCGGTCACGATGGCCAGGGCCGCCACGATCGTCTTGCCGGAGCCGACGTCGCCCTGGAGCAGACGGTTCATCGGGTAGGGCTCGGCCATGTCCGTCTTGATCTCCCGCCACACGCGCTCCTGCGCGACGGTCAGCGTGTAGGGCAGCCCCGCCAGCAGACGTCGAGCCAGGTCACCCTTGGGATTCATCGCGAGCCCTCGCCGCCGCCCCTCCCGGTGACGCCGGATGGCGAGGCCGACCTCGAGGAGAAAGAAGTCGTCGAAGACGAGCCGGCCGCGGGCCAGGGCCTGCGCGGCGTCGGTCTCCGGAAAATGGGCGCCGCGAATGGCCTGGCCAAGGGAAGGCAGGCCGATCTTCTCCCGGACCGCCGAGGGAAGCGGGTCCTCGACCTGATCGGCCCATCCGTCGACCAGACGTTTCATCAGGCGCCTGAGCGGGCGCTGGGTCAGGCCCTCCGTGGCGGGATAGACGGGAACGAGGCGGCCCGTGTGCAGCGTCTCCTCTGGGCCCTCCTCGACCAGCTCGTAGTCCTTGACCTGCATCTGGAGCGGCCCGCGGCCATACGGCTGGACTTTCCCGTGCACGATCAGGAACTGGCCGCGCTTGAAGACGCGCGCCAGGTACGGCTGATTGAACCACGCGCAGCTCAAGAAGCCGCTCGCGTCGCGGATCATGACGGTCAGGGGCACGCGCGGCCGCCCCCGCGGAGGCGGGCTGATCCCCGCGATGGTCCCCGCGCACGTGCGCGCGTCGCCCACTGTGAGGCGACCGAGGGGAAGGATCTGGCTGCGATCCTCGTGGCGGCTCGGGAGGTGCTGGCAGAGCGCGTCCTCGATGGTGACGAGCCCGAGCTTGGCCAGGAGCTTCGCGCGCTGCGGGCCGACGCCGGGAAGCGCCTCGAGGCGCGTGCGAGGCCCCGGCGCGGTCGCGGGCTCGGAGGCCGCGCCAAGAGATGGTGGGCTGGGAGGGGTCAAGTCGTTGCTCCGCTCACTCGATCATGCTATAAAAGGGCCTCGCGTCCGGCAAATCAGGCGCAGATCCCCTCAAGGAGTCGGCATGGCTCAGCGTTGCGATGTGTGCGGGAAAGGCCCGTCCGTCGGCCACAAGATCAGTCACGCGCACAATGTCACGAAGCGGCGCTGGCTCGTCAATCTGGTCTCGATGCGGGGGAAGATCGGCGTCGCGGGCACGGTCCAGCGCCTGCGCGTCTGCACCCGCTGCCTCAAAGCCGGAAAGGTCGTCAAGGTCGTCTAGGAGTCTGTCCTAGTAACTTCACTGCCCTCGCGGGCAGGACTGCTTCACTTCGAGCGCCGGCTTCGCCGGCTCAATCGGTGCCGGGGGAGGTTTCGGAAGGGGGGCGGAGCCCCCCTCCGAGCCAGCAAGAGCCCGGCGAGGAGCGTTGCCGCCCCCCGCCGGGTGACCTGCTCAAAAGAGCGTGGTACGCGTCGATGGAAGGCCGCCACCTCCCACCGAGCCCCTCACGCTACTTCTTCTTCTTCTTGGCCGCCTTCTTCTTCTTCGCCATTAGGAAGTCACCCCCTTTCCGCTGCAATCGACAACACTCGACGTCGGCTAGCGCCCGCGCCCCTTCTTCGTGGCCTTCTTGCGCTTCGTCGCGCTCTTCTTCTTGGCTTTCTTCTTCATGGAAGCGTCACCTCCCTTCCCCGCCTAGAAGGTCATTCGGCTAGAAGCCCATGGCCTCCCGGCGGATATGGGCCGCTTGTTCGCGGCCACGCCGCTCATAGTGATAGAGATCGGCATAGAGCTGCGGCAGACACACCACCGGCACGCCGCTTTTCGTGATGGGCGCATGGAAGACGCCAGGGTCGTAGGGCGCGAGGAGGTGGACATTGCCCTCGTCGTCGCCGGGCCGGAGTCCCAGGGCCTTCGCCACCGGCTCCGGGTCTCCCTCCAGATAGCAGTGGATGGCGGGGAACCGGACATTGGGCGCGACGAGGGCGGCTCCCGAATGGAGGGTGAAGACGAAGCGCCGGCCCCCCTCCTGAGCGACCCGGGCGATCTCGCCCACGAGCTTGCGGGTGATCCGCTCGGGCGAGAAGTACGTCGTGGCCTCGTTGAGCCGGTACGTGTACGCGTCCACCCACGCGTCGAGCAGGTCGGCGGGCTTGCTGAGATGGATCCGCTGCTGCTCGCCCCGATCCAGCCACGCCAGCTCGACGAGGCGCTTCACGACGTTGTGCGCGTGGCCGAGGCTGACCTGGGCGGACCGGGCGAGCTCGTCGAGCCGCCAGAGGTGGCCGGGCTCGACGAGGAGGGCCCGGATCACCCGGGTCGCGCGTGGCGCGAAGAGGGCCTTGAGGGGCCGCGTCGAGGGCCGGAGATTCGGCTTGCCTTCCTTCTCGATGAGCACGTTGCCGAAGGCGAGATGGCAATTGCCGGAGAGGTCGAGATAGCCGAGCCCGTTGCGCTTCAGGATGGCCGCGCCCTGGGGGCTGATGTATTGCGCCACCGCCACCGGGTACGCCCCTCCCAGCTCGGCCCGCAGCTCGCCCAGACGCGTGACGGTCTCCCGGATCTGGCGGGGCTGGCCGAGCGAAGTGATTTCGAGAAGTAGGGTCTGCTCGTCCCCACCGAACTTGAATTTCATCACGAGATCGGCCTTTTGACCGCCGACCTTGAGCCCGGCATGCTCCTCCCAACCGGTGGCTTTCGGAAGAAGCTCCCGAAGCCGCTGGGCCGCTGACCGCACGATACTCTGTGTTTTCTCCATGGTTTCACTTGTTCCATAATTTTCAGCGTACGCTGAAACCATAAGGACAAATGAAAATGCTGTCAAGCAAAAAACTTACCCCCAAGCGGGGAGCCGGGGCGAGATGCGACCCAGATCAACCCAGCTCTCGCCTCGGGCTACGCCCTCAGCTCGAAGAGCAACGCCCGAGGGAGCCAGCAATGCGAGGCGTACTAGTTGTACGTTGAGCGTTGCTGGCGACCGAGAACGTGGTCCTTCGAGCTGAGCGACGAAGGCGCGAGGCGAGAGCTGAATTGATCTGGCGAAGCAGATCGGCCCGGCGACTACTGGTGGCCCTCGATGTCTTCCATGGTGTCATCATCGAGGCCGAAATAGTGACCGATCTCGTGAATCACGGTGTCGCGCACGAGCTCGGCCATCTCCTCGGCGTCAGCGCAGTCCTCCTCGATCGGCCCTTGATAGATGTGGATCGTGTCGGGAAGGACGTTGCCGTAGGACGTGTCGCGGCGGGTGAGATCGATGCCCCGGTAGAGACCGTACAGGGTGTCGGGCGGCTCGATGCCGAGCTGCTCGAGCGTCTCCTCGTCCGCCCAGTCCTCCACCACGATGGCGACGTTGCTGATCTTGTCCTTGAACCGGCGGGGCAGCGTGCGGAGGGCCCGCTCGACGAGCGTCTCGAACTCGGGGCGCGTCATGAGGGAGCGGCCGAGGGGCGGCGGACTAGAGGCCGCGGACTCTTTCCACGTTCACGATGTCCTTCACTTCGCGGATGCCCTGCATGATGCCCTGGAGCTGCTGAAGGTCCTCCACCTCGATGACGAAATGGTTGAGGCCCTTCCCGTCGTCGGTGACGGTGATCTCCGCCTTGGTGATGTTTCCGTGGCGGGAGGAGATGGCCGCGGTGATCTCGGCGAGCAGGCCGGGACGGTCGCGCCCGATATAGACGGCGATCTTGACGGGACGCTTGGCCGGCTCTCCCCCGTCCCACTCCACGGCCACCAGCCGCTCCTTGTCGAGCACGTTCTTGACCACGGTCAGGCAGTCGCGCGCGTGCACGGTCAGCCCGCGGCCCCGCGTGATGAAGCCCACGATCCCGTCGCCCGGCACGGGCGAGCAGCACTTGCCGAAGCGCACGAGCACGTCGTCCACCCCGCGGATGCGGACGGCGCCCTCGGCCTTGCGCGGGCTCTTGGCCGTCCGATCGGGCACGGGCTCGTCGTGGACCACGGCGGGAGCGAGCTTGCCCACCACCTGGTGCACCGAGCTCTTGCCATAGCCCACGGAGGCGAGCAGGTCGTCGGCGGAAGAGAAGCCGAGCTCGACGAGGAGCTTCTTCATCTCCTCCGAGGCCAGGAGGGTGGCGGGGACGAGGCGATACTTCTTTGCCTCGCGGTCGAAGAGCTCGCGGCCGAGCTCGAGGGAGCGGGCGCGCTCCTCCACCTTCAGCCACTGGTTGATCTTGGCCTTGGAGCGGCTCGACTTGACGATCTTGAGCCAGTCGCGGCTCGGATGCTGGGTGGGCGAGGCCACGATCTCGACGATGTCGCCCTGCCGCAGGGTATAGCGGAGGGGCACCAGCTTGCCGTTGACCTTGGCGCCGACACAATGATGGCCCACGTCCGTGTGGACGGCATAGGCGAAGTCGAGGGGCGTGGAGCCCTCGGGGAGGGCCTTCACGTCGCCCTTGGGCGTGAACACGTACACCTCGTCGGGGAAGAGGTCGACCCGGACGGAGTCGAGGAATTCCTTCGAGTCCGTGACGTCCGTCTGCGACTCCATGAGCTGGCGGAGCCACATGAAGGCCTCGTCGAACCGGTCGTGCCCGCTCTTCTTCTCCTTGTAGAGCCAGTGGGCGGCGATGCCTTCCTCTGCCACCCGGTGCATGTCCCACGTGCGGATCTGGATCTCCACGGGATCGCCCTTGGGCCCGATGACCGTCGTGTGGAGCGACTGGTACATGTTGACCTTGGGCATGGCGATGAAGTCCTTGAAGCGGCCGGGCACGGGCTTCCAGAGCGAGTGGATGACGCCGAGGGCGCCGTAGCAGTCGCGCACGGTCCTGGTGAGGACGCGCACGGCGGTGAGATCGTAGATCTCGTCGAACTCGCGCCCGCCCTCGTGCATCTTCTTCCAGATCGAGTAGAAGTGCTTGGGCCGCCCGGCGATCTTCGACTCGATGTCCACCTCGCCCAGCTTCTCCTGGAGGATGGCGATGAGCTGGTTGATCTCCGCCTCGCGCTCGAGCCGGCGCTTGGCCACCCGTCGCATCAGGTCCTGGTAGTCCTCGGGCTGCATGACCCGGAGGGCGAGGTCCTCCAGCTCGGCCTTGACCTTGGCCATACCGAGCCGGTGGGCGAGGGGCGCGTAGATGTCGAGCGTCTCCTGGGCGATCTTCCGCCCCTTGTCGAGGGGGAGGTAGTCGAGGGTACGCATGTTGTGGAGACGGTCGGCGAGCTTGATCATGAGCACGCGCAGGTCATGGGCCATGGCCACGACCATCTTTCGGAAGTTCTCGGCCTGCCGCTCCTCGCGGGAGGAGAAGGCAAGCTTGCCGATCTTGGTCACCCCGTCCACGAGCTCGGCGATCTCCCGGCCGAACTCGCGCTCGAGGTCGTCCTTGGTCGCCCCGGTGTCCTCGAGGACGTCATGGAGGAGGCCGGCGGTGACGGTGGTCACGTCCATCTTGAAGTTCACGAGGAGGCCGGCCACTTCCAGGGGGTGGGAGAGGTAAGGCTCACCCGAAGCACGCTGCTGACCGCGGTGGCTGAGCTCGGAGAAGCGGTAGGCGCGGTTGACCAGGTCCAGGTTGGCGCCCGGCTGGTACTTCGGAATCTCCTCTATGAGCGTCTCGAGCTGGGTCAACCTTTACCCTCCGAGGTTGACCTCTAATTTTGCCACTGAAATCAGGAGGTTGCTACGTCTATTTTCAGGCCTTTGCGGGGACCTTGCCCGCCGTCTTGGTCCGAACCCGGCTCCAGGTCTCCCAGTCCATGACCAGCGAGGCCGCCGCAATGGACGAGTAGGTGCCCGTGACCACCCCGACCACGAGGGCGAAGGCGAAATCGCGCAGGACCTCACCCCCGAAGATGAGGAGGACGACCGCGGAGATGAAGGTCGTGAAGGACGTCAGAAGGGTCCGGGACAGTGTCTGGTTCATGGCCGAATTGACGAGATCGGCGATGGTCTGGCCCTTCCGGAGCCCCTTGGCGCGCGTCTCGCGGATGCGATCGAAGACGACGATTGTGTCGTTGATCGAGTAGCCCACGATGGTCAGGAGCGCCGCCAGCACGGGCAGGGACATCTCGCGCTGGGTCAGCGAGAGCGCGCCCAGGGTGACGATGACGTCGTGGGCGATGGCCACCACCGAGATCACGCCGTCCCGGAAATGGAAGCGGAAGGCGACGTAGATCAGGATGCCCGCCATCCCGGCCAGGACGGCGTAGAGCGCCTGCAGCTGGAGGTCGCGGCCCACCTGGGGGCCGACGAACTCGAGGCGGCGGATCTCCACGGAGCCGCCCGCGGCCTTGGCCAGGGCCGCCTGCACTTGCTTCGAGAGGTCGTCCGGCTTCTCGGCGACGTGGGGCAGGCGGATCAGATACTCCTGGGGATCGCCGAACTGCTGGATGATGGCGTTGCCGAGCTTGATCTCGTCGAGGCCGCGTCGCACGAGGTCCACGGAGGCCGGCTTGTCGTAGCGCACCTGCACGAGCGCGCCCCCCGTGAAGTCGATGCCGTAGTTGAGGCCTCCCACGAAGAGGATCCAGATGACGCTCAGGAGCATGAGCCCGCCCGAGGCCGCGTAGAACCACTTCCGCTTGCCCACGAAGTCGTAATTGGCGTTGACGAAGATCTGCATCATGGGCGGTCGCCTATATGGAAATGCCCTCGACCCGCCGCGACCGCATATAGAGGAGGTCGAAGACGAGGCGGGTAAAGAACACGGCCGTGAAGAGGCTGGCGAGGAGACCGATGGCGAGGGTGACGGCGAATCCCTTTACGGGTCCCGTGCCGAACTGGTACAGGATGGCCGCGGAGACGAGCACGGTCACGTGGGTGTCGATAACGGTGCGGAAGGCGCGGGCGAAGCCCGAGTCGATGGCCGCGCGCACGGTCTTGCCGCCGCGCAGCTCCTCGCGGATGCGCTCGAAGATGAGGATATTCGTGTCCACGGCCATGCCGATGGTGAGCACGACCCCCGCGATGCCCGGGAGTGTCAGGGTCGCGTGGAAGCCCGCCATGGCCGCGAGCAGGATGAGCAGGTTGAGGGTGAGGGCGACGTCGGCGATGAGCCCGGAGAGCCGGTAGTAGATGAGCATGAACACCACCACGGCCAGGGCGGCCGCCGCGCTGGAGACGATGCCCTTGCGAATCGAGTCGGCCCCGAGCGACGGTCCCACCGTGCGCTCCTCGAGCACCTGCACGGGCGCGGGGAGGGCCCCCGCCCTGAGCACGATGGCCAGATCGGTCGCGGCCTCCGTGGTGAAGCCGCCCGTGATCTGGGCCTGGCCCGAGGGGATCCGCTCGCGGATGACGGGGGCGGAGTAAAGATTGCCGTCGAGGATGATGGCGAGGTGGCGCCCCACGTTGTTCGACGTCAGGTCCGCGAAGGCCCGCGCGCCCTGCGCCGTGAACTCGAGCGACACGTAAGGCTCGCTCGTGTTCTGGTCGATGGACACGCGCGCGTTGGCCACGTCGGCCCCGGTGAGCAGCGCCTTCTTCTCGACCACGAAGGGTGTCTTGCGCTCCTCCTTGGTCTCCTTGTCCACGCGGCGCTGGTAGACCAGCTCCGACCCTGGGGGCACCTGCCCCGCGAGAGCCTGCTCGACACTGGCGCTCTCGTTGACGAGCTTGAACTCCAGGAGGGCCGTCTTGCCGATGAGGGCCTTGGCGCGCTCGGGATCCTGCACGCCCGGCAGCTGGACGAGGATGCGGTTGTCGCCCTGCTGCTGGATGGACGGCTCCGCCACCCCGAACTGGTCCACCCGGTTGCGAATGGTCTCGAGTCCTTGCTTGATGAACCACTCGCGCTGGGCCGCGACCTCGCGCGGACGCATGGCGAGCACCACGCGGCCGGCCGTCTGGTCGGATTCCTTGATGTCGAACGCGCCGAAGTCCTTGAGGGCGGTCTGCGCCTCCCCCCAGGACTGCGGGGAAGCGAGCTGCACGACGAGCTCCGTGGTGCCTCGCCGCTCCGCCGACTTGACGGCGATGCCCTTCTTCTCGAGCGTGGCCCGGATACTATCCCCCACCCGCTCGACCTGGGTCTGGAAGGCCTTGTCGATGTCCACGCCGAGGACGAGATGGATGCCGCCCTGGAGATCGAGGCCGAGGTTGATGGTCTTCTTCGGCGGGTAGAGATAGAAGACCGATACCACCGCCACCACGGCCACGATGCCGACGCGGAGCCAGAGACGGCGGGTCATCAGGAGCCCGAAGCGCCCTCGCTAGAGGAGGGCACGATGCGGCCGATGGCCGTGCGGTCGAACTCGAGGCGCACCTGGTCGGCGACCTTGACGGTGACACTGTGCTCCGAGAGCTTCACCACGGTGCCATGCAAGCCGCTCGTCATCACCACGCGGTCCCCCGCCTTGACGGTGGAGAGCAGCGACTCGCGCTCCTTGCGCTGCCTCTGCTGGGGCCGGATGAGGAGGAAGTAGAAGATAGCGAAGATGGCCGCGAAGAAGGCGACCTGCACCATCGCCGAGCCCCCGCCCTGACCGCTCGGCGACTGCATTGCCGCGAACGCGAGATCCACCATGGACTTCAGGCCTCCGTGGCCGTTGAAATGGGGTCGGAACCGCCCACGGATTCTACCCCATATCGTTCGAGAAGCCGAGACCGGAAAGACGAGAACCGGCGCTCCGAGATCGCGCGGCGCGCGCCCGTGAGGAGCCCGTGATAGAAGGTCAGGTTGTGCAAGGAGAGGAGCCGGTAGGCCAGGAGCTCCCTTGCCGCGAAGAGGTGCCGGAGATACGCGCGGGAGAAGAGCCGGCACGCTTCGCATGGGCAATCCGCGTCGAGGGGGGCGGGATCGCGCGCGTGCCGCGCGTGGGTGATGGTGAGCGGCCCGTCCCCCGTGAAGGCCTGGCCGTTGCGGGCATTGCGCGTGGGCAGCACGCAGTCGAACAGGTCGATGCCGCGCGCCACGGCCTCGACGAGGTCCCGGGGCTTGCCCACTCCCATCAAGTAGCGGGGCCGGTCAGGCGGGAGAAGGGCGGCCGTCAGCTCCGCGACGTCGTAGAGGCGCCCGGTGTCCTCGCCGACGGCAAGCCCGCCGATCGAGTAGCCCGGCAGGTCATAGGCGCAGACCGCCTCCACCGCGAACCGTCTCAGGATGGGGGAGGTGCCGCCCTGGACGATCCCGAAGAGGGCGCGGCCGCCGTCCCCCTTGGTGTGCGTGGCCACCGACCGGGCGAGCCACCGGAGCGTGAGACCAAGCGACCGCTCGGTGTCCGTCTCCGTGGCGGGATACGGCAGGCACTCGTCGAGTGGGTGCAGGATGTCCACGCCGAGGGCGTGCTGGATCTCGACGCAGCTCTCGGGGGTGAGCAGACGGAGCGAACCGTCGATGTGCGAGCGGAACTCCACGCCCTCTTCGCCGAGCCGTCGGAGCTTCGACAGGCTGAAGACCTGGAAGCCCCCGGAGTCCGTGAGAAGCGGCCCGTCCCAGCCCATGAAGCGATGAAGGCCGCCCAGCTTGCGGATCACCTCGTGCCCGGGACGTAGAGAGAGGTGGTAGGTGTTGGCGAGGACGATCTGTCCTCCGGAGACCCGCACGTCCGCCGGCGACAGGCTCTTGACCGAGCCGACCGTGGCCACCGGCATGAAAGCGGGTGTCTCCACGGCACCGTGGGGCGTGGCGAGCCGCCCGGCGCGCGCGGCGCCGTCGCGCGCGAGGAGCTCGAAGGATACGGGCGCCGTCACAGGATCAGCATCGCGTCGCCGTAGGAATAGAACCGATACCGCTCCGCCACGGCGTGGGCATAGGCGTCGAGGATGAGCTCCCTTCCCGCGAACGCGGAGACGAGCAGGAGGAGGCTCGAGCGAGGCAGGTGAAAGTTCGTGACGAGGGCGTCCACCACCCTGACGCGGTAGCCCGGATAGATGAAGACGTCAGCCTCGCCTCTCCGCGCCTGGACCAGCCCCGCGGCGTCGACCGCCCACTCCAGAGTACGGGTCGAGGTGGTCCCGACGGCGATGATCCGGCGTCCCTCGGCGCGGGCTCTGTTCACCGCGGCGGCGGTCGCCACGGGCACCTCGGCGATCTCGGAGGCGAGACGATTCACCTCGACCGCGGACGCCCGAAGGGGACGAAACGTCCCTGGTCCCACGTGCAGGGTGATGGGGTGAATCTCCACGCCACTCCCGGCCAGGCGCTCGAGCAGCGCCGGGGTGAAGTGAAGACCCGCCGTCGGCGCGGCGATCGAGCCGTGGCGGCGGGCGTACACCGTCTGGTAGCGCTCCCAGTCCTCGGGCTTGGGCGAGTCGTGGCGCGCGATGTACGGGGGGAGAGGCGGAAGCCCGTGACGCTCGAGAAGCTCTCCAACGGACCAGGGCGCCTCGATCTCGACCACGCGCATCCCTTCGTCGCCGCGCTCGAGCACGCGGGCGCGCGCGGCGCCATCGGCCAGCGAGACCCGCGCGCCCACCCGCAGGCGCCGGCCCGGACGCCCCAGCGCTTCCCAGCGACCCCCCTCGAGCTCGCGCACCATGAGCAGCTCGACGGCGGCGTCCTCGCCCTCGAGGGCGCCCAGAAGCCGTGCGGGGATGACCCGGCTCTCGTTGACCACCACGCAGTCGCCGGCGCGCAGCCACCTCGGCAGATCCGAGAAGCGCGCGTCCTCCCAGCGGCGACGCTCCCGGTCCACCACGAGCAGGCGCGAGGCATCGCGCGGCTCCGCCGACTCCTGCGCGATTCGCTCCGGGGGCAGCGCATAGTCGAACAGCGAGAGGTCCATGATTTTGGGAGTCTAGCACCACTCCCGAATCCACCCGCTCGGCAAGGGGGCTTATCCGATCTTCGCTCCGGGGATGACGTCGAAGTCTGGGCGGAGGAGAATGACCTCGCCCCGCTCGTCGTAAGCGCCGAGCACGAGAACCTCGGAGACGAAGGGCCCGATCTGCTTGGGCGGGAAGTTCACGACGGCGACCACGCGCCGTCCCACGAGATCGGCGGGGGCATAGCGCTCGGTGATTCGCGCGCTCGAGCGCTTCACGCCGAGCGGGCCGAAGTCGATCGAGAGCTTGATGGCCGCCTTCCTGGCTTCAGGGAAGGGCTGGGCGTCCGTGATCACGCCCACACGCATGTCCACTCGCTCGAAGTCGGCCCAAGAGATGGCCATGGGAAAGGCCGGGCTACTTGAGCGAAGAGAGCGTGGCGCCCGGGTAGTAGTACAGCGCGATCTGGCGGGCAGTGTAGCCCTGCTCGGCCATGGTCTTGGCGCTCCATTGATCGAGCCCAACACCGTGACCATACCCGCGCCCCGCGAACCGGGCGTAGGCCCGGTCCACCGAGACCGCGAAGAGCGTGCTCTTGAGCGTGTCGTAGCCGACGAGCCGACGGAGATCGTTGCCGCGGAGGGTGGCGGTCCCGCGCGTGCCGTCGACGGCAATGCGAGAGACGCGCAGCGACGCGCTCCGCTCGACGACGCGCAAGCCAACGATGCTGCCCACGGAGACGCCACCCCGTCGCAAGGCCGCCGCGAGATCCGCGAGGGGCACGTCGAGGATCCACGCGTGGTGCGGGGAGGCGGAGGAAAACTCCACGCGCACGGGGGGAAGCGCCGGCATGTTGCTGGCCGCGAAGACGGCGCGCGGGTCCTCGGTATAGCCACCGCTGTCCGTGTGGTAGAAGGCCGGGAAGAGATCGCCTTCCCAGAGCAGGACCTGCCCCTCGGTCTCCCGCACCGCCGACCAGGCGGGCGAGGTCTCGGCCACCTGCCCCGCGTACTGCTGATTGGCGGTGCTGGAGACCAGATGATAGGGCTTGGCGGCGTTGAGGCGACGGTGATACGCGGCGTACGTGCGGGCCACGATGGCCTGGGCCTTGAGCATCTCCAGCGGCCATTTGTCACCCGCCTCCGCCTTCACGGCGCCGACTAGGTATTCCTCGAGGGGGAGCTGGTTCACCACCATCAGCCCTTCCGGCCCGAGCAAGACCTCGAGGACCCCCGGATAGGGCCGTTGCTGGAAGCGCAAGGCGTTGCCCCCCACCGGAGACACGCGAAGACCCATCAGACGCTGTCCGCGCCACTCGAGCGCACCGTCCCGGCGGAGCACCCGCAGCCAGGTGATCGGGTCCTCGGCAAGCGCGCGGCCCGCGAGATCCTGGATGAGCATGGGCCCGCCACCGATCTCGACGGTGGCCAGGCCTTCGGCGAGACCGACGCGGATGTCCGACGCCCAGGCGGGCGAGGACAGCGCGAGGGCGAGGGCTAGCGCCGGGAGAAGAGCCAGAAGAGCACGGTCAGCACGACGGAAAGCACGATCGACGTGGTGAGCGGAAAATAGAATCGCCACGATCCCCGCTCGATGTAGATGTCTCCCGGCATTCGTCCGAGCCATGGCACCTTTCCCGAGAAGTTGGAGGCGAGCAGCAGGAATCCCCCAAGGAGTACCATCACGAGCCCGACGCCGAGAAGGATTTTCCCCAAGTCGGCCACGATAGGGTCCTAGATCGGCAGTGTTCCCTGCCCGCCCGGCGACGCCGGAGTGGCGAGCCCGAGATGCGCATAGGCCGCGGGCGTGGCTTTGCGGCCGGTCGGCGTGCGGACGAGAAATCCGATCTTGAGGAGGAAGGGCTCCACGACCTCCGCGAGCGTCTCGGCTTCGTCATTGATGGTGGCGGCGATGGCCTCCAACCCCACCGGGCCACCGCCGTACTGCTCGATGATCGCCTTGAGAAAGCGCGCATCGAGCCGGTCGAGCCCTTCCGAGTCGACTCCTTCGCGGCTGAGGGCATCGATGGCTGCGGGTCCCGTCACCACGCCGGTGCCCTTGACCTGGACATAGTCGCGCACCCGACGCAGGAGCCGATTCGCGATGCGCGGCGTCCCCCGGGATCGCTTCGCGATGGCCGCGGCGCCGTCCGGCTGGACGATGGCGCCCAGGATGGAAGCCGAGCGCGTGACGATGGCCTGGAGCTCCTCCAGCGAGTAGAAATCCAGGTGGTGGAAGATGCCGAAGCGCTCCCGAAGGGGCGAGGAGAGCATGCCCGGCCGTGTCGTCGCTCCCACCAGGGTGAAGGGACGCAGCGGGATCCGCATGGTGCGGGCGTTCAGCCCCTTGTCCATGACGAAATTGACGGTGAAGTCCTCCATGGCCGGATAGAGCAGCTCCTCGACCACGCGCGGCAGCCGGTGGATCTCGTCCACGAAGAGGATGTCACGCTCGTTCAGGTTGGTGAGGATGCCCATCAGGTCGCCCCCACGCTCGAGCGAGGGCCCGGCCGTGGTGACGATGTTGGCGGACATCTCGTTGGCGAGGATGGTGGCCAGCGTGGTCTTGCCCAGGCCCGGTGGCCCCGAGAGGAGCACATGATCGAGCGGCTCGCTCCGCTGGCTGGCCGCGATGACGGAGACGCGCAGGCTCTCGACCGCCGCGCGCTGGCCGACGTACTCGTCGAGCCGCTGGGGCCGGAGCTGCCGCTCGACCTGCGTCTCCTCGGGCAGGGCGACCCGGCTCATGACGCTGGCTTCGTCGGTCACGGGGTCTTGGCCCCTCGGTAGATCTCGTCGAAGAGCTCCTCCGGAGTGGTGATGTCCGGCTTCCGGGACAGGGCGGCGCTGATGAGGTGGGCGGCCTCGCTTGGCCGGTGGCCCAGCTGCTTCGTCATGATCTCGAAGACGGCGCTGCGCAGGCCATCTTCGTCCATGTGGGCCGGCGCCGGCACGGCGGGCTTGCCGCCCACCACCGCGTCGGACTGAGACAGGGCGAACTTGGCGACCTTCGTGGATAGCTGCGCCACGATGTTCTTGGCCTTCTGGGGGCCGATGCCGGGCAGGCGGCGGAGGTAGGCCTCGTCCTGACGGGCGATGGCGGCGGCGATCTCCGAGACCGGCGAGGCCAGCGATCGGGCCGCGACGAGCGGGCCGACGTCCTTGACGGTGATGAGCTTCTCGAAGAACTCCTTGTCGAGCCCGGACAGGAAGCCGATCAGCACCGGGGAGGGCTGATTCTGTGTGGCGTGGTAGTGGATCTCCAGCGTCACCTCTGCCGCGCCGTCTCCGTCGCTCGCCAGCGCGCCGGCGATGGCATGCTGGACCACCGGGGGCAACACGACCTCGTAGCCGACTCCCGCTGCCTCGACCACCACGCGGTCCTCGTGCTTCCGGCGCAGTCGTCCGCGGAGCAGCGCGATCATTTGGTAACGGGGGCCCCGAAATGGCCCCCGTACTCCCCCGACACGGGGGCCCCGACTATCTCAGCCCCTCGCCTCGCTGTCTTGTTGGTCGCCTCGCCTGAGGCTGCGGCTCCTCCAGCGGGCTGCGGCTCGCACTGCGTGCCCCCGTACTCCCCCATGTTCGCGAATCCTCCCCGGATCATCTGACGGCCCGCGCCCGTGGAGTGATGCCGGTGACGCGGGCGAGGCCGGTGACGGCGAGGCCGAGGGCGTCAGCCAGGTGCGAGGGGCGCGGCAGGTCCTTGAGGCCGAGGAGGGTCTGCACGCTGCGCTGGACCTGCGCCTTGCCCGCCGCGCCGTTGCCCGTCACCGCGCGCTTGACCTCCGACGGAGAGAGCGCGGTCACGGCCACCCCGAGCTGGCGGGCGGCGAGATAGATGACACCGCGGGCATGGCCCATGAGGATGGCCGTGCGGGGAAATTTGTACTCGGTGTACAGATCCTCCACAACGAGAAAGGTCGGCCGGCGCTCGTCGATGATCTTGAGCATGGCCCGATGAATGGCGTTGAGCCGGGCCTCCAGCGGCAAGTTGGAGGCGGTCGACACCACGCCGGCATCCACCACCGTCACCGCGCCCGGCCCCGCCTCGAGGATCCCGAAGCCCGTGTCCACGAGCCCGGGATCCACGCCCATCACGCGCACGCCGCTAGGCCGCAGAGATGGCGTCGAAGACCTCGTCGGGGATGTCGTAGTTGGAATACACGGCCTGGACGTCGTCCTGCTCCTCGAGCGCCTCGATCAGCCGCAGCACGGCGGCGGCGTCCTTGCCTTCCACCCGCACCGTGGATTGGGGGACCATGGAGGCCTGCGCCTCGAGCACGGGCAATCCCTTGGCCTCGAGGGACTGGCGTACCGACTCCATTTCATCAGGGGCAGTGGTGATCTCGAAAACTTTTTCCACCGTGCGGACGTCGGTGGCGCCGGCCTCGAGCGCTTGCTCGAGCACCTCGTCCTCCTTCACCTTCTCGCCGTCGACTTGGATCACGCCCCGGCGATCGAACATCCAGGCCACGCAGTTCGACGTCCCCATGCGCCCGCTCTGTTTCTCGAAGATGTGCCTGATCTCCGGCCCCGTGCGGTTCTTGTTGTCCGTCAGCACGCGCACGAGCACGGCGACTCCCCCCGGCCCATAGCCTTCATAGGTGATCTCCTCGTACTGCTCGCCCGGCAGCTCGCCCGTCCCCTTCTGAACGGCCCGCTTGATGTTGTCGGCGGGCATGTTGGCCGCCTTGGCGGACTCCACGGCCGCCTTGAGCCGGAGATTACCCTTGGGGTCGCCGCCACCGTGCTTGGCCGCCACGGTGATCTCACGGAGGATCTTGGAGAAGAGCTTGCCCCGTTGCACGTCGGCCTTGCCCTTCTTGCGCTTGATCTGGGACCATCGGGAATGTCCAGACATGGCGTCACCTTCCTTCTTGGATGGAAGCCTTCAACCGCTTGACCCGCTCGAGTCGGCGCGCGCGCCGCGCCTCGGCTTCATCCCAGCGTCGCTTCTCGGGGAGCGTCTGGGGCGTGAAGGTCGGACACGGTTGCGGCCGTAGGTCCGGCCCCAGGTGGACGAAGGTCAGATAGGCCGTGCAGGCGTGCCGCACCTCGCCCGACCAGGGAACCTCGGTCAACACCTTGACGCCGATCTCGAGCGAAGAATTGCCGACATGGTTCAGGGCCGCCTTGAACGTGACGACCTCGTGCGTGTTGATGGGAGCGAAGAAGTCCATGGCATCGAGGCAGGCCGTCATGACGAGGCCTCGACAGTACCGCATGGAGAGAATACCCCCCGCCTCGTCGATGTCCATGAGGAGCTTGCCGGGAAACATCGTGTGCCCGAACAGCGTATCCTCGGGCAGCACGGCGCGCGAGGATTCGAGCGCCCAGCGCGGCTTGTCTTCCGGCTCATCGGCCGTGTCGAGCACAGCCGCCCGGCGACGGGTGAGACGCTCGAGACGCTCACGGCGCCGCTCTTGGGCCTCGACGAAAAGCGCCTCTTCCGCCGGCCCGCGCGGCTCCAGGGTGGCCGGCACGGGCACCGGCTTCAGATCCTCGTTCACTTTCACAAAGACCAGATGGGAGTTGAGGGTCAGGGCGCGGCGCCCGCTCTGGACGTTCTCGGCGAAGATCCTGACTCCGACCTCGATGGAGCAGCGCCCGATGGCCTCGACCTGAGCTCTCAGGACGGCGATCTCTCCGACCTTGACCGGGTGTAGGAAGTCGATGTCGTCCATGGCTCCCAGCACCACCTGTCCTCGCGCCACGCGAGCGGCCGCCATGGTCCCCACCGTGGCTATCCACTGCATCATGCGGCCGCCGTGGATTTGCCCGGGCGCTCCCGCGTGCTCCGGGAACACCCACTGGACCATCTCGGTGACGGTATCGCTGATAGTGAGCATGTGGTCGGCGCCAGGACGGCGTAAGTCCTTCATTTGTCTATCATGCGGGCCGTCCCAAGTCCAGCCTCGGAGCCCGTCAGGGAGTGCGAGGTGGCGTGACGGCGGGAAGACCCAGCCCTGGTGGCGAGGCCGACTCGATCCAGGCGCCGGCCAATCGATGGTTTCCGCTCGGGTGCAAGCGAAACCCGCGGAGGTCAGGTCGAGCCACGGCCCAGTTCAGCCGCACATAGAGGGGTAGCCACGGCAGCTCCTCGGCGAGAAAGGCCTGGGCGCGGGCGTAGATGCGCTGTCGTTCCGGCCGGAAGGCAATCTGGCTCGCGCGGATCAGGAGATCGTCGAGGCGCGCATTTCGGTAGAAGGAGAAGTTGGTCGCAGTGGGCCCGCGGGTCGTGCCCTCGCTCGTGGAGAGCGGGTAGAGCAGGAGATGGGGGTCGCCCCCATCGACGCGGGCCTCGAAGTACGCCAGGTCGTGGCTCCCGCTCTGCGCGGCCTGGAGTGCGGCATCGCCGGGCTCGATTCGTGGCTTCACCGTGATGCCGGCGGCGCCAAGGGCGGCACGAATGGCCTCGACGACACGCGGGGCCTCGGGCCCGATGGAACCGTCGGCCACGAGCGCGGCCACCACCGCCTGGCCAACCCCCGCCTCCCCCATCAAGCGCCTGGCCGTCGCGGCATCGCCGCCGAGCAGGGGGACAGGCTGCTCCACCGCACCCCAGACGGCTCTGGGAAGGAAAGCCCCGAGCGCCCCGCCGGCGGGCTCAACGGCCGTCGTCAGCGCGGGAGGCGAGAGAGCCGCGGCGACGGCCTGGCGGACCTTACGTCGTCGCCACGGGTCCTTCTCCGTTTGGATCGCGAGATACCCGATCCGCCAGCCCGGCAGCGAGAGCGCCCCCTGCATGCGGAGAGGAGCCCCGGCGGGCACGACGAGATCGAGGCTCCTCGCATCGAGATCGGCTTCGGCTCTGGCTTGGTCCGGGGTCTCGACGAGCACCACGCGGGGCGAGCGGGGCGGCGCCGCCCAATACGCGGCATTGGCTTCGAGCACGAGTCGGCCGGCGCCCGCCTCGCCCAGGGCGAAGGGGCCGGTCCCGGCCCAGCGCGTCGTGCCCGTCGTTGGATGCACGATGGAGAACACAGGGTGCGCGAGCACCGTCAGAAGAGGTGCATAGGGGAGGATGAGGTTGATCTGCACCGTGCGCTGGTCGGGAGTGAGGATGTCCTTGATCACTCCGGGAGCGCCGCGAAGGAGCCGCGGGCCCGCGGGATTGGGGCTCGGCGCCAGGGGATGGGCGGGGACGATGATGCGATCGAGACTTTCGGCGACCTGCCGGGCGTGGAGCGGGGTGCCATCGTGAAAGCGCACTCCCTCGCGCAGGCGGAAGGTCCAGGACAGCCCGTCGCGAGACACCGTCCACTGGGTCGCGAGGCCGGGCTCGATATCGCTCGATCCATCGCGATACTGGACGAGCGTGTCGAAGACCTGGCGAGCGATGAAGGGCATGGGGCCTTCGAGGGCGGTGGCCGGATCGAGCACAGTGGGAATGGATGGCAACCCCACACGCAACGCGGGCGCCTGAGCGTCGGATCGCGACGGCGCTTCGACCGCGAAGAGCGCGGCGAGCGCGAGTATTCCGAACCGACGCAACATGGAGCCCTTATATCAAAAAGACCGACACATGGCGCGTCATGCGCCGACGTACGTCGCACGCTGCTCAACGAATCCGCAATATCATCGCGAACTCATGCGCTATTCGGGCTTCGGTTGGGCGTTCTCGACTGCTCGGGACGCTGGCATCGAACGTGCTTCTATTCTGGTCAGAAGGCAGTAGGCCCTCTGGGATGGCCCAGGAACGGGCGGTGTGGACATCGGGTTTCATCGCTGAGACCCATCGGGGTTGCCGAAGGGAGGAAGTGGGAAAAGTCGAATGATTTCAATGGCTCGGAACGATCATTCGGCCCCAATTCTCTTGACTTGCCGCGACACGGGCCACTATACTGAGCGCAACTTCCGGCACCACCCACAGAGGGCGGGGGGTTCGCTCTCAGGGAAGCGCCCGCTGGACCAACCAGAAAGGAACGGGCGAACATGAAGGAGTTCGAGAAAAAGACTCCGAGCCGGGAGCCGTCGTCCGAGGGAATGAAGGGGCTGTCGAAGTTTCTGCCCATGTCTGACTCCAACTATCGCCGCCGGTTGACCGAGTACGAGGTCCAGGTCCAGGACCTGCAGGCCTACGTGCATTCGCTCGAGGCCGAGACGGGGCGGCTGCGCAAGAAGCTCGAGGACGCGCCGAAGGAGTTCATGGTGCTGGAGAACAAGCTGCGCGAGGCCAATCGCCAGCTCGTGCAGGCCTTCAACCAGAACGAAAAGCTCGTCAATGCGCTCTACGAGGCGCGCGAGCAGATCACCTCGCTGAAGGAAGAGGTAGACAAGCTCTGCGCGCCGCCGTCCACGTACGGCGTCTACCTCTCCGTGAACGAGGACGGGACCATCAAC